>Ga0307374_10014281_pt1 | contig 10835 bp, 7 predicted proteins | sample OX3MG_FD_202532 | JGI IMG/M metagenome (GOLD analysis project Ga0307374, IMG submission 202532) | Soil microbial communities from Risofladan, Vaasa, Finland - OX-3 | ecosystem: Environmental > Terrestrial > Soil > Coastal area > Acid sulfate soil | place: Finland: Risofladan, Vaasa | collected... | reverse complement strand
CGCGCGTGACTTCACTGGGAGTGGAAGAACCCGAGGTGACCGCGACTGTTCCCACCCCTTGTAGGATCTCGGGGCTGAGATGATCGACATCATCAACCAGCACGGCGGGTCGGCCGGCGATCTCCCGCACGACATGCACGAGGCGCATTGAGTTGTTGCTTCGCTCGTCGCCCACCACCACCACTAGATCAGCGTCCTCCACCTGCGTCGTAGCGGCATTCTGTCGCTCCTGCGTGGCGTGGCAGATGTCGTTATGCACCTGCACATGAGGATACCGTGCCTTCACGCGGTCAATGATTTCCTGCGTGTCCCACTGGCTGAGGGTGGTCTGGGTAGTAATGGCCAGCCTGGGCGACTCGATATTCAGCGTCTCGGCTTCCGCTACTGTCTCGACCAGATGGACGTGCTCGGGGGCCTCACCGATCACCCCTTCCGGTTCCGGATGTCCGCGTTTCCCCACATAGACGATCTCGTAGCCCCGCGCCACCAGATCGAGTACGAGGTCGTGGGTGCGAGTGACGTCCGGACAGGTAGCATCCACACAGTTGAGGCCCTTGGCCCGTGCCGCCGCTTTGACCGCCGGCGAGACTCCGTGGGCGGTAAAGATAACGGTGCCCGTGGTGACCTGGTCCAGGAGCGCCATCCGATCCGGACCATCCAGATTGATGATTCCCAATTCTTGCAGACTGTCCACCGCATGGTGATTATGTACGATCTGCCCGAGTACGTAGATCGGTCGCGGCACCGCTGGATCTCGCGCCACGCGCTTGGCCATCTGGATCGCGTCTACCACGCCATAACAGTAGCCGCGGGGGCTGATTTTCAGTACTCGCATGTCCCAAACCTGTCTCGCTTTCTCTCTTAGTGTAGCCGAAGTAGTCCCTATGTCGCGGTACACTGAGCTATACGAATGCCGTACCGCTGAGGCGACCTGGGATGGGAAAGCGAGACAGGGGAGGGCCTAGGAGTGGGCATCTGGAGGACCGTAAAGATCCTGGCTCCGCTCGGTCTTTCGGGCGCCTTTCGCGTGTGCTTATGACCGCGACGCTGATCCAGGCCACCATATTGGAAGCACGCATGGGGGCGCTGGCTGAACTGGTGGCCAAGGCCGGTTCGCCGGTGCTTGTCGTGAGCATGGCCGCGCCCACGCAAGCAAGCCTCCCGCGGCGCGCTATGCTGGGGATCGGCGTGCCGTGGTTGGGCGCGACACTTGTCCCGGCGGAGTGGGATCTCCGATTGGCAGAGGTGGCGGCAGGTGTGATTCCGTTGATTGTGGCGGATGCCCGTCTTCTTTGGGACTCCCAGTTCGTGGTGGCCGTGACACGCCTTCGCCCTCGCCTGGTGGTCTTTGATGTCACGCCGGACGTGGAAGGGGACCTGACTGATCGCTGGGCTCTGGTGCTGCGGATAGCCCGCGTGCGGCAAGTGCTTCCCGCGACCCTCATAGCCGCGATTGGGATGCCAACCACTCCGTGGGCTCGCGATTGGTTGGCGGCCCACTTGGGGAGCACCGCCGTGCCGCGCGGAAATCTGGTGCCGCCGGGAGTGGCCCTACGTACCGTGCGCGTAGAAGCGGAGCGGGATCGATGGGGAGCGATTCTGGATGCCGCGCCCCCATCTGGCGGCCCTCTTCTACTCGTCACGCCCTCTCGATCAAGGGCGATTGCCGCCGCGCGGCGACTGGGTTCGACGGCTGTCGCCTATCACGGCGGCCTTTTGCTCGGCGAGCGCGCGGCCATCCTGGAGGCCTATCGCCGGCAACCACCTCGGACCCTGGTGGTGACCCAAACCTTGCCTCGATCCGACGACCTGCCTGCCCCAGCGGCGATCGTGCTGACTCATCCGCCCCGGCACCCGGAGACCCTGACCTCCCTGTTGGGCTGGGCAGCCCGCGCCAAGGCACCGATCCCCCTTCTCATTGTCTATACGCCCTCCGACCTGGCGAGCGCGCTGGCGGGCGTAACGTATCCCCGGCCCAGTCTCTCGGACCTCCGGCATGTCTACCGGGCGACCCGGCGACTTGCCCGTCAGGGTTATGCGCGGATTCTTCCCGAATCTCTTGCCCCTGTTGATGGACCGTTTCGTGGGCAAACCGCGCTTGCGGTTACCAGTCTTCATGCCCTTGAGACGGCTGGATACCTATCGCGGGGTGACGACGTGAGCCGGGCAACCACGCTCACGGTCCTGGCAGCGGAGAGCGCGATGCTCGTGGAACGGGGACTTCCACCCCTGGAAGCTGGGGTTGCGCCCCCCGTGGATCCTCTGACCGCGTCGCTTGAGCAAGGACTTGATCCCATTCAGTGGCAGAGGCGGGCGGCCGCCGCCGCGCTCGACTGCCTTCTGCTCTATCGCACCGCCGGCAGGGAACGGCTCTACCGACTGCGCGAGCCGGTTCGTGAGGCGGCGGCAGTTCTTCGGCGAGAGATACGGGAAAGGGACGAGTGGGCAGCGGCGGACGCACGATTGATCGCGGACTGGCTTCAAGCGCCGGGCTGCCGCGCCCGGGCGCTGGCGGCCGCCATGGGCTGGCCCGCCTCCGAGCCCTGCGGCCTGTGCGACATTTGCGTGCCGCCGGATCGAGGATTCACGGTTGCCCCCAACGAGCCCTGGCGCATTGCTCTCCGGGCCCTGGCGGAGATACCTCTCGCGGTACCCGAGGGCACGGCGGCGCGGATCGTTCGGCAAGCCCTCAGGCGGGCCGGAAGGCCGGGCGACAGCACTGCGTCCATGGCGGCACTGACCCGGCTGCGCGATGACCATCTGATCGAGCTTGAGGCAGGGGCGATGCAGCCCCGCATCGTGGTCACGGAGGCAGGCCGGGCGCTTTTAACCGAGAAGGTTAGCTATGACGTCTAGATGGGGATCTTCCAGGTGACGCGAAACTCACCAAAGCCGCGCCGCCCGACAACCCCCGGCATCGCGTATGAGATGCTTACGGTTGGCGCTAACGTGTTATCCTGATGCGAGGCGGCGGCATTGGTTTCTCCGTCCGAGTCGAGGGTTTTGGAGCGAACGCAAAACGATGAGTGGTACATGCGGATCGTGATACTGGGATGTAGCCGCTTAGGGGCGCAACTCGCCATCCGGCTCGACGCGAAGGAACATCAGGTAACCGTGCTCGATCGAGATGCGGCCGCGTTCGCGCGCCTGGGGGCGGACTTCAAGGGGCAGCGCGTGGTCGGCGATGGACTGGATACCGATGTCCTCCTTGAAGCAGGGGTCAGCGAGGCGGATGCCTTCGTGGCCTGCACGGCCGGTGATAATCGAAACCTAACCGCATGCCAATTTGCCCGCGAATTGTTCGGCGTGGAGAAAGTAATTTCCAGGGTGAGTGACCCCTTGCGAGGGCAGATTTATGCCGAGATGGGCTTGCTCACCGTTTCACCTACCGTTTTCGGGGCCGACCTCCTCCATGACGCCCTGGTAAATGGGACTCCGGTTCGCGCTTAACCCACATGCCGGGCCGCCTCGGCCGCCTGTTGCGCGCTCAGGGCCGCGTTTCCGCGGCGCAACACGGTGCCTGGGCTGTGTACGACGATTGAGCCGGGCGGCACATTGTCAATCACCAGAGCCATGGCTCCAATCTTACTGCCCGCGCCAACGGTTACTGGGCCGAGCACGGTGGCGCCGCTGCCGATGACCACGTCATTCTCGATCGTAGGATGGCGCTTGACCCGGCCGGACTTCATATCTTTCCACCAGCCTGTAGCCCCAAGGGTCACCTGGTGATACAGCATCACATTGTCGCCAATTTCCGCCGTCTCGCCAATCACTACCCCGGAACCATGATCAATGAAGAAACGGCGGCCAATGATCGCTCCAGGATGAATTTCGATCCCACCGGTCAGGACGCGGGCGACCTGTGAGATCAGCCGGGGGACGAATGGCACTCCTTGAGCATGCAAATAGTGGGCCACGCGGTGAGCCCACAGAGCGTGGAGGCCGGGGTAGAGCAGCACTTCCGGCACACTCTTGGCGGCGGGATCTTTTTCGAAGACGACGTTGATGTCCTCATGCATGCGGGCCAAAATATTGAACATGGATCAACCCCTCACGCCCGCTAGGAGCACAACAAAAAGCGCCCGCCCTCAAAGGGCGAGCGCCACGCTCGCGGTTCCACCTTTGCTTCATGCCCGTTCATCGCGGGCACCTCCGCGCGCCCGCACAGCAGCGCGCGTCCCGTTAACCGTGGGCCACGGGCGTCCCATCATCGCCCACCGGCGGCTTCCGGAACGCGGCCCAGAAGGGCACTTCACGCACAATCCCGAACACCGCGCTTCCACCGGCCGCGGTTCGCTGGAGACGGGACACCACGCTACTCTTCTCCTGGTTCGCCTGTGAGTAGCGTACGCACCTTACCACTGGGTGTCAAGCATGTAGCCCGGCGGCAAGGATCTGGGTTGACCGCCTGAACCGCGCCCCGGTAGGATCGGGGGCATGGATGAGTGGGAGAGCGCGGCGCACGGCCTGGCGGGTCAGGTAGCCGCGCTGGCCATGGAGCGGGGAATCACCCTGGCCACCGCCGAATCCTGTACCGCCGGCCTGGTCTCGCATTTACTGGGAAGGACACCGGGCGTCTCCACGGTATTCCTGGGCGGGATCGTCGCGTACGCGAATGAGGCCAAGCGGAATCTCCTGGATGTCCCCGCTGAGCTACTGGACCGTCATGGCGCGGTGAGCGAAGCGGTCGCCCTGGCCATGGCCCGAGGGGCCCGCACTCGACTGAGCGCGGACCTCGCGGTGTCCACGACAGGGATCGCCGGCCCTGGAGGGGGAAGTCCAGAGAAACCGGTGGGTTTGGTCTACATCGCGGTCGTTTCCGGACAGAGCGAGCAATGCATTCGTTTCCAGTTTGCCGGCGATCGGCAGGAGAATATTCACGCCTCTGCCACCTCAGCCCTGACTCTGCTTCGGGCGGCGCTGATGGGGATAAACGCTTGAGACGAGGCGGCGGATCTGGTATGATTCTATTTAGCACAAATGTCCAATGAGAGGGTAATGTGGATGGCCGCGGCGGAAAAGCAGCAAGTGGAAAAGCAGCATGCGGAGCGCGAGAAAGCTCTCGAAGCCGCCATGGTGCAGATCGACCGGCAGTTCGGTAAAGGCGCCATCATGCGGCTCGGTGAGATGACCAAGCTGAATGTCGAGGTGATTTCCACGGGTTCGATCGACCTGGATCTGAAACTGGGGGTGGGTGGAGTCCCGCGGGGACGGATCATCGAGATCTATGGCCCCGAGTCATCGGGGAAGACCACCCTGGCTCAACATATTCTAGCCGAGGCGCAGCGCATGGGTGGCGTGGTGGCCTACGTGGATGCCGAGCATGCGATGGATCCTTCCTATGCGGCGAAGTGCGGCGTCAACGTGGATGACATGCTGATTTCCCAGCCGGACACCGGTGAGCAGGCGCTGGAAATCGTGGACGTCCTCGTGCGTAGCGGTGCCGTGGATGCCGTGGTGGTGGATTCCGTGGCGGCGCTGGTCCCTCGAGCCGAGATCGAGGGTGATATGGGCGACTCCCATGTCGGCCTGCAAGCGCGCCTGATGTCCCAGGCCCTCCGCAAGTTGACCGCCGCGATCAGTAAGTCCAACTCGATCGTGATCTTTATCAACCAACTTCGCGACAAAATTGGTGTCGTTTATGGCAGCCCGGAGACCACGACCGGCGGGAAGGCCCTGAAGTTCTATGCGTCGGTGCGCCTGGACATCCGTTCAATCGATCAAATCAAACAGGGATCCGAGGCGATAGGGCGCCGCACACGGGTGAAGATTGTCAAGAACAAAGTGGCGCCTCCGTTCCGAGTGGCCGAGTTCGACCTGATGTTCAACGAGGGCATCTCCAGGGAAGGCGGCTTGATTGACGTCGGTTTGGAGATGGGAATGCTCAAGAAGGCCGGTGCATTCTACTCGTATGGTGAGATGCGCCTTGGTCAGGGACGAGAGAATGCGAAGGAGTTTCTGCGCCAAAACCTTGATGTTCGGGACGCCCTGGATCAGCAAATTCGGGCGAACGTAGCCGATTTCCAGGCCAAGGTACTCCCGGTACCCGATACCGACGGTCTGTAGGGCCACCGCCTAAAAACGTACTACCCTGATTTATGGGGTTTCAGCCCGAATCGCCATTCTCGCTCTAGATGGGTAAGCATCTCGTTCGCCACGATCGTCGAGCCGGCAACGTTGAGGTGTACGCCATCGACTTCACGGATGAGCACCGCTTGACCGTGATCGTAGATGAAGTCAGTATAATGACCGCCCTTGGTGACCGGGCCGAGAATGTTCACGTATTCAGCGCCCGGCACCAACGCCGCGGCCTCCTTCAGGGCCACATTAATCTGGCCATCGTCATAGGCCCAGGTGGGATCGCGGGCGGGCGGCATTGAGAGCCAGTAGACCCGGGTCTTTCCTCCTTGGCTCCAGATGCGCATGCAGATAGCGGCCCGCCGCTCGTACTCCTTCGTCCAAGCGGCAGTACCGGCCTGGAAGAAGGCGCCGTTGGGTAGAGTCATATTCTGAAAGTCGTTTCCTCCCATCATCACCACAACCGCGTCCGGGTGATCGGCGGCGACTTGCTGCTGCGCGACCAATGACCAATCCACGAAGTCTGGACGGGTGAGCCCGGTACCGTTGTGGGTGTCGACGAACCCCTGAACCGGGCCGGCGGATGCTGCCTCGTTGATCAGGATCGGACCTAAGTAGCCTGTGAGCGAGTCACCGGTCACTAGCAGACGGAGCGGGTTCGCGGCGGTTAACGGTCGCAGTTGGGCGATTGGCGAGCTGGTCGCGGTAGGCACGGGCAACCGCTTGATGGGAGGTGCAGGGTGATGCTTCCTCGCCTTTCCCGCGCCGGGAGTCGCGCTGGGCCGCGGCACGACCGGCGTGCCGACTCCATGGGGCCAGGGCGTTTTGTAGCGCGTGATCGCCGTATGCGTGAGGCTCGGGGTCGAGGTCGGCGTAAGGGAGGGGATGGCGGTCGCCGCGGCCATGGTCCTGGTCGCGGTAGGCACGTGGGACGGATAGATCGTGGGCCCACTGGAGGGTCCACGGTGACTGGTGGTGTTCACCGTCGGAGTGATGGTTGGAGAAGGATCGGGGCCGATCCGCGCGACGGCGAGCCCTCCGCGGCGCCGCTTAGGGACCGAGGTTTCCGTTGCCTGAGGTAGCGCCGTTGGGAAGTCAATGCCCGACGCCAACAGGGGAGGGAGCGCGGGCTGAGGGGCTCGGCCGAGCGCGTCTTCCGCTTTATCCCAGGGAAAGGTGAGGCGCAGCGCCTCCTCAACCCTCAGGGCGGCGTTCCCCACCGAGAGAGTAATGTCCCGTTCTGTCCCGTAATCCATGCCATTCCCGGCATGAACTAGCCCGCGAGCGCCGAGAATGATTGCGAGGCCGAGACCGATCGCTAGACTCAGCAGGACCTTTCCCACGCTGGTGGTTGGTTGCTCCCGGCCCACCTCCGGCGAGACGGGGCCAGCGAGGTCAGGGCCTGGCCACGACTCGGGGAGTGGGGGGTGGAGGAGTTCGTCCCTGAACTTGATCACGGCGGACATGCTGGTTCCTTACCCTAAAATCGATAGTAGATGAATGGGGCCACTCCAGGGCCGGTAACCAGGGCTCCGGTAACCAGGAGTACACCGGCAACCGCCAGACCCTGCGGCACCGGCCCAAGGCGGGCGAAAAGGTCGCGACCCAGCTTCAGCGGCTCGTTGGGAACGAACTGTAGGGCGAGACCCAGAAGGATTGCAAGGGAAATAGTCGGGGTAAGGGTCGTCTGACCGCCGCTTTGCGTGAGCCGCCGCGCCAGGTCTCCCACTACGCCGAGGCTGTCGGCGCGGAAAAATACCCAGGCCACGCATACCAGGTTGAAGGTAAAAAACCATCGCGCCCACGGCAGGCGCGGCTCCTTCGACTGTCGCCGCTCGTCCCACCATCGCTCCGCCGCCAGACCCGTACCGTGCAGGCCACCCCAAAAGGCGAACTTCCAGGCGGCTCCATGCCAGAGCCCTCCCAGGAGCATGGTGGCCATCAGGTTGACGTAGGTACGGCCAGGCCCCTTTCGGTTGCCACCGAGGCTGATATACAGGTAGTCGCGGAGCCATCGCGATAGACTCATATGCCATCGGCGCCAGAAGTCCTGGAGGGTGATGGCGGCGTACGGCCGATTGAAGTTTTGGGGGAACTGGAATCCGAGCAGCAAGGCGAGCCCGATGGCCATATCGGAATAGGCGGAAAAGTCGCAGTAGATCTGTACGGCGTAGGCATACATTGCCACGATCACGTCGGTGCGTGAATGGAGCAACGGGGAGCCGAATACCGAGTCCACTAACTGCGTGGCGATTGGGTCCGCGAGCAATACCTTTTTCATCAGACCGCCGCTGATCAGGCCAAACGCCCGGACGGCTTCAATGCGGGTGGGGTCGCGCGGTGAGGCAAATTGCGGTACAAGTTCATTGACCCGCACTATCGGCCCCGCGATCAGGTGAGGGAAGAAGCTCAAATAGAGCGCGAAATCGAGGTTCCGAACCGGCATGCAGGCGCCCCGGTGGACATCAATGAGATAGGACATCGCTTGAAAGGTGAAGAAAGAGATCCCGATCGGCAAGGCTACCTGAAGCAAGGGCATCGGCATGGCGAGGCCAAATCGCGCGGCAAAGTCGTCGAAGCTGGTGGCAAAGAAGCCGTAGTATTTGAACCAACCAAGAAGGCCCAAATCGCCGGCAATGCCCAGGGTGAGGAACCAGGAGCTTGCCGCCCCTCCACTCCGCGTTCGGGCCAGGAGCTTAGCCATAACCTGATTCCACGCCGTGCAACCGGCGAGCAGAAAGACAAATCGCGGGTCAGCGCTGCCATAGAAGACATAACTTGCCCCGATCATAAAGGGCTTCCAGAACCGGGGCCACGGCATCAGAGCCCAGGACAAAGGCAACACCAGGGCGAAGAACGTGGCGAACTCCAGGGTGGGAAAGATCATCGGTTGGGGCTCCCGATCGGCATAGGTTGGTTTCCCGTTTGCTGGTGGTTTTCTCTTGTCCCCATGGTAAAGCAAGTAGCACGGCAGTGGGGTGGACGAAGGGATGGGCGGGGATGAATCGCGGCAAAACCCGCCAGTTGGCAAGCAGGCGCCCAAAAGGTTTACGCACGAAAGACCCGTATGGTTACGGCCCGTGGAGGAGCGGTTGAGTTTCGTTTCCGTGGCTCATCCACCAGACATTTTCTTCGAGAGCGATTGCCATGCTACCTTGAGTGCGTGAATGAACAGATATTGAGTGATCGCTATCGCCTGATCCGGGTACTGGGTGAGGGCGGCATGGCTCGCGTCCATGAGGCCGAGGATCTGAGGCTGGGCAGGCGAGTCGCGGTAAAAATACTGCTCGCCCAGTTTACGAATGACGCGGAGTTCCTGCGGCGTTTCGAGCAGGAGGCGCGGCATGCGGCAAGCCTTTCGCACCCTAATGTCGTCGGCGTCTTTGACGTAGGCCAGGACGGTTCAGCGCATTACATCGTCATGGAACTGGTCGATGGGCAGACTCTTAAGGAGGCGATCCAGGCTTCGGGACCGCTCCCCATTCCGGAGGCGATCCGCATCGCGATCGAAGTGTGCGCCGCCCTAACCGCCGCTCATGCCCGCGGTCTTGTTCATCGTGACATCAAGCCGCAGAATATTCTTCTTACCGTCGATGGGACGGTGAAGGTCGCGGATTTTGGCATCGCCCGCCGCACCGCCGCCGCCGCTCTCACCCAGACCGGCACGGTTCTGGGCTCCGTCCACTATCTGTCGCCAGAACAGGCACGCGGCCAGGAAGCAGGGCCACGCGCCGACCTCTACGCGCTTGGCGTGACTCTTTTCGAAATGCTGACCGGGCGCTTACCGTTCGACGCCGAGAATCCCATCGCGGTCGCCATGCAGCATGTCCAGAACGCCCCGCCCTTGCCCCGCCAATTCAATCGGGCGATCCCTCCCGCCCTGGAGACCATTGTCCTCCGGCTGATGGCCAAGAACCCGGCCGAACGACTCCCCGACGCGGCCTCGTTGGCCCAGGCTCTCCGCGGTGTTTTGGGACAGGCAACCGGGCGAACCAGAGTCGCGGGCGGGGGAATCGCCGCCCCTCCGCCTCCGGTGGTTCCCCCCAGCGTGGCGGGTTCGACCGCCGCCATGCCCAGGCCGCCAAGCCCACCGCCCGCCGGTCCAACCCGCGTAATGACTGGCGTGATCTCACCCCAACCAGCGGCGGCGGCAGCGGCCCCGGTCGTGGGGAACCGGGGACGCCGCTCCATTTTAGTTGGGATCGCGGTTGGCGCGGTGCTTGCCGGGCTGCTGGTGGCCGTCGTGGCAATTATCGGGAACGGCGGGAACCTACCCTTCGCTGGCGGCGCCGACAGCCAGTCCACCCCAACACCGCCGCCGACTGTAACCGCTACCCGCATCGCACGGCCCAGCGCGACCCATCGAGTGATCGTGGCCCAGCGATCGCCCACTCGCACCGTGACCCGTACGCCTACCGCGACACCCACACGCCGGCCCACCCCGCGAAACACCGCTCTCCCGCTGGTGACGCAGTCCGCGTCGTTCACCCCTACCCCGGTCCCACCAACTCCGATGTTTACCCTTACCGAGACACCGATGCCTACCTGGACCGCCACGGTGACCGCCACGCCGACCAAGACCAGCACTCGAACCGCCACCCCGACCAAGACAAGCACCCCCACGGTGACCGCGACGCCCACCTTGACCCCAACCGTGCCGCCGAGCCGTACTCCCTTGAATACCGCCACCTTGCCGGCAAGTGCGACGCCGCCCGATACCGCCACCGTCACGGCGAGTGATACGCCCATCATGCCGC
>Ga0307374_10014279_pt1 | contig 10836 bp, 11 predicted proteins | sample OX3MG_FD_202532 | JGI IMG/M metagenome (GOLD analysis project Ga0307374, IMG submission 202532) | Soil microbial communities from Risofladan, Vaasa, Finland - OX-3 | ecosystem: Environmental > Terrestrial > Soil > Coastal area > Acid sulfate soil | place: Finland: Risofladan, Vaasa | collected... | reverse complement strand
ACCTTATGCCCTCGTAGAGATCTGCGGGCGGCTGTCCGGTATCCAGCCGATTGCTGCCCCAGGGCCGAAACCAGTTGAGCGCGTTTCTCGCCCAACGGGGGAGCCGGGCCATGGTGTCGGCCGCGCGCTCCCGGGCTCCTGCCCCGGGGCCTGGCAGCAAGGCCCGGAAGAAGGCGCCGGAGGCGAGGCCCATCCCCGCGGCGGGTAGGCACCAAAGGCTGACGTGGCGGTCCGCCAATCGGTAGGCGCCCAGAGCAGTCAGCAGGGCGACCGAGAGGGCCAGCAAGGCCAGGGTCCGGGTGGCCAGGCTATCCGCCTCTCCCAGCTGCGCCGCGATCTGGGAGAGGCGGATAGCCTGGCTAGTCCCCCGAGCCGAGATCTCTCGGGGGCGGGAGCCCTCTCGGCCCAGAGCCCCCATAGTAGGGAGTTGCGGCGAGGACGCGATCCGATCGACTGGCGGGACTGGCCCGCTAGGAGCGCTCTGGAGCGGGCCAGGGTATTTGTCGCGTTCTACCTGAAATAATTCGGACACGACACTGTCCCGTCTTTGTCGTGCTACCATCATTCTCAATGGAGCACAACACTTCCCGGCGGGGACGCCCCTCCCGGCAGCTGGTTTATCGACGACTTGATGACGCACTGACCGAGCTCCGCCAGCGCCTGGGCGGCTTGCCTTCGCTGGTCCAGGCCCAGGACATCTGGACCACGATTGGGCACCAGGAGGCCCACCACTCGACCGCGCTCGAGGGCAACACCCTGGTCCTAAGGCAGGTGGAGACGCTCCTGGCCGAGGGCCGGGCGGTCGGGAACAAGGAGCTCCGGGAGTACCTGGAGGTGATGGGCTACGCCACCGCTGCCCAATGGGTCTACGGTCAGGCGCTCAATGTCGGCAGCTGGTCGGCCGAGCCGCCACTCACCCTGACCGAGGTACGTCACGTTCACGAGCTCGCCATGGGCCCGGTGTGGGGGGTGGCGCCGCATCCCAACGCTCTTCCCCGTGAGCGCCCAGGCAGCTTCCGAGAACATGACATCCAGCCCTTCCCGGGGGGCATGGTGCCGCCGCCATGGGTCGACGTCCATGCCGCGCTCACCGACTGGACTTCCTCGCTTGCGGCGGTCGGGTCCTCAGCGCAGCCCATCGAGGCGCTGGCCGCGGCCCATGGCGCCTTCGAGAGGATCCACCCCTTCCTGGACGGCAACGGACGCACGGGGCGACTCCTCCTCAACTTGCTACTGGTGCGCTCGGGCCACCCGCCGGCCGTGATCTATACCCGTGATCGCAGCCGATACCTGAGAGCGCTTGCTCGCGCCGACGAGGGCGATCCCGGCCCGCTCGGCGAGCTCATCGCTCGGGCGGTGACCGACAACCTCTACCGATTTGTGCTGCCCCGAGTTTCTGGACCCCAGCGACTGTTGCCGCTGGTCTCGCTGGCCAATCCGGACCACACGGTGCTCAGCCTGCGGGTGGCCATCGAGCGCGGCCGGCTCAAGGGGCAGAAGGGTCCCGATGGCCAGTGGCGCACTAGCCGTGCCTGGCTTGAGGAGTACTCGGAGAGTAGGTATCAGCGGCGATCCCAGGGCCGACCAGCGGTGGCCCGCAATCAGGGCACTGGTCAGGCGGGACTTGCCACTGGGAGTCGCTCCGACTCGGCCGCCTCCAGCAGCCGCCAGTCGTAGGCGACCACGGAGTCGAGGTCTTCCCTGACCGTCAGCGCCGTCGCCAACTGGATCGCATTCAGACTGCGCAAGGAAGTGCTGCCCACCTGAGTTGCCCACTCCACCACGGCCTGGCTTATCGGCACTAGGTCGAGGCCGGCGAGCAACCTGCGGGCCGCGGGTTCGACCTCGGCATCGACCCGACGGCAGACCCGAACCACCTCGATCACCGAAACCTGGCTGGCTAGCTTGGGGAGATCGGCGCGGGCCGAGAGCCAGCTGGAGAGCGCCTCACTCTCGGGTTCTTCAAACAGCAGCTTCACCAGCGCCGAGGAGTCGAGATAGATCACTGCCGACGCTCAGCGCGCAGCTCCTGGAGCGCCTCGGTCGCCGTCGTCAGGCCGTCCGGCAGGGCCCTCCGCCGAGGCAGCGAGAATTGCTGGCTGGCCGCAACTAGGCCGCCTACCTCCAGGAGGCGGTCGCGGGCCGACCGCGCCGGCGTCGGCCCCACCAGCAGGGCGACCAGCTTGCCTCGCTCAGTCACCTCGATCCTCCCGCCCGCCTTGACCTCATCCAGGTAGCGGCTGGCGTGCTGGCGCAACTCGCGAACGCCTATCCTGGTCACTTGGTAATAGTAGCACACCTTGTGCTACCTATCCGTAGGCTCGCCTCAGGAAAGCCGAATAGCGCCGCGCCCCCAGATAAAGTGAGCTGGGGCGGCCCGGCGCGAGCTGGGTGTGGGAGGAATTCGTTTGAGCGAGCGACCATGCGGCGCTGGTCAGGCTGGCCGAAAGGGCCGGGGCCCCCTCAAGGTACGGCCCTTGACGTGCGCGCAAGCGCTTTGCGAAGATGGTGGCCATGGCCCTCGACACCCTGCGTCCGGTCACCGACCCTTGGGCGACGGTCAGCCATGACGAGTTCCGTCGCCGCCAAGAGTTGGTCCGGCAGGCGGCGGCCGAGCAGGGCTTCGACGGCGCCATCGTGTGGTCCCGGGGCGGTGCATTCATGGACATGTCGCAGGATGTCCTCTACCTGACCGGACATTACTCGCAACAGCCGTACATGGGTGACGAGGCCGGCATCGGGACCGCCCGGTCGCACGGCGTGTGCATCCTGCCGGCCAACGGGCCCGTCACGGTGGTGGTGGACATCCCCTGGTGGCGGCGCGATTTGGTTGTCGCCGATGACGTCCGCCCCTCGATTGATGTGGCTGGCACGACTGCCGAGGCAATCCGCGATCTAGGTCTGGAGGGTCGTAAGCTAGCGCTGGTCGGTGCCAGTTACATGACTGCAGCAGCTTATTTGGGCATGACTAGTCTGCAACCCACCACCCAGTTCGTCAGAGCCGACCGGCTAGTGGAGAAGTTCCGGGCGATCAAAAGCCCTGCCGAGGCCCAGTTGATTCGACAGGCTTGCCACCTGGGAAGTCTCGCGATGGATGACATGATGGAGGCGGTAGTGACCGGCGCGACCGAGGCGGAGGCGGCGGCTGAAGCGGCGCGTACTCTGGTTCGGGGAGGAGCAGTTCTCTACGACGCGCCGTGCGCGTCCGGACGGAACTCCCACTTTTTTACCAGCGCCAGGCTGCCCTCCGCGGACCCGGTACGACGGATGGAAAAGGGTGATCTTTTCCACGTCGACTTCTACGGTTCCTACGGAGGGTACTTCTTTGATTTCGCTCGGTCGCGAGCCATCGGAGACGATCCGTCCAAGGCGCAGCGCGATCTACTGAATGCACCGATCGAGTTGGTCGAGACCATCTGCGACGCCATCCGACCCGGTCTCACAGCTGGCGATTTGTACTCGGTTGGCGACGCCTGGCTCACCGAGTCCGCGGTCGTGGCCGGGCTGCCCAAAGAGGAGCCAGAGATGGATGGCTTTCCGGCACTCGGGCATGGGATCGGCATGATGTGGGAGGCGCCGTGGATCATGGCCGATGACCCCACTCCGATCGAGCCGGGAATGTACCTGGCGATCGAGATCCTGCTCGGACACCCCTCGACCGGAGGGGCCATGTTTGAGCAGAACGGGCTCGTGACCGATACCGGATTTGAGGTGCTCACTACGGCCCGAAAGCGCTGGTGGTAGGGCTGGCGCTAATCGCCAGCCCTCGCCAGGGGAACACCGCGGCCGCCGCCCAGGACCTCTTAGACGCGTGGTCGGGACCCGAACGCGAGACCAAGGAGGTGTTCCTCGATCGGCTGCGGCTCCAGCCGATCGGTGACTGTCGACGCTGCATGCAGGCCGGGCAATGCAGTAAGCACGACAGCTTTCCCGAGCTGATGCAGGACGTATATTCTGCGGAGCTATTAGTGCTCGCGACTCCGCTTTACTGGTACGGGCCGTCTGCTCAACTAAAGATTTTCATTGACCGCTGGAGCTGTCTGCTCGACACTGAAGGGGACGCCTTCCGTGCCCGGATGCGGGGGAAACGCACGGTCTTGCTGCTTGCTCAGGGCGAGCAGGGCTTCTACGAAGCGGCCCTATGCTTGCAGATGCTGGACTGGACTCTCAGATACCTCGACATGGTGGTCGCGGCACGGATCGTGGTGGTAGGGCACCGCCGGACCGACTACGCCCGTGACCCACTGCAGCGTCATGCGGTCCGATCCCGAGGAGAAGACCTAGTTACCGGGCGGACGGTGCATGACCATCTTCCTCCGTGGGCTCACATGCCACACCAGCCCGGCACCCCGCTTGGGGGCGTGTTCAAGCACGACGTTAGACTCCCAGAGCCGTAGGAGGAGCCGGCGCAGAGGCCGGTACCGTCCTCTGCTCAAGGGAGAAATGTCCATGTACGAGCTTCCGATTCTCGAAGACCAGGGTGACCCTCACCGGAACCACTCCCTGGCCGGGTACCGAATATAGGGCCACCCCGGCGATCCACCCGCCATGATCGACCGGAGCGGTCTCCCACTTAGCCGAAAGCCCCAACGCCCGCATGGCCTCCAGCGCCGCACATAGCCCTTCGAGGTTGCCCCACCGTTCACCCTCATCAGTGCCGTAAACGGTGACATCGTCGGCGCAGAGCTCACGCACAGTCGCCACGCCAGAGGTCGCGAACGCTGTCAGCAGCTGCTCCGCTTCTCTCTCAGTCGTCACCCGGGGACCAGCGATTCAATGCCTCGAAATTCGAGATCAAAACCGAAATGCCGCGGCCCAAGCGCCGCCAACCCGGCAGGGCTGTCGAATTGGTCACGCCGACGCCGACCGACTACCGCAATTTCTTGTCCGAGTTCTATGTTCGTATTCGACAAAGGCTCCCCGGTGGTTGGATCGCAAAACTCAATGAGATCAGGGCTGGCAACCCATGGCTCGTCGTTCAGCCAGCTCACGTGATTCTCGTTACGGCACCAGACCTTCAGGGTCTGATCCGCGAACTGGCCCATTCCTGCAAGTTCATGGGTTCCGTCCAGGTAACCGGTATTGGCCCACTCCCGCTTGACGACTCGGCCCTCGAACAGCAACCATCCGTCGAGGGCTGTTGCGGCCGCGGCGACCGGATCCTCGCCGGCTTCCCGCGCCAGACGGATAGCCCGCCCCAGCCGGTAGGATTCGGTGATAGTTCCGGGAACCGCCATTGGCCTAATCTCCCTCACCGGCAGGGCCGCGAACGCACACCCAATCATGCCCAGAGACGATAGGGCCAGGTACTTGCTAATCCGCTCGGTCCAATTCCGGGAGGTGGACTCGAGGATGACGATCTGGTTCCCGAAGCGATCGACGCATGCGAACGGCCAGACGTTAGCATCGAAGACGCTAAGCGCAGAGGCATGGAGCTCCGGAATGGCTCGGCCAGAATAATCAGCATCAGCCAGCGGCTTGCCCATCCTGGCCGCTGCGCTCGTAATGGCGGCTGTATTGATACCGCCAATCTCGATAGAGATTAGTCCGGCGGCTACCTTGCCTGTCTGCCTCTCGAGCAACTGCGTGGCCTGAATGAACGGCAAGTCGAAGACCTGACCGCCGCCCAGCTCCTGGGCTCGCTGTTCTGGATCATCGAAGCTCCCCGGAGCGATAGATCCCGAATAGCAGCAGCAGACAAGGACGTCATCATCTGCGAACTGATCCAACGGGAGGCAGCTGATCTCCACTCCGGAATCAACGTCAGTATAGAGTTGCTGCCGCTCGACGCGGGGATCTCCGCCTCCAGACGCGCTCATGAAATCTGCGCCGCGAAGAAGGTCGTCGACATCGACGTGGCTCTTTATTTGAATCATGACTCCCTCGTCGCAATCAATTAGTGAACTTCGTCGGGTATCTCGTACCAGCGAACGCGGTCTCCGATGCGAGCGCGCAGTTTAAATGAACGAGACTTCGGCGCGTCGTCGGACACGTGGATGAGGGCGCGACAGGTGTCTCCTAGGTCCGGCTCCAACAGGGCAACCTTGGCAAGGCTCCCAGTCGATGTGCGCCAGAGACCCCAATCCTGTCCCAGCACGCTACCGAAATACGCCGTATCGAGGTGATCTCCTGGGCCGGTACCAAGTAGGTGCTCACGCACAATGGCACCGATGTCCTGGACATCCTTGGCATTTAGCTCAACAATCTGCAGCTTGGTGAGCAGTAGGTCTGTCACTGGTATAGTGCGGGCTTCTAAGCCAAGTCGCCGGCTCAGCGGAATCCTGTGACACATGTCGAAGTGGTCCACGAAAATATCGAGTTTTCCGCTGGGGCCATGGAATATCTGCCGCCGGTCCCCGTGGAGAGCGTTGAATCGAACATCGGGCCGGTAGTCTCGTGCGGTGAGCGCGTCCTTGAGCGCGGTTGCGTGCGCCGTATTGGTGATCCCATCCAGGTCGCCCAGGGCCCGGTAAGGACCGTCACTGATGGCGTTTGGACAGTGGAGGAAGATCGCCGCACCCCCGAGGAGGCGGAAAACTACCCCCCGCTCCTCCATCGCATCAGCGAGAGCCACGGCCTCCTCGAGGATTTCTCTCGTCATACTGGATACTCACCGGGTGGGGGCGGCTCGTACCCGAACGCCCGAGCGTGGCTGATCCCGATCCCCTGGTACAGATCAGCTGCCATTTCCGCCCACTTCCAGCAGGCAACACCCGGGTCGAGCAGCGGAACCGAGAGTTCCCTACCTGCTCGCGCAGCCAATTGGGGAGGCACCAACTCGGACAGCACCACAACTTCAGCCCCGTCCTCTTCGATGGCCAGCAGGCTGGACTCGAGAACGCGCCGTTCGAACTCGCGCGGGTTTCTTGTCATGGCGGGAATGCTCATCTCGACCGAGCGGAACGAAGCCAGCCGATTGCCGAGGCCGTACTGGGTCACGTTATCGTGCATCTTCGGAATCCACTTTCTTCGCCCGACGATGATGGAGAAGCGATGCCCGAGAGTCGTGGCCAGGAGCACAGCGGCCTCTCCCATCCCCACGACCGGCATGCGGAGTCCTTCGCGCAGTTCACGAAGCCCCCCGTCGTAGAAGCACCCGATGATTCCGGCGCCGCAGCCGTCCCGCTCTGCCTCCCGCATCAGCTTCAGCATGGGTGTCAGCGCTTGATGCTCGTAGAGGTGGTACTCCAGGTGCGGCGGGCCCGCGTCAAGGTGGCGGATGCGAGCGGTATGCTGAGGCGAGCAGACGCGATTGATTACTTCCGCGGCCTCCTGATCAAAATCAGCCACGCCAACCGGGTTAAACCAGAGAATTTCTGCCACTCGCTAGCCCTGGATTAGCTGCCATGTACGGACACCTTTGTCCCGGTGTAAGTCGACAATGGCGCCGCGCAGAACGCCCTGGTGATAGTCTGACCCCGGGTTGATGCATACGGTCCGGCCGATGCGCTCCACCCCTGCCGACTCGTGAATGTGTCCGTGGAGCCCTAGAAGGGGCTGGACCGTTTCGATTGCCGCGCGGACGGATCGTGAGCCGACCGGGATCATGACCTGGCCGTTGATGTCAACTACCGGACGGAGCGTCTCGTCAAGCTTCGGTGCCAGGTCGAGATGGGTGCCCACCGGCGGACAATGGAAGTTGAAGATCGCTCGGGACTGGTCAGAGAGCTTCTGCGCCTGGGCGTCGATCACAGCCGCCAGCTTCTCCTCCGACAGCTCTCTTCGAGTGTTCCACGGAGTTGGCGTCGAATACCCGACCGACACCAGCTCGTATCCTCCGGGAAGTGAAACGACCGCGTCCTCAGCGTAGGTGACAGCATCGGCCTCCCGGAGCACGTCGGCCAATGCTGGGTCGTCGTCATTCCCCAGCATCATGTACACCTGCACGCGTCCGGACCCCAGCCTCTCGCGAGCTAAGCGGACCCAGCTTACTAATCGGTCTCTCATCGCCTTGGCGAAATAGCTATCCAGCTCCGCGGGTTCCTCGAGAAGGGGCCGGTCGGCAGGGCTCAATACGACGTCGTACTGGCCTATAGCGCGAATCTTCGATCGAATCCCTTCCAAAGCGCCCTCGTCATCGGCGTGATACCTCCGACCGTGCACCTGACAGTCCCAGCCCCCCTGGCTCTCCACTATCGGAATTAGGGACTTCCCTGTGACGTCACCGCCGAGGATGAGCGCGTCGGCCTCATAGACTGCCGCGGCGTTTACCCACTTACGAAAGCAACGCTCCGATCCGTGAACGTCTGTAGCGAAGAATATTCGCGTCCGATCAGTGTCGCCTCGCTTAATTCCGAAGGGTGACACGCCTACTCAGGAGGAAGCTCACGGAACGCCAGGGAGAGGTCAACTCCCCTCCGGCGGTTGAGGGCGTAGGAGATGGGAAAGATCACGATGCCGATCGCAGCGATCACCACCGTCGCGATGATGCCGACCGTCGCGTTAGCCCCTAAAGCACTCTGGGTAGCTAGCGACACGAAGAAGAAGATATAAATGATCAGGGACAGGACTCCGGTCACGCTGATAGCCGGCAGACCGAGCCAGCGGAAGTTGATCGGCGAGCTCTCATATAGTGCGCGGCGGCGAAAGGGAAAGATAATCCCAGCTATCGCTACTACGAAGAATGTCAGTATCTCGGCCAATCCGGCAGTGTACAACAGCTGCAGGAAGCCGCCGCCCACGAACACGATGATCGTGAGGAAGATCAACGCTGCTCCCAAGACCACAAAATTCGCCACCAGAGGAGAATGCGTACGCTCGCTGACATCACTCAGGCGGTCAGGCAGTATGCGGTCGAACGACCAGGCGAAGATCGACCGAGTTGCGATCAAAAAGGTCACCGGCAGGGCTACTACGAAGGCAGCGATGAAGGACAAGCTCATGACCACAAGTAGCGGCGTCGAGGTCGTCAGCATTCCAACGAAGTAGAAGAAGAATGAGGGCGCGGCGAACGGATACGTCTTGGCGGCGGTATTCGAGAGGTAGGTGGCGGACCCTAGGAAGTTGACTCCAAAAGTTCGATCCGCCAAGCCCAGAAGGATTGCCACCACCACCCCCGAGATCACGAGGGCGTAAACCATCGCATTTCGACCCGATGACTTGGGCGAGCGAACTTCGCCACCAGCGTACGCCGTGACGACCGCATAACCAAAGGAGGCGAAAGCTAGCGGCAGCGCCAGCAAGGTCTCGCCGAGGCTAAACGTGCCCCCCCCAGTGTATCCAGCTTTGTGCGCGTCCGAAAGGATCTTGGCGTAGTTCCCACCAAACCGGGTGATGTCGTGCGCAAACTCCGCCCTGCCAGTTGTCAGCAGAAGTACACCTGCGATCACGACGCTCAGGAGCGAGAAGGCGAATAGAGCGCCCTGAACCCTGAGCATGCGCCGCAGGCGCAGCGTCATCATGAATCCGACCAAAATCAGCACGGCAGCGCCTAAGCCAAACTCGATTCCCTTGTTGGTGGCGGCGTCCGTAGCCCACTGGGTGAGGGTCGCATTCTTGGTCAAGGAACCGAGAGTCGAAAAGGCCGAAGATACCCCAAGGGGCGCGAGTAGGTAGGCGAAGTAGGCGATCACCAGCACGTACCACGCCACGATGTTGAAGTTCGCGGCAAATCCCACCCAGGGATGCAGGGTCCTGCTCACAAAGACGTAGTCACCGCCCGACCTCGGCATCACCGCGGTGAAGAGACTGTAGAGCAGTACCGGAAAGATGCAGATCGCCGCGCAGATCACCGTTACCCAAAATGGACTGGCCCCAGGGAAGGCAAAGGGCGCCTCAGTAGCAACTAGGGCCGCCAGCGGTATGGACACGAACGCGATGTTCAGCCCGATATTCGAACTCGCAGAGATGTCCCTGACCAAGCCTGAGGATTGCCGGGTGTAGAGTCCGGCCTCCTCCTGCCCGCCACCACCGTCGGTGGGTCCGCTTGTATCGGCCATGACTCCCTCCTCTCGAGCACCCGCACAAAGGGCTTTGGGGGAGACTATCACCGGTCCCGGTGGCTACGCAAGAGGGGCGAGGGCGGGAGCCGGTCAGACAGCCTTCGCCGCATTGTGTGAACCTGCCCGACGGGTGGAATCGCGGACCAAGAGGCGGGTGGGCACAAGGGTGACCTCCGGAACTTCCTGACCAGAGATGATCTCGTGGGCACGAGTGACGAGTGCCTCTCCGGCACGTTCGGGGAAGACTCGAAGACTGGTCAGCGAGGGGTCCATCCGCTGACCGACCGAGCTATCGCCCAAGCTAACTACCCCCAGTTCGCCCGGGATCTCCCGCCCCGTCAGCTCTGCTGCTCGGTAAACTCCGATCGCCTGGCGTTCCGTGAGGCAGACGATGGCATCCACGCCCAGGTCCTCAGTCAGCAGTCGCTCCGCTACCACGGTGGCTGCGCCGTCCGAGAAGTCCTGCGCGACAGCTACTACCGCCGTGGGAGCGGCCAGTTCGAATGCCGTCCGAATGTCTTGGATCGTCGAAAGGGGATCCGGAATTGTGAGAAGAGCCGGACGCCGGTAGCCCTGATCTCGAAGGTGCCGGAGTACGCGAGACATAGCGGCGGGGAAGTCTTGGTCTACCCGAGGCCGATCAGGTGCATCGGGCAACCGCCCGAGAGAGACCAAGGGAACGCCGTGGAGTAGGAGCGCCCGAGCGAAGGCGTCGTTCGGGACAGGGTCGATGAGAATCGCGGCATCGGCACCCCGGCGCCGAACGACTGGCTCGATGAAGGCGGCCTCCGAGGGCCGCGGTGGCACGAGGATGAACGTATATCCGAGCGCGACCGCCGCTTGAGAGATAGCTGGTAGAAGAAGATTGAAATAGGGATTGAAAACAATCTCGGTG
>Ga0307374_10014278_pt1 | contig 10836 bp, 9 predicted proteins | sample OX3MG_FD_202532 | JGI IMG/M metagenome (GOLD analysis project Ga0307374, IMG submission 202532) | Soil microbial communities from Risofladan, Vaasa, Finland - OX-3 | ecosystem: Environmental > Terrestrial > Soil > Coastal area > Acid sulfate soil | place: Finland: Risofladan, Vaasa | collected... | reverse complement strand
CCGGCAGACTCGCGCAACTCCGGCCCGATGACTGCGGCCCAGTGCCAGCCGCCGATGTTGGGCGCGTCATAGGCAGCCGCCGACCGGATCCCGCGATCCGCGATCTCCCACGCATCCGCCGCCGCCGATCCCGCCGACTTGAGCACGCGCGGCCCGGATGCCAGCCGCACCGTATCCACCTTGCCCCCGCCGACCGCGCGCGGTCCGTCGGCATCCTCGGCGGCCCGCTTGAGCGCTTCCCATGCGTTCGCTCGGCGCTCGGTTACGGCCCAGTCATAGGGCATTTAGCGGCCCGCTCCGACTGCGGCCCAGCCAGCGGCGTCAGCCTTAGCACTGCCACCGGCGGCCAGCACACGCGGGCCGGACTGATCGCGGGTGGTTTCCTCGAGCCGGTTATACCGGCTGTTGGCTGCCATCGCGAGGATCACGTCGGGCATCGGGGAGAACCTCCATAAGCGGGCCACTCAGTCCGCACGCTGTAACGGGATGAACCGTACCACATGACCGCGCCTATGTCAAACTTAGTGAGAGACTCGTTACACCGGATCTCGACAGCCATGCGCGCGGCCGGAGGGCCAGGAGCTTTTTTTGAAAAGCGCGTTTTGCAAAACTTTGTTTTGCGACGGCGTTTGAGATCGATTATCTAGGCTAGATAAACCGAAATCGGCTGCAGACGCGGCCGCGAAAAGTGCGCGCCACTATGTGGCTACGGCCGTGATCCGGCGCGTGCACGCGTATGTCTTGCGGTGTGGGATGGTACCGATGGTGGCCGCGCGTGGCGACCGGCTGGTCGGGCACCGTTGGGGAGGGGTCGGGGAGTATCGGACGGAAGCCAGCACGCCGGTCTCGCGCTGCATCCCATATCCCAACGACTCCGGGCCCGCATGGGGGGACTAGAACGTTCGGCAGCGCCCCCGCCTTGTGTCGACGTTCGCCCTTCCGCCAAGGAGCCATAGGGGGTGGGCCAGGCGACCGGTACGGACCCGCGCTACTGCAAGGCCAGTCAGGAGCGAACGGGCCCGTCCTAGCCTTTGGCCTCGATAGTCACCACGATCTGCTTGGGGGCGCCGAGCTTAGCGTGGGCAGCCTTTTGGAGATAGAGGGTGCCCACGATCGGGGTTCCGGGGTGATCGGCTGGTTGCCTCTCTTGGTCCTCAGCGAACCGGACGGTGTTCTTGGTCTCCCGTTCCAGCGTCAGGTTGATCTGCATCAGGTTTTCCCCCGAGCGAGCAAGCGCCGGGCGCCCCTCCAAAATGGGGGTCCCCTCGGCGGGACCTCGCGCTGTGTAGAGTAGCGCCCGTGAGCTTCTCCAGAAGGGCTCCCTTTCCAGCGCCTCTCGCCTATCCTTCGGGCGATGGTGCCCAGACCAGAGGCGTCAGCCCTCGACAGCGCGAGCGATCCCAGATGACCAGGTGCCCTGGGGTGCAGGTCGGGTCGTTGCGCTGGCCGATGGCGAGCCCGCGCCGATCCATGACACGCGGTGTGCGGTCCTCGATGCCTGGTATGGGCTTGCAGCATTCGGCCCCAATTAGGTCATCGCGACTCCAGGGCCGCATCCGGCGACCGTCCGATGCGTGAGGGCGGATCTGGACCGGCGGGTTTTGCCGATGGCAGCTTCGATGAATTCGTCCAGCTGGCCGCAGGTCAATCGCCGTATCCATACCAGCAACGGCTGGCCGAGGGCGGGCTGCCGGAGCTCCTGCAGATCCCCACAGGTGCGGGCAAGACCCTCGCCGCCACACTTCCGTGGCTATACCGTCGACGGTTTCACCCTGACCCTGAGGTCCGTGCCGGGACACCCCACTGGCTGATCTTCGTGCTCCCGATGCGGGTGCTGGTCGAGCAGACGCGGGACATGATCGGCCAGTGGCTGCACAACGCGGGGCTCGCAGACGAAGTCGGCCTTCATGTGGTGATGGGCGGTGAAGGACGGCTGGAGAGTGCGTGGCGCCGGGCCCCGGAGCAGGATGCGATCTTCGTGGGCACCCTTGACATGCTGATCTCCCGCGCGTTGAATCGCGGCTACGCCGCGAGCCGATTCGCTTGGCCGATCGACTTCGGTCTGTTCAACTCCGGATGCCAGTGGGTATTCGACGAGGTCCAACTCATGGGTCCCGCGCTGCCGACGTCCCGCCAGCTTGAGGGGCTGCGGCGGACGCTTGGCACCGGCGTTGCCTGTCGCTCGATGTGGATGTCGGCCACCGTGGATAAGCGACAGCTGTCCACGGTCGACCTTCCTGAGGTGGGGGCAGGTCTCGAGCTCGGATCTGAGGACTGGGCCGGGCCCTTGGCTCGGCGGCTTAACGCCCCGAAGATTGTGCGCCAGCTCGCCCTTGAGAGCGGTGCGACGGGCTACGGTCGCGACCTGGCGGCGGCGCTGCGTCAACATCACCGCCCGGGAACGCGGACCATCGCCATCCTCAACACGGTGGAGCGAGCACGAGAAGTCTGGCGCGAACTGACTAAGAGGCGCGCAGCCGAGGACGCCGAGGCCGTCCTCCTCCACTCGCGCTTCCGCGCTCCGGATCGCGCGACCCGAGCTGAGGATGCTCTGCGGCCAATCGATCCGTCGGGCCCTGGACTTGTGGTGGTCGCCACCCAGGTACTCGAAGCCGGGGTCGACATCTCGGCCACCACGCTGTTCACCGAAGCCGCTCCCTGGCCATCGATTGTGCAGCGCGCCGGACGGTGCAACCGTGGCGGAGAAAGCTCCGAGGCCGTCCTGCTCTGGGCCTCACCTCCATCCTTTCAGCCCTACGAGGCGAACGATGTCGAGCACGCCGCATCCGAGCTCATCTCACTGGAAGGGGCGACTGTGACCCCTGGCGAACTCATCCGGCGGACGGTGGCAGTTGTCGAGTCCGTCCACCCGGTTCTCCGCCGCCGCGACCTAGTCGGGCTGTTCGACACTACCTCCGACCTGTCTGGCAATGATCTCGATGTGGGTCGCTACATCCGTGAGGCGGGCGACCTGGACGTGCAGGTGGCGTGGCGGTCCGGGCTCCAAGCCAGTGCTCCACCCGCCGAAGCCCGGCCCACGCGCGATGAGCTGTGCCCCGTCCCCATCGGTCAGGTCCGAAAGTGGCTGACGGCGCCGCGGGGCGCTGGAGCTCCGGTGGTGGGCTGGAGATTTGACCCACTCGGCGCCGAGTGGGTGCGCTGCAAGGCCGAGGATGTTCGTCCCGGCCATGTGCTTTTGGTACCAGCTGAGGTCGGCGGCTACGATCCGCTGTCAGGATGGGATCCCAAGTCGACCGTCCCGGTGGAGGTTCTTCGGGGAGAGGAAAGCTCGCCAATTGCCCAGGCAGAGGAGGCGACCGCCGACGATCCCTGCACCTTCGCGCCCGGTGCCTGGGTCGGCCTGAGGGATCACCTCGAGCAGGCGGAACGTGCGCTTCGAGACATCGCGGCCGCCTACCCACTACCGCCTCATCTGGTCGAGGCCGCCGCACTCGCGGCCCGGCTCCATGACCTGGGCAAGGTGCACCCCTCCTTCCAGGCGTTCCTTGTGAGGACCGTCCGGTCACCTGACGAGGCCCCGCCGCCTGGTGGTCCATGGGCGAAGTCGGCAGGCAGCGGCCGAGCCGTCCATGAGCGCCGATTCTTTCGCCACGAGTTGGCATCGGCGCTCGCCCTGCTGGCCAACCCCCAAACTCTGCAGGGCATCCCCGATTCTGACTTGGTGGTGTACCTGGTTGCCGCGCACCACGGGCGAGTTCGCCTGGCGATCCGTTCCCAACCTGGCGAGATGCGTCCTGACGGCGACCCTGATCGACGGGTGGCTCTCGGGATCTGGGACGGCGAGCCACTGCCTGCCACAGATATTCCCGGTGGCTCCTTTCCGTCCGTGTCCCTCAGTCTTGCTCCGATGGAGCTCGGCGACGATCCGGATGGAGCACAGTCCTGGACGTCCCGGATGATGGCGCTGCGGGATCGACCGGATATCGGGCCGTTCCGGCTGGGTTTCCTGGAGGCACTGGTGCGCCTTGCTGACTGGCGGGTCAGCTCCGACGACCATGCGGGACACCCGTGATCGAGCTGAGGCTCACCGGCTGCCACCCGGAGCCACTCGGCTCCTACCTAAAAGCCCTTGGCCTGCTCAGGCTGGTCGGAGAGCAGAAGGACCCTGATGCGCGGGCTCGTTGGCAGGGTGACACCTTCACGCTCTCCTCGTCACTCCATGAGACTGACCTGGTGGCGTTCTTCCGAGACGAATACCAGCCCACCCCATTGCTGGCCCCGTGGAACAGCGGCAGTGGCTTTCGCGTGCAAGGGAAGCGTCCGGAGGCCGAGCAGGCGCTTCAGAGGATCGAATCCTCCTCCGTAGAGCGGCTCGCCCCCTACAGGGCTGCCGTCCGCGCTGGACGGGAGGTGGTAGCAGACGGTGACCGTCGCGGGTGGCGCGACCCGTCTGGGAAGCAGTTCTGGGATAAGAAACACAAAGCGAGCGTGGTCGACCTGTGCCGTGCCCGGTTCCCTGACGTAGCGCTGGCCTGGCTTGACGCTGCGGTCGTCCTGGCGGAGGAACCTGAATTTGGAGTCCCCCTTCTGGGGACTGGGGGCAACCTGGGGAGCCAGGAACTCTCGATCAGTTTCATGCAGCGGCTGGCCGAGGCCCTCTGTCTGCTCAGTGGACGCCGGGTACCGACCCCTGAATACTCAGCGGGCTGGTTGCGGGCGGCGCTGTTCGCGGACATCGCGGTGCCCGGAGTCGAGGGGAAGGTGGGCCAGTTCGACCCAGGTGCGGCCGGCGGGGTCAACTCATCCCCCCTCGGCAGTGCCGAAAGCATCGTCAATCCCTGGGACTATGTACTGATGTTGGAGGGCGCGTGCCTGTTCGCAAGCGCCCCGGCCCGCAGGCTGGGGGCCAACAGCCGGGGGAAAGCGGCGATGCCCTTCATGTTCGGGAGCTCACCGGCTGGCTTCGCCAGCGCCAGCGCCAGCGAATCCGCCAAGGGGGAGCTCTGGGCTCCTATCTGGCGGAGACCGACCACCGCTCGAGAGATCAGCCACCTAATCGGCGAGGGCCGCGCTGAATGGCAAGGCAGGCAGGCTCTGACCGGGGGAGAGATGGTCCGGGCCGCCGCCACTCTGGGGGTTGACCGGGGCGTCGAAACGTTCGTGCGGCATGTCTTTGTCGACCGCCTCGGACAGAGCCCGCTCGCGGTCCCGGTGGGCATGGTTCGAGTCCGGGACGCCCAGGACGTTCCCCTGCTATCGCGCCTCGATCCGTGGGTGGACCGCGTCCGACGCGGCAAGAACATGCCCGCGACGGTCGCTACGGCCCTGCGCCAGTTCGACACGGCCGCGTTCGAGCTCGCCGCCAGGGGCGGCCCTGGGGAGCTGCAGCGGGTACTGACGGCCGCTGCTGATCTCGAAGCCGGAGTTGGCCGTGCGACGGCCTTTAGGAAGGGGCCACCCGACCTGCGACCGATTCAGGGGCTGGCTGCGTCGGCCTGGATCCCGCGCCTGGACGATGGGTCTGCGGAGTTCCGGCTGGCAGCCTCTCTGGCGTCCCAGCATGATGAAGGTGGCGCATGTCTGCGCTGGCTTCTGCGGCCCGTGACACGATCGCGCAAGACGTCCGGCCTCGTCTGGTCGGAGGCGCCGGCACCCGTTGTCGGGTTTGGCCACCGACCGATCCACGAGGTGCTGGCTCTGGCGCACGCCCGACGGTCCGTGGAGGCCAACGCCTTGGGCGATTCCCAGGAGGCACCACTGTCCTCCAGCTCGAACGAGGCAGGGATCAGGGTCCGGACAGCTTATCGGTGGCGCGTGGCCGGGCCTGGACGCGACGTGGCTCGGTTCGCCGCCGACGACCTTGACAGCGCTCGGCTGGGCGAGTGGCTGGCGGCGCTGCTCCTCCTTGATTGGGTGGCAGAGCGAGTGGACGTCTCAGAATGGTTCATTCCTTCCCTTGACTGGGTGGCCCTGGCCCCGACAGCCTGGGTGCTTCTCGCCCCCTTCTTCCACGGCCGGCCCATCCCATTCTCGGGCGACACCACGGTCCACCTCCAGCCCGAGGCCGATTGGATTGGGCGCTTGGCCAGTGGGGCAGTCGTCCCGGTGGTCGACGCAGCGCTACGACGGCTACGGATCGCTCACCTCAAGCCAGCGCTCACCGACGCGAGAATCGTGGGTCGGACCGGCCCGCCGGGTCTGCGCCTGGCGGCAGCTCTGCTGTCCCCCATCACCACACAGGATGCGGCGGCCCTGATCCGCCGGATAGTCCCACCGCCCCTTGAGTAACCAGGAGGTGTCATGCCCGTGACCACCGCATACCGACAGTTCCTCGACGTTGAGCTGAAGCCTGTAGCCGGAACTCGATTCCAACCCACTGGGTTTCCAGATCTGGGCCCGGCCCTGTTCGATCGCCCGGTCAGGAGGAACGGGACGATCGAATGGGTGCCGGCGCTGCTTCTGGAGTCAGCCCAGTCCATGGCCAACCACTTGGAGGCGGTGGGATGGGATGCGGCTTCCCACAAGCCAGCGTCCGCGCTCAGCGGGCTGCCCTATGTCCGGGTGGTGGCGGCCGAGGACGGACGGTACCTCACTTCCAGCCGGACCGAGGCCCACCGGCTCGCGTCGGCCTTTGTCAAGGACTCAACTCTCGATGGCAAGGGCATGCGCGAGGTGATCAGAGAGCGCCTGGGCCTGCGCGACGACACGCCGCTAGCCTCACGCGACATCGCTCGGGCGGTGTTCGCCCTCGATCCCCTGTGCTTGATCCACGGAGTGTTCTTCGCTGAGTCGGCCAAGATCTGGCCGGGCCAGCCGCGGATCGCTCGGGCGGTGACCAGCTTCATCGAGGCTGTGAACGTGCGCGCCGCCAACAGTGGCGGGGTGAAGCGCGACGAGGTTCGCCACCAAGTTGGTGAGTCTGGCGGCGCGACCGAGGGCTATGGGTTCGTTCCCTACCACCGGACCGAATACACGGCCGCCCACATCCAGGCCTCGTTTGCTCTCGATCTCGCGCAGCTCCGCAGCTATGGGTTGGGGGATGTGGCGACCGAGATGCTCGCGACCTTGGTCCGGTGGGAGATCCGAGCGCTGCTCGACGGCGGGCTTCGTCTGCGCACTGCCTGTGACCTGGCCGTGGTAGAGCCAGAGATTACAGACCGGGAAGGGGCCGCTTTGCCATCGCTTGCCGACCTCGAACGCGAACTTAGGCGGCTCATCGGCGCGTGTGGAGATCTGGCCGGCGATGGGCAGCCAATTGAGGTGGTCTGGTCAGGCGGAAAGAAGAAGCCGACGAAGTCTGAGCCCGAGGCCGCAGCGGACGAGTCCTGATGGGAACTTCTCTTGAGTTGAGATTCCCCTGGGGCCGATACCACGCCACTCCATGGGGGCGCAATGTGAACGAGGCCGCCATGGAGTGGCCTCCGTCCCCTTGGCGCCTCCTCCGCGCGCTCTACGCGACATGGCGGACTCGGGCTCCGCATCTGTCGGAAGCAAACATCCACAACCTGCTCTCCCAGCTGGCGGATCCACCGACCTTCCACCTCCCAGAGTTTGGAGAAGCCCATACCCGCCACTACATGCCCGATATCGGCCATGGTCATGATCTCGCGTTCGATGCTTTCGCCGTATTCGAGCCAGGGGCGGCCATTGTCGTCACCTGGCCGGTCGACCTCGAGCCTGACGCCCGCTCGGCACTGGATGAGTTGGCGCCCCTACTCCCATATCTCGGGCGAGCCGAGTCGGTGTGCGAGGCACGCCTCCTTCCGCATGGTGAGCACCACTCGGTCGGGTTGCAGTCCGGACCGGTCAGTGCGGCCGATCCCGTGGCCACCGATGCCCCAGACGCTCCGCTCGTCCGCGTTCTGGTGCCGGAACTGCCACTCGACCTCGACGCTCTCACGGCCCGGACCGCTGCTGTCCGAGCGGCCCGACGCATCGATCCTCCCGGAGCGCGCTGGCAGCCGTACGCCCGCCGTGTTCCCGTAACCCCTATCCGGGTTGTTCACCACACGGTCCGCCGCTCGCCTACAGCCGTTCGGTGGGCTATCGCCTCCGCGGCGCTGCCGGCGAGCTGGGCAGCGGTTGGCGTGACCGACATCCTGCGCCGAGCCTGCCTCTCACGATACGGACGGCGCTTCGACGGGGCACCGTCTCCCACGCTGGCGGGTAAGGATGCGGCCGGGCTGCCCATGGCGGGGCATCGGCACGCCCACTACTTCGCCCTCGACTTGGATGGTGACCGGTTGCTGGACCACCTCGTCGTTTGGGCACCGGATGGGCTCGACGAGGGGGTCGTCCATGCTATTGCGACTCTGGATCGCCTGGTCGGATATGCCCACGTACCTGACTTCCGGCCGGCGCGCCTCGGCCTGGAGGCGGTCGGGGACATCGCCGATGTCGCCCAGGAACTGGTGGGACCGGCGCGAGTGTGGCGGAGCTTCACTCCGTTTGCACCGGCCCGCCATCCCAAGCGCGGAACGCCCTGGGACCAGCATTTGGCGAGCCAAGTGGCCGAGGAGTTCGCGTGGCGCGACCAGCCGCCCCCCACCGGAATCCGGCCCATCGAGGGAGACTGGCTCTCTTTCCGGCGGTACCGACCGACGACCGACCATCTGCAGGATGCCAGGCGAGCCACGGGCCTTGAGATCACCTTCCCCGAGCCGGTCACGGGGCCCATCGCCATCGGAGCGCTCAGCCACTTCGGGCTCGGGCTGTTCGTCCCGGTACGGTAACCACCATGGATCCGGCGCCACAACGTCTGGTCCCCGCACGGATGCTCAACGAGTTTGCCTACTGCCCCCGGCTGTTCCACCTGGAGTGGGTCCAGGGAGAGTTCGCGCACAGTGAGGATACGCTGAAGGGCGCGCTGGTGCATCGCCGGGTGGACGAGGAGAGCGGCTCGCTCCCCGCGCCCGATGAGCTCGCCCCGGAGGACCGGATCGCGGCGCGGTCCGTTCTCCTGTCCTCGCCCGACCTCGGGATGATTGCCCGTCTTGACCTGCTGGAGGGAGCGAAGGGAACGGTCAAGCCCGTCGACTACAAGAAGGGGGAGCCCGGCCCCCAAGGCCCTTGGGAGCCTGAACTAGTCCAGCTGTGCGCCCAGGGACTGCTGCTTCGGGAGAACGGCTACCACTGCGAGGAGGGAGTGCTCTACTTTGCGGCGACGAAACAGCGGGTCCCTGTGGCCTTCGACGACGGCCTCGTGGCCCGAACCCGCCAGCTTCTGACCGAGCTGCGGGAGGTGGGAGCGCAGACGGTCCCACCTCCACCGCTGGTAGACAGCCCCAAGTGTCCCCGGTGCTCCCTGGTCGGCATTTGCCTGCCTGACGAGGTCAACCTCTTGCGCGGGATCTCGCTGGGAGAGGTTCGGCGCCTGGTGCCAGGCCGGGACGACATCGGCCTCGTCTACGTGGTCGAGCAGGGTGCGTCGGTGGGGAAGGCCGGGGAGCGCCTGGTCATCCGCCGTCACGACGGGCCTGCCGAGCAGATCCGCCTGCTCGATGTGGCGAGCCTCTCCTTGTACGGCAACGTGTCGATCTCCGCCCAGGCCATCCGGGCACTGACCGAACGCGAGATTCCGATCCTGCACCATACCTACGGGGGCTGGCTCGTCGCCATGACGACCGGGGTCGCCTTCCGCAACGTCGAACTCCGCAGCCGCCAGTACCGATTCGCCGATGACCCGGCGGCCTGCCTGCCGCTGGCCCAGGCTTTGGTGGTAGGCAAGATCAAGAATCAGCGAACTCTGCTCCGGCGGAATCACCGGGGCGATACCCAGATGGTGCTGCGTGAGCTCAGCAGGCTGGGCGTGCTGGCCCAGCGGGTGGCTTCGATCGATCAGCTCCTCGGCATCGAAGGCTTGGCGGCCAAGGCTTATTTTGCCCACTTCGCCGGGATGCTGAGAGAAGCCAGCGAATTCGATTTCCGCGCCAGAGTCCGACGGCCTCCGACGGATCCGGTCAATTCCGTGCTCTCGTTCCTCTACACCCTCCTGACCCGCGATGCCGTGGTGGCCTTGCTCGGAGTCGGTCTCGACCCCTACCGCGGGATCCTCCATCAGCTCCACTACGGTCGGCCCTCCCTGGCCCTGGACCTGGCCGAGGAGTTCCGCGCCCTGCTGGCAGAGTCAGTCGCCCTGACCCTGCTGAACAATCGGGTCCTCGGCACGGGCGACTTCCTGCAACGCGGCCGGGCCGTCGCACTCAAGGACCAGGCTCGCCGCACCGTCATCGGCGCCTACGAGGAGCGGATGGACACCGTGATCCAACACCCGCTGTTTGGCTACTCCGTCAGCTACCGTCGCATACTTGGGGTTCAGGCCCGCTTGCTTGCCCGTACGATCTCGGGCGAGCTTCCCGCCTATCGGGCGTTCACGACCCGATGACCCGGCCTCGCCACCGACTGCTCGTCTGCTACGACGTGCGGGAGCCCACCCGTCTGCGCCACATGCACGACGCCATGCTTGGCTTTGGAGATCCGCTGCAATACTCGGTATTCCTCTGCGACCTATCCGGTACGGAGCGGGTACTGCTGGAGACAGCCGTGCTCCGAGTGATGAGTCTGTCCGAGGATTCGATAGCTATCGTCGACTTGGGCCCCGCCTCGGGCAGTGGCTCAAAGCGGATCCGCTCGCTGGGCGTTGGCCGCGTCCCAGAAGTTCGCCGGTACACAATCGTCTGACTGGCCGCTCTTTGACAATCTCATAGCTGGCGACATGCGAGCGCCGAGGTGATGGGAAGCCCCCTCACAGCCGCTCGCACAAGTCTTGGCCGGGGTCAACGATCCAGCTCGATCAGGTCGAGGGCCCAGACCCTGACGCAGGCGGCCACTGGGTGGGTCCAGCGATGGACCCACCCAGTATCCTTACTGTCGGCG
>Ga0307374_10014277_pt1 | contig 10836 bp, 9 predicted proteins | sample OX3MG_FD_202532 | JGI IMG/M metagenome (GOLD analysis project Ga0307374, IMG submission 202532) | Soil microbial communities from Risofladan, Vaasa, Finland - OX-3 | ecosystem: Environmental > Terrestrial > Soil > Coastal area > Acid sulfate soil | place: Finland: Risofladan, Vaasa | collected... | reverse complement strand
GCTCGATCTGCATCAACCCGAGCGCACCCGTCGCCGAGGTGCGCGGCACGAACTTCGTCTCGGCGAAGATGACGGCGGCGATCAGCGCCGGGTCGAGGTGCTTCTCGCGCGCCTGCTCGCGAATCACGGAGGTGTAGGCGAGCGGCAACGTCAGGTTGCGGACGATCCGCCGGACCGCCGGCAGGACCAGCACCACCGCCGTGACCAGCACGACGAGAAGTGCGATGGCTCGCCTCGCGGTGCGCGGCCTCATCCGGCGAACTGGTCGAGCACGCCTGCGAGGGCCGCGCGGAGCTCTTCGACGGTGCCGTCGTTGACCACGACGTAGGTGGCGCGACGGGCCTTCTCCGCCTGCGGCAGCTGTCGCGCCTCGCGGCTCGCGAGCGCTGCCTGGTCGCGCGCCGCGATCCGGGTCGCCCGCAGCGCGTCGTCGGCGACCACGGCGATCGTCGCCTGAAAGCGCGGCGCCGCGCCGGCCTCGAAGAGCAGCGGCACCTCGACCACCGCGGCCCGCGGCGGCGGCCGGCGACGGCACGCCCGCTGATGGAACTCCTGCGCCCGCTCGGCGACCAGCGGCCACAGCAGCTGCTCGAGCCACAGCCGGTCCTGCTCGCTCGCGAACACGCGCCGGGCGATCGCCCCGCGGTCGACGCGGTCGCCCGCAAAGACCGCGCTGCCAAAGCGTTCCCGCACGGCATCGGCGACCGCCGCGGTCTCATACAGCTCGTGCACGACCGCGTCCGACGACAGCACCATCGCGCCCAGCACGGCAAGCTCCGCGAGCGCCGTCGACTTGCCCGCACCCAGCCCGCCCGTCAGTCCGACGAACGGCACGGCCATCCCCGAGCAGCTGCCCCGCTACTGAGCTGCGGTCGACGGCTGCTCAGCCGCAGCGTCGGCGCCGTCCGGCTGCGGCTCGCTCTCCGCGGAGGCGGCCTGCTGCGGTTCGGCGGGGCCGGCGGCATCTGTCGGCTCGGCGGGCTCCTCGACGAGCGCCGCCTGCTCGACGACGGCGGGCTCGTCGGCGACCGCCGCCTGCGGTTCGCCGGGCTCGGTCGCCTGCGTCGAGTCGGCGGCCTCCTCGGCGGCCGTCTCGACATCGCCGACGCCGTCGCTCCCGGACACCTCACCCTCCTCGCCCTCGCCCTCACCCTCCGCCTCGATCCGCCGGACCGGCAGCACCTGGCCCTCGACGCGCTTGGCGGACAGCGACAGGCGGCGGCGCTCGGAGTCGATCTCGAGGATCTTGACGCGCAGCTCGTCGCCCGGCTGGACGATCTCGCGCGGGTTCTCGACGTGGTGGGCGGCCAGTTCGGAGATGTGCACGAGGCCCTCGACGCCGTCGAGGATCTCGACGAAGGCACCGAAGGTGACGACCTTGGTGACGGTGCCGGCCAGCTCGTCGCCGATGTTGTAGGTGTTGACGATCCGCTGCCACGGGTCCTCCTGGGTCTGCTTCAGACCCAGCGAGATGCGCTGGCGGTCGCGGTCGATGTCGAGCACCTTGACCTGGACGGTGTCGCCGATCTCGAGCACCTCGCTCGGATGGTTGACGTGCGACCACGAGAGCTCGGAGATGTGGATCAGCCCGTCGATCCCGTCGAGGTCGACGAAGGCGCCGAAGTCGACGATGTTGGAGATCTGGCCCTCGACGACGAGGCCCGGCGCCAGGCGGTCGAGGATCTGCTGGCGGACCTCCTTGCGCTCCTCCTCGAGCACCGCGCGCCGCGACAGCACGACGTTGTTGCGGGAGCGGTTCAGCTCGATCACCTTGCACTCGATCTGCGTGCCCATGTACTCGTCGAGGTTGGGCACGCGGCGGATGTCGACCAGCGAGGCGGGCAGGAAGCCGCGCACCCCGAGATCGATGATCAGCCCGCCCTTGACGACCTCGATCACGGTGCCCTCGACGGGCTCGCCGGACTCGGCCGCCGCCTCGATGCGCCGCCAGGCCTTCTCGAAGCGGGCGCGCTTCTTGGACATGATCAGCCGGCCGTCCTGGTCCTCCTTGGTCAGGACCAGCGCGTCGACCTCCTCGCCCAGCGTGACCTCGTCGTGCGGGTCGACGGCCTTGCGAATCGACAGCTCGTTGGCCGGGATGACCCCCTCGGACTTGTAGCCGATGTCGACCAGGACCTCGTCGTGGTCGATCCGCACGACATGGCCCGTGACGACCTCCCCCTCCTCGAAGGGGCGCATCGTCGCGTCGTAATTGGGAACTATCTGCCCGTCGATCTCGAGCAGCAGCCCGTCCGAGCCCTCGACGATCTTGGCTGTGGGGTTCTCCATCACCGTGCTCACCGGGCGAAAGCGTAGCGCAGCACCGGCATCAGACCGCGCACCACGTGCGTATGATCGGCCCTGATGCCAACCCGCGCCACCAAACGCGGCGCGCTGCGCACGTCCCTGAGACGCGATTGCGACGTGCTGATCTGCGGCGCCAGCTTCGCCGGGCTGACGCTGGCCCGCGAGCTCGAGGGCGCCGGGGCGAGCGTGCTGATGCTGGACCGCTACGAGATCGGCGAGCGCCAGACCTCCGCCTGCGCGGCGCCGACCGAGTGGCTCGAGCGGCTCGGCCTGCACGCCTCGATCCTGCAGAGCTTCGGCGAGATCGTCGTGCACACCACGCGCGCCAGCGCCCGCTGGCAGCTGCCCTTCACCTTCTCGACCTTCGACTACCGCGCGCTGTGCGCGCTGCTGCGCGATGGATCCCCGGGAACGACGTTCGAGACCGCGACCGTCGAGCGCATCGACACCGGTTCCGTGCACCGCGTCCACACCGACCGCGGCGAGCTGCGCGCGCCGCTCGTCGTCGATGCGCTCGGCTGGCGGCGCCTGCTCTCGAACCGCGGCGCGATCCAGCCCCCGCAGGCGCGCCTGTCGCGCGGTCTCGAGGTGCATCCCGATGGATCCGGCGACGATCTCGAGATCTGGATCGATCCGCGCTACGTCCGCGCCGGCTACAGCTGGAGCTTCCCGGCCGCCGGCGAGCTGCGCGTCGGCGTCGGGTCGTTCGAGCCTCGCGATCACGTCAAGGACGCGACCGTCGCGCTCGCCGGCGATCTCGACGTGCCGGCCGTCCGCTTCCAGGGCAACTGGATCCCGCACAAGCTGCGCGCGGCGACCGAGGAGGGGGTGTTCTTCGTCGGCGACGCCGCCGGGCACTGCCTGCCGCTGACCGCCGAGGGGATCCGTCCCGCGTTCTACTTCGCCCTGGCGCTCGGGCGCGAGTTGCGTCACGCCCTGGCCGGGCGGGCGACCCGCGAGCAGGCGCTCGAGCGCTACAGCGCCTTCAGCGCCCAGCACGCCTGGCAGTACGGCTGCCTGCTGGCGGCCCAGCACCTCGTCGGGCGCGCCACGGCGAGTGCCGCGCTGCGCGCCGCGGTGCGCGCCGTCAGCCTGCCGGCGCTCGGGCGCTGGGCCTTCGGGCACTACCTGGCGATCGCGCCGCCGCAGTTCGCCTCGTGGCGACGCCCGCCGGCGAGCCCGGGCGCTGCCGCGCCGTTGATCGGCGTCGCCTCGAGCCTGACCTGATAGCGCGACCCCTCAGCCGGTGCGCGCCGCACTGGGCCTCGCCGGCAGCAGTTCGGCGCCGCCGTCGCGGCGCAGGCGCAGGGCCTGCCCCGCGCCAACCAGCGTTATCGCGGCGATGATCATGAAGGCGGTGCGGTAGGCCGGCGTGGCGGAGCCGGCTCCGAGCGCCGGCGTGGCCCAGGCGCCGAAGCGCACCGCCACCGCGCCGAGCGCGGCACCGACGCCGATCGCCGCCTGCTGAGCGGTCGAGGCGATGGTGTTGGCGTGGCGCATCGCCTCGGGCTCGATGTCGGCGAAGGCGATCGTGGTGTAGGCCGTGAACCCGACCGAGCGCGCCGCGCCGCTCACCACGAGCAGCGCGAGCATGGCCACCAGCGGCGTGTGCTCGGCGAGCAGCCCGCACAGCACCATGCTCAGCGCGGCCACGACGTCGGCGGCCACGAGCACCGAGCGAAAGCCCAGGCCGCGAAGGATCGGCGTGGTCAGCGGCTTGATCCCCAGGTTGCCCACGAACAGGGCGAGCAGGACCGCTCCGGACTTGACCGCCGTCCAGTGGAAGCCCTCCTGGAAGAGCAGCGGCAGCAGGAACGGCACGGCGTTGATCGTGCAGCGGAACAGCGATCCGCTCGTGTGCGACATCCGGAAGGTGTCGATCCGGAACAGCCGCAGATCGAGCAGCGGGTCGCCGACGGCGAGCAGGTGGCGGACGCCCGCTGCGCCGGTGACCGCCGCGACGGCGGCCGACACGGCGACGAGCGGCCAGTCGACGCTTGGCGCGCCGAGCGCCGCCGCGGCGACGACGACGCCACCCAGACAGGTGGTGCTGAACGCGAAACCGCCCCAATCGAGCCCGCTGCGGACCTCACCGTAGGTCTGCGGCACCAGTCGCGCCGCGCACGCCACCGCCGCCACGCCGAGCGGGACGTTGATCAGGAAGATCCAGCGCCACGACAGATAGGTGGTCAGCGCCCCACCGGCGAGCGGCGCGGCGATCGGCGCGACGAGCGCCGGCCAGGTGAGGAACGCGACGGCGCGCACGAGCCCGGAGCGGTCGGTGGAGCGCAGCACGACCATCCGGCCGACGGGCACCATCAGCGCGCCGCCGATGCCCTGGACGATACGCAGCGCGATCAGCTGGGGCAGCGACTGGCTGGCCGCGCAGAGCCCCGAGGCGACGGTGAACACGGCGATCCCGAACACGAAGACCGTCCGCGCTCCGTAGCGGTCGGCGAGCCAGCCGCTGAGCGGGATGAGAACGGCCAGGGTCACCAGGTAGCCGGTGATCGTGATCGCGATCTGCGGTGCCGTCACGCCGAAGACCTGCGCCATCCGCGGCGCCGCCGTGGCCAGGATCGTCCCGTCGAGGATCTCCATGAACATCGTGCCGGCGATCAGCAGCATCACCCGGCGATCGGTCCAGCCGTTGGTGCCGCGCGCCGCCATCGGCACCGCCCTACCCGGCGACGGACGGGGCGGCCGCCTGCGCCAGCAGCCGTTTGCGAGCGGCGCCGAGGGCGGTGCCGATGCGCGCACGGTCGATGCCCACGAGCATCCCGCCGCGCTTGACGATCTCGCCGTCGACGATCACCGTGTCGACGTTCGAGCCGCGCGCCGAGCCCACGATCGCCGCGTGGACGTCCACCGCGGGGCCGAGGTCGACGTCCAGCTCGCGCAGCAGCACGATGTCGGCACGCTTGCCGATGCCGAGGGACCCGACGCGGTCCTCGAGCCAGCACGCCCGGGCCGCGTCGAGGGTTATCCCGGCGAGCGCCTCGCGAGTGCTCGGCACCGGGCCTTCGGTGCCGGACCGGGCGCGCCCCGCGGCGGTGCGGAGCGAGCGCTCGCTGAGCAGCGCGAGGCGCGCCTCGTCGAAGAGGTCACCGGAGGCCGAACAGACGGCATCGGACCCGAAGGCCGGCCGCAATCCGCAGTCGCGGGCGCGGGCGGTCGGCGGTACGCCGATTCCGAGCGCCATCTCGGCCATCGGGCAGACGACGATGCGGGCCTCGGCCTCGGCGATCTGACGCAGTTCCCCGGCGCCGCTCGTGCAGCAGTGCACGAACTGCATGTCGCCGGCGAGCAGGCCGGCGCCGGCGAGGCGGGCGACCGTGCGGCGCGGGGGGCCGCCGTCCTGAATGCCGGCGTGCATGGTCATCGGCAGACCGAGCTCACGGGCCATGGCGATCTCCGTGCGCGTCGTCCCCATCGACGCCGACTCCGGTCCCTGCAGCGCGAGCGCGAAGGTCATCCGCTCCCCGGCGCCCGCAACCAGGCTCTCGACCGCGCCACGATCGAGCTCGGCGACGGCGGCCGCGTCCGCGGCTGCGTCCTCGAGCTCGCCGAGCTTCCTGCGCATCGAGGTGCCGTAGGCGAACACCGTGCGGATCGGGAGCTCACGGTGGGCGCGGACCGCCGCCTCGCCGTGTTCGGGCGTGTTGATGACGTGACACCAGTCGAGCACGGTGGTGATCCCGTTGTCCAGAGCCTCGACGATCGCGGCCCGCGTCGCCAGGTACACATCCTTGGGGGTGAAGTGAACCGCGAGCGTCGCCCAGATCGTCGTGTGGAGCGCCGGCAGCGACGAGTCCATCGCCATCCCGCGGACGATCTCGTACCACAGGTGGCGGTGCGCGTCGATCAGGCCCGGCATGACGATCGCGCCGGCCGCCTCGATCGTCTCGGCGTCCGCCTGCAGGCGCGGCGCGACCGCGACGATCGTCCCGTCCTCGATCAGGAGGTCGCCCCCGCGCAGGGTCCCCAGCGTCGAGTCGAGGCTGACGATCGTGCCGCCGCGGATCAGCAGGCGGTCGGTCACCACGCCAGCCCGTCGGGGGCGTCGGGCGCGGGGACGGCGGTGAAGGGATCGCTGTGAGTGGACATGGTCAACGCTCCGTCCACCGCCTACCGTAACCGCCGGGTGGCGTGGCCGTCGGCCGCCATGCGACCACGGGCGGCGCGGGCGATCACGGCGCCGGCGAGCCGAGCGACGCCGGCGGCCGTGCGCTGTCGGCGCAGCGGGCCTCGGACCGCGACCCGGCGGCGCTCAGGACCCGGCGCCGGGCGCTCGAGCACGGCGCCGATCGGCCCGTCGGCCCGGCGGGTTGCGGTCCTCCGGATGCCCTGTCGGTCGCCTCGTCAGGGCCGCGCCGGCCATTTGAGATCGGCGGCCGCCGTCCTCGCCCACTCCTGGTTCTCCCAGTCCGGATAGCGGCCGAGCAGCTCGCTGTTCACCTGCTCGACGATCTCTTCCTCCGAGTGCCCGCCCTCCTCGCGCAGCTCGGTCACGCGCCGCCGGGCCAGCTCGAAGCATTCCCGGTAGGTGACGATCAGCTCGTGCCCGCCCGTCATGCCGTGCCCCGGCACGACGATCGGCGCGTGGTAGCGCTCGAGCTCCTCGAGGCGGGAGATCCAGGGGAGCACGTGTGCGTCGTCGTCGGGGAGCACGCCGAAGTAGCGGTCCTCGACCAGGTCGCCGGTGAACAGCACCGGGGACGAGCCGCGGACGAGGATGACCTGGTCACCGCGCGAGTGCCCGCCACCGTGCTCGTGCAGCTCGGCGACCTGCCCGCCGCCCAGGTCGAAGCTCAGCGACCCCGTGTAGCGCACGTGGGGAGCGATGAACTCCACGCCCTCGAGCATCGGGGCCACCTCGGGCGCACCCTCTCTGAACAGCCGCGAGTAGGCCTCGCCCTTCTCCTGGAGCTCGACCCATTGCGCCTCGTTGTAGACGATCGTCGCGTGGTCGGCGAACACGTTCGCGCCATAGCCATGCTCGGGGTGGAAATGCGTCAACGTCAAGAACAGCGGGCGGCCGGCGCTCAGGCGCCGCGCCTCTTCGAGCACGGCCGTCGCGTTCTCGGTGCCGAGGCCGGTATCGATCACCAACGTGGCTCGCGAGCCGACGACGATCCCGATGTTCGGAACCATCGGGATCCGGTCGGCGTCGGGAATGACCCAGACCCCGTCTGCGACCTCGCTCATCGCGCTCGCGCTCACGATGGGTGCTCTGAATTGTGTTGCCTCAGCGCTCATCGTTCTCTCTTTCCGTCGTGTGCCGGTATCGCTGCCGCCAGCCGGGAGGGCAGTCTCGGACTGCCCTCCCGGTCTCGCGTCTACGGTACTGCCGTCTGTCTAGTGGCGTTCTTCAGCCAGCCGGTAGCTCAGTAGTTCGCCACGTTGATGGGATTTGGCGTGTTGTACGAGCTCAGCGGCGGGGCCTTCGCGATCAGGCCGAACCGCACGTTGAAATCGGCCTCCTTCTGCACCAGGCTGAGCGGGACCGAGCCGACGAACGTCGGCAGGATCAGGCCAGCGAGCTGGTTCTTCGGGGTCGTCGTGTACTGGCCGATCAGCTTCCGCGTCTCCGACGGGTGCGCCGCCAGGAACTTGTTCGACGCCGCCAGCGCGAGCTGCATCTCGCGAACGACCTTCGGGTTCGTGTGCAGGTAGGCGACGGAGGTGTCGAGCGCGGTGATCGGCCCGTGCGGCACGGTCCGGAACGCGGAGCCGGCCAGCAGGCGGGTCTTCAGCTGATGCTCGGTCACCGACAGGAAGGGCTCGAGGGTCCAGATCGCGTCAACCTCGCCCTTCTGCAGCGCCGTGGCCATCTGCGGGAAGAGAATCGCGACGAACTTGATCCGCTTCCAGCCGGTGTCCGCTGGATCGCCCTTGCAGTGGGCGTTGTAGTAGTTGGCGTCGACGAACAGCTGGCCGAGGCCGAGCAGCGAGTTGACGGCAACCGTCTTCCCGGGCAGGTCACACAGCGACTTGACCTTTCCGTTCGCGAGCGACAGGTCGGCGGTCCAATCGGAGGCGTCCGAGGTGGCCGCCACGGAGACCGGGGCGATGGCGATGATCGGGATGTTCTTCGAGGCGGCGACGATCGTGTCCTCGTAGCCCGGCTCGCCGAACTGGACCTGCCCGGAGACCATCGCGGGGATGATCTGGGGGCCGCCCTGCGTGCTGTACTTGAACTTCACGGCCAGGCCGTACTTGGCGCACGTGCCCGAATTCAGGCAGTACTCAATGCCCGCTCCGTCGGCGGAGCCCGGGTTGAAGTACACGGTCACCGGCGTCAGCGCGGCGGCCTTGTGGCCGGTCGCACCGCTCGCCAGCGCGGCGGTCGCGCCCGCACACGACACGATCACCCCCGCCAAGGCAAGTCGCTTGGTAATCCACGAATGGCTACGCATGTGGTTCCCTTCCTCCCTCTCAATTAGACTGCTTGTTTGGTTAACTTGGTGATTCGCTTTTAGGAGAGTCCCAGGCTCTCGACGAGGGCCTCCCCGGTTGATCCTGCAATCGGGTCAGTGGCAAGCGTCGAGCACGACCCAGAGCGGCGAACGGCATCGCCCGTGGCGGGCGACCACGTCGCTCTGTGCTCTGCGCACCGGGTCAGACCAGAAAGGCACTGTTTGGCTCGGTCGGGAGTTCAGCCGGCTTGGGCTCCGAGGCAGCCGTCGACCGGCGCGTGTCGCCGTGCGCCTGCGTGATGGCGCGATACACGTGGGTACGCAGGCGCGCGAACTGTGGTGTGGCCTTTGTCACATCCTGTGCACGAGGCCGAGGAAGTTCGATCGGCAGTACCTCCTGTACGTAGGCGGGGCTGGTGGTGAGAATGATCACGCGATCCGACATGTAGACGGACTCGTCGATGTCATGCGTGACGAGGAGCATGGTCACCTCGTATTCGTGGTGAATGCGAAGCACCAGGTCCTCGAGATCCGCGCGTGTCTGCGCGTCGACCGACGCGAAGGGCTCGTCCATCAAGAGCATTCGAGGCCGCACGGCAAGGGCGCGCGCGATGGCAACGCGCTGCTGCATGCCGCCGGAGAGCTGCGACGGATAGTGATCGATGAACCGGGTGAGGCCGACTGCCTCCAGCGATTCCCGCACGGTCTGGTCGCGATCCGAGCGCGTCCCGCCCTGCAGCGGCAGCAGGACGTTCTTGCGTACCGTCAGCCACGGGAAGAGCGACCGGCTGTAATCCTGGAAGACCAGGGCCATGTCGGACACCGGGCCGCTGACCCGGACACCGCCGAAGCTCGTCTCGCCCATGGACGGCGCCATCAGGCCCGCGATGCACTTCAGCAGCGTCGTCTTGCCGCATCCCGAGGGACCCACGACCGTCACGAATTCGCGGTCGGCGACCCCGAAGCCGACCTCGCCGATCGCGACCGACGAGCGCTCGCGGCCGACGAAGGTCTTCCCGAGCGCCTTGACCTCCAGCGCCAGGCCGGACGTGCCGCCGGCCACTCCCGGGGTCGCTCGTTGGCTCATTGGATCGAGCTCCACGGCGTCAGACGTCGATTCCGCGCAGGTTGAAATGCCACCGCAGGACGCGTCGCTCTGCCAGGCTCAGGAGCGCGTTCGCGCCGATCCCGAGCAGCGCGAGCATGAGGATCCCGGCCCACATGCCCGGCACGTCGTAGCCCTGCTGGGAGTACAGCACGAACCACCCGATCCCGTTGCTGCTTCCGAGCTGCTCCGCGAGGACCAGGAGCAGCACCGCGAAGGCGATGCTGATGCGCAGCCCGGTGAAGATGCGCGGGCTGATCGCCGGGAGGACGACCTTGAACAGGCGCTTCCAGAACCCCAGCCCGTAGGCGTGCGCCGTCTCGAGAACCGTCGGGTTCAACCCGGCGTAGCCGTCCTCGGTGTTGAGGGCGATCGGCCAGATGCAGACGAAGGCGATCGAGAACACCTTCATCACCAGGCCGATCTGGAAGAGCGAGATCGCGACGGGCACCATCAGCGGCGGCGGCAGCGACCGCATGAACGTCGCCACCGGCCGCGTGAGCATGCGCATCCACTTCGACATGCCGATCATCAGGCCCAGCGGAACCCCGACCGCGACGGCGACGAGGAAGCCGATCGCGAGCCGCTCGACGCTGGGCACGACGTCCGAGGTGAACCGCTGGAACAGCCATACGCGACGGAACGTGGACACGATCGTCGGCAGCGAGGGAATGAACGGGCTGTGTGAATCGGCGGTGAGCAGCCAGATCAGGCCGATGACGGCGGCCGTGGTCCCGACCTCGACGGCCAGTCCCAGTAGGCGTCCGGGCGCGCGAGCCATCGCCTAGCCCGTCACTTCCCGCTGCGAGAAGTGCCACTTCAGGTAGCGCCTCTCGAACCGCGTGGACATGATGTGCAGGAGCAACCCGATCAACCCCGAGGCCAGGATGTAGGAGTACGCCAGCGTCGTCGCGCCGTTCTCGAAGTCGAGCCAGACCTCCTTGCCGAGACCGGGAGAGCCGATCAGGACCTCGGCCGAGATGCATCCGATCAGCGCGTACGCCA
>Ga0307374_10014276_pt1 | contig 10836 bp, 13 predicted proteins | sample OX3MG_FD_202532 | JGI IMG/M metagenome (GOLD analysis project Ga0307374, IMG submission 202532) | Soil microbial communities from Risofladan, Vaasa, Finland - OX-3 | ecosystem: Environmental > Terrestrial > Soil > Coastal area > Acid sulfate soil | place: Finland: Risofladan, Vaasa | collected... | reverse complement strand
TCATCCTCGAGGGCGAGGAGGAGATCAGCGGCGAGGCGCTGCCGCGATACATCAGGGCCAATGCCGCGAAGCTCAAGACGGACGCGGTGCTCATCTGGGACAGCGGGCTCGACGAGGACGAGCACCCGACGATCGCCACCGCTCTGCGCGGTCTCCTCTACGTCGAACTGCACGCCACCGGCGCTTCAGTCGACCTGCATTCGGGGTCGTTCGGAGGTGTGGCTCCCAACCCGATCAACACCCTCGCCCGCATCGTCGGGGAGCTGAAGGACCGCCACGGCCACGTCACGATCCCCGGGTTCTACGACGCGGTCGCCTCCCCTTCGCCCGAGGAGCTGGCGGACTGGAAGACCAAGGACGAGCGGTACGCCGCCGCGGTCCTGCGCCTCACCGGCGCGCGGGCGCTCGAGGGGGAGCCCGAATTCCTCGCCCTCGAGCGCACCGGCAGCCGGCCGACGCTCGACGCCAACGGCATCGTCGGCGGCTTCACCGGCGAGGGCAAGAAGACGGTCATCCCTGCACGGGCGTCGGCCAAGATCAGCATGCGTCTTGTTCCGGACCAGGACTGGAGGACCATCCTCGCGGCGCTGGAGAAGCAGGTGCAGGAGCTCAGGACGCCGGGGGTCGAGGTGAGGCTCGACGTCCTCGGTGCGGCGCCGCCGGTCCTCTGCGGCGTCGACCACCCGCCGGCCCGCGCCCTACGGGCCGCCTACAAAGAGGCCTTCGGCAAGGACACATCCCTGATCCGCGTGGGCGGCTCGATCCCGGTGTCGGTGGACTTCCAGGAAGCGCTGGGGGCCCCGATGGTGATCAGCGGCGTCGCGCAATCCGACTCGGCGGTGCATTCGCCCAACGAGCACTTCGTGGTCGACAACTACCACCGGGGGATCGAGGCGGTGATCCGCTTCATCTGCGGGCTGGCCCGGGAGACGGGCGGTTAGGCTTCCGTCTTAACGGCCTTCTGCAGCTCGCGAACGCGGGCCTCCCAGTAGCCGAGACGCCGGCGAAAACGCTCAGCCTGAGCGACGACGACCGGCACGTTGGTCAGCTCCACCTCGCGACGAGCCTCACGGGACTGGCCGAGCATGAGCTGCCGTATGCGGTCGAGGACCGACTCCTCCATGACCAGGATCTGGGAGTAGATCTGGGTCCAGTACAGCGCCTGGCCGAGGGTGGCGTCCTCCGGCGTCCCCTCCTCGTCCATCCGCTGCGACCAATCGCCGCCCCTGGTGGCGGCCACGATGTCAGGCCGCCAGCCCTCCCCTTGCACCTTGCCCATGCTCTACAGATACCGGCCCGGCTGTAAAAAGATCAGCAACTCCCCGAGGGAGATATTGCAATCGACCGGGTGATTTGGTTCCCTTTACCTGGGAGAGAATGGCCACCACGACGAAGCGACGGGCCCCCGGGAAAGTGCGGACCGCGCGGCCTATGCCAGGGGAGAACATCAAGACCACCCACTGGGAGGACGCGCGGCACTGGATGAGCGTCTATGCCGATCTTCTCGAGTTCAAGCGCGGGATCCTCGACCGCGTGAGACGCGACGTCGCCAAGCTACCCGCTCCCGCGCAGCGAGCGGCCAGCGAGGACCTCGAGATCATCGGCGAGCAGATGCGGGGCTACGAAGCGCGCATGGACCTGTGGAACCGCAGGGTCTGGGAGCTGCAGGGCATGTGGCTGGACCCCGCCCGCCGGGCCGTCCGGCACCGGGGGCGCGAGGCCAGCCTCACCAACCGCGAGTTCCAACTCCTACAGTTCCTCCTCAACCACCCCCACCGGTACTTCACCACCGTCCAGATCCTTTCGATGGCCTGGTCCGACCCGGCGTTGTTTCCGGAAGAGGTCCGCAATTACGTGCAGCGGTTACGCAAGATCCTGTCGGACCTCGAAGTCCCGGTCGACCTGGTCAACAAGCCCCGGCGCGGGTATTCGCTCGTATTCCGCGACTGACCTCGATAAGGCCCGGCAGCATCGGCTAACGGCCAGTGTTCGGCTGAGCCCCTAACCCTTCCGACCACGGGCCACAACGGCCACGGCCGAGCCACGCTCGCCGACCTGCGCCGACAGCCAGGAGCTCAGGTCGGCGCCGTCACGCCAGACCTCGGCCACCCGCTCTCGCACCTTCGCGGTGGCGATCCAAGGCTCGATCTTCCAGCGCCGCCAGAAGATCAATCGCTTGTGGCGCAAGAGTTCGGCGCGCGGGTGGTCTTTTGGAAATGGCGGCGGCACTCGCTTCAAGTCCTGTCCGCCGATCTCGTAGCCCTTCTCGCGCAGCGCGCTGACGATGCGATCGAGCGCGGCACCCGATTTCGGGGCCGCAGCCGCCTCTCGAAAGCGCGCGAGCTCCGGCGCATCCAGCATGTACCTGCCTCCTGCTGCCACCAGGCTCGTCGCGTCGAGCGAGACGTAGCCCCCCGAGCGCGCGTCCGCATAGATATTTGTCTTGTATGGCGACTTGTCGGCCGCGAAGCGAATGTCGCGATTTGGCCGCGAGAGCCGCGCCGGGCCGAACTCTGGCTCCAGGTCGGCGAGCAGGGCGACCATCGGGGCCTTCACGTCCTGGTCGTACTGGGGCCGGTGAGCGTCGAAATATGTCTTCGTGTTGTTGAGCTGGAGACCCAGGAAGAACCCTTGGAAGTCGCCGCGCCACCCTGAAAAGCCGGTGGAGTCAGTAGTCTTGGCCATCGTCGCGTGGGCCGGCCATGCCGAGATCTTCCGTCATCGGGCCGCCCAGGGGCGGGAAATTTATGAGGTCGAGCGACTCCAGTCGCGCGCGCTCCTCTCTTCCGACGAAGAGTCCGTAGTTGGTCTGTCCGGTGGTCGGGTCGGTGGTATTGGACCGGGCTCCCAGCCCTCCCACCATCCCGCTCCAGATGGACTTCAAAGCGGCTTTCATACCCACGCTCACATGTTGGCAGCCCGGATCGGAAAATACGTTGAACCGGCCAGGGCAGATTGCCGTTCTGTCATCGCGCCGGAGCGAGCCCGCTCGGAGCCACGCCGGTGAAAGGCAGAGACGGGGGCCCAGTTCCGGTCTGGTTGGTGGCCCTCACATAAAAGGTGTACGAGGTGCGGTTGGCCAGCCCCGCGATGACAGTCGCCTCCGGGACCGGCGACCCGCTGACGGTCACCTCCTGGGCGACGGTGGTTCCCACGTACACGGTCACCGTGTAGGCCGTGATTCCGGAGCCTCCGTCCCAGGCCGGCGCCGACCAGCTGACCATCGCCAGCCGTGGCCCGGGAACCACTGTGACCGCAGCCGGCGGGTCGGGGACCTCGGGCGGGACGGGTCCGGTTATGCCGATGACGCTCAAGTAGGGCGCCGCTTGACCGGTCGCGTTTCTAAGAGTGTTCCAGCTGTCCAGGCCGCTCAGGCTTCCGGCCGCTCCGTCTTCCGACAGTACCCCCGTGAACTGCATCCTCTGGAGCCCGGCGCTCTGGACCTGGAGGTTCAGACTTTGCCATTCGCTGGCGTTCACGGCGTGATAGATCTCGGGCACCGGGCATGCCGGCGCGGCTTGCCAGGAGACGTGGTACATGGCGCCCACCGACCAGCCGGGTTGATTGGGCACGTAATCGCCGTAGTCGACCATCAGCGCATCCCGGCTGGCCACGCACGGCTTGGAAGCGCCGGACGCGGCCGCGTAGGCGTCAACCCAGGCGCCTGTGGTCGGCCCGTCGTACCAGTTGCCGTCGCTTGACTCCTCGATGTCGTTGCCCGCCCAGGTTGCGACCGGTGTGGGAAGGCTCCGCACAACCGCTTCGATCGGACTGATGACCGACGTGAACCATGCCTGACCGTGCGACGACATCTGCGCCGGAGTCAGCGCATAGCCAGGAACCGCTGCCGTCAGGCTGTTGCTGGTGCCGGCAGCAAGCACGTAGCGCGGTGAGGCCGTGCGGTTGGGATTGATCTCAAAGCCGCGCAGCCATGCCTGGGCAAGAATCACCAGGGTGGTGTCCGGCGTGCAGCCATGGCTGTTGAAGAGTTGGGAGCCCCACGTCAGTGTTGCCGGCTCGAAACATGGTGCTCCGAAGTCGAGGATGGTCATGCCACCGATCGGGGACACCGTTTCTGTCACCGCATCGTTGTAGAGCGGGCATTCGGTGGTCGCGCTAAGACCGCAAACGTCGATGTACGAGCCGTACACATAGAAAGACGAGGTAGCCGGCGGATCACCCGCACCGAGGGTCGCAAGCTTGGGTTTAAGCATCGGCTCGCTTCGGAGGTCCGCAGCGGCCACGACGGTTGTGGTTGGCCCAGTCATCCAACAGTTGGTCGGATGGATGACCAGGCTGCCGGCAGGAACGTTCAGGCATGAGGCGGAGCCGTGGGGCCTGATCTGGTGGATGGAATGTGCACTGGTGTTGGAAGGCAGCAAGGCAAAAGCGGTGACAGCGCCAATCAGCGACAGACGCCTACTCAGCGATCTCCCGGCGCTTGAGTCCAAACGAGTGGAGTTTAGAATGCCCCGGCGCGGCACCCTCCAACAGGGGCAGAGTCGCGCCATCACCAAAGCGACTCGCGAAGGCAACAAGCGAGGCTAATCGAGCTGCCCAGGCCGATCATCCGCCGACCGGCTTACCACCTTCGATCAGGCGGGCGCGTGCCGGTCGAGGAATTCGCGGATGATCGGAGCGGTCACGTCGGTGCGCCAGAACGCCTGCAGGTGCCCGAAGTCAGGGATCACGGCCTTCTCACCTGTGCGAAGGACCTTGACTGCTTCCTCAGCCGCATTGTCCGTGTCCTCTCGGGAGCCGCAGAGGATGAGAGTGGGTGCCTGGATCAGTGGAAAGGTGTCTGCCTCTAGCGGCCCGTCGAGCCAACCCTCCAGCTCGAGGATGAACATCTCATCGCTTGTCTCGCAAAGATTCTTAATCAGCCACGGCGGCGCGGGCTGAGACTCGCTTTCTGACATCCGCTGGATGAAACCTCGCACGCCGTATTCGCGCGTCTGGTCAGCGATCTGGCTGCGGTACTCGTTGGTATCCCCGGGCAGCCCGACGCCGCCGATGCCCACCAGCGCGGCGATTCGTTCGGGATACCGGCTGGCCAGGGCGTAGAGAAGGTACCCGCCGTCGGAGTAGCCAACCGCTGCCACCTTCTCCTCGCCAACCGCGTCAAGCACAGCGAGAACGTCGGCGATGTACTCGTCCTGACTGTGGGCAACCCGATCCTTCGGCTTGCCGCTTCGCCCATGGCCCCGGTGGTCCAAGAGAATATGACGGCGACCAGGCAGCGCGTCCAGGCAGCCCGCTGTCTGCCACATGGAGCCATCGCCACCACCACCGGTGTGCCAGAAAGTGGCGGGCCCTGATCCGATCTCTGAGTAGAAGAGCTCGACTCCGCCGCGATTTACGGTCGGCACACGTGCACGATACTGCGCGAGCCTGCGCTTTTGAAGGTCGCTTATGCGGGGCTGCTGTCGGCGTCGTCAGAGTCCGGAATCTAAACCAGGAGTCGGGAATCCGTCGATGCTCGAAATCTAGGTTGAGGCCAAGTCAAGGTAGCGCTGCCTGGTCGACCGGTCACGAAACCGGGGAGGGCGGCGGCACCAACGCCACCCCGTTGAACTGTCCCGGCACGCACTCACCCGCCGCGCCGAGGCTGGCGGTGTTGAACTTGTAACCCGGCGGCGCAGATGGCACACCCGTGACCTCGGGTGCGGGTGGCAATCCCGTGACCTTGAAGCTCCGCAGGCCGGCTGACTTCGTCCAGAGCCAGACGCGTGAGCCGTCGTCGTTCCCCAGCCACAGTCCGTGCGCGTCGGAATACGCCCCGCCGGGGTCGAAGTCAGTCGCATCGCCGTCCACTCCCGAATAGATCGTGGTGGCCTGTCCTGATTCGACGACCACGATGCTGTACTTGACCCCGGGGTCACGCGAACCGATTCGGATCACGGCTCGGCCCTGTTTGTCTTGACCAACAGTCCCGTACATGATTCCGCTCGGCGGCAAGGCGTTATCCGGCAAGCTCGCTTGCCCAGCGTCTGACGGCGCCTGCGCAACCCTGCCGGTGGCTGGATCTATGCGCCATACCCCAGGGGAGCCGCCCGCCGTTGGAGACGTGTCAACGAGGATTCCCTGCGAGTCCCACATGTCGATCGTGATTAGGTCAGCTGTGCTCCACAGCTTCCGGTCAGTCTTGTTCGCCGCGTTGACGACGTGCAGCTCAGTCGAAGTTGGGTTGACCCCTTTTATCGAATAGTTCGCGTCTCCTGGTAGCCACTTGACGTATAGGTAGGAACGCCCGTCCGGCGAGACGGTTCGACTATCGGCGGGCAACCATCGTTTTAGCGGCGACGAGTAGGTTGCCGACCACAAACCTCCTGTATCCGACGGCAAGTCATGGAGCGCAGCCGCCGGATCCACAGAGAACTCTCCCGAAGGAATGTTGACGAATCCAGCGCTCATTTGGGGAACCAGGTATGGGTTGGCTGTCGAGCTGGTCGTAATCACGGGCAGGGCGCAAGAGAACGAAGCAGGTGCTGACTGGGCTACCGACCTCGCATTTGTAGCCGGCAAAGTTGCGCCGCGCAGCCGAGACGACATCCAATAGCCGACCCCCACGAGAACAAGCAGGGCGGCCAGAAGGACGGCAGCCGTGGTCGTCGCGCCTCCATGGGCCCGCTGTCCTGGTGCCTGTGGCGTTGCGAGCGCGGAGGCGGCCGGCGTAAGTCGCTCACCCGATGAGTCCCGGAGACGATCGCGAAACTCTTTCTCATTCATCGACCGGCACCTCCGCGACCTCGAGCCGCATTCGTGCACCTCGCCGACCTATTTCGAATCGCAGGTCAGAGGTGGTAGCGCAAACACGATGGGCAGCCTTATCCCTGCCGGTAGGCGACCCACGGTCTTCCGCAATTCCAACGCCGCCGTCACTCCACTTACCTCAACGCGCCGAGTAAGCATTGTGTTACCCCGACTAAACCACAAGCAGCTTAGGCCTCATGTCCGTCCTTGGCGCAACGGGCTTCTGACCATTGCGCGCTCGAAAGCCTCTCCAGAAAGGAATGGCAGGGTGTCGTAGACACTCTTCGGACTTTCGGCAATCAGTAGCATCTGTGATACATTCGTAGCAATGAGCGATGTGTCGGCGCGCGATCTGCGGAATCACACGGCTGAGGTTCTTCGTCGCGTCGAGGCCGGGGAGCGGCTGCGCGTCAACGTGAACCGGCGACCGGTCGCAGAGCTGGTCCCGCTCACACGGCCCGTCTGGAGCACCGGACCTGCCATGGAGCGAGTCGTCCGCGAAGCCTCGGCGGACGCCGGCCTCCTACGAGACCTCGCAGGGGTGCGCCGCCAAACGGTCGAAGAAAGGTGAGCGCACCGGCGATCCTGGACACCTCGATATTCGTGGCCGTCGAGCAGAACCGGCCACTCGCGCGTCCGTTGCCGGACCAGGTTGGCGTGTCCGTGGTCACCCTGGCCGAGCTCGAACTTGGGGTGTTGATGGCGAAGGACGGCGAATCCAGGGCGACCCGCCTGGCAACGCTCACGCGAGTCCGGGAACAGACAGCCGGCCTGCCCGCGGACGGACGCGTCGCCTCGGCCTACGCACGCCTGGCTGCAGCCGAGCTCCAGGCAGGGCGTAAGCCTCGTGTACACGACACGTGGGTCGCGGCGACGGCCCTGACGCATGGCGGCGAGGTCTGGACCCAGGACAGCGACTTCACTAACTTCGCTGCCGTGAAAATCGTCCGACTGTAGTTCCGCACGCAGGCGGCCAGGGACCCGCTCGAAGGCGATGGCGGAGAGGGAGAGATTTGAACTCTCGATGGGCCAGTGACCCATAACGGTTTTCGAGACCGTCGCCTTCAACCGGACTCGGCCACCTCTCCGGAGCGCTTTCGAGCGTGCATTCCCGCGCTCGCCGGGCTGGATGGCGGTCCCGACCGGATTCGAACCGGCGTTCTCGGCCTTGACAGGGCCGCGTGTTTGGCCAGGCTACACCACGGGACCGACAGCGGCTAAGTCTACCAACGGCCGGAGCTCAGCCCGGCGAGATCGAACTGGACGCGATCGCCTTCGGCTGCCGCGCGCCGGCCCATCGCTCGGGAGGCTGCCTCGGCGCCCCGCGAATGTAGAGGGGGGGAGGCTCTGCAACCCCACACCTATAATTCGTTCGGCGTGAGCGACAACGAGCGGTCAGCGGCAGGCTCTCCCGACGAGCTTCGCCGGCGCTTCCAGATCCTGGAACGGGTTGCGATCTTCTTCACGCTGCCCGACAACGTCCTGCACGCCCTGGCGCGCCGCCTGGCCCCCGCCTCGGCGACCAAGGGCTCGGTGATCGTCCACCAGGGTGACCCCGGCGACACGATGTTCATCGTCGAGTCGGGCCGCTGCGAGGTGTTCGTGGAGGAGTCCCCGGGGCACACGATCACGATCGCCCTGATGGGGCCGGACGACTTCTTCGGGGAGATGGCGCTGATCTCGGAGGAGATGCGGACCGCCAGCGTCCGCGCCCTCGAGGACTGCAAGCTCCTCACCCTCGACCGGAAGACGATGTACGAGACGGTCCCGCCCGACTCGGACGCCCTCATCGAGCTGACCAAGCTGGTCGAGCAGCGCAAGGACACCCTCCCCAACCTGATCGCCCGGGCACGCATGGTCGCCCCCGAACAGGCCGCCTCCACCGTGGCCGTCTACTCGCCCAAGGGCGGCTCGGGCCGCACCACCCTCGCGGTCAACCTGGCCGCGGCGCTGGGCAAGCGGTTCCCGGGTGAGGTCCTACTGGTCGACCTGGCCCTCCCGTACAACCACGCCGCCCTGATCTCCTACCTGACCCCGACCGGCTGCCTGGCAGCCGCCAGCCAGGTACCACCGGCCAACTTCGAGGAGGCGGTGCTCGGCGCGATCCTTCACCACCCGGGCGGCATGATGCTGCTGCCCGGCGTACTGCGGGCGGAGCAGGCCGACCTCATCACGGTCGACCTCGTCAACCGCGCGATGGGCATCCTGGTCAACGCCTTCCGCTACATCATCTTCGACCTCGGAGTCGCCTTCACCGACATCGTGATCAGCGTGCTGGACCACTCCCAGCGCGTGCTCGTTCTGGTCACCCCGGAGCTGTCCTCGCTGAAGGACGTGGGCGAGCTGCTGAACATCTTCACCAACGTGCTCAACATCGTCCCCGGGCGCGTCATCCTCGCCCTCAACAACAAGGTGCCGAAGTCGGTCGTAAGCAAAGAGGACGTGGTCCGTACCCTGAAGCAGGAGCTGGCGGTCGAGATCGACTTCGACGGCACGAAGCCGGACGAGGCGGCGGTCAAGGGTGAGATCCTCGTCCTGACCGACCCGAAGAGCGCCATCTCGCGCGGGGCCGAGCAGCTGGCTCAGATCATCGCCGGAACCACCGCCAGCGCCGAGGTAAAGCCGGCCAAACGGGGATTCAAACTTGGGCGCGGATAGGCGCCAGGCCTCGTGGTAACATCGCAAACGTGATCGAACAAGCTGTCGTCTCACTCACCTCCGACGCCCAGTCTCGCCTCAAGGAGTTGCTCGCCAAGGAAGGCAACCCCCAGCTTGCGCTCCGGATCTTCGTCAGCGGCGGTGGCTGCTCCGGCATGCAGTACGGCATGGCCTTCGACGACAACCGCCGGGCCGACGACCTCGTGCTCGACCAGGATGGAGTGCAAATCGTCGTCGACGACTTCAGCGCCCCTTACATCCGCGGCTCTGAGATCGACTACGTCGACAGCCTGATGGGCGCCGGCTTCACGGTGCACAACCCGAACGCGGTGCACTCGTGCTCGTGCGGGCACTCGTTCGATACAGGCGACGACGCAGGGAACGCCCAGGCCTGCGGCTGCGGGCACTAAGCCCTACACGTTCCGGTCCCGACGCCTTAGGGAGTTTGCCCTTCTCACCCTAGGTGTGATCACGCCCGTGGGCATCCTCGCCATCAACGTTTCGGCCTTCGTCATGGTGCACCTCACGCAGTTCCGCATCGGCATGGCGGCATGCGCCCTGCTCAGCGGACTGGTTCTCAACGGCCTCACCGCCTGGTGGCTTCTACGCCTGGCCAGCCGCAACGCCCCACCCCTGTTTCGCGAATACCGTGTGTGGGCGATTGGGGCCGCCGTGCTGATCGTGCTGCTCACTGCAGGCGGCGGCGGCTACCTGACCTACCTCGGCTTGGACAACCCCCGCCGGCTGCCCGACGCGCTGTCCGTTGTGGTGGCCAGCTTCATGCTCCTACTGCCGTTCGCGGTGTCGGTCGCCGGGCGGCGCATGGCAGGGATGGGCGGGATCATCCCGGTCGACGAGCCGGCCGGGCGGGAGAAAAGAAAGAGCCCCTCGCAGAAGCGAGGGGCCCTGAAGACTCGTATCTAAGACCCGGGTTGCCTTCAGGCCGGATTCATTCCGGCCGTCACCAGGCCTGGCGCCCTCCCCGCCATCCATGGCATGGAGAGGGGGGTATCGCGGGGGGATCCTGATCCCCCCGCGCTTTGCTTCTTTACATCATGTCCGGGGACATGCCGCCCATGCCACCGCCGCCGCCCGAGTTCCGCTTGTCCTCGGGGACCTCGGTCACCATCGCTTCCGTGGTCAGCACCATGGCTGCGATCGACGCGGCGTTCTGCAGCGCCGAGCGGGTCACCTTGGCCGGGTCGACGATGCCCGACTCGAACATGTTGACGAACTTGTCGTGGAGAGCGTCGTAGCCCTCACCGGCCTTGCTCTTGCGAACCTGCTCCACGATGACGGAGCCTTCCACGCCGGCGTTCAGGCAGATCTGCTTGATCGGCTCCTCGAGCGCCTTGCGGACTATCGCGACACCGGTTGCCTGGTCGTCCTTGAGGCCGAGCCCGCCGTCGAGCTTCTTCTGCGCGT
>Ga0307374_10014275_pt1 | contig 10837 bp, 10 predicted proteins | sample OX3MG_FD_202532 | JGI IMG/M metagenome (GOLD analysis project Ga0307374, IMG submission 202532) | Soil microbial communities from Risofladan, Vaasa, Finland - OX-3 | ecosystem: Environmental > Terrestrial > Soil > Coastal area > Acid sulfate soil | place: Finland: Risofladan, Vaasa | collected... | reverse complement strand
GTCCGAATCCCGGCGCATCGTCCGTGCTGCCAGGGATGTGCTGATCGTCGAGCACCGGCTCGGGTTCGTGCTGGCCAATGCCGGTATCGACCAGTCCAATGTCGCTCCGGCCGGGGAAGGCGAGTGCGCGCTGCTGCTGCCGTTGGACCCGGACGCGAGCGCCGAGCGACTGCGCGCGGCCCTGGCCGAGCGCAGCGGCTGCCGGCTGGGCGTGATCATCGCCGATAGCTTCGGACGCCCGTGGCGCGTGGGCACCGTGGGGGTGGCCATCGGCGTGGCCGGCTGGGCGGCGGTGACGGATCTGCGCGGGCAACCGGATCTGTTCGGGCGCACGCTGCGCGCCACCGTCGTCGGCCACGCTGATGAAATTGCCGCGGCGGCCTCGTTGCTGATGGGTCAGGCCGCCGAGGGCCGGCCGGTGGTGCGCGTGCGTGGCCTGGCCGCGCCGCAGGCGATGAGCGACAGCAGGGCGCTGCTGCGCGCGCCGGGCCAGGATCTGTTCCGGTGAGCGACCCGGCGCGCGCCGGCGGCCCGGTGGTGGCGCTGTGCGGGGGGGTCGGCGGTGCCAAGCTCGCCGACGGGCTGGCGCGGGTGATGTGTGCCGAGGATCTGCTGGTCATCGTCAACACCGCGGATGATTTCCGGCACCTGGGGCTGTGGATATCGCCCGACATCGACTCGGTGCTGTACGCGCTGGCCGGGCTGTCCGATCCGCAGCGCGGCTGGGGCCGGCGCGATGAGAGCTGGAATTTCATGGCGGCGCTGCGAGCGCTGCACGGTCCGGATTGGTTTCAGCTTGGCGATGCGGACCTGGCGATGCACGTGGAGCGCACCCGGCGCCTGGCGGCGGGCGAGTCCCTGGGAGGCGTGACCGACGCGCTGCGCCGCGCGCTCGGCATCGCCGCGCGCGTCGTGCCGATGAGCGACGATCCGGTGAGCACGCGGCTGCTCACCGACGCGGGCTGGCTCGAGTTCCAGTCATATTTCGTCCGTCACCGGTGCCGCCCGTGCGTACAGCGTATCGAGTTCGCGGGCGCCGCGCAGGCACGGGCGCATCCCGCCGCGCTCGAATCCCTGCACGCAGGGGAGCTGCGCGCGGTGGTGATCTGTCCATCCAATCCGTTCGTCAGCATCGAACCGATCCTGGCGCTGCCGCAGCTGCGCGCGGCACTGCAGGCGTGCGCCGCGCCGGTCGTCGCGGTGACGCCGATCATCGGCGGGCAGGCGATCAAAGGACCGGCGGCAAAGATGCTGCGCGAGCTGGGCTGCGAGGTCGGCGGCGCCGGTGTCGCGCGGCGCTACGCCGGGCTGATCGACGCGTTCGTCATCGACCAGGCCGACGAGCTGCCCGCCGCGATCGACGGGGTCGTGCTGCATCGGGCGGCCACGCTGATGCTCGGTGCCGCGCAGCGTGAGCAGCTGGCCCGGGAGGTGCTGGCGCTGGCCGATTCGCTGCGCGGCGCGTGAATGCAATTTGACAGTTGGCCGTTGCAAAGTGCCGGCTGTGCGAATACAGTTCTGCCATATGGGTCATACAATCACGATACGTATTGATAGTGAGATGGCTGGCTGGTTGGCGGACACGGCCCGCCGTACGGGGCGCTCCCAGGGCCAGATCGTGCGTGAGCAATTGGAGCGGGCCCGCTCGGATAAGAAGCAGCGCCGGTTTATGCGGCTGGCGGGCATCGTGGATGGCGCAGCAGATCTTTCGTCCCGCAGGGGATTCTGCGCAAAATGAGAGGGATTGCGGATACCGGTCTGCTGGTCGCGTTTGCCAATCGCACGGATGAGCATCATCGATGGGCGCTGTCCATCGTGCAGCAGCTCAGTGAGCCCTTGCTGACGTGTGACGCCGTACTGGCAGAAGCCGCGTTTCACCTGCGCCACTGCGGTGTCGTTCTCAGCATGATTACCGACGGCTTGGTCGCCTTGGCATTCAACTGCGCGGAGCACCTGCCGCAACTCGAGGGGTTGGCGAAGCGCTATGCCGATCGTGAACCGGACCTCGCGGATTTGTGTCTGATTCGGATGAGCGAGCTGCACCCGAAGCTTCCTGTCATCACCGTCGATCGCGCGGACTTTCGTTTCTATCGGCGCAACAAACGGGAAATCATTCCCATTGTCTCTCCGCCTGCGGATTGACTGCTACGCCGCCCGCATCAACGCGCCCCGACGGATCAAAGAGGCTAAGGCTTTTGGCCGCGACCGGGAGGCTCTGATCCTTGAACAGACGCTCGAGCGCGACCTGGTGCAGATCATCGATCAGCACGTGCTCGATCAGCACGTGCGGCGCCGCGGACGTGGGATGCTAGGATCGCTGCGCTGGAAGACACCCCAGCCGTCGCCGTCGCCGCGCACATACTAGTTTTTACTTCTTTTATCGGATATAATACTTTGAAATTACACGAACTTCTGGTGCCCAGGAGAGGACTCGAACCTCCACGGGTCGCCCCGCTAGTACCTGAAACTAGTGCGTCTACCAATTCCGCCACCTGGGCATTCACGGTGGGCGGCGCAATGTACGGAAGGGGTCGAGTGCTGTCAATTAAGACGTGGGCGCATACGATGCTTGGGAATTTGCATTGAGACGTAAGGGTAAGGGGCCCAGCGCGAACCAGCGCACGTCGCGATCAGAACGCGGCAGCCGTGGCAGTGGCAGCCGTGGCAGCAGCGGTGTTGCCAGCGGCGCTGCGGGCGCAGGCGCCAGGCGCGCCCCGCAGCTCGGCGCCCGGCGCGGCGGTGGCGCCCGCGCCGGCGCGACCGGTGTGCTGATGCAGGCCGAAGGCACGCTCAGTGCCAATCGCGCCGGCTATGGCTTCGTGCGCACCGAGGCGCTGACCGAGTCGGTGTTCCTGCCGCCGCGCGAGATGCGCGGGCTCATGCACGGTGACCGGGTGCGCGTCGAGGTGCATGGCGACGATCAGGGCCGTTACTTCGGCCAGGTGCTCGAAGTGCTCGAACGCGGCGTGCAGGCCTTTCTCGGCACGCTCGAGCAGGGCCATTACGGCCTGGTCGTGCGTGCCGCCGATCAGCGCCTGGGCTTTGCCTGCCGCGTCGTCGGCGTGGGTGCCGGTATCGATGCGCTTCCCGCGGCTGTGGCCGCGGCGGCCGCGGCGCGCGCGCGCCCGGGCGACTGGGTGATTGCCAGATTGGTGCGCTATCCGCAGGACGGGCAGCTCGGCGAGGCGCGCATCGAGCGGCTGCTCGATCCGGACCGTCCGGTCGAGCTGGCGAGCGAGGCGGCGATCGCGCGTTTCGGGTTGCCGGTGGAATTTCCGGCCGAGGCGCTGCAGGAGGCGCAGCGCTGGGGCCGCGCCGTCGACGCGCTCGAGGCGGCGCGGCGCGAGGACCTGCGCGGCCTGCCGCTGGTCACGATCGACGGCGAGGATGCCAAGGACTTCGACGATGCCGTCTATGCGCAGCGCCTGGAGCGCGGCGGCTTCCGGCTGATCGTGGCGATCGCCGACGTGAGCCACTACGTGCGCCCCGGCAGCGCTCTGGACGCGCAGGCGCGTGCACGGGGCACCTCGGTGTATTTCCCGACGCGTGTGCTGCCGATGCTGCCCACGGCGCTGTCCAACCACCTGTGCTCGCTCGAGCCGCGCGTGGATCGACTGTGCATGGTCGCCGACATGCGCCTGTCCCGGAGCGGCGAGTTGCAGGACAGCCGCTTCTACCCGGCGGTGATGCGCTCGGCCGCGCGCCTGACGTACACGCAGGCGCACGCAGCGCTGTTCGCGCAGGCGCCGGCGGCGCGCGCGCAGCTGGGCGAGGGGCTGGTGGAGGCGCTGATGCCGCTGCTCGAGGTGTATGGCGTGCTCGAGGCGGCGCGCCGGCGGCGTGGTGCACTGGATTTCGACGCGCCGGAGACGCAGTTCGTGCTCGAGGATCAGCGAGTGCGCTCGGTGCAGTTCACCTCGCGCAACGAGGCGCACCGGCTGATCGAGGAGTGCATGATCCAGGCGAATGTGGCGGTGGCGCAGCATCTGCGAGAGCGGGGCGTGCCGGCGCTGTTCCGCGTCCATGCCCCCCCGGATGAGAAAAAGCTCGTGCAACTGCGCGCCACGCTGCGCGTGCTCGGCATCGAGCTGCAGCTGCCCGAGCCGGTGCATGCACGCGACCTCGGACTGATCGCCCCGCGGGTGCGCGATGCACAGGCGCGCCCGTTCGTGCAATCCCTGATCGTGCGCTCGCTGGCGCAGGCGCTCTACCAGCCGGAGAACATCGGGCACTTCGGGCTGGCGCTGAAGGACTATGCGCATTTCACCTCACCGATCCGGCGCTACCCGGACCTGATGATTCACCGAGCACTGCGTGCGCTGGCCGCACCGGCCCATGCGCAATCGTTGATCCCCCCGGCGGCGCAGCTGGCAGCGGCGGGCACGGACCTCTCGCGCCTGGAACGGCGCGCCGATGAGGCGGGCCGCTTCGTCAGCACCTTCCTCAAGTGCGTCTATCTTCGTGACCGGATTGGACAGACATTCGACGGCCTGATCACCACCGTCATGGAGTTTGGCTGTTTCATCCAGCTGCTGGAAATCGGGGTCGATGGGCTGTTGCCGCTTGCGTCGCTGCGCGGTGATGAGTACCAGATGGCGCGCGACGGCGGGCAGTGGCTCGGAGTGCATTCGAAGCGGCGGCTGGCGCCCGGGGTGCGGCTGCGCGTGATCGTCACGGCGGTCAAGCCGGTGGAAGGGCAGATCGATCTTGAGCTCGCCGCGGATTGAGGCGGTCTATGGCATGCACGCGGTGCGGGCGCTGCTGACGCGGCACCCGCAGCGGGTCGTGTGCGTGTTGCTGCAGCGGGACCGGCACGACGAACGCGCCCTGCAGATCGAGCGGTTGGCGCTCGCGAGCGCGCGCCCCGTGCAGCGCATCGATGCCGAACGGTTGACGGCGCGTCTGGGCAACGTGGCGCACCAGGGCGTCGCGGCGGAGATCGAGGCACTCGCGCCGTGGGGCGAGGAGCAGTTGCTCGCGGCGGTGACTCAGAGCCCGTTGTCCCACCACGAGCCGCTGCTGCTGGCGCTCGACGGGGTGCAGGACCCACACAATCTCGGGGCTTGCCTACGCACCGCCGACGCCTGCGGCGCGCTGGCCGTGATCGTGCCGCGCGACCGCGCCGCGCCGCTCAATGCCACCGCGCGCAAGGTGGCCGCCGGCGCCGCGGAGAGCACTCCGGTCGCGGTCGTGACCAACCTGGCGCGCGCGCTGCGGCTGCTCAAGGATGCCGGCCTGTGGGTCGTCGGAGCCGAGGCGCAGGCCAGCACGCGCGTACAGGATGCCGACCTGACCGGGCCGCGGGTGCTGGTGCTGGGAGCGGAGGGCACGGGGCTGCGCTCGCTGACGCGGCGACACTGCGATTGGCTGGTGCGGCTGCCGGCTATGGGAGCGGTCGAAAGCCTGAATGTGTCGGTGGCCGCGGGGATGCTGCTCTATGAGGCCCTGCGCCAGCGCGCCGCTGGCATTGCCTGACGACAGCGCTTTTTGTATCCTTACCGGCTCTTTGCCAGCCAACCGGCACCCATCCATGAGGCGCCGGCGCTCCTTGCCGCACTGGACCGAGGCCTCGATCAGGCGGCATGACCCCAAGAGGAGGATCCATGAGGCACTATGAGATCGTATTTCTGGTTCATCCGGACCAGAGTGAACAGGTTCCGGCGATGATCGAGCGCTACAAGGGCATGATCGCCGCCGGCGAGGGCAAGGTGCACCGGCTCGAGGACTGGGGCCGCCGCCAGCTCGCCTATCCGGTCGCCAAGGTCCACAAGGCGCACTACGTGCTGCTGAACATCGAGTGCGACCAGAAGACCCTCGCGGAGCTGACCGGCGCATTCCGCTTCAGCGATGCGGTGCTGCGCCACCTGGTAACCAACGTGGAGACGGCGCTCACGGAGCCCTCGCCGATGGCGAAGGCGGCCGAAGAGGACGGGCATCACGAACGCGATGAGGATGACGACGGCGACGGTCCTGTTGCGCATCATGACAGCGCGACGCCGTTCCAATCGTCTGACCGGGAGTAATGAGCATGGCCCGTTTCGTCCGCCGCAAGAAATTCTGCCGCTTCACCGCCGAGGGTGTGGCGATGATCGATTACAAGGATCTGGCGACGTTGAAGAACTTCATCACCGAGACCGGCAAGATCGTTCCCAGCCGGATCACGGGCACGAAGAGCTTCTATCAACGCCAGCTCGCCACTGCGATCAAGCGCGCACGCTTCCTGGCGTTGCTGCCGTATACCGATCAGCACTAAGAGGTCACCGGCACATGGATCTCATTCTGCTGCAGAAGGTGGCGAACCTCGGCAACATCGGCGACCGCATCAAGGTCAAGTCCGGCTACGGCCGCAACTACCTGCTGCCCAAGGGCAAGGCGACGCTGGTGACCGCGGAAAACGTGGCGCGCTTCGAGGCGCAGCGCGCTGAACTCGAACACAAGGCGCACAGTGAGCTGGCCGAGGCGCAGCGTCGTGCCGGGGCGCTCGAGGGCTTCAAGCTCACGATCGTCGCCAAGGCCGGCACCGAGGGCAAGCTGTTCGGCTCGATCGGCACCGCCGACATTGCCGAGGCCGCGACCGCGGCCGGGCACGTCCTGGCGCGCAGCGAGGTGCGCCTGCCGGCCGGTCCGTTGCGTGCGGTGGGCGAGCATGCGGTGCTTGTGCACCTGCACACCGATGTCGACGTGCAACTGGCGGTCCTCATCGCTGCCGAAGAGGCGGCCTGAGCCGCTCTGACGCCGCCGCGGTGGAAGCACTGACGCCGCCGCACTCGGTCGAGGCCGAGCAGTCGGTGCTCGGTGCGCTGCTGATCGACGGTGTGGCCTGGGACCAGGTCGCCGACGTGGTCAGGGCCGAGGATTTCTACCGCCCCGATCATCGGTTGATCTTTGATGCGTTCGCGCAGCTGGTGGCTGCCGGCCGGCCGCTCGACGTGATCACCGCGTCCGAGCAGCTCGAGCGGCGCGGACAGCTGGTGGACACCGGCGGACTGGCCTATCTGGGGACGCTGGCGCGCGACACCCCGACCGCGGCCAATGCGCGCAGCTACGCGCTGATCGTGCATGAGCGCGCACTGCTGCGCCGGCTGCTGGAGGCCGGCCGGCAGATCGCCGCCTCGGTATTCAGCGACGAGGGCCTGGCGGCGCGTGAGCTGGTGGATCGGGCCGAGGCGCTGGTGTTCGACATTGCCGAGCAGGGTGCACGCGGGCGCGACGGCGCGGTGCGGGTCTCGACCCTGCTGCCGCCGCTGATCGACAAGATCGACGAGTGGCACAGCGATCCGGACAAGTTGCGCGGCCTGGCCACCGGCTTCACCGACTTCGACCGCCTGACCGGCGGGCTGCGTCCCGGCGACCTGGTCGTGGTCGCCGGACGGCCGTCGATGGGCAAGACCACCCTGGCGGTGAACATGGCGGAGTTCGCCGCGGTCAGTCCCGACGTGCGCGCCTCGGTCGCGATCTTCAGCATGGAGATGCCATCCGAGCAACTGGTGACGCGCATGCTCGCGTCGATTGGGCATGTACCGCTCAACAGCATCCGCACCGGGCGCATCTCCGATGATGACTGGGTGCGCATCACCGCGGCCACCAGCCAGCTGTCCGAGGCCAAACTGTTCATCGATGAGTCGCCGGGGCTCACGCCCACGGAGTTGCGGGCGCGGGCCCGTCGCATCAAGCGCGAGCACGGGCTCGGCCTGGTCGTGGTGGATTATTTGCAGCTGATGCAGGTGCCCGGCAGCAAGGAAAACCGCGCCACGGAGATTGCCGAGATCTCGCGCGGCCTGAAGGCGCTGGCCAAGGAGCTGCAGGTGCCGGTGATTGCACTGTCGCAGCTCAACCGCGGGGTCGAGCAGCGCCAGGAGAAAAAGCCGGTGATGTCGGATCTGCGCGAGTCTGGCGCCATCGAGCAGGATGCGGACATGATCCTGCTGATCTACCGTGACGAGGTGTACAACAAGGACGCCTCCCCTTTGAAGGGCATCGCCGAGATCGAGCTGGCCAAGCATCGCAACGGCGAGATCGGCATCTTTAAGCTGACCTTTCAGGGCCAGTACACGCGCTTCGTTAATTTCGCGCCCGATGCCTATGGCGAGGGCGTGCTGCGATGATCTGATGATGCGATGACGCGCCTGATCTGCGCGCGCATCGACAGCGGCGCGCTGCGAGCCAATCTGCAGGTGGTGCGCGCGCGCGCGCCGGGCTGCCGCGTGATGGCCGTGGTGAAGGCCAACGCCTATGGTCACGGCCTGGTGAGCAGCGCCCTGGCGCTGGCGCAGGCGGACGCCTTCGCGGTCGCGCGCCTGGAGGAGGCGATGGCGCTGCGCGGGGCCGGACTGTCCGGTCGGATCGTGCTGCTCGAGGGGGTGTTCAGCGCGGCACAGCTGGCGCAGGCCGCGCCGCTGCACCTGGACCTGGTGGTGCACCAGGAGCAGCAGATCGCGCTGCTCGAGCAATACCGCGGCACCCGCCGCTTCGGCGTGTGGGTGAAGATCGACACCGGCATGAACCGGCTGGGGTTTCGCCCCGAGCAGTTTCGCCTCGCCTGGGAGCGGCTCTCACGCCTCGCCCCGCCGCTGCAGCCGCTGCGCGTGCTCACGCATCTGGCCGGCGCCGATGAGGAAGACGGACGATGTACCGCCGAGCAGCTCGCGCGCCTGGCCCCGCTGATTGCCGGCCTGTCTGCCGAGATCAGCATCGCCAACTCCGCGGGCATCCTGGCACAGCCGGCCACGCACGCGCACTGGGTGCGCCCGGGGCTGGCGCTCTACGGCATCTCCCCGTTCGCCGGCCGGCGCGGCAGCGACTTCGGGCTGCGGCCGGCGATGACGCTCGAGAGCCGCGTGATCGCGCTGCGCGAGGTGCTCGCGGGCGAGCGGGTCGGCTACGGCGGCGCCTGGCGTGCCGCGCGCCGCTCGCGCCTGGCCATCATCGCCGCCGGCTACGGCGATGGGCTGCTGCGCAGCCTCGCCAACGGCGCCCCGCTGCTGATCGGCAAGCGGCGCGCACCGCTTGCAGGCCGCGTCTCGATGGACATGATTGCCGCCGACGTCACCGATCTGCCCGAGGTGGCGGTCGGCGATCGCGTCGAGCTGTGGGGCACGCGCCTGGCGGTCGAGGAAATCGCCGCGGCCGCCGGCACCATCCCCTACGAGCTGGTGTGCGCGATCAGCCAGCGGGTGCCGGTCGAGCTGGTGTGAGAAGGGGTGAACATGACACGGTGCGCCGCACGGTAGCTGCTAAAGTCTGACTTACGTGGATGCTATTCTGCACTTCGGTTCGCGCCTGCTCGATCGGCTGGAGAGGTTGGTGCGCGTGGTGCTGGGCGTCGCCAAGCACGAGCAGCTCAGCGGTATCATATTCTGGGCGGCGCTGATCGGCGTGTGCGGCGCGCTCTCGGGCGTGGGCTTTCGCGCCGCCGTGCGCCTGGTGCAATTCCTGCTGACCCGGCACTCGACCGGCCTGGTCGCCACCGCGGAGCTGCTGCCCTGGTGGGCGCGCATCACGGTGCCGACGGTCGGCGGCGCCATTGCCGGAGCGCTGCTGTGGATCGGCCAGCGCTGGCGCGTGCTGCACGGAGCGCACAACGTCGACTACATGGAGGCGGTGGCGGTTGGCAACGGCCAGCTGTCGGCGCGCGCAGCGCTGCTGCACGCCAGCTCCTCGTTTTTTACCATCGGCTCGGGCGGCTCGATCGGGCGCGAGGGCCCGCTGGTGCAGCTGGCCGCCACCTCCGCCTCGAAGATCGGCCAGTGGATGCATGCGCCGGTGCCGCGACTGCGGCTGCTGGTGGCCTGCGGTGCTGCCGCCGGCATTGCCACCGCCTATAACGCGCCGATCGCCGGCGCGCTGTTCGTGGCCGAGGTGGTGCTCGGCTCGATCGCCATGGAGAGCTTCGGTCCGCTGATCGTCTCCTCGGTGGTCGCCGACGCGACCAGCCGCCACTTCCTTGGCTACGGACCGGTCTACCAGGTACCGCACCTGAATTTCGGCGCCGCCTGGGAACTGGTGCTGTACGCGTTGATGGGTGTGCTGCTCGGACACGGCGCGGCACCGTTTCTGGCGCTGCTCGAGCGCGCCCGCCGTACGTTCCGGCGACTGCGCTGGAATCCGCCGGCGACGCTGGCTCTCGGCGGGCTGATCGTCGGGCTGATCTCGGTGTATGTGCCGCAGGTCTGGGGCAACGGTTACAGCACCGTCAACGCGATGCTGAACAATAAGTTCCCGGTCGAGCTGCTGGGGCTGGCGTTGGTGGCCAAACTGATCAGCACCTGCGCGTCGGTCGGCTCGGGCGCCAACGGCGGTATCCTCACCCCGACGCTGTTCATGGGCGCGGCCTTCGGCGGCCTGTTCGGCGATGCCGTGCACCTGCTCGATCCGCATTCGCAGTCACAGCTGGCCGCCTACGCGGTGGTGGGCATGGGAGCATTTCTGGCCGGCACCACGCACGCGCCGCTCACCTCGATCCTGCTGATCTTCGAGATGACGCTGAACTACGACGTGGTGCTGCCGCTGATGCTCGCCTGCGTCACCGCCCACTATGTGGCGCGCTTCTATCGTCACGGCGAATCGGTGTACACGCGCTCGCTCAAGTCCCGCGGGCCGGGCAGCGAGGATGAATGGCGACTGCGGCAGATCACCGCGCTGATGCGGCCGCCGGACCTGCTGGTGCAACGTGATGAGCTGATCGGCGCGCTGATCGACCGCCTGCCGCCGCGCGTGGCCGGCAGCATCTACGTGATGGACTCGCAGAACCAACTGGTCGGGGAGCTCGACATCAATGATCTGAAGCGGCTGGCCAAGGGCGAGCCCTCCGGGCGAATCGGCACGATCGCGCACGTCA
>Ga0307374_10014274_pt1 | contig 10837 bp, 10 predicted proteins | sample OX3MG_FD_202532 | JGI IMG/M metagenome (GOLD analysis project Ga0307374, IMG submission 202532) | Soil microbial communities from Risofladan, Vaasa, Finland - OX-3 | ecosystem: Environmental > Terrestrial > Soil > Coastal area > Acid sulfate soil | place: Finland: Risofladan, Vaasa | collected... | reverse complement strand
CGGCAGATGGGCATGATCCTCATCACCCACGACCTCGGCGTGGTGGCCACGCGCACCGACGAGATCATCGTGATGTACGCCGGCAACGTGGTCGAGCGCGCGCCAACCAAGGTCCTTTTCTCCCAGATGTCGATGCCGTACACCGAGGCCCTGCTGCGGTCCACGCCCCGTATCGGCAACCCGAGCCACACACGGCTGATGGCGATAGAGGGCCGGCCGCCGGATCTCATCACGCCACCGCCCGGTTGCCCCTTCGCTCCCCGCTGCCCCTACGCGCAGAGCAAGTGCCACACGGAGAAGCCGACCCTGCAGGAAGGTTCGCTGCCCGGCCACAGCTTCGCCTGTTGGTTCCCCCTCACGCCCTCACGCCCACCCGTGCACGCATGAACCCGCTCCTCACCGTCGACAACCTGCACGTGTCGTTCACGAAGGGGCACAGCACGGTGCAGGCGGTCGCCGGTGTCAGCTTCACCCTGTACGAGGGGGAGACGCTCGGTCTGGTGGGCGAGTCAGGCTGCGGGAAGTCGACGACCGGGCGCGCCATCATTCAAGTGGAGCGGCCGACGTCGGGGACGATCACGTTCGGCAACACCGAGCTCACGACCCTCAACCGCGAGGACCTTCGCACGCTGCGCACCCAGGTGCAGATGATCTTCCAGGACCCCGTCTCCTCGCTGAACCCGCGCCGGCGCGTCAGCGACATTGTGGCCGAGCCGCTGAACATCTGGAAGATCGGCACGAAGGAGGAGCGCCAGGAGACGGTCAACGCGATGCTGGACTCGGTCGGCATCGACCCCTACATCGCCGGTGGACGGCACCCGCGCGAGTTCTCCGGGGGACAATGCCAGCGCATCAGCATCGCCCGCGCCCTCGTGTTGGAACCCAGGCTCCTCGTCTGCGACGAGATCGTCTCCGCTCTCGACGTGTCGGTCCAGGCGCAGATCCTGAACCTGCTGGAGGACCTCAAGGCCGCGCACAACCTCTCCGTGCTCTTCATCGCGCACGACCTCGCCGTAGTGAAGAACGTGAGCGACCGAGTGGCCGTGATGTATCTCGGCCGGCTCTGCGAGGTGGCGCCGTCGGACACCTTGTACGAAGCACCCGCCCATCACTACACCGCCGCCCTCCTCTCCTCCGCCGTCGAGCCCGACCCAGAGGCCGTGCGCACCCCGGTGATCCTGGCCGGCGAACCCCCCAGCCCGATCAACCCGCCGTCGGGCTGCCGCTTCCGCACCCGCTGCCCGCGGGCGGAGCCGCGCTGCGCGGTCGAAGTCCCCGAGCTGCGCGAGATCGCTTCGGGGCACCAGGTGGCCTGCCACTTCCCCATAGGCACCTGAGTGCGGCTGGCTGTCGCCGCCTCGGCCGCCTACCCCGACCTGCGTCCCGACTGGCCCCTCCTGCAGGCGGCACTGGCCGACCGCGGCGTCGTCGCCACCACCCAAGTCTGGACCGACCTTCATGTCGAGTGGCAGGACTTCGATCTCGTGGTGGCCAACGGGGCCTGGGACAACATCCACCGCGCCGCCGAGTTCTCGGCCTGGGTCGAAACGGTATCGGGCGAGACGATGCTCGTGAACCCGCCGTCCGTCCTCCGCTGGAACATGGACAAGCGATACCTGGCCGCGCTGGCCGAGGCCGGCGTCCCGACGGTGCCGACCCTCTGGATGGCCCCGGGTGATCCCCGCCCGGACCTGTTCGAGGGAGAGATCGTCGTCAAACCGACGATCTCGGGCGGCGGCTACGAGACGGCGCGCTACCGCCCCGACGAGCACGAGCAGGCCCGGGTCCACATCGATCGGCTTCATGAAGCCGGTCGCACCGTGATGCTGCAGCCGTACCAGTTCGACGTCGACCGCATCGGGGAGGTCGGGCTGATCTTCCTCGGCGGCGAGTACAGCCATGCCATCAGCAAGAGCCCCCTGCTCCGCGCCGGGGCCGGGGTCCAGGAGCACCTCTGGCAGGACGGGCATATCGGACCGGCCCTGCCCACCACCGATCAGCGGCGCACGGCCCAGGCGGCGCTACGGGTCGCCGAGCATGTGTTGGAGCCGACGACCTACGCACGGGTCGACCTGGTTCCCCTGGACGACGGCACGTCCGCCGTCCTCGAACTCGAATTGCTCGACCCTGCACTCTTCTTCGAGCACGATCCACCCGCGGCCGACCGCTTCGCCGCGGTCCTGGCTGCGAGCATTGCCGGGCGGTAACCACTCACCGCTTACTTGGCTGCGGCCGGACTCAGCAGCCGTTGATCGCACCCAATCTTTGACCCAAACGCCCCAGCGCACAGGACGCGTCCAAAGGCGCGGGTGTTTGTGTGGGTCCCGCCTCTCTCGGTGGGTCTTCTTCAAAAAGGTTCGGTGTTCGGATCCGTCGGCAAGCCGGCCAGCGGATTCAATCGGTCACAGCACCGGGACCGAACACCGGACATTTTCCTGAAATCAGTGACGGACTCGACGGGAACCGCCATCCACCGAGAATGCACCCGTCCAGCACAGCACCACCAATCCGCTCGTCCTCTTATTCGCTCGGCGTGGACGCTTCTTCTGGCGCGGCGGCCGCCGGTTCTGCCACGGCCGGCTCAGTGGCAGCCGACTCAGTGGCGGCCGACTCGGCCTCCGCCTCGTCATGGGCCACCGGTGCCACGGGGACACCGACCTCCTCGGCGAAGTCGGCCCAGGCGGCCTGCGCTTCGGTCTCGGGGGTGAACTCGCCCTCGGCATAGTCGAAGCCGATGTAGTTGCCCTCTTCGTCGTAGGCGTGCTCGCCGAAGGCCTCGCGGTACTCCTCGGACACCTCGCCACCTTCGGCCGCCTGCTTGATCGACAAGGAGATGCGGCGACGCTGCAGGTCGATGTCGATGATCTTGACCCACAGCTCTTCGCCGGGCGTGACCACCTGCTCCGGCAGGTCCACGTGGTGCACCGCCATTTCGGAAATGTGCACCAGTCCTTCAATCCCGTCGCCCACCTGCACGAAGGCCCCGAACGGCACCAGCTTGGTGATGCGACCGTAGACGAGCTGGCCCACCGCGTGACTGTCGGCGAACTCCTGCCAGGGGTCGGACTGGGTCGACTTGAGGGAGAGCGAAATGCGCTCCTTGTCGAGGTCGACGTCGAGCACCTCCACCTCAATCTCGTCGCCCACCTGCACCACGGACGACGGGTGGTCGACGTGCTTCCAACTGAGCTCGGACACGTGCACCAATCCGTCCATGCCGCCGAGGTCCACGAAGGCACCGAAGTTGACGACGGAGGAGACGGTGCCCTTGCGGCGCTCTCCCGGCTTGAGGTTGGAGAGGAAGTCGCCGCGCTGCTCCTTCTGCGCCTCCTCCAACCAGGCCCGCCGCGAGAGCACCACGTTGTTGCGGTTGCGGTCGAGCTCAATGATCTTGGCCTCAATGACCTTGCCGACGTACGGCTGCAGCTCGCGCACACGGCGTAGCTCCACCAGTGAAGCCGGGAGGAACCCTCGCAGGCCGATGTCGACGATGAGCCCGCCCTTGACGACCTCAATGACCGGCCCGCTCACCATTTCGCCGTCGTTCTTCTTCTTCTCTATCGTCAGCCAGGCCCGCTCGTACTGGGCCCGCTTCTTGGAGAGGACGAGCCGTCCCTCCTTGTCCTCCTTCTGCAGGACGAGAGCCTCCACATGGTCACCCAGCGACACGATCTCTTCGGGGTGGACGTCGTTGCGGATGGACAGCTCACGCGCGGGGATCACACCTTCGGACTTGAAACCGATGTCGAGGAGCACCTCGTCCCGATCGATCTTGACGACCGTTCCCTCAATGACGTCCCCGTCTTCGAACTCAATGATGGAGTCACCCATCGCCTGTTCGAGATCGGCTTCGCCCAGATCGTCGTCAACGATGGTGCGGGGGGTGTAGTTCCCCTCGGCGTCGAAGCTGCCCATCGCTTCGGGGGAGAGGAGGGGGGTGCGTACGTCAGACATGCAAAGCTCGCTTCAGGTGACCGCGCCGGGGTCGGTGTGAGTCCAATAGGGTGCCCGGCTGCCGGTGCCAGCGGGCGTTACAGAATACCAGGTGGTGGGCCTAGCCCTTGGCAGCGGCCCAGCTCGGCCCGGTGGCCATGGAGATGGTGAGGGGCACCTTCAAGTGGGCCGCGCCGGTCAAGGCATCCTCGGTGAGGCGGCTGGCGTCGGCCTCCTCCCCCTCCGCGACCTCGACGATGACCTCGTCGTGGACCTGCAGGACCAGCCGGCTCGCCAGCTTCCCTTTCTCCAGGCTGTCGTCCAGGCGGACCAGGGCCAGCTTGAAGATGTCGGCCGCCAGCCCCTGAATCCCGGCGTTCATGGCCTGACGCTCGGCGGCCAGACGGATGCGGTAATTGGAGGACTGCAGGTCGGGCAGCGGGCGGAGGCGACCGAACTCCGTGCAGGTTGCACCCCGGATGCGCGCCTCCGCGACGGTCTCGTCCATGTACTGCTTCACCCCGGGGAAGGCCCCGAAGTAGCTGTCCATGATGGCGGCCGCTTCCTCGACGGGGACACCGAGGCGCTGGCTCAACCCGTAGGCCTCCATGCCGTAGGCGAGGCCGTACGAGACCATTTTGGAGAATTCACGCTGCGTGTGCGTGACTTCTACTTCGGGCACGCGGAACACCCCTGACGCGACCACGCGGTGGACATCGGAGCCCGACGTCATCGCCTCCACGAGGCCCTCGTCGCCCGAGAGGTGCGCAATGATGCGGAGCTCAATCTGGTCGTAGTCGGCCACCAGGAAGGTGCACCCCTCGGCGGGCACGAACGCTCGCCTGAACTGCTTCCCGAGCTCGCTCCGCACCGGAATGTTGTGGAGGTTGGGCCGGTCCGACGACAGCCGCCCGGTGCGGGCCACCGTCTGGCCGAAGGACGCGTGGATCCGACCGTCCTCGGCCACTTCGCCCAGCAGGCTCTCGCCGTAGGTCGATCGGAGCTTCTCGACCTCGCGGTACTCCAGGAGCTCCTCAATGATCGGGTGCACGCCTCGCAGGGTCTCGAGCGTCCGGGCATCGGTCGAGTAGCCGGTCTTGGTCTTCTTGCCCGGTGTGAGGCCGAGCTCGTCGTACAGCACGGTACGCAGCTGTGGCGTCGAGTTGACGTTGAACTCGTGCCCGGCCAGTGCCTGGACGTTCTCCTGTAAGGCGAGCGCGGACTTCGTCAGGCTGTCGGCAATCCCCTGAAGCTCGGCCCGGTCGATACCGATGCCGGCCACTTCCATTTTGGCGAGCACGCGCACCAGCGGGGTCTCAATGGTGTCGTGCAGCATCGTCATGCCGGAGCCGTCCACCCGCACGCGGTACTCCCCCGCCAGCTCGGCCACATCCCGCGCCTCGGTAGCCATGGTGTGCGCCAGATCCGCCAGCTCCGCCTCCGGCTCCCCCATGCTGAGCTGCAGCTGCCCCTCCCCGGTGTCGCCCCGCAAGTCGGCCAACTCGTACTCGCCGCTGCTGGCGTCCAGCAGATACGCCGCGACCCCGGTGTCCATGGTCAGGCCGGTGCAGTCAATGCCGAAGGGCAAGAGGGACCGCAACATCTCCTTGACGCGGTGGCCGACCACCGGCCTTGCCAGAACGCTGGTCAGTTTCTTCGCCACCGACGCGGTCGACAGCAGGTCCCCCGGCACCATGACGGCAGCGCCGTCCGCTCCCTCCGCGACCTCCATCACCACCAGTCCCGTCACCGGGGTGCGCCCCGGGGTGCCCGCCCACCGGCAGGCCACCGCGATGTCCCCCGGAGCGAGCGCGCCCAGACCCTTGACCGCCGCGTCGGCCGTGGCGGCCACCGTGACGGTGCCGAGTGAGATCGCCGGAGCCGCATTCAGATTCGGCGCCCGGTCACCTACGGCCGCAGCGGTCATGACATCGCCGCCGGCGGCGGACTCGCCGAAGGCACCGGTCTTGAGCAGGTCCTGAATCCGTCCCCAGTGCCCTTTCAACTCGTAGCGGGCAAAGGCCGCTTCAAGCGTCGCCATATCCCACCCGCCGAGCGTGAGATGGTCGACGTCGACCTCCAGCGGTACGTCTCGCACCAGAGGGATGACTTCCGCATTCGAACGCGCCAACTTCTCGTTGGCGGCCAGGTTCTCGCGGAGCTTGGGTGTCAGCTCGTCCAAGTGTTCGTAAATGCCGTCAATGTCCCCGTAGGTGTTGAGCAACTTGGCTGCCGTCTTCTCGCCCACGCCCGGCACGCCCGGCAGGTTGTCCGAGGTGTCTCCCCGCAACGACGCCAGGAGCACGTACTTCTGCGGGGTCACACCGCAGCGCTCCACAATGCCGGCCTCGTCGTACAACGAGTAGTCGCTGACGCCGCGGCGGTTGTACAGCACCCGCACATAGGGGTCCTCAACGAGCTGGAAGCTGTCGCGATCGCCGGTGACGACAACGACCTCACAGTGGCGATCCCGGGCTTCGGTGGCCAGCGTGGCCAGGACGTCATCGGCCTCGTAGCCCGGCGCCTCGATCACGGGGATGCACAGCGCCTCCATGACTTCGCGGATCATGGCGAACTGTGGCGGCAGGTTGTCGGGTGTTTCGGCCCGACCCGCCTTGTATGCCTCGACCATCTCGTCTCGGAACGTCGGTCCCGGCGCATCAAAGGCCACCGCAAACGACGACGGAGCCAGGTCCTTGACGATGTAGACCATCATCCCCACAAACCCGCTCAGCGCGTTCGTGACCAGACCAGAAGACGTGATCAGGGTGTCAGGCAGCGCGAAGTAGGCGCGGAACGCGAGCGACATACCGTCGAGCAGGAGCAGTGGACCTGATCGCTCTCCCATTGTCGCCATTTACGGCGTAAGGGTGCCGTCGACTATCTGCTGGGCCACATCACGCATACGGACCCGATTCTGCATGGCCGTCTGTTGAATGAAACTGAACGCTTCGTTCTCGGCCATGTCGTTCCGGTCCATCAAAACTCCCTTGGCCTCGTCCACAATGCGCCGGGTCGCGATCTTGTCCTCGGCCCCCACTGCGCCGGCGTCGGCGTCAATCGCCCAATCCTGGCGAGCCCGCGAGAGCACTTCGGCTACGGCCGGGAGCAGCTCCCGAGGTTGGAACGGCTTCACGAGATACGCCGCCACACCGGCGTCGCGTGCCTCTTCAATCAGGTCGCGCTGACTGAACGCGGTCAAGAGGAGCACGGCGACCTGATGGCGCGCCGTGATCTCCCGCGCCGCCCTCAGCCCGTCCATCCCGGGCATTTTGATGTCGAGTATGGCCAGGTCCGGCTTGTGCTGCTCGACCAGCTTGACCGCCTCGTCGCCGCGCCCGGTCTCCCCTACGACGTCATACCCCGCCGAGGACAGAATCTCCTTGAGGTCCAGGCGGATGATCGCCTCGTCCTCGGCAATCACGACTCTGGCCAGCGTCTCCGGGCCGCTCACGTTCGCCCGTTGGCGACGGCGGCCAGCAGCTCATCCTGCCGTCGCTCGAGGTCGGACACGGCGACAGCGAGCACGGCCCGGGCCTTGGCCATGGCATTGGCGTGACGTGCCGCCTCGTTGTGCTCATGGGCCGCCAGCGGGGTCTCGGACACCAACGAGCGAACCCGCGCCTCGTCAGCCGATTCCATCACCACGGCCAACTGCTCGTCCAGGACGGCCAGCTCCTCACGGGCGCGCACCAACCTGGCATGGACGTCTCGAATTCGACGCTCGAGCAGGGTCCGGTGCATGGGGGGTCAAGTGTACGTGGCGGGGAACCAGCGACGCCGCGCCGTCAGGTTCTCCAGGGTGTCCTGGTTGGGCCACAACCCCACCCCAGGTTGACGGGGGACCTGGACCCAGCCGTTGCGCACGGCCGGATAGCCGCACGGGTCGACGTCCAGGTAGTCGGCCGGGGCGCTGATGTCACCGACCAGTCCGGGCGCGTCCTCGGCCAGCCGGGCCGCCAGAGCGAGATTACTGGCCCGACCCAACCCCGCTTCGAAGAAGCCCCCGACGAAGGCCGGAACCCCCGCCCTTGCACAGGCGGCGTGGGCAACACGGGCGGCGCGCAGCCCGCCCAATCGGGCCGGTTTAAGGCAGGCCACGCCGCACGATCCGTTGCGCAGCGCGTCGATGACCCGGCGCGGTGAGGACAGCGACTCGTCCAGGCAGATCGGCACCGTGATGCGCTTCGCCAGCTCGGCGTGCGCGATCAGATCCGATGGGGGCAGTGGCTGTTCTATACAGACCAGATCGAATTCGGCGAGGTTCTCCAATTGACGGACGTGGTCGGCGTCTTGCAGGCGGTAGGAACCGTTGGCGTCCGCCTGCATCACCAGATCGGGATGCGCGGTGCGCACCGCCCGAAGCGGCACGCTGTCCCAGTCCGGCGCGATCTTTATCCGCACTCTGGCCGCGCCGCCCGCTGTTGCCGTCTCTACCTCATCACGCAGGACGCCGACGTCATGACCGGCCGGAATGCCTACCGCGGCCCCGACGGGCATCGCCCCAAAGCCCTCGCCCACGCCCACGCCCAGTGCAGTAGCGAGGGACTGACCCTCTTCCCGCAACTCCGCATCAGCCACAGCCATTTCGAAGACGGCCGCCAGCATCCGGTCCACCGGAGAGGAGCCGAACAACTGGGCGACCTCCGCCTCCAACGGCAACTCACCTCCACGGGCCGCGGCCGCGCTCCACAGCCGCGGCACTCCCCTCGTTTCCGCCGCCGCGTCCACCTCGTCAATCGGAGGATCGACCGACGTGCCCTCCCCCAAAGCGGCACATTCGCCCCATCCCTCCCCTGCCTCACTGACGACGCGCACAAAGAGGAATGCCCGCTCCCGGTGCACACCAGCCGCCGTCCCTATGTCGACCCGGAACGGGACGTCAGCGCGGATCAGTTCGACGCCGACGAGCCGCACGAGATCTCCATGCCTTCAGGGTAGATGGCGCCTGTAGGATCGCCTTTCCGGCCCGGATGGCGGAATCGGCAGACGCGGCGGCCTCAAAAGCCGTTGTTCGAAAGGACGTGCGGGTTCAAGTCCCGCTCCGGGCACGCAGTTTCCCAATGCAAGTGGGTGAATCGGCCGATACTTGGCTCCTAGCGAACAGTTGATACACCATCTCTGATCCCCCACCCTGCGGTCGAGCGCCGCCAGGGTGGTGTTCGAGGATTCTTCTCGAGACCAGAGGTGGAGATGGCACGTTTCATTGGTGGCGATCTGCAGGCTGAGTTCATGGGACGGCTCAGAGGGATCGACCCTGGTCGCTGTCTCGTGGTTCCCGTCGACGTCGGAAAGTCGATGGCGATGAGCCTGGTGGCTGATCATTACGGCGAAGTAGTCACGGCGCCGTTCGAGTTCGATCTGACCGAGTCCGGCGTGGCCAACCTCATTGAGGCCGTCGCCCAGGCCGAACGCTCACGATCGGCGGTCGTGGTGCGCGTGGGCGTTGAGGCCGCTGGCCACTACCACCGAACCGCCGTTGCCCGGCTGAGAAAGGCCGGTCTCGAAGTGGTGGAACTCAACCCCGGCGCGGTCAAGCAGGCTCGGTCACAGCAGCTGCTGCGAGCCCTCAAGAGCGATGCATGCGACCTCGATGCGATGGCCGAGTTACTCACCCGGGGAGCCGGTCGGCCACCCGAGGACCGCGACCAGGCGCTTTTGACCCAGGTGGCCTGGACCGCACATCGCCGCCGCAAGGTCAAGGCCCGAACGGCTCTCACCAACCAGGTCCTGGCTCAGATCGACTTCATCTTTCCTGGCCTGCAGGGGTGCTTCACCACCGGTGTGCTCACGTCAAAGGCCGGCCGGATCCTTGTTCGAGATCTCGTCGAGCCGTCCCGGATCAAGCGCCTCGGCGACGAGGGGCTCCGTCGCTTCGTGGCTCGTCGGGGGGTACGCCTGACTGGGCCGAAGGCGGCATCGATCATCGCTGCTGCTCGCAACGCTCGCAGTCTTTCCGAAGAAGAGCTCAAGGCGAGAAACGCTGTATTCAGTGCGGACATCGTGTTGCTCGACTATCTCGACACCATCATCGAGGAGGCTGAGCAGCAGCTCTCCGAGGTGCTCGGCGCCGCGCCTGACTGTGGTTCCATGATCTCCAGTCCAGGTCCCGTGGATCACCCGTGTAATCGCACTTCGGGGCTACCCACGACGACCTCCATGTATATAATGAATCAGTAGATTCATACAATGCAGGAGACCGTGACCACCAACTATGTGATGAAGGTGTCCTCGAACGGACAGGTTTCGATACCCGCCGAAGCGCGGGCACGGTGGAACGCCGACCAGGTCGTGGTCGTGGACCTCGGGGACCGGGTGGTCCTGCGGCCGCTGCCGGACGACCCTGTCGGGGAGCTCCGCGGCAAGTACAAAAGGCGTGGTCCCAGCAGTGAGCGAAGCCGTCGCCAGTCGAGGAGCGACGATGCAGCCCGCGCACGCCAGAGGTGATCGTCCTCGACTCCTATGCCGTCCTCGCCCTGCTCAAGGGTGAACCAGCTGCCGATCAGGTCCAAAAGCTCGTGGAGGACGAGGTGGATGCATTACTCACGCCTCTCGGTGTCGCTGAAGTCCTGGATCACCTCGTGCGCCTTGCGAATGCGGAGGCAGATGAGGCCGTGCTCGATCTGGCTCAGCTCGGACTGGCGACACCAACTGCGGTCGAAGCCGAGCTAGCCGCCACAGCCGGCCTGCTCCGCGCTCGCCACTATCACCGCAAGAACCGAGCCGTGAGCCTGGCCGACTGCGTGGCGGCGGAAGCCGCAAGACCCGGGGGTTCTCAACTCGCTTCGGCCGACCCGCACCTTCTCGATTTGTGCCGGGACGAAGGCATCGCCGTCATTCCGTTGCCCGACAGTTCAGGGCGGTCGTGGTCGCCATGAACATTCGGAAGGCGGCCCAGGTGATA
>Ga0307374_10014273_pt1 | contig 10837 bp, 6 predicted proteins | sample OX3MG_FD_202532 | JGI IMG/M metagenome (GOLD analysis project Ga0307374, IMG submission 202532) | Soil microbial communities from Risofladan, Vaasa, Finland - OX-3 | ecosystem: Environmental > Terrestrial > Soil > Coastal area > Acid sulfate soil | place: Finland: Risofladan, Vaasa | collected... | reverse complement strand
CAACTGGCCGTCTCCGGTGAACAACTGTTGCACACTGTCGCTGTCTAGGGTAAGCGGGTACTGGGTCATGCGCGTCCTCTCTGGCTTCGACTGATCGATGTCTAGCTATCAGTCTCCCAGAGAGGCGCTGCCCTATCTAGCTCAAGCTAGCAACCGTCCCCCAATTTACAGATGATACCGGACTTAATAGTTTTGTAAAAACCGGTGATCGTGTGCGGGAAATTATCGAAAGGGATGTTGCTGAGGAATGAAATTGGTCGTGGTCCCAACCTCATTCCTCTTATTACGTTAGAGATAGCTGCTGCTTTTACATGCAGCAGCGGTAATGTTGCAAGTCACTCTCTGAAAAGTTGGTCAAACGCCGCCGTTGCGTCGCGCTGCATATCAGGCAAGACATGGCTGTAGGTATCCAGCGTCATGCTGATGGTGGAGTGCCCCAACATCTCTGAAACAATCTTGGGGTGTATCTTCTGCTTCAGGAGCAGCGTAGCCGCCGTGTGGCGTAGGTCGTGAAAGCGCAAGAGCGGAAGTCCCGCCTTTTCAAGATGGGCGCGAAGTTGCAATGAAGGATGTGGTTGCCCCGCAGATGCGCCGCCCAACGCGATCCACCCACACCCGCCAACTGGCGAGCGTCTGACCAGGTTCACAGGTGATACCGTGCCTGATGTTATGGTAGTGTGATGAGGAATCTGTTTGTTCGAGGAGGTTACCGATAAGCCCATGAACTATTTTTTCGCGTTAGATCGGTACGATGCGCTGCCGATTCTCTTGCTGATCGGCTTTGTGGCGCTGCTCTTCTGGGCTATTCCCAGGTGGGTGAGCGGGTTTCTCGAAGGGGTCAGGCGTGGGTTGAGAGATGGCGACCAGTAGCAGCAAGCGGTAAATGAGACGCCCCTGGCTACTTGCCGATCCGCCCACCCATGTGATACACTACCTGCGAGTGAGACCGACAATGGCGCACGCTCCGGCGACGGGGCGGTGAGTCGCGTGTTCACTGTGTTCATTCGGGCGTCGCCAAGCGGTAAGGCAGTGGACTTTGGATCCACCATCCCAGGTTCGAATCCTGGCGCCCGAGCCGGAATCTGTATGTGTGAGCGCTGTGGGCGTGTGCTGAAAACTGTGTATGCCACGGGACAGCCGTTGAAAAGACCTCTGACGCGAATGGTCGGGCGGGCGGCGAGGAAGTTGGGACCAGCAGTATGAGACCGGTTGGGGTCGTCGTTTTGGCCGCAGGCAAAGGGACCCGCATGCGCTCGCAGCGCCCCAAGGTGGCCCACACCGTCGCCGGGCGCGCCATGCTGGAGCATGCCCTGCGCGCCGCCGCCGGGGCCATCGCGCCCATTAGCGCGGCTTCCGCGTCTACGAATACGCCTGTGACGAACAGCGCAGTGAGCGCCGACCATCCAGCCGACGCTAGCCAGCAAGGGGCGGAGGGCGAGCGCGATGACGCCCACCCTCCGCAACCTGGCCCTCTCATGGGCCAAGCGCCGAACACATCTGATGTGGCGCTGACACGTTTCGTCGTCGTGCTGGGCCACGCGCAGGAGGCCGTGCGCGCCAGCTTGCATTGGGCGCCACCCGACGGCGCGCTGACCTTCGTCACCCAGGCCACTCAGCTTGGCACCGGCGACGCCGTGCGCATCGCCCGCGAAGCCGTCACCCAAACGATACCAAGGTTGCCCGGCGCGCATGATTTACCTGGCGCCGCCGACCCCACCGCGACCATCCCCGGGATCATCCTCGTCATGTATGGCGACACCCCGCTGATCCGCGCCGCCACGCTGCGGGCGCTGCTGGCCGCGCACGAGGCCGCCGACGCCACACTCACCTTCCTCACCGGCATGACCACCATGCCAACCGACTATGGGCGCGTCGTGCGCGATGCGGCGGGGCGTGTGAGGGGCGTCGTCGAGCAGCGCCACGCCAGCGCCGAGGAGTTGCGCATCCCGGAGGTCAACTCCGGCGTCTATCTCTTCGCCGCCGACTGGCTCTGGTCGCGGCTGGACCAACTCACGTCCCACCCCAACGGCGAGTATTACCTCACCGATCTGGTCGAGGTGGCTGTGCGCGAGGGGCGACCCATCGCCACCGTCACCGCGCCGCTCGAAGAGACGCTGGGTGTCAACGACCGCGTGCAACTGGCCGAGGCCGAGCGCATCATGCGCGATCGCATCTTGCGGGAGCACATGCTCAACGGCGTCACCATCGAAGACCCCGGCGCCACCTACGTCGAATGCGACGTGCGCATCGGGCAGGATACGCTGCTGCGACCGGGGACGGCGCTACGCGGGGCGACGGTGATTGGCGCGCGGTGCGAGATTGGCCCGCAGAGCGTTGTGCGCGACAGCCAGATCGGCGATGATTGCCGGGTGGTGGCCTCCTGGGTGGAAGAGGCCATCATAGAGGCTGGCGCAAAGGTTGGCCCCATGAGCCACCTGCGGCCCGGCGCGCGTCTTGCGTCAGGAGCGTATCTGGGCAACTTCGCCGAGGTCAAGAACGCGACGATTGGCCCCCAGACCCAGATGCACCACTTCAGCTACATCGGCGACGCGACCATCGGCGCCGGGACCAACGTGGGCGCGGGGACGATCACGATGAACTATGATGGCCGCGACAAGCATCATACCGAGATCGGCGCTGGCGTCTTCCTGGGCTGCGATACGCTTCTGCGGGCGCCGGTCAGCGTCGGCGATGGCGCCACCACCGGTGGCGGGGCTGTCGTCACGCGCGATGTGCCGCCGGGGCAGTTGGCCGTCGGTATGCCCGCGCGGATCGTCCGCCGCGTGCGTTCCGTCGCGCCCGTCGCGCAGCCTACGCCAGCCGAGACGCAACCGGGCGCGCCGACAGCGACGCCAGCCGATGCCGCCACGCTCAGAGCGGGCGAGCATAGCCAACAACTATCGGATGAGCAAACCGTACATACTGTAGAGAGTGTAGAGCGCGCGAGCGCAAACAGAGACGAGAACGCGCAGGCGACGCATCCCGCTCAGGGAAGCGAGGATGATCTGGGCGCTGGCCCTACGGCTGGCCCAGATCATCCTCCTCAACGTCGCTAGATGCGCCGATGCGCGGCCTTGCTTCGTCTTATGAGAGACGAAAGCTGACAGCAACTGGCGCTTTGGCGCTGGGGGCCGCGCATCTGAGGAAAGGCAGTTTTGAGATCGGTGGAAAGTGACAGTACCTACGCCCTCGGGGCGTTACAATCGTTGCGCACGGCGCTTCCTCTGTTGCCGCACAGCTTCCCCAGCTACGACTGGGGCCTGCTGATTGCGCTGCTGGTGGCGCTGCTGCTGGCGGCGGCGGCCTCGGCGGCGGAGACCGCGCTCACCTCGGTCAGCCACATCAGGATACGCAACCTCGCCGAGGAGGGCGACGCCACTGCGCAGCGCATTCGTCGTGTGTTGGAGCGCCCCGATGTGTTCCTTTCCACCATCCTGATCGTCAGCAATGTCGCCGTTATAACCGCCTCGACCCTGGCGACCATCATCGCCGTCAGCCTGGACTTCACCGGCGCCGAGGTCCTCTCGACCGTGCTGCTCTCGCTGATCGTGCTGATCTTCTGTGAGATCACCCCCAAGACCGCCGCCGTGCAGGCGCCGGAAGTCTGGGCGCGCTGGCTGATCGTCCCCATCGAGGGCCTCTCCACCGTCTTGCGTCCGCTGGTGATCACGCTGACCTGGATCACTGCGGGCATCTTGCGGGCGTTTGGCGCCGAACCCAAACGACGTGGCCCGTTCTTCACTGAGGATGAACTGCGGTTGCTGGTCGAGGTTGGCGAGGAGCAGGGCGTGCTCGAAGAAGACGAGCGCGACATGATCCACAACGTCTTCGACCTCGCCGACACCGCCGTGCGCGAGATCATGATCCCGCGCATCGACATGGTGACGGCGAAGATCAGCGACAGCGTGCAGGCCGCGACGCAGTTGATCATCCAGGGTGGGCAGTCGCGCATCCCCATCTATGACGAGGCGAGCGCCGACATCGTAGGTGTGCTCTACGCCAAGGACCTGTTGCGCGTGCTGGCGACCCAGACATCCGATGCGCCGCCCCCGCAGGCCGTGCGCGAGCTGCCGCTCCGTGAGCCGTACTTCGTGCCGGAGTCGAAACGCCTGGACGACCTGCTGCACGAGATGCAACGCCAGCAGATGCATATCGCCATCGTGGTGGATGAGTATGGCGCGGTGGACGGGTTGGTGACCATCGAAGACCTCGTCGAGGAGATCATCGGCGACATCCGCGATGAGTACGACAAAGAAGAGCAACTCTTCGAGCAGGTCGGCCCCAACGAGTATATCGTAGACGCCAAGCTCAGCCTGGATGAGTTCAATGAATTGACCGAGGAAGAGCTGACCAGCGACGAATACGATACCCTCGGCGGCCTGGTCTATGCGCAGCTTGATAAGATACCCACCGTTGGCGATACCGTCACCTATGGCGACATTACCATCACCGTGCTGGGCACCAAGGGCCGACGTATCACCAAGGTCAAGGTCGTGCGCGCCACGCCGGGCGCACAGGCGCCAACCACACCGACGCCCCCAGCGCCCCCCCGCGCCGGACGTGATGAGCGCCACGATGATCATCGTGAGCGTGATGATCGGTCAGACCGGAACAACTGGAACGACCGCAATAACCGCAACGATCCAGGTCGTCTCGATGACGATCTTGGCGCCGACGAGCGTGAGCGCAGCGACGGGTTGTTGGTTGGCGACGACGCGCCACCCACCGCCGCCAGCGCGCCCCACAGCGCGCTGCTGGCGCCGACCGGCGCCGTTGGCGCCGCCAGTATAGCGATCTCGGCGCTGGCCGAGGCCACTGCGCCACAGCACGCCGTCAGCGCAGACCACGCCACAAGCGCGCGAACGACACATGACGCAGCGGGCGACGCCAGAGCGGCTGCAACGCCTCCGGCTACCCCGGCAACCCCGGCGGCGGCTCCGGTTGGTCCCCCGTCGCGCACGAATGGGAACGGCGCAATGGAGACCCGACCGGCCAGCAATGGGAACCGATCCGCACCCCGATCAGCCGCGCCACCGGGCAGAGGGCAGCCGAACGGCGGCGCGCCGCAAAACGGCGGCGATGGGCGCCGACGGCCTGGGGAGCGTGCGCATGGCGGGCAGCGTCAGCCACAGCAGCCACAGCAGCCACAGCAGACGCCAGGCGCGCAGGCAGGCCAATCCGCGCGCCCCTCGCAGCCCAATCGTCCACCGGGCCAGCCACCGGGCCAGCCGCCGGGCCAGCCACCGGGCCAGCCGCCGGGCCAGCCACAGCAGGCTCCGGTTGGCGCGCGAGTCGCCCGGGGAGATGATGGGCGCGCGAGGCCGGGCGTCCCAGCCAACCCGGCCCCGTCGGCGAATTCGCCCAATGGGCAGGCGCGGCGCCAGGCGTCGGCGAAACCGGGTCGCCCGCCCCACGCGAAGACGCCAACCGCATCGTCCTGAGGGCCACACCGGCAGATGACGCGCGTTGGCGCCAGCGCGATGGGTGGGCGTGTGACGCGCGCGGGGTCGCAGGCGCCTGCCATGTGATGGGTCGCCGAATAGCACTTTTGTCGCCAGAAGTCACATTTTGCGGACAAACGTCGCAGGGAATTGACATTTTATGCAAAAGACGGTATTCTCTGTAGTAAGACTATCGTATGCTCCTACGCATACCATGCAGGTCCGCTTCTGATGAGATAGTCAGGCGAACCGTGCAGGCAGGACGCCACACACACGCGCAGGCCCTGGAGAGCGCCTGGCGCAATCGGTCTCTTGGTTTGGGCGCCAGGCGACGCCGGATAGGCCCTATGTCAAGGTAGCGAACTACAGCAGCCGTCTGCGGGGGCCTCATTCGTTCACACCGCCGTTTGCGCCACCGTTTACACAGCACATGGCTTCCACTGTTGCATTGGCGCTTGCCGTATGCTTTGTTCGATCTTTTTCACTCTCGTCGCGTCTGGTACAGGGTCCCTGTGTACAGGGGAGTCAGGAGGACGGATTTCGCGGTACCCTTTGCCTGTTTCTACGTTGTAACCAATACCAACGTCTTGTGTTGACTCGCTGGGTCAACTGGCGCAGGTGGCGCGTAGACGCGCAGAACAGGATACGGCGGGCGCCCAGGTATTGTCATCCATGTCATCTTCACGTCTGACCAGGGTTTGTCGTTTTTGTCGTTTTTGTCGTTTTTTTGTCGTCATGATCTGCGTGAGTAGCGCGCACGACGCCGCGCGTAAATAGGACCAAGGCCCGTATCCGCCAGCGGATCGCTATTTAGCACAAACGCGCCAATGTCGTGGGTCGTCGCAACGCGGCGCGACGCGCCTCTCAGAGGAAACTGGAGAGGCGCGTCGCAGGGATTGCCGTCCGGGGAGGGAGCGCGGCGATGGCGCCGGGCGCTCCTCCCCGTGAGGAGGGGGTAACAGCATGCTTGTGCTTCGCAGGAAGGCCGGAGAGGCTATCGTCCTCAATGGCTCCATCACCATCCATGTGCTCGCCGTCGAGGGTGAGCGGGTCAAACTGGGCATTAGCGCCCCGCCGGAAGTCGTCATCGTGCGCTCCGAGCTGTTGGATAACCAGGGCGCGATGGCTGGCCCCGGCGCCTCGATGCCCGGCGCGCCCTCGCCAATGGGGCCGATGGGTGGCCAGATGGGCCAGATGGGCCAGATGGGGCCAATGGGGCCAATGGGGCCAATGGGGCCAATGGGGCCAATGAGTGGACCAATGGGGCCGATGCCGATGGGGCCAATGGGACCAATGGGACCAATGGGTCGGGAGCATCCACGCCCCTATCGTGATGCGCCCTACCGCGACTCGTATCGTGACTCGTATCGTGACGCGCCCTACCGCGACGCCCGCGACAACGACCGTTCGCCCTACCGCGACACGGATCGCATGCCCTATCGCGATCCCCGCGACGGCGACCGCCCGCCGTTTGGCGAGAGCGGCCCCGACGACGGACGTGACGCGATGAATGGCGAGGACGCGCAACCGGGACAGATGGGGCAGATGGGGCCGATGGGCCAGCCGGGACAGATGGGGCAGATGGGGCCGGTTGGCCCCTCCGGACCAATGAGCCGCAATCCCAATGGCTACTATGGCGGCCCCAGTCGCTATATGCCGCGCCGTCGCTATGAGGATGAAAGCCCAGCGCCTGGGCCGCTCAATCCCGATCCCTTCCGCTATCGCCCCGATCGCGGCGATCACTGACACACATACGTCAGTTGAGAACACGGCGCCCGCGTGCCGCAGGCCAGCGGCTGCCCGCCGCCCCGGGGGCGCCGTGTTCTCAACTGACGTTACAGACGTTTAATAGCCAGACGCCTGACCGTCGGTGCGGCCATCGCTGCCTGCGACGTAGGCGCCATTGGCAAGCCGCCAGATGATCTGGCCGCGCCCGGCCCAGTCTACCTCTGGGTCCATGTCTACCTCGTGGCCACGCGCCGCCAGCGGCTCGGCCAGCGCCGCCGCGCCCGGCTCCAGCTTGATCGAGCGCTCGCCCCACCAGGACCACCGGGGCGCGTCGAGGCTGGCTTGGGGGTCCATCGCATAGTCCACCGTGTTGACCACCATCTGCACATGCCCCTGTGGCTGCATATGGCCGCCCATCACGCCAAACGGCCCCATCGCCTGCCCATCGCGCGTCAAGAAGCCGGGGATGATTGTATGGAACGGGCGTTTGCCCGGCTCCAACCGATTCAGGTGAGTGGGATCGAGCGAGAAACCGCTGCCCCGGTTCTGGAGCGCGATGGCCGTCCCCGGCACGACAATATGCGAGCCGAACGAGCCGTAGGTGGACTGGATGAAGCTGATCATCATGCCGTCGGCGTCGGCGGCGCACAGATACGTCGTGTCGCTTCCCTCTGGCGCGCCCACTTCCGGCAGGATGGCCGCGTCGCTCACTAACTCCCGGCGTCCAGCGGCGTATGACTTCGCCAGCAACGCCTCGGTGGGCAGGCGCCCGAACGTGGGATCGGCGACGAAGTGTTCGATGTCGGCGAAGGCCAGCTTCATCGCCTCCAGTTGCAGGTGAAAGCTCTCCACCGAGTCGCGCGGGATGGCGCTCAGATCGTAGCCTTCGAGGATGTTGAGCGCCAGCAGCACGGCCAGCCCCTGCGTGTTGGGTGGTATTTCCCACACGTCGTAGCCACGATAGCTGGTGTGGATGGGCGTGACCCAGTCGCTGGTGTGGCGCGCGAGGTCGTCTGCCATCAGGTAGCCACCGGTCTGCGCCGCGAACGCGACGATGCGCTCGGCCAGTGCGCCCCGATAAAACGCCTCGGCGTTCGTCTCCGCGATCTGGCGCAGGCTCGCCGCCAGTTCCGCGCTACGCCACAGATCGCCCACCTGGGGAACGCGCCCGCCCGGCGCGAACACGTCTGATAGCCCCGCGAACTCCGCGCCGCTGAGCGCCGAGTGATCCTCTTCGAGCGCATACCGCCAGGTCCACCGCGATATGGGCGAGACGGGGTAGCCCTCCTCAGCATAGCCAATCGCCGTCTCAAACAGGCTGGCGAACGGCAGCCGCCCAAAGCGCTGGCTGAGGTCGCGCCAGGCGGCGGGCGCGCCGGGGACGGTGACGGCGCCCCAGCCGAGGTCGGGCATGGCCTCTGGCAGCGTTCCACCATTGCGTTCACGTAGCGCGTCCATCGTCAGCGCGGCGGGCGCGCGGCCAGAACCGTTCAGGCCATGTAGCTGCGCGCCATCCCAGACGAGCGCGAAGGCGTCGCCGCCGATCCCGCTGGACGCCGGTTCCACCACCGCCAGCGTGATCGCCGCCGCCAGCGCCGCATCCACCGCGTTGCCGCCGCGTCGCAGCGTGGCCAGCCCAGCCTGGGTGGCCAGCGGCTGGCTGGTGGCGACGACGCCATGTGGCGCGAAGACCGGCTGATGGCGGCCAGGAAAGACCAATCGCTCAAGATCGAGTCGCACGCATACCCCCTCTGTAGCCGCTATGCTTGCGCATGGCCGACGCGGATGCTGGCGTACCGCCGCCTGCCAAGGCGGCGCGTCTCCGTGCGTCCTTTGAGCCAGTCGTCGCCATACCACGCTGATGGGCGCTCCTCCCAACACGCGCCGCCTTGGCAGGCGGCGGTACGCCAGAGTTTGTATGGTTGCAGTGGCGATTGGCGTCGCTTGCGCAACGCAGCCGGTCGTAGTGACTACGCCAACCGCTATGCGTTCATCACGCCGACGTAGTTGGGTTGGCCGTCGGCGGTGAACCAGAGGTGGACGCCGTCACTCGACGTATCGAGCGCGACGCCGTAGGGGACGCTGTTGGGTATGGATAGTTGGAAGAATGTGTACGCGCCGGTGGTAGGGATGTAGCGCACGAGCGCATTCGCCCCCGCGCTGGCGAACCAGACGGAGCCGTCCGGCGCGACCGTTACGCCGTAGAGGCCACCCGGATCGCCCAGCGTTGTCGGCACGGCCAACTCCGCGAGCTGCCCGGTCGTCGTGTTGATGACGCCCAGCTTGCCGCCGAACAGTTCCGTGAACCAGATGCGGCCCTGCGCATCGGACGCCATTGCGAAGACCTCCGTTTTTGCGCTGGCAAGGTGATGTTGTGTCACCTGGCCGGTCGCGGGGTCCAGCCGCCCAACCAGGCCGCTCAGCGTGCCGTACCACACCGAGCCATCTGCCGCCAGCGCCAGCCCATACAGATAGGCGGGCGTCGTGGCGCTGTCGTCGGGCAGCGGCCACGTCTGGATGGCGCCGGTGGTGGGGTCGAGTCGCCCGATGCGCCCGGCCACCGTCTCGTCGAACCACAGCCGCCCTTGCGCATCGAACACGATGTCTTGCGGTGTGGCCTTCTTGTCGGCCAGGGGATACGTAGTAAAGGTCTGCGTCTGCGGGTCGAAGCGCCCGATGTAGTTCCCCGCCTGCTCGGCGAACCAGACATTGCCCTGCGCGTCGATCGCCACGCCCATGATGTTGTAGTGGCCGTTGGGCGGCGTCCAACTCTGAACGGCTCCGGTGCGTGGGTCCAGCCGCGCCAGCGCGTTCTCGCCCATCTCGCCAAACCAGACGTTGCCCTGCGCATCCACCGCCGGATACATCACTCCGGGATTCGTCTGCGGCAGGTGATACGCCTGCTCATGTGCGGCGGTTACGCTGACGCCGTTGGTCGCGCCGCCAGAGGCCACTGTGGGGGCGGCGCCCGCCTGCTGTGTCTGGGCTCCTTGCGCGGCGTTTGCCAGCCCATTGCCCAGCGCGCTCAGCGCGAATACCGTCAGCAGCAACAGCGCTCCCACGCTCGCCACAAACCAGCCCTCGCGCGCGTAGCGATGTGTCCGCACGCCGGGCAGCGTGGCCAGCGCGCCCGCGAGGCCACCCACCTGCCCGTGCGACGATGGACGACTGCGCAGAGCGTTGCGGCGGATGGTCGTCTGCGTCGCGTCGTTGGCGGGCGCGTCGTCCTTCGCCGTCGGCGGCGTCTGTGGGTTGCGGTGGGATACGCTCATTGCTGGTATTCGGCTTTCTCAGGTCAGCTTTCTCAGCGGGTAAATCGCACGATCGTGCGCCGCATAGCGTTCGTTGTACCTATCAGTACAGCGGTGGGTTTCGCTCTCTCTGCCTATTCCTATTGTAGTCGCTCGACGGAGATCAGGCGAGACCTGTGGCGAAGGTACACTTGGCGAGGGGTGGCGTGGCGCCACGCCGCTCAGAGGGCGCTGGATCGGCTGACGGGGAGCAGGCGCATGGGACCAGCCGTGGTGGTATAGTGCAACCCAAGCGCATCATTGGTGTTCCATAGGCAGGTGGGTGGTTTATGGCCGTAAACACTACGCGCGCCGTGTTGTGGCGCGTCTTCCATCGTTGGCATGCGCATGTAGACGACGAGCAAGATGAGCGGGAGT
>Ga0307374_10014272_pt1 | contig 10838 bp, 9 predicted proteins | sample OX3MG_FD_202532 | JGI IMG/M metagenome (GOLD analysis project Ga0307374, IMG submission 202532) | Soil microbial communities from Risofladan, Vaasa, Finland - OX-3 | ecosystem: Environmental > Terrestrial > Soil > Coastal area > Acid sulfate soil | place: Finland: Risofladan, Vaasa | collected... | reverse complement strand
CGGCTACAGCGACGGCGCCCAGCATTCGCAGACGCTCTACGGGACGTTCGCCCATCTGCCGGGCATGAAGATCGTCGTCCCTTCGACGCCGTATGACGCCAAGGGCCTGATGATCGCCGCCATCCGCGACGACAACCCCGTCCTCTACATGTTTCACAAGGGAGTGATGGGGCTGGGCTGGATGACGCCCAACCCTCGAGCGACCGGCGAGGTGCCCGAGGAGCCCTACACGGTGCCGATCGGGAAGGCGGACGTGAAGCGGCCGGGCCGCGACCTCACCATCGTCACGGTCTCCCTCATGGTCCACCGCGCGCTCGACGCCGCCGACGACCTGGCCAAGGAGGGCATCGAGGCCGAAGTGCTCGACCTCAGGTCGATTATTCCGCTTGACCGGGAGGCGATCATCGAGTCGGTGCGGAAGACCCGCCGCCTGCTGGTCGTGGACGAGGATTACCGCAGCTTCGGGATGACCGGAGAGGTGATCACCAGCGTGGTCGAGGGAGCTTTCGACTACCTCGACGCGCCGCCGATGCGGCTTGCGCTGCCCGATGTGCCGATCCCCTACAGCCGCCCGATGGAGCAGTTCGTGCTGCCCAGCCGGGCCACGATCGCGGCGGCCGCTCGGTCGCTCGCCGCCAAGAAGTAGAGAGGAGTCGGGAGGTGGGGGACGGGGGCTCGCCCTCGTCCCTCCTTCCCACATAGCCGTGATGGGACCCGAGGAGGAAGCGTGCATCGTGAGGTCCTGATGCCGCGCCTGGCCGAGGAGGCAGAGGAGGGCGTCGTGGTCACCTGGTTCGTCGAGCCGGGCGCGCCCGTCAGCGAGGGCGACCTCCTGGCCGAGCTCCAGGTCGCCAAGGTGAGCAGCGAGATGCACTCACCCTTCAGCGGCCGGGTCGTGCAGCTGCTGGTCGAACCCGGGGGCGTGGCGAGGCAGGGGATTCCGATCGCCGTGATCGAGGAGGGCGAGGCGGCGGCGCCATCCGTCCGATCCGTGCCAGAAGCCGTCACGGCGGCCGCGGAGAAGCTTCCGGCCGCTGGTCCGGCGCCGGCCTCCCCGTCGGCCCGGCGCCTGGCGCGCGAGCTGGGTGTCGACCTCGCGGGCTTCACCGGTTCGGGACCCGGCGGCCGCATCGTGGAGGCCGACGTCCAGGCTGCGGCTGCACGGAAGGCGGGCGGTGAGAGGAAGGCGGTCGCGACCGGCGGGCCGCGGATCGAGCCGCTCACGCCGATGCGCCGCGCGATCGCCGAGCGTCTGACCACCTGGCTGGGCTCGACCGCCCAGCTCACGCTCACGGCGGAGGCGGACCTGACGGCGCTCGCCGAGGAGCTCGAACGCCTGGGCTCGGGCTCAGGGCGCCGCGCCTCCTACCTGGAGGCCGTGGTGCGTGCGCTGGCTCTTGCCCTCCGGAATCATCCGGCGGTGGGTGCTCGATGGACGGACAACGGGCTCGCCTACTCCGACCGCTGCGACATCGGGGTGGCGGTCGCGCTGGCGGACGGGCTGATCGCGCCGGTGGTCAGGGACGCCGATCGCAAGGACCTCGCCACCCTGGGCGGCGAGATCGCCGAGCTGGCCGAGCGGGCGCGAGCGGGGAGCCTCAAGCCCACCGAGGTCGAGGGCGGCGCGCTGAGCGTGACTAACCTCGGGGCCTATCGCATCGACGCCTTCACACCGCTCTTACACCCACCGCAGACCGCCATCCTCGGCATGGGCAGGGCGCGCAGTCGGCCCGCGGTCATCGGCGGAGAGATCGTCCCGCGCCTGCTCATGGTCCTCAGCCTCACCTTCGACCATCGCGTGGTCGACGGCGCGCCGGCGGCCGCCTTCCTGACCGAGGTCGTGGGCCTGCTCGAGGAGCCGGCAGCCCTGCTCCGCCCCGTACTCTGAGGCTCAGCCCATGCGTGTGATCGTGGTCGGTGCGGGCGTCATCGGCTGCTCGGCGGCCTTCGCCCTGGCGAGGCGCGGCGCCGACGTGATCGTCGTGGAGCGCGGCGTCGCTGGGTCCGGGGCCTCCGGGGCGGCGGCCGGGATGCTGGCCGCGCTCTCCGAGAGCGACGCGCCCGGCGAGTTCGTCGACCTCTGCATGGCGGCGCTGCACGAGTTCGAACCCTGGATCGAGTCCGTGGAGCAACTCGCGCAGATGCGGGTCGATCTCGTGCGCAGCGGGGTCCTCATGCTCGCCTCACGGCCCGAGCAGGAACGGGACCTGCAGGCGCGGCTGCCCTGGCAGCGCGACTGCGACCCACGCGTCGAGTACCTGGATGCGGCCTCACTGAAGCGGCTCGCGCCCCATCTTGGCCCGGGCTTTGCCGGCGCGATGCACTACCCGGGCGAGGTGCAGGTCGACGCGCGGCGCTACAGCCTTGCCCTGAGCCGGGCCGCAGTCGCAGTTGGGGCCCGCCTGCTCGAGGGCGCCGAGGTCACCGCCATCTCGACCAAATCCGGCAGGGCCGTCGGTGTAGAGATCGCCGGCGAGCGGCTGGCCGCCGATGCCGTGCTGGTCGCCTGCGGCAGCGACGCCTCGCTGCTGCACCAGGCGGGGGTGCACCTGCCGCTCGCCCCTAATAAAGGAGAGCTGCTCAGGCTGGTGCCGGCGGCGCGCCTGGCGGGACCGATTATTTTCGCGCCCGGTGGCTACCTGGCGCCGAAGGCCGACGGCAGCGTCCTGGTCGGAGCCACTCAGGCCCAGGGCCGTCACGACGTCGTGGTCGGCGCGGGCTCGGTCGCCACCCTGCTCGACTTCGCGTTCGGCGTGGTGCCGGCGCTTAGGGAGGCGAGATTCGCGGAGGCGTGGGCAGGCCTGCGACCGACCCTTCCTGACCACGTGCCCGCGGTCGGCCTCGTGCCCGAGCTGGACGCGCTGTGGGTGGCGGACGGACACCATCGAAACGGCATCCTCCTCGCCGGCTGGACGGGGGAGCACCTGGCCGCGGCGATGCTCGATGGGGCATCCCTGCCGGAGGTGGTCGCGCCGGGTCGCTTCAGGGCCGCCGTCCCGCGGTGACCCGGCCCGGAGTCGCCGGGGGGAGCGAGCGATGCCGCCGGTCGGCCTGATCGCCAACCCGGTCGCGGGCACCGACATCCGCCGACTGGTCGGGCAGGCGTCCGGAGTGCCAATGCATGAGAAAGTGGCGACCGTGCGACGCGTCCTGCGGGGCCTGGCCGCCGGCGGCGTCGAGACCGTCTTCTACATGCCCGACATCGCGGGCTTGGCGCACGCCGCGGTCGCCGGCGAATCCGTTCTCAGGTGCGAGCCGCTGCCTATGCGTCCGTTGGGGACGGCCGAGGATTCAACCCTGGCCGGCCGTCTCCTGGCTGATGCCGGCGTGGCCGCGATCATCACGCTTGGCGGTGACGGCACCAACCGAGCGGTGGCGCAGGGCTGCGGCACAGTACCTCTGGTGCCGATCTCGACGGGTACCAACAACGTCTTCCCGACCATGATCGACGGCACCATTGCGGGCCTGGCTGCGGGACTCTTCGCGACAGGTGCCGTTCACCGGGATGCGGCCTGTCGGCAGACCAAACGCGTCGAGATCGTGACGGCCGGCAGCGAGGACTTCGCGCTCATCGACGCCGCGGTGTGCATAGACCACGTCACAGGCGCGCGCGCCGTGTGGGATCCGCGCCGGGTCAGCGCGGTCGTCATGGCGCGCGCAGATCCCTGGGCGGTCGGCCTTTCGTCCATCGGGGGCCGACTCCGTGGGGTCGCCGACGACGTTTCGCTGGGACTCTACGTCGAACTGGGTCGGGGTCCGGTGGTCACCTGCGTGCTGGCCCCAGGCCTGGTCGCCGAGGTTCCAGTCGCAGCTTGGCGAACCTTGGCTCTCGACGAGGAGGTCGCACTCGACGTCGGTCACGGCACCATCGCTCTTGATGGCGAGCGGCAGTTGAGCGGCAGCGGCGATGTGCGAGCGCGGGTAACCCGTGCCGGACCGGTCGTGGTCGATATCCGAGGAGTGCTGGCGGCGGTTCGTCACCGGCAGGGCTGGGCTTAGGGCACGCTTCGCCCTGGTCCGCGCAGGAAGGCTCGCACCCAACGCTCGGCGGAGAACTCGCCGCTCGAGAGGTCTCGCCAGCTCAGCGGCGTGCCGGGCGCCAGCGGCTCGCCGCCGAAGACTTCAGTGACGATTGCTCTGGGCGAAAAGCCTTGCAAGCGAGCGGCCTGGATCCGGCTCGCCAGCTCCTCCAAATAGTCGAGCTGGTCTCGCACGAAGGGCGCCGGGTCAGTGATGAGGGAGCGATGACTGGTGGCCAGCGCAGCCGGCTGGAGGTCGAGCACCACGCGCAGCGTCTCCATCATCGCCCAGGGGTCCTCGCCCGGCATGGCGATGCTCTGCCTGCGGCGGAGCGCGACGTCGCCGGAGAAGAGCCAACCGCTGGGCTCGTGCAGGTACCCGAGCTGGTCAGGGGAATGGCCGGGTAGGCGAAGCGTGCGCAGAGGCTGGCCTTCCGGTGGGTGCAGCTTCACCGGCTCGATCTGGCCCCAGAGCGCGGCGCGGTAGTTGGGCACGCGCGCTGGTCGGCGCAGCCTGGCCGCCGTGCTGCGGCCGCCGAAGAGCGGGACACCGAGCCGCGCCACAGCGGCGGCGCCGGCGGAATGGTCCTCGTGCCAGTGGCCGATGACGGCGCCCTCCAGCCTGCGGCCGCGCAGCCAGCCCAGCAGTTCCGCCACCGTGTGGGCGCCGCCGGTGTCGATGAGGAGGCCGTCCAAGTACCAGGCCGCCACGTGGTCGAAGCTCTCGGGCCGTGTGCCGAGCCGGAGCTCGACAGCCGGGCCACCGTGGTTGACCGCCTCGATCATTGCGGCCATTGTCGCCGGGTCCGAAAGCTAGTTTGCTGTGACCGTCATCTACATGAGCGCCGTCATGCGAGCGCGCGGCGATTCTGGTCGCCATTACACCGCTCGCATCGTGATGTAGCATCGGGTGCAATCTTTCGTCAGCGGTGGAGTAGCCACATGGGCTGGGGAGTTCGAAGGATGGCAACGCAGGTCACGGAGACCGGTCAGGTTCTGAATCACCACCTCCAGGCTCTCGGGGCCGGCAAGCTAGATGAGATTCTCGAAGACTATGTCGAGGACTCTGTCTTGATCATGCCGGACGCGACGATCAAGGGACGCGACGGCATTCGGGCGGTGTTCGAGGGATTTCTTTCGGGTCTTTTCAAGCCCGGGACCTACGAGTTCGCGCTGGACACGCGCCGCTTGGAAGGCGATGTGGCATACATAATCTGGCACGCGAGGTGCGCATCTGCCGACATCGTGTTTGCCACTGACACTTTCATCGTCAAAGACGGAAAGATCGCTGTTCAAACCTTCGCCGCGAAGATCGAGCCTAGATAGGACGCCGGACGGTCGAGCTCCGATGCGGGTATGGGACGCTACTCGGCCCGTGGCGCGCTCTCTGAAGAGGCGGGCAGACGGCTTGATGATCAAATTGCGCCTGTCTGATCCATGCAGCGACGGCTGATATCCGTCCTCAGAGCGTTGATCAGTAAAACCGCCGGTCAGCGCGACGTGGCACCTAGGCGAATGGCGTGTAGCAACGCATGTAGCAACCCGGGCGGCATCCGGCGATTCGCAGCGGCAGCTGGCGGACTTCAAGCGCGGACGGAGCGAACTGAAACGGCCTCTGGCGGAACGTCCCGAACCGACCGCTACTGCGGTTCGGGACCGTGAGGGCCCCAGGTTCAAATCCCGCGGCCCGGACCAAAATCGAAGTCAAAGCTCCGCCTCGAACTGCGGTTAATGGGATAGCTCCGATGTCATCTGTAGTAGTTTGGTCAGAATCAGGATCGTCTCTGATGCGATGAACACCCGGCAGGCCGAGTCCAACGAGTTAGCGCCAGATAAGACCGCCCTGACATCGCCCTGAATTCGAATTACGCTGCCGCCGTGAGCCCCGAGCCGCCCCTGTCCGGAACCGCCGAAGACGTAGGCGACGGCCGTACCGTGACCGTGCTGGTCGTCGACGACAACGACGTGGCCCTGCGCCTGTGTCGGCGTGTGCTCCAAAAGGCCGGGTACAAGGTACTCACGGCTACGGACGGGCTGGAGGGGGTGTCCGTTGCGCTGGCCAATTCACCCGACGTGATCCTGATGGACGTCGCGATGCCGGGGATTGACGGCTTGGAGGCGACGCGCCGAATTAAGCAGCAGAGACCGGGCATCGCGATCGTGATCGCGAGCGTGCTGGCGACGGCGAGCAACCGCGAGCGGTTCCTGGCGGCCGGCGCCGATGACGTGCTGATGCCGCCTTTCCGGCTGAGCGACATGATCGCGGCGGTCGCCACGCTCACTGCCAATCGAGGACCGCAAATGAAGGACGTCACCGGAACGAGGCTCGGCTCGTACGAGATCGTTCCTGAGATCCTGAAAGGCGATCGTGAGGTCCGGGTGGCTGCGAAGTCGTCGGGCCCGCCCAAGTCACGACGCTGGCTGCATCTGCGAATACCCCCGTGGAGGTCGCGTCGCCGGGAGGAGCAGCCAGCGAGCCTAGCGATCGCCGCCGCCGCGGCATCGATGTCGGAAGGCAGCGGGTACGGGACTCTCGACGCCCTTCTCCACGACCAGTCGGTGAGCGAGATCATGGTCAACGGCCCCGACGAGGTATTCATCGAGCGGCGCGGGATCGTAACCAGGGCGAAGGTCCGCTTTGACGACGAGACGCAGGTGCTGGAGACGATCCAGCGCCTGGTCGCCACCACCGGCCAGCACATCGACGTTGAGAATCCGATTGTCGAGGCTTACCTCCCGGATGGCAGCCGCATCAATGCGATCATCCCGCCAGCCTCCAGCCGCGGGCCCGCTCTCACCATTCGGAAGTTCCCCATCACCGCCCTGACCATGAACGATCTCACGCGCGACGGCACCCTGAGCCCGGCGATGGCGGAGTTCCTGCAGGCGGCAGTGCTGGGCCGGCTGAACATCCTGGTCTCGGGCGCCGCCGGTTCCGGCAAGACCGCCACCCTCAACGTGCTCGCCAGGTTCGTCCCGCACAACCAGCGCGTGATCACGATCGAGGAAGGCGCGGAGCTGCAGATTGGCCATCCCCACGTAGTCTCGCTACTGCACCGCCCGGTGGACGTGGACGACGAGGGCGAGCCTACGATCAGGCAGCTGTTGCACCAGGGCACGCGGATGCTCCCGGACCGCATCCTCTTCGGGGAGGTCCGAGGCGCAGAGGCAATCGATCTGCTCGAGGCGATGAACAATGGCCAGGACGGCAGCATGTCAACGATCTCCTCCAAGTCGGCACGCGACGCGCTGTACCGCCTCGAGACGATGGTGAAGATGGCCTCGATCCACATGCCGCTCGAAGCCGTACACGCTCAGATCGCATCGGCCGTCAACCTCATCGTCCACCAGGTACGCCTGCCCGACGGCCGGCGCAAGATCGTGCAAATCGCCGAGGTGGTCGGCTACGACGCCAACGGCGTCATCTTGCGGGACATCTTCTTGCTTGGCATGGGTTCGGACCTGCGCCTGCAGTACAACGCCACCAGCTACGATCCGACCTCGCTCGACAAGGCGGCGTTCTTCGGCGTCATAGTGAGCCAGGACCTGTTCGACCCGGTGAAGTCTCGCTTCGTCCCCGCGGGCTCCGACACCATGATGCCGGTCGTCAAGGATCCGCTCATGTCCGGCCAGCGCGGCAGCGGCCAACACACGCAATCGATGGCATCCACTCAACAGATGCAGGAGGAGATGCGCAAGCTCATCGACGCCGCCCGCTCGGCAGTCGCCGACCTGCAAGCGGCCGCTTCACAGCCTGCTCCCCAGCCGCCCGCGTCGGCGGAGTTGGTGCCACCGCCCGGGATCCCCGAGCCCCCGACGACGGAATCTACGCCGGAGGCACAACAAGAGATGCGCAAGCTGATCGACGCCGCCCGGGCGGCTGTTGCCGACCTCCAAGCAGACCTCCCCGGACAGGGCGGTGCGAGCCCCGGGCCGAAGGCGTCAAAGAAACGATCGACTCGTAAATGAACCTAACCCTCGGGCCGGCGCCGACCTTCCTTTGCGATGAACACCGGACAGGCCGAGTCCGTCGAGTTGGGGCCAATTAATACCGCGCTAACATCGCCCGGAGCGAATACGCTGCCGCCATGAGCGCCGATCCGCCCCTGTCCGGAACCGCCAACGTGGGCGGAGGCGGCAATTCCGTGACTGTGCTCGTCGCCGACGACAACGATGTCGTTCTGCGCCTGTGCCGGCGCGTGCTCGAAAAGGCGGGGTACAAGGTCCTCACGGCCTCGGACGGGCCGGAGGCTCTTTCGCTGGCGCTGGCCAACTCACTGGACAGGATCCTGCAGGACGAGCACCATCCGGAATCACCGCGGCCGGACATGATGCTGCTGGACGACGCGATGCCGGGGATGGACAGCCTGTGGGCGATGCGCCAGATCAAGAAGCAGAGGCCCAGGATTGCGATCGTGATCATGAGCGTGAACCCGACGGCTAGCGACCGCGAGCGATTCCTGGCGGCCGGCGCCGATGACGTACTGATCAAGCCTATTCGGCTGGGCGACCTGGTCGCGGTGGTCGCCAAGCTCACCGCCAACCGAGTACGGCAAAAGAAGGACGTCACCGGAACCAGGTTCGGCTCGCACGAGATCGTCAAGCGGCCCGGAGGCGGCGGCATGGGCGCCGTCCCAACTGAGCCCTATCCCTTCGCGGGCTCCGGGGTCAAGGAGCCCCATGCGCTACCGACCGCCGAGGCCGAAGTTCAGAGGCAAACGATTCTCAAGGTACAGACTCTCGACTTGGCGATGCAGATGCTCGACGCTCGCGATCCATATACGGTGTGGCATTCGACTCGCGTCTCCGAGATGGCCGGCCACCTTGGCGAGCAGCTCGGGCTCGGCCATCGTGAGGTCGAGCTCCTCCGTACCGCCGGATTGCTGCACGATCTCGGCATGATCGGGGTCGGCGACCACATCCTCAAGAAGGGGGGGCGACTCAGCGAGGAAGAACGGGATGTCATGCGCCGCCACCCTGAGATCGGGGCCGATCTGATCGCTCGGCATGCCGCGCTGGCCGAGGTGGCGCCGCTGGTGCGGCATCACCACGAACGCTGGGATGGCGGCGGCTATCCACTCGGGCTGAACGGCGAGGTGATCCCGTTCGGGGCTCGGATCCTATCCGTGGCCGAATCATTCGCTGAGATCACAGGGCCACGTCTAGCCCTGAGCTCGTCAATGAGTCCGATCGACGCCGTGGAGGACATCAGCGAGCGTGCTAATCGTTGGTACGACCCTAACGTTGTCGACGCGCTACGAGAGATACATGAGCTGAAGCCGCTGAAAGTGTAAGCACATATACGTCCAAACGCTGCCGCTCCTGGGGGTTGCAAGGTGGGGCCGCGACCAGACCGGATCACCCAAACGGGAGCCTTCGCGTGTAGTAGTTCATGTAGTAATCCGAGGCACTGAACCAGCTCGAAACCGGTCTAACGCGCGTGCGCGAAGCCGCCAATCGATCTCAAACCCCTCGAACACGGTCTCGGTGGACGAACCCGCGTCGAGTGCGGGCTTATCGACAGCTAACCGAGCCCCTCCAAGAAAGCCGCCACCTTCAACTAACACGATCGTTCGAGGGGAGTCCGACAGCCAGTGCGCGGCTCAGAGTTTCAATATGAGCTGGATTGAGGACGTCGCCACCACTCACGAGACCGTTGATTGACCGAGCGCCTTCTAAGCGGACCCCCTTGTACGATTCGGGTGGGGCCAACAGCGGCCATTCCCCGTCCACGAAACACAGAACGGGAAGGACGGGTAGGGCAGCGAACTCCCCACCTGTCGACTCGAGCACCCGCTTAACCGCAGCTACCTGCCAGCCCATGTTCTCCGCGAGTTTCGAGCAGTCGCGACTGCCGACATAAAGGCGATCGTCCGTCTTGAGTAGGCTGCCACGATCCCGAATCCGAATCAAACCTTCGTAACGTTTCGCGTCGACCACAAATATTCCTGCAGGCGCGATGACGATGTGATCTATGTTGCCTTTGGTTCCGGGTACCCGGCGATCATTGAGGACTTGAAGTCCCTTGACGCTGTTAATGGCGGCAGCAAGTTTTCTTTCTCCGGTCGATCCGCGCTCCCATGCCGCTGTGGACTGGGGCTCGCCAGTTAGTGCCAGGGCGACCCCACCGACGAAGTTGCCGAGCCTCGCCTTGACCCTCGCATCTCGCGCGGTGCGCCTTCGCTCGTATTCGCGATGTGCCGAGGCGCCTGCAGTGCCGGCGTCGAGTGCACGTTCAGGAGTGGGGAGACGATTGGGGGGACAGCTGACGCACCTAGTGGTTCTGGCGGCTCGGTGATACAGCGCCTCTGAGCCTTTGGCCAGGTCCTGGCCGCACAACACACATTTCGACGGGTAACGCAGCCGAAGACGCTGGAGCTTCAAATCCGCGCCGCTGGGCTGCTCTGGGTAGCCGGGCTCCATTGAGTTGCGAGTCTAGGACACCCGGTTGACGTCGGCCCCTGCTGAACGGCTTGGGATTACCCTGTCGTGGTTCATGGCCTCACCACCCTTTCGTCTTGAGTTCTATGAGGACGAGACTGGTGGCCAACCCGTTCGGGATTGGCTCCGGACCGAACTATCGTCTAGTGAAAGAAGAACGGTTGGTGCCGCTATGTTTGCGATCCTTCAGCAGCAAGGGATCGGTGTGTGCGACTCTGAATTTGGCCGCCAACTCGGTGCTGGCATCTTCGAGTTCCGGCTCCGCGAACGTGCTCTGATAGTTCGGATCTTCTGTCACGCCCACGGGCATCGGTTGGTTCTGCTACTTGGCGCATACGACTAAGGCCGGGACCCGTCACCGCGCCGCCAAGCAAGGGA
>Ga0307374_10014271_pt1 | contig 10839 bp, 7 predicted proteins | sample OX3MG_FD_202532 | JGI IMG/M metagenome (GOLD analysis project Ga0307374, IMG submission 202532) | Soil microbial communities from Risofladan, Vaasa, Finland - OX-3 | ecosystem: Environmental > Terrestrial > Soil > Coastal area > Acid sulfate soil | place: Finland: Risofladan, Vaasa | collected... | reverse complement strand
TGATCCACGTCAAGGTGCACCTGGCCCGACGCCGGCGGTCACTGGTCTTACTCTATCAATAATATCATGGCCTTATGCATGTATCTTCGCCCAGAGGATGCGGGCACTTTGCGGCCGGGATCCAATGCACGACGACCGTTTGAGCGCGGGGCGATCAGCCGCCACTCACCCTCGAAGATCCGATCTGCGCCCGCACCGGCCTGTCGCTCACGATTCTTGCCGAATGGTGCGGCGTCAAAGGAAGGCACCTGCAGCCCCCATGTCCAGGAACCGGCCGACAGCATGTTGAAGCGTGGCGCTTCGTAAAACAGCCGTTCCGGCGGTATCGCGCTAGCCGTGGATGCCGGTGGCAGCCCTTCGCTTCGCTACGGCGTGCCGGCGCCGACGATCACGGCCACGAATACCAAGGGCAAAAGCGCGGCGGTCACGATCGGCACCCCATGCGTCGGATACGCCGCCGCGCATATGGCCCACGGAAGCAACCAACCGATGTTGACCGCACTCACGATGAGTGTAACCGGCAAATGCCCGCGCCAGCGCCGCGCGAGGTGCTGGTAGGCATGCATTCTGTGAGCCTCGAACCAACGGTCACCCCGTACCATTCTGCGTGCGAGCGTTACCGATGCATCCGCCAAGAACACGCCTCCCAAGATTAACCAGACCGCTACAGCGGCTGGATTTCTCTGGCTGGCGGCCACGCCCAATCCCGCCAGGGAAAAACCGAGAAACCCGCTGCCGACATCGCCCATGAATATCTTCGCGGGAGGCCAATTCCAGACCAGGAAGCCGAGACTCGCAGAGCCAACGCACAACATCGCGACAGTCTCGCTGGAACGACCGCCGAGATAAATGTTCAATCCTGCGCCGGCCGACGACATAAACACCGCTTGGGCACCGGCAATTCCGTCGATTCCATCCATGAAGTTAAAAAGATTTATCGCCCATGCGATCGCGACCACCGCGATCAACCGACCCAGCCATATCTCGCCGACGCCGAAATGTCCCAATACTGTCATCGGGATACCGCCGATCAATCCCACGACAAGTGCCGCGGACCCCAGATGCACCAAAAAGCGAATGCGCGCCGGCAATGATCGGTGATCGTCAAGGAATCCAACCACGGCGGTGCCACAGCCGCCGCCGATTAATGCGGTAGCGACGCGTGCATCGATATACCCCCACGCATAGAGACCCAGTAGTGCCAACAGAAACGCCACTACGATGGCCAAGCCACCGCCGCGGGGGGTTGGCGTCGAATGCGAACTTCGGCTTGACGGTCGGTCGATCAGTCCAGCCTTCAGCGCAAACGCCCTCATTTGCGCGGTCCCGAAAAGCGCGATCAGAAAAGCCAGTGCAACCGCGATTACGGACTCGGTTACCGGCACGTTGCTCTCGAATTGGCCCGCGACCTTAGCGCGACAACCGACCGTTGCGCCGCCTTTCCGTCCCACAACTCAGGTCGCCGCCCGGAGGGAGAACGACCGTTCATCACATCGTCGAGCGCATCGATAAGCCCATGCGTTTGCACCAAACGGTTCGTGCCTTCGTCGACCGTGATCGGACGTTCGGTGGAATCGCGCAGCGTAAGGCAGGGAATCCCGAGATAAGTCGTCTCCTCCTGTACGCCGCCGGAATCCGTCACCACGAACGCAGCTTTGGACACCAAATTCATGAATTCAACGTACGCCAGCGGCTCGGTGAGTCGGATATTCCCGCAATTCTGCAATTTTTCCATCAAACCGAATTCATGCAAGCGCTTGCGGGTGCGCGGATGCACCGCAAACACCATGGGCATGGCGCGGGACGCACTCGATAATTGCGTAATCAAGGAGTCCAGCGAATCGGCGCTGTCGACGTTGGCGGGTCGATGCAAGGTGACCACGGCGTAGCCACGCGGCGAGAGTGCCAGTCGTTCGACCATTTTCGCCGCCGCGATCGAGTCCTGCAGCATCACGTAGGAATCGATCATGAAGTTGCCGACGCGGTCGATCTTCTCGGCCGGCACATTTTCACGAAGCAAATTGGCATCGGCGTCGGCCGAAGGCGTCCACAACACATTGACGATCGCATCGGTCGCCAACCGATTGATCTCCTCAGGCATGCTCCGATCGCCGCTGCGCAATCCCGCCTCGAGGTGCACTACCGGGATATGAAGCTTGGTCCCCACCAGCGCGCATGCAAGCGTCGAATTCACGTCGCCGGCCACGACGATCCAGTCGGGGCGCGCGAGTTGGGCCACTTTCTCGTATTCGATCATCACGCGGCCTGTCTGTTGGGCATGCGAACCGCTACCCACCTCCAGATGAAAATCGGGCTCCGGCAGCCTCAGGTCGCGGAAAAATGAGTCAGACATGTTGTAGTCGTAATGCTGCCCCGTATGCACGATCTCAGCGCGGCACCATTCCTCGTGCGAAAGGGCGTGGTAGAGCGGTGCGATTTTCATGAAATTCGGTCGCGCGGCGGCGATGAGGTGAATTTTTTGCCGGATCATGTGACCGCCCCACCCGCTAGTTCTTGCTCATACCAATGGACGGTTCGCTCCAGCCCTTCCTCGAGCGCCAACGGCGGTGACCACCCCAAGCGCGCACGAGTCTGCGAATTATCGACGGCAAGCGAATTGCACAGCCTGCCGAATTCGGCGCCCCGGCCAGTGAGCGCCGCCAGCGCCCGGAGCGCGCCAGCCGGCATCGGAAAAAGCCGCGCCGGGCGGTGCATGATCTGCGCGAGGCGTCGGATCAATTCCGCAGTCGATATATCTTCCCCGTCGGCGACCAGAAACACCCCACTCATCGATCGCTCATGCCGCAGCAACGCGACGATGAGATCACAGAGATTCCAGACGCTCAACATACTTCGTACATTGACAATGGACGCAAGCGGCATCGGCACGCCGCTGTGCGCCAAGGACAGTAATCGATAAAAGTTGCCACGCACGCCGGGGCCGTAGACGAGCGGTGGCCGGATGATCGACACAACCATACCGGAGTCGGCTTCGATTGCGGACAAGCGACGCTCCGCTTCCAGTTTGGAACGCGCATAGTCGCCCTGGGGCCGCGGCATGTCGTCGGCTCGAAATGCGCGGCCCACATTGGCATCTCCGTGCACCTTGATGCTGCTCAGAAAGACAAAGCGCTTGACGCCCATTGCCGCCGCCGCACGCGCCAACCGTTCGGTGCCGAGTACATTGATTCGTTCGAATTCGACGCGATCCCTCGGCGTCGGGTGCATGACATGTACACGCGCCGCGAGGTGCACGACGCAATCGACACCGGTCAGTGCGTGCGACCAGTCCGTCCGTTCGTCGATATTGCCGACCGTCACCTGGTCGCGCCCGAGCCCCGGCACGGGCCCGGAGCGGACCGCGGTGCGTAACGGCAGCGGCTGTGCGGTATCGAATAGCCTACGCCCGACGAAACCGGACGCGCCGGTGATCAATACCCGCGACGATGGTGGCGCACCTGGCGACTTCATGGTCGGACATTATCCAAGATTGCGCGCCGCGCTACAGAAGATTCGCAAGTGCTCATTGGAGTCCGAGAGTGATCGCCGCAAGCCCTAGATATTCGTGCAGGGCGGCTTCCGTCTTGTGCAATCCGCGTGAGCCCGGCAGCAGGCCAACTCGCTCAGCGCCTTCGGGAGCATGCAACATCTGTCCGGTCGGCGCGGGCAATGGGTCTGCGCCCGCGCGGCGCATGAGTCGCATCGCCCGAGGCATGTGGTATGCGGAGGTCACGAGAATAAACGGTGCGCGACCCACCAATGCAAAGATATCCCGCGCTTCCTGGGCTGTGTCGAGCGCTCGGTCCGTGACGACCAGTGCGGATTGCCGGATGCCCAAATCCGTGGCGAGTCGTGCATAGCCCAATGCGCTGGGAGTAAACCCCGGCGGCGCCCCGCCGGATACGATCAGACGCGAACCGGGACGCAAGCGTGCCAGACGCACGCCTTCGACAATGCGCGCAAGGCTGTCGGCGTCGAGCGCGCCGGTTACCGGAATATCGTCGCGCGGCTCATAACCGCTGCCCAGCACGACGATGTCGCGCGCTCCAAGGGCCTGCGCCGGCGCAAACGTTGGATATTCGTGCTCCAATGGCGAAATTAGGGCATTGCCGACCAGCGAGGTCGATGCCAGGTAAGCGAGGGCCGCGGCAACCGCGATGATTCCTGCGCCCGAGCGCCGCCGTGAACTGCGCAAAAAAAGCAACCCCACGCCCGCAATGACGAACGCGAGCAACAGGGGCTTGCACAGCAACTCCGCGACCCATTTCAACATCGCCATGGCGAATTCGCGGCCGCAAGCTTCAAAATGTCCTCCGCCATCGCACTTGCAATGCTTCGGCGAGCATACCGCGCGACGAACTCGCGACGCGGCTGACCCGGCAGAATCAGCCCATCCAGCTTCTCGATCGCATCCGTCGAGTCGCAGGGTGCGAATATCGCCGCATTGGACACCTCGGCCGCAATAAAACGCGCCGCATATCCGGCGACCCCCGCCCAGATCGGCCTTCCAGTCGCCGCGTACTCGAAAATCTTCGACGGCAATACCTTTTCAAACGCCGCGCGTGCGTTCAGATGCAAGAACAAGATGTCGGCGGCCAGATAGGCCTCGCGCAAGGCGACACGCGGCATCGGCGCAAGAACCTCGACATTATTCGCGCCCGCTTGTCGCAGCAGGTCAACCAGCAATTGCCGACGGCCGCCGTCGCCGATCACGCGGAAATGCACGCGCCGCCCCAGGCGCAGAGCCAACTGCGGAAGAATGGCGTGCAGCCCCTGGCCTTCGCCGATGTTGCCGGCGTAGACCACGAGCAATGGCTGATGCGCGTCGGCCACTGTGCCTTTGGACCAGTCCTCGATCAGGAACTCCTCGTCGATGCCGTTGGTGAACCATGCGTATGAGCGATCCGGGTATCGCGAGAGAAAATAGCCTTCGAAGCCGCGCGACACCAGGTTGACGCGGTCGGCGCGGTGCACCGTCCAACTCTCCAACGCGGATAGCGGCGGTCTGAGCGCGCCCGCGAATTTCGGGAATAGGTCGCCGATCGTATCCACGAATAAATCGCGGATGTCCAAATAGAGCCGCGCCCGCACCCGCCGCGCGATCCACGCGCCAAGCGCCGCTGTCATCAGGCGGGATGAAGTCGCGAACACGATGTCGTAGGGCACATTCGCCGCGAGGCGATTCGCGCAGCGCCAGAAATGCAGGAACGCGCGCGATTGTCCCCACAAGTCGCTGCGATGTCCCGGCAAGGCAATTCGCCGTATCGTCAGCGGACCCGCGATCTCGAGCGACGCGACCTCCCTTGCATAGGTACTGTACCGATTTGGCGCCGTGGTGATGACATCGATCGATGATTCTGCGGGCAGTATTGCCAGCAACGCATCGACGAGCGCGCTCGCTCGGAACGATCCAGCGCTCAGGTCCGGCCGGAAATAAAAACTGAGCAGCAATAGCCTCACGTCGGACAACTCCCGCCAATCCGGGTTGCGAGACGCGGCCCATCGAGCTGGGCTACGATGCAGCGATTCGGCACGGGGACGCCAAACTGCGGATGCCACGTCGAATCCGCAACCTCGACGGCGACCGCCCCTTCGAAGCGCACTTCGAGCAGAGGCCCGCGCGAATCGCTCAATTGCAGTTCCGACCCCGAGCCGCCACGCACGTGAATTTCTGGATGTAGGTGGAAGTAACATTTGGCACTTTCATACCGGCCTTCCACGGTATCCTCGATCAGCAGCTCGCGCGCGTTCAACGTCCAGCTGCGGCGATGCATATTCCTGCCTCGCAGGCGCCGGTAGCCATCGTGCTCGCCCACGGCGACGAACGTCGATTCGTCCGCCTCCATCCGGAGCAAGCGGGACCGCGCTCGGCGCGCAACGCGAAAGGCCGCCCAAACCTCGCTCGAATTTGCGCCGTCGATCACGAGGGTATTGTGAGCTGCCGTACCGCGCTGCCGCTGACGCTCCGCGCCGAGGCCGTATTCTGAGGTGCCCGAATTCACGAATACCCGGCGGCCCTTGAAACTCATCTCGAAACTCAAGGCATCCGCGTGGCCATGCGCGGGCAAGTGGTCCGGCCCGATGGGGGCTATATCGCAGACGAGATAAAACGGCGACAGCTCGATACTGACGTATCCGCTCGGCATCAATCGATGCACGCCCTCGCGTTGGAACGGCGCGAGGTCGAGACTCAGGCGAACAGCGTATTCGCGCAATTTCCCAGGGCTCGGCGATATGCCGAAGGCCGCGTCGTTGAAGAACGCCACGCCTGTGTCCGGATGCGACATCGCCTCGAGCCACGCCATCATGCGTGCGAGCGTTTCGCGCCAACCCGCATCGAGCGTGCGACCATAGGCTCGCATGATGCCTACGGTATCGAGTAGGTCCTCGAGGAATGCGGCGTGGTACATTGTGCTGCGCTCGAAGTGCCCGCCGTCGGCAAGAACTTGCTCGTCGATTTCGGTTTGCATCAACGACAGTCCCTGCCGTAGCCAGCGTTCGGCCTCCTCGCCGTCGAAATAAAGGCCGGCGTGAACAAGCGCCTTCGCGTTGGCGAATACATGATTGCCCTGCAGGTGGGACTCGATGCGCCGGCTCAGCCAGCGCACTTGCACCGCAAGGCTATGGCGCGCCTTTGGCGCCAGTACGTTGCCGGCAAGCGACCACTTTATCCAATTCACCACGCGCCGCGACACGGGATACGGGTCCCAGCCGACGCCAACACCGGGAGGGTTCTCGTCGATCCAACGCTCCACGAGCCGCTGATGCCACGAACGGCGTGCCGATGCGTCCGCAGCGTTGAGATCATCGAAATAGTGCAGATTGTAAGTCCAGAGTTGCGACCGGCCATCGCCCGCCCAATGTGCTGCAGCAGAGCAGGTGCCCTCGACGTTCAGGAAGCGAAACCGTTCTGGCGCGAACATGGAGACCGGTGCGCAAATCGGTGCGGCGTAGGGACGGGAACTTCCACGCAGCGCCGGCGCAGCGCGCTCATCGGGCCGCGGTCGGCACAGCTTGAACCGGACGCGGCCGAAGACTTGTACCGCGCGCAAATATCGCAGCGTGTGAAGGTAATTGCCGAGATTATTCAATGCCGTGCCGCTTCACTCACCGCGATGGTCGCGCGACTGACTTCGAGTATTTCTTCAAGCGGGATCGGCGGTACATCCCCCGACTTGATCGAATTAACGAATGCCGCCGCGCAGGCGTTCTGGCCTTTATCCTGGCGCCACAGCCGCTGCGACTTGAAACGCGGCCACCCATAAGCGCGCAAGCTGCGAAAATTATCCAACTGCAGTACGCCGCCGCCGGCAAATGCTTCGACCCGTTCCTTCGGAAAAGACGCGTGCCCGGCCGTCAAGTAGTGAATGGTTCCAAGCGATCCGTCGGCAAAGTTCAGGGTAATGCAGACGGAAGGATCATCGGGTCTTCCGCTCGCGCCGTCGGTACGGCGCGCGACGCTACCAGTGATTGGGCGCCCCACGAAGAATCGCAGCAAATCGATGAAATGACAGGCCTCGCCGATGATCCGGCCGCCGCCGCCGGATTCCACGGTCCAGTGACCAGCTGGCACCGCGCCCGCATTAACGGTAACGACGAAACTCTTGGGTTCGCGCACCGCGCCGAGCAATGCCTTCATTCGCACCGCGAGCGGTGCAAAGCGGCGATTGAATCCAATCATGAGCTTCCGCGCCTCCTGCCAAGCAGGATCGCATAGCGTCGCCTCGATGGCGTCGAGCTCGGAGCCGGTCAGGGCCAGGGGCTTCTCGACGAACACATGTTTGCCGGCCGCGAGCGCACGCTGGACAAATTGCGCGTGGCTATCGTGACGCGTCGCAATCACGAGGATGTCAACCTCCGGCGCTGCGATTAGCGCATTCGCATCGGTCGTCGCCACCTCGAATCCGTACTTTCTCCCATAACGCGCGGCGTTGACCCCAGTGGCCGTCGCCACCGCGAAAAGACGCGCACCGCTCGTTCGAAACGCCGGAATTAACACGCGGCCGGCGTAATTTCCTGCGCCGATGAACGCCACCGACGGACTTGCCGTCTGGCGGTCCAAAGGCGGCGCGCGCAGGGAAATGTTGCGCACAATGGCCGGTTCATGCGCCGCATCCTTGTAGTCGAGCATGATCCCGAGAGACATTTGCGCCCGGTCGCCCAGCACATCATATGCTGCGGCGGCGGACCCAAACGAAAATCGATGGCTGATCAGCGGCCGCACGTCGAGTTGTGCGGCTTCCATCAACTGCAATACCGCCTGGAAATTCCTTTGTTCGGTCCAGCGCACCAGCCCGAACGGGTAATCAACACCGCGACTCTCGTACACCTCGTCATAACGTCCGGGTCCGTAGGAACAGGAAACCTGGAACGAGATTTCCTTCTTGTGGAAGTCCGTGCGATTCAGCTGTAATCCGGCGACGCCGATCAGCACGATACGCCCGTGCTGGCGGCACATGCGCGCCGCCTGCTCGACGGGCTCGTTGCTGTCGGTCGAGGCCGTTATCAGGACGGCATCAATCCCCAGTCCCGCGGAAAATCGCTCCGCGATCTTCAGCACGTCTTCGCCCGCCTGCCAATCGACGACATCGGCGCCGAATCGCCGCGCAAGGGCGGATTTTGCCGGATCAGGATCAACACCCAGCACCTTGCAGCCGTTGGCGCGCAGAAGCTGCACGGCGATCATGCCGATGAGGCCGAGGCCGATCACGCAAAAGCGCTCGCCAATCGCGGGCCCGGCGAGCCGCAGTCCCTGCAATGCGATCGCCGCCAGCGGCACGAATGCCGCTTCATCGTCGCTGACCGAGTCGGGAATGTGCGCACAGAGGTTGCGCCCGACGGCAACGAATTCCGCGTGGCTGCCGTTCGACACCACGCGATCGCCCGCACTGAATTCCGGAACGCCGGCGCCCACCTCTACGACACGGCCGACATTGCAATAGCCGAGCGGGATCGGTTGATCGAGCTTGCTGCGCACCGCCTCCAGCGTGGCGGCAATGCCGTCGACTCGCACCTTGTCAAGTACCTGGAGCGCTTTTTCCGGCTGTTGCCGGACCTTAGCAATCCAATTCGCGCGCCCAAACTCTAATAGCATGCGCTCGGTGCCGGACGAGATCAACGAGCGCGAGGTTCGAGTCAATACGGCGCCAGACGCGGGACTCGGGACCGGGATATCCTCCAGAATGATACGGCCGTCGGCCAGCGATTGCAGGAGTTGTTGCATCGATACTTCGCTCGGTGATTCCGGTGACAATTGCCGATTTAAACATCGATGAATCGGCGACACCACAGCTCAAAGCACATGAGCGCAAATATCGTGTAGGCGCCGTCGATTCTTCCGCACCGGTCGTCGTCGATCAGCGCGCGAACCGCCCATGGATCGAAAAGGCCGCGCCGGCGCAAGACTGCCGGGTCGAGTGTGTCCTCCACCTGGGCGCGCAGCTCGTGGCGCAGCCAACGCCGCAGCGGCGCGCCGAATCCGCTTTTGGGCCGGTATATGACGTCGTGCGGCAACACGCTTCGCATGGCTTCCTTGAAGACGGATTTGCCCTCGCGACCCGTTTGTTTCATCGATGCGGGTATCTTTGCTGCAAAGTCGATCAGATCAAGATCGAGAAGTGGCACCCTCACTTCGACGCCCGCAGACATGCCGGCACGATCGGTGTAGTTCAGGTTGTGGTCCGCGAGAAAATGGCGTGTCTCCAGAAAGAGCATGCGCTGCAGACGGTCGGGTTCCGCTGGGATTTCCGCGAGGCTCGCTTGCAGCGGCTCCGCGACATCCGCCGCACCGATTTGCGCCGAAAGCTCCGCCGAATACAAACCGCGTCTCAGCCGGTCCGGACTCCACCAAAAATAAGAGATGAGCCGCCGTTCGGCGTCCTCGCCGGCATGTGCAAACATCTTGGTCAGGCGTCGACCAACGACGCCTCCCTGATGCCTGCCCCGACCCATCGCGGCCCTTACTGCCGCCGCTTGGACTTCGGAACGGGCGGTCTGCGGAAGCCATGCCCACCAGCGCTCCAATTGCAGTGCGCGGTGGCGCCGATAGCCGCTGAAAATGTCGTCGCCACCAGCTCCCGACAGAAGCACCGGGATCCCCATGGCGCGGGCGCGCTCGGCGATGAACAAGGCGTTGATCGGTGCCGGGTCGGCTTGCGGCTCATCGAGCAGGGCAACCATTTCCCCGAGGCGGCCGATGGCCGTCGCGTCGATGCGGATTTCTTCCAAATCGACATTCAAATGCTCGGCGACCCGGCGCGCGTAGGGCAGATCCGAAGGATTCCCTTCGTCGCTGATATCGTCCCCAAATCCAATCGAGAAGCACTGAATTCGCCGGTCGGGTAGCGCACGACGCATCATCGCGACGACTGCGCTGGAATCGAGGCCGCCCGATAAGAATGCACCCACTGGCACATCGGCGACCAATTGGCGCCGTACCGCTTGCTCCACGCGGGCGCCCAATTCCGCCGCGATCGCCGGGCGCCGGCGCAAATCGCGGCGTCCGGCGTACGGCAATCGATAATAGCGCCAGTGCCGCACAATCGCCGCCCGGTGAACCAGCATCGCACAGCCCGGCTCCAATTTACGAACCGCGCGCAGCATGGTGCGCGGCGCCGGCGTCCAAAGGTAGGCGAGCATTTGATGCAGGGCCAATGGGTCGATTTCGCGCGCGACACCGGGATGACACAAGAGCGCCTTGATCTCCGACGCGAATAGAAAGCCCTGAGGCGAGCTCGAAAAATACAGCGGCTTCACGCCAATTTGGTCGCGCGCGAGAAACAGTGCGCCGCAATCGACGCCCTCCGGCCGGCCGCGAATTCGCGCATCGTGAATGGCAAA
>Ga0307374_10014270_pt1 | contig 10839 bp, 8 predicted proteins | sample OX3MG_FD_202532 | JGI IMG/M metagenome (GOLD analysis project Ga0307374, IMG submission 202532) | Soil microbial communities from Risofladan, Vaasa, Finland - OX-3 | ecosystem: Environmental > Terrestrial > Soil > Coastal area > Acid sulfate soil | place: Finland: Risofladan, Vaasa | collected... | reverse complement strand
TGGCCGTGGACGACGTAGCGCCAGAAGCCGCGCACGGCGCCGCGCTTGGCGCAGTTGCGCGCGTACACCGCCGGCGAATGAGGACGCGCCTGTACTGTCGTCGGCATCACCAGCAGACCGTCGGACGGCCGCGGGCGGTCCAGCGACAAGAGCTCGGTGGTGCGGGCGACGGCGAAGCCGGCCCGCCGGACCAGGGCCAGGTGGCGGCGCCGAAAGTGGCCTTTCGGGAAGCAGAAGCTGGTACACGGTCCGCCAACGACGCCCTCGACCCACACCCTGGAGCCGGCGATCTCCTCCGCGGCCGACGCGTCGTCGAGCGCGGTGAGATCCCGGTGGTGCAGCGTATGGGCACCAACCTCGAAGCGAGACGCGATCTCTCGTACCTGCGCCGGGGTCATGGTCGGCCGCTCGGACTGCATCGGCACGTAGAAGGTCCCCTGGAGTCCATACCGCGCCAGGAGATCAGCCACGCGCAGGTCGAGCGGGTGGCCGTCGTCCCAGCTGGTGGTGACGTAGGTGCGCGGCCCCGGCGACACGTCAGCGCACCCCCATCGGCTCGGCCAGCGCCACGCGCGCCGGCTCCTCGACGCGGCGCGGCAGGCCGTCGCGGAAGCGCCAGGCGTAGAAGAGCAGGATCAGCAGCACGAAGCTCCGCGAATCCGCCAGCGCCGAGTCGGTCATCTCGACCAGTAGCAGGTAGACGATGGGGAGCAGGCGGATCAGGTTGTTGACCAGGCCCGCGCGAGAGTTCCAGACCTGCACCGCGCAGGCAACGACCGCGCCCAGCCAGAGCGTGAAGCCGAGCAGCCCCAGCTCATAAGCCACCTGCAGCGGCGCGTTGTGCGTCTCGCCGGCGTAGCTGAACACGTTGAGCCCGTAGAACCGGAACGAGGCGAAGCCGTGGCCGAGGAAGACGCCGGCCGGCGTCTGGGCGGCCTTCAGGATCTGGCCCATCGTGTCCTGCCAGAGCGGCAGCCGGCCGTTGAGCGAGCCGAGATCGGAGGGGACGACGTGGCCCAGCTGACCGAGCAGCGCCGGGGAGTTAGTGAGCGCGAGAATGCCCACCGCCACGACGCCCGCCAGACTGAGTCCGCTGACGAGCCCGCCGAGCGTCGAGCCGGCCAGCCGGCCGAGCAGGCGAAACAGCACGTAGAGTCCGATCATCGCCACCAGGATGGCCGACGGGCCGCGCGAGAACGTCAGGTACTGGACGACCGCCAGGAAACCGATCGCCAGCCAGTCGAGGCGGCGCGGGTGGCTAACCAGCAGCAGCATGACAAGCCCACCGGTCAGGACCCCCAGCGTCAGCGGGTAGATCTGCTCGAGAGACAGCCGGACCCGGCCGTCGACGTACATGGGGTTGCCGAGCTCATACGTATGCCAGAGGCTTCCCGGCCCTGACGTAGCCGCCTGGACGACCGCCAGCCCGGCCAGCAGCGCGGCGCCGAAGCGGCCGAGGAAACGGCCCGCCGCGTCACGGTCCGGGAAGTTGACCGACAGGAGCGGGACCACGATGCCGACGACCAGCAGCTGCCCGCCCTTGAGCAGGGTGAGCGTGGTGCTGGGAGCCCAGGCCGCCGAGGCCATGGCGAAAACGCCCACCAGCGCCCAGGCCGCCGCCGGTCCCGGCAGCGCGAGGCGGAGCTTGCCGGACTGCACGCCGAGGAGGACCACGCCGGCCGCGATCCCCTCGAGCGCGAACTCGTAGATGCCGGCCAGGCCGACCGAGGAGGAGGTGGCGCTCTTGTAGAAGATCTGCACCAGCGAGGCGAACATCAACGCCACCGGTACCTGGCGGTAGAACTCCGTCGGGAGCGTGCTCGTGCGCGCCACGGCCGCGGCACGCAGGCGCGGCACCACCAGCATGCCCGCCAGCACGATCACGACTGCCGCGACGGCCACGATGCCGACTAACGGATACGCCGCGCTGACCGCGCCCCCGGCCAGGGCCAGCACGAGGGCAGCCCCGAGGATCTTGATGGCCGCCGTGCTGCTGGACCAGCTCTGGGTCACCCTCACCGGCGCTCCTCCTCCAATGCGGGACGCTCTGGACGGGTCATCGCACCACCGCCCGACCGCGGTCGAGAACGCGACGCACATGCTGTTTGACCTGATTGTAGCCGAGGGCCGCGTTGAGCCAGCGAGAGCGCGCGCCGACCGGGAGAGGGATCGCCAGGCCGTAGACCACGAGCCCGAGCGCCTTCTGCAACCTCCCATACAGGTCGTCACGTACCATGCGCGGCACCAGCGCCACGTAGTCGCCCAGCAGCGCGCGTCGCGGCCGGCCGGTAAGGAGGTCGAGCACCAGCGACTGCTGGCGATATAGCAGATTGCGCGCGAGATCCAGGGATCGGCCGCGAACGCCCAGAACGGCGAGCCGCCGGTTGACCTCTGCCACCTGACCGGCGATGAACCCGAGGTCCGCCCGCACCGAGTCCACCGTCCACTGCGCGGCACCGAAGTCGTTCCGGCCGTGGACCCGGTACTCGTGCAGCACCTCGTCGACGGCGGACACCTCGGTCAGCAGCGGCAGCAGCGTAAAGATGAAACCGTCGCTGGCGCGCCGGAACTCCGGCTCCGGAATCGGGAACACGTACTCGGCCGGTTCCCGGCGGAAGCTCAGGGCGCTGGTCGGCATGTCGCGCCAGCGTCCACCGCGGCGGACGAGGCGATCCGCGATCCAGCCGCATTCGAACCCGGTCAGAAAGGGGATCTCCTGGATCTCCCGCCCCTGCGCATCCACGCACATCCCCCGGTGAAGGATGAAGCCGACCTCGGGATGCCGCTGAAACTCGCGCACGATCGCGGCGAGCTTGCCCGGGCGATAGATATCGTCCGCGTCGAGCAGGCTGACGATCTGGCCGCGGCTGGCGGCAAAAGCCGTGTTCGTCGCCGCCGCCATGCCGGCGTTTCGCTCGTGCCTCACCAGGCGCACGCGCGCGTCGCCCGCGGCGTACTGCTCGACGACGGCGCACGAGTCGTCGCGCGACGCGTCGTCGCAGACGACGACCTCGAGGTGGTCGTAGCTCTGCCCGAGCACGCTCTGGATCGCCTGACCGACGTAGTCGGCGTAGTTGTAGCTGGCGATCAGCACCGAGACCAGCGGGCGCTCCGCGAGCGGCGGCAGCGCCAGCGGCCGCGGATCGGGCGGGATCGGTAGACGCGTGTCCGTGGGCGTTGCGGCCGTCGCGGTCATGCCGGTACCGCCTGCGGAATCGACGCGACGACGCGGGACAGCAGCTCACGATACCACGCCACCAATTCGTGGTCCTCCCCATGCCCGAGGTCGAGCAGCCGCGCCAGGACTTCGGCCAGATAGACCGCCGCCAGGCCGTGCACCTGCTCGGCGCGCAGGCCCAGCGGCGCGCGCGCGACCACCGCGTGAAGCGCGCCGAGGCCGCGGTCGACGCTCCACTGCTGGACGAGGTTGCCCGTCAGCAGGCGATGGTTGAGCTCGTCGAAGAGCGGGAGTCCATCGAGTGTGGCGTTCTCCCAGTCGAACGCCACGATCTCATCGCGCTCGAGGCGCAGATTCCAGGGGAGGAAGTCGCCGTGGGCGATCGTCGCGGGCACCAGAGTGCCGTGGAGGACCGGCTCGACCCGCTCCAGCGCACGGCCCACGTCCGGAATCTGCGCGCCGCGCGCCGCCAGCGCCCGGTACATCGTCGTCGCCGTGGCGGGCGTGAGCGTCCCACCCCCCAGGCTGTTGAGAAACCGCAGGTGGGCCGAAGTCAGCTCCGGCCCCGGGGGACGCCCGGACACGGGCGACTGCAGCGTCAGATAGGTCCCATCCGCGGTTCCGGCGAACAGCAGCCGCGGGCCGCGCCACGCGTCGCCGAACCGCTCGGCCAGGGCGGGCAGAGTGGCCGCCTCGTTCTCCACGTACCCGCGTGAGACGGTCGAGCCCGGAATCTTGCCGTAGGCCAGCGGCCGGCCGGCCGGGTCGAGCGCGACGATGGCCGGCTTGCGCCGCGTGTCCGGGCCGAGCGGGCCGGACGAGACGGCCAGGCGAGGCGCGCGGCTCGGGAAGAGCGCGGCCGCGATGCGCTCCAGCTCCGGGGTCTCCCGGCGGGCGAGGATCACCCGGTCGCGGTACCAGCCCGCGAGACCGCTCCGCGCGGCGAGCCGGACGCCCGCGTACAACAGGCGCGCCGAGGCCCGGTACGGGGTATAGAGGATGAACGCGGCCGAGGCGACGGCGCCCGACTCGAGCGGGACGAACAGCCGTGGGTTGCCGAGGCTCGGCACCACGGCGAAGCTTCGCACCCAGCCGAAGCCGTCGGCGGCCAGCCGCGCCGGTGACAGGCCGACAGGGTTCACCGCGACCAGCCCGGCGTACTCCGCGAGGTCGGGCAGGGCGGAGGCCGGCTGACCCCAGGATACGAGCACGCGGCGACCGCTCGCCGGGTCGCCCCAGCCCGCCAGCGGTGCCTGCAGCGGCTCGGGAACGTCGCCGACGAAGGCCGTGTCGGTGGGAAACAGGTAGGCCCAGGTCAGGGCGGCGGGGAGGCTCATGACTATGCACCCAACCCGAAGCGCCGGGCCACTCGCCCGGCCAGATGGCGCAGGATGATCCGCTCGACCTCGGTGACGACGGCGCCGAGCGGCTGTGTGGCGTCGACGACGTGGCCGAAGGACAGGGGCTCGACGAAGGCGCGGAACGCCTCCCGTTGCCGCGCGGTCTCGGCGAACGTAACCTCCTGTTTGCGCGCCTGGATGACGTCGGCCGGGGCGTCGAGCAGGATGACCAGGTCGGGCTTGTGGGCCATCCGCCAGGCGAGGTCGAGCAGCCAGCGCGGCCCCGCGTAGCGGTAGCGCCGCGGGTCGACCAGCGCGTCGATCAGGTAGCGGTGGTTGATCGCCAGCGCCGAGCGGGCCAGCGCCGGGCGGATCGTGGCGTAGTAGCCCAGGGAGTAGAAGATGGCCCAGTAGAGCGCCTTGAGCACCGACGCCGGCAGCGAGCGCGGCGGCAGCGCGTGCGGCCCGTGCGCGTCGAGGACCGCCTGCGAGCGGTTGCCCAGAATCGACGGCGCGAAGGTGTCGAAATACTGCTTCCGGCCGAAGGCCGGGGCCAGGTCCTCACGTACCCGGTCGATGACCGCGGACTTGCCGACGCCGTCCGGTCCGACCAGCACGACGTGGAGGCCCGCCGTCGGGCGGAGCCAGCGGCGCGCCCGTCCCAGGACGCCCGAGACCCGGTTGGCCGCGGTACGCAGCGGCCGGCGCCGGGCAGCGCGGCTCAGGGCCACCGCGCGCAGACGCGGCAGTGCGTCCGTCACGGTCGACCAGTCGCCGGAGACGGTCGCGGCGACGATGCGACCGGCGTCGGCGGCGCCCCACAGGCGGGTGAGCTCGCGCGCGGCGCCCTCCGGGTCCTGCGGGAAGATGTCCGTCAAGCGGGGCGTGTCGACGGGACGCACGGCGCCCTTGACGACGCGCTCGAGCGCGTACCAGGCGAACTCGACGGCCGCGGCCGGTGCCCACCAGCGCTGGTAGCGGCGGCGACCGGCCAGCACGGGTTCGCCGTCGTAGAACCGCCGGCTCTCACGCTCCAGGTTGGCCGCGCAGTCCAGCTTGACGAAGTGGGGCAGGCCCGTGGGATCGACGGCCGCCAGGATGACGTAGTGCGGGTCGTGCCACTGGACAACCTCGGCGCCGATGCGCGCGCGGCGGGCGTGCAGGAGACCGGCGAGCCGGCGCGGCAGCGCGTCCGCCGGGAGGAGGCAGTCGACGTCGCCGGTCGGGTCGGTGAGTTCTCCCTGGTAGCCGCGCAGCACGCAGTAGGGCACGCCCGCCTCATCCAGCACGGCGAAGACCGACCAGAGGACGCCCCGCTCGGGTGAGCCCTCGTCGCCTTCGGTGCCCCTTGCCGGTGCGGCGAAACGGGTCTGAACCATCTAGTCTTCCCCTCCGGCGACGGCCGGGATATGACGGCCAAGGCCGCCGAGTGCCTGCGCTCGCCAGTAGACGGCGAGCACGATGAGCGACGTCAGGATCATGCTGAGGACGGCGCCGGGCAGCCCGAAGGCCTCGATCAGCAGCCAGCCCGTCGGGATGCTCAGGAGTCCCGCGCCCAGCTGTCCGATGAAGATCGGCCGCGAGATCTGCCGCGCCTTGAGCGCCGTCCCGAGCAGCTGCCCCAGGTGCCCAAAGCAGATGAAGGCCGCATAGAGCACCAGGATGTGCGCCGAGCCCGCGTACTCGGCACCGTAGGCCAGGCGCAGGATCGGTCCGGCGAAGACGGCCATCAGCGCGCAGTAGACGCCGGCCACCGGCACGACCACGGCGAAGGCGAGCCTGAGCTGCGACTGGAGCGCCTCCTCCCCCCGCTCGGCCAGAGCCCGGGAGAAGCGGGTGGGCAGCACGGTGTAGAGGAAGAGCATTAAAATGCGGAGCGGCCCGAACAACACCTGCGCGGCCTTGAGGATGCCGGCCGCCGCCGCGCCGAGCAGCGCCGCCGACAGGTAGAGGTATGCCTCGGCCGAGAACCAGCGGCCGACCTCGCCGCCGCCCAGCCAGCGCCCGAAGCGCCAGTTCTCGGCGAGAATCGCGCGGTCGAACCGGCCGCGCAGGCTGCGGCGCACCTGCCAGGAGCCGAGCAGAGCCCCGGCCAGCGAGGTCACGGCCAGGATGTACAGCGCCGACACGCCGGTGAGCCGGTGCAGGCGCCAGAACGCCGCGATCCCCACGGCCTGGAAGCCGTAGGCAATGATGTCGTTGACGAAGGCCGCGCCGAGCCGCCCCTCGGTGTAGAGGACGCGCCGGAGGAACTCCTGGAGCTGCCAGGCAAAGACGGACGCCGCCAGGGCCACGAAGAGCGGTGCTACGCCGCTCCCCAGCGCGCGGGCTACCCCGGCGCTCAGCAGCGCCAGCGCGGTCGCCACGGCCGCCAGCAGCAGCTGCCCGACCCCGGTCGAGGCGGTGAAGGACGTGTAGTCGTCGCCGTGGCGGGTCGGCCCGATGACGTTGTGTGGCTGGTTGACGAGCGCATCCTGGAAGCTGTTGGCGAAGAGGAGCAGCGTGTAGACGAGGGTAAACGTGCCGAAGGCCGCCTCGCCGAGCCCGCGGGCCAGCAGCAGCATCGTGACGAAATTGGTGGCGGAGATCAGCCCGTGATCGACCAGACCCCAGACGTTGTTCCGCACCAGGCTCAGCAGCCGGCCCCGGCCGGAGGCCCATACCCGCCGAACGCGGTCAACTGACGTCATCGGGCCACCCACCGTATCGACGCTCATGGACTCCCGGCGCGCCGAACGACCAGGCACCCCGCGCGCGGACGTCGCCGCTTGCTCGGAGTGGGCGCCTTTCAAAGATACCAGCCGGCTCGGGGCGTCCACGCGGGTGATAGGTACCAAACGGGGTGCCGGACGGCGGGGCAACCTCGATGCGGGTGACGCCGCCACCTGGGTCACGGGAGCGCCGTTGGAAGAAGGCAGCCGGTCCGGCGCGTCCGCGCGGGTGATGGGGACCAAACGGGGTGCCGGACGGCGGGTAGGGGCGGCCGGCGGCCGGGAGCGCGACGCTCCCATGGTCTCGACCGGCCGCCCCTGCTCAGGCCACGCGCTCATGTGACTAGCCGTACAGGACTTCGTAGACCGGCGCGTCGGCGGCCTGCGTGCTCGGACGCCACAGGTGCAGCGTCTGGAGCACCAGGAGCGTCAGGAACGCCGGGTTGAGCAGCAGGTACCGCCGCCACAGACGGCTCGGCTCCTGCGCCAGCCGGTAGAACCACTGCAGGCCGAACCGCTGCATCCAGGCCGGCGGCTCGTCCAGCAGTCCGGCGTGGTAGTCGAAGGCGGCACCGACCGCGAGCACCGGCATCCCCAGCAGGGTGCGGTACTCATAGGCAAAGATCTCCTGCCGCGGGCAGCCCAGCCCGACGAACGCGATCCGGGCTCCCGAGGCGCGGATACGCCGCGCGATCTCGGCCTTCTCCTCCGGGGTGGTCCGGCGGAACTTGGACGGCTCCGCCCCGGCGATGATCAGCCCCGGGAAGCGCGTCTTCAGGTTCTTCACCAGCCGATCCAGGACCTCCTGCCGGCTGCCGTAGAAGTAGACCGGCAGACCCTCATCGGCGGCGGCCGCGCAGACCGCCAGCGACAGCGTCGGACCGTACACGCGCTCCGAGAGATGCGTCCCGTGCAGCAGGTTGAGCGCCCACCGTACCGGCTGTCCGTCCGGCGTCACCAGGTCGAACTGGTTGAGCCGGTAGCGCTGCTCCGGATCCTGCACGCCGGTCATGATCCCGTGGACCGCCAGCGCGGTGACCGCAAACCCGCGCCGCTCCTTCGCCGCGGCAATCACCTTGTGGACCGCGGCGCCGTAGTCTACCGCGTCGACGAGTACACCAAGGACATTGTTCTTGCCGAGGTCCCACATGGCGCCCATCTCTCTCTGTTCAGCTCGTAGATCTCCGTCAGAATCCGCGGGACGTCGTACTCCATGTGCCAGGTCGGGTAGTGTGAGTGGAACTTGCGGTTGTCGCCGATCCACCAGATGTGGTCGCCGATGCGGTTCTGGTCCGTGTAGGACCACTCGAGCTCGCGCCCGGCGATCTCCTGGCTCAGCTGGATGGCCTCGATCACCGAGGCGTTGCTGAAGCGGCCGCCGCCGATGTTGTAGACCTCGCCGACCCGTGGGTGCTTGAAGACTTCGTGGAAGGCGCGGATCAGGTCGTTGCTGTGGATCGCGTCGCGGACCTGCTTGCCCTTGTAGCCGAAGACCGTGTACGGGGTCCCGGTCATGGTGCAGCGCATCACGTAGGCGAGGAAGCCGTGCAGCTGCGTCGCCGAGTGCTGCGGACCGGTCAGCGTGCCACCGCGGAAGATGGCCGTGGCCAGGTTGAAGTAGCGGCCGTACTCCTGGACCATGACGTCGGCCGCGACCTTCGACGCGCCGAAGATGCTGTGCAGGCACCCGTCGATGGACATGTCCTCGCGGATGCCGCCGACGTAGGTGTGGGCGGGGTCGATCTCGTAGCGCGTCTCGAGCTCCACCAGCGGCAGCCGGTTCGGCGCGTCGCCGTACACCTTGTTAGTGGAGGTAAAGATGAAGACGGCGTTCGGCGCGTACTGGCGCGTCGCCTCCAGCACGTTGAGCGTGCCCCCGGCGTTGACGTCGAAGTCGGTGAAGGGCTCCCGCGCGGCCCAGTCGTGCGACGGCTGCGCCGCGGTGTGGATCACGAGATCAATGCTCCGCCCGTAGAGGGCGAAGATGCGGAACAGCTCGTCCCGGTTGCGGATGTCGCTCGCCTGATGCAGGTAGCGGCGGCCGAGCTTCGCGCGCAGCTGCTCGACGTTCCACGCGGTGGACGCCTCTTCGCCGAAGAAGACGCGCCGCATGTCGTTGTCGATGCCGACCACGTCGAACCCGAGCCCGCCAAAGTACGCCGCCGCCTCGGACCCGATGAGACCGGCTGAGCCGGTAATAACGACTACGGACATGACTGGGCTTCCTTTCAAATTCCGAGCCGGCTGCGCCGACTCACCCGTGTGAGCCGTCCGGCTCAGAAGGCGCCGTCACGACGGAGGACGGCGCGGGCGGTGCGGGCCAGGATGCGCAGGTCCAGCCCGAGGCCGGCGTGCGCGATGTAGTACAGGTCGTCGGCGGTGTGCTGGTAGAGCAGCTTGGCCCCCCGCCCGGTCACCTGCCACCAGCCGGTCATGCCCTGGGGCACCAGCAGCCGCCGGTATTGCCAGGGGGCGTAGTGCGCCAGCACGATGGCCGGCAGCTCCGGGCGCGGCCCGACCAGGCTCATCTGCCCGACGAGCACGTTGAGCAGTTGGGGCAGCTCGTCGAGGCTGGCGCGGCGCAAGAGGCGGCCGACGCGGGTGACGCGGTCGTCGTCGGGGCGCTTGTGGGGGCCGACCAGGCGCAGGCGGCTGCCGTGGGCCATGGTGCGGAACTTGAGCATGGGGAACAGGCGGCCGCGCTGGCCGACGCGCGCCTGGACGAAGAGCGACGGGCCGGGGGAGTCGAGCCGGATGAGCAGGGCCAGCAGCAGCAGCAGCGGGCTGAGCACCAGCAGCCCCAGGCTCGCCACCCCCACGTCCAGCACCCGCTTGCTCACCCGGTACGCCCGCGACCCGACCGGTGTCCAATCGTCGATGAACTCAAGCGCCGCCTCATGAACGACCGCTTCGTCCCAATCAACGACGTCGGATTCACCGTCGAGCGCCAGAACTCCAGCCGAGGACACGCGTATCCACTCGTCACGCCATAGGACGAGCCGTCGCGACGATCGTTCCCTAGAATGCTGGTCGTCGCCGTGTCGCACGCGCGGCGCTCACCCTCTCTGAACGTTAGCGATGCGACGGTCCAGTCGCAGTTGCAGTCGCAGTCGCCGACGCCGGCGACCGCCGCCGCACGGCCCGGGCCTCGGATCACGCAGCGTCGTCAGCCATCATAACGGGTCTGGTGCGGATCAGACCCAGTGGCCTCGCGACGTTCCGTCGTCGACTCTGGCCAACGTGTCCTCTACTGGTCGAGACCGCGCTGCGTTTCCGCGTCGATCAACGCGCTCCTCCTCGCCAAAGAAGTGCGCCCAGAATCGGACTTCACGCAGCGTTGACCGGCCACCAGTCGTGGATGGATCCGGAAGTACGCGACGTGGTGGCCGATGCAGGACTCGCTCCGCCCGACGGTCGTTCGACCCCCGCTACCCGCACCGATTCGCTGACCGTGTTTGACCCCCAACGTCCTGCCCGGGTTGACCTGGAACTTAACTTCGGACGGCGTCGGCGCGAACCGGTGGTGGCACGATCGTCGAGCTCCGGCCTCCTTCTGGCGCTCGGCATCGAGTCAATCACCGCGCCGTTCGTTGCCGGATCGCGAGAATGC
>Ga0307374_10014267_pt1 | contig 10840 bp, 11 predicted proteins | sample OX3MG_FD_202532 | JGI IMG/M metagenome (GOLD analysis project Ga0307374, IMG submission 202532) | Soil microbial communities from Risofladan, Vaasa, Finland - OX-3 | ecosystem: Environmental > Terrestrial > Soil > Coastal area > Acid sulfate soil | place: Finland: Risofladan, Vaasa | collected... | reverse complement strand
ACACTACTGCTCCTTGTACACCGCTCTCGTGGTCTCAGCATTGGTTAGCGTCGGTTAGCGTTGGTTAGCGCCAGTGAGCGTCGGCGTTCGCCTACCTGCCGAAGAAACGCTGGGTCAGCATGGCGATGAAGACGCTCTCGATGATCAGGCCAACGATGGCCTCGATGGCGGTGATCCAGGATTGGGGGCTATCGGGCGCAAACTGGCCGGAGAACACGCGGCCATGAAACGCCGTCAAGCTGATGAGAAAGGCGTCTTGTGGGGCAAGCGTGTGGCCCGTGTGCAGGCCGAGCGCGAAGAGGAGGGCGGCGCAGGCCAGCACGATCAGCAGATAGGCGACCACGATGCGCCCTACGCGATAGCCGTAGCCCGTCAGCGACTCCAGCAAGGCGGCGCCCATATATGCGCCGAGCCGCCAGACCTCACCGCGCCACAGCATCTGGCGCCAGAGCAGCGTACGTTGCAGGACCTGCGAACGGTAGGCGTAGCGCGCCGCCTCCTCGTTGAGGCCGTTCTGCGTCAGTGCGGTCGCCAGTTGCGCGTTGGCGCGCACGGCCTCCTCGGTGGCGATCAGCCGGTCCTCGCGGGTGCGCCGCTGTCCGGCGCGATCACGGCGCCGCATGGCGTGTTCGTCGCCCAGCGTTTGTAGCGGCTGCCAATCCACACCCGCCAGATCGACGTTCCCCCAGACCAGCCCGGCCAGCCGCGCGGGACCATGCGCGCCGTCCACAAAGCGGGCGCCATCCAGCCGCGTCTGCGCGGTAAAGATGGCGCGACGCAGGTCGGCGCCTGCAAGGTCCGCATTCGTCAGGTCGGCGTTCTCCAGGTGGGTGTTGATGAGCGAGGAGCCGTGGAGTGTGGCCCCGGCGAGTGTCACGTCGTCCAGCCGCGCTTCGGTCAGGTTCACGCCGACAAGCGAGGCGCCTTGCAGAATGGCGGGTTTGCGAAAGGGAGAGAGCGATTCGAACTGGGTATTCACGAAGCCGACACGGCGACAATTCGCGCCATCCAGCCTGGCGCCGCTCAGGTCAGCCCCTGAGAAGTCTGCGCCGTTCAGGTCGGCGCCGCTACACCGAGCGTCACGGAGGGTCGCGCCCTGAAATACCGCCTCATGCGCCTGGACGCCTTCCAGCGACGCCTCATTCAGTTTGGCCGAAATCAGCGTGGCGTTGGTCAACGTGGCGCGCTCGAAATGCGCCCAGCTCGCCTTCACGCTGGGGAGTTGGGTGTTGGCCAACCGCGCCTCATCCAGGCGCGCCCATTCCAGCGTCGCGCCATTCAGGTTGGCTTCGGCCAGATCGGCCCCTTCGAGATGGGCATAGGCGAGATTGGCGAAGGAGAGGTTGATGATGTCGGCGGCGTCAGGAGAAGCGTTCGGTGGTCGATCATAGCCAAGCGGGCGCCTCCCTCCGGCGCGCAGACGCGCCAGCGGGAGACCCGTGAGGTCCACCTGATGCAGATCGGCGCCCCGCAGGTCCAGCCCCACGCGCTCACGCTGCGTCGGATCATCCCAGTCAACCGGACCGCGCCCGCCGTCATGCGTCGCCAGCAGCCACTCGATGTCGGCGCGGGTCAGCGCGGCGCCTGCGAAGGGGTAGCGGCGCGGCGCAGCGTCGCCCGGCGCCGTGCGCCGTGCCGCGAGTTGCTCCTGGCGGGCGGCGTCGATCTCCGGCTGCGTGCGCCAGGGTTGTCCCTTCGCCGCCCAGGCGAGCTGAATAGGATCGCCCAGTGGCGGCGCATTGATCGCCTGTTCCAGCGCCTGCGCGGTGACGTTGGCGTTTTTTAGATTGACGTTGTCGAGATGGGCGCCGACGAGATTCGCGCCATCCAGCCGAGCGCGTTCAAGGTTGGCGCCTTCAAGATGCGCGCCCGCCAGATTCGCGCCGGTCAAATCGGCAGCCGACAGGTTGACGCCCGTCATGCGCGCATGCTTAAAGCTCGCCCCTTCGAGGGTACAACCGTCGAACGCCGCCTCCGGCGTCAATCCCCTGCTACGCCTCGATTCCGGGAACGGGTCCAGTGGAACCAGCGTTGCGTCATCAAACGTCGCCCGCCGCAGTTGAGACCCCCAGAATGTCACGCCATCCAACCGCGCGGCCTGGAAATCCGCGTCATTGCCGGTGAGCAAGGATAAGGTCGAACCCTGCATCTGCGCGCCAACAAATTTCGCTCGCTCCACCTCAGCGCCGTACATCCCCACTCGGTTCATGTACGCGCCGGTGAAGTCGGCGTCGTTCATGAAACACTCGACGAGAAACGCTCCTTCGAGATGCGCGCCTCGGAAAGATGCGCGCTCGAAATGTGTTTGCGCCCGCTTCATCATCGCCTGGGACTGGTCGTGATCGGGGATGGCGGCGACGATCGCGGACTTTTCCGCCTGCAAGAGCATGGCGATCAGATCCGTGAGCGGCAGTCCACTGAGGTCTACGTCGTCGAGCAGGGCGCCACGCAGGTCCAGTCCATGTCGGCCTTCCCATGTCGTCGGCAAATCCCACGGGATTGGGCCGATGAAGCCCAGGCCGGAGTCGTGCGTCGCCAATAGCCACTCGACATCGGCGCGGGTCAATGCGACGGCGCCAAACGCATACACGCCCGCGATGAAGTCGGGCAGGATGGCGCGCCGCTCGGCGAGGTAGGCCTGACGATTGGGCGCGATCTCCGGCTGGGTACGCCAGGGCTGGTCGCGCGCCTGCCAGTAGGCGCGCCAGGCGTCGTCCGTGGTTGGACGCGGTTGCTGCTCGGCCATGCGCTACTCCTGTCTTGGTGGTGGATGTCAGGCGCTCACAGGCGCCGGTGGCAGGACAACCTCGGCGGCGACCTCGCGCCGCGTGGCCATTAGCACGGCGCCCCACACATCGCGGCTGATCATGTCCGACGCCGGACAGTTGAAGGTGCGCTCCAACGCGAAGGTGTTGTCGGCGTGGAGGAAAAGGATGTCGCCTTATGCCAGCTTCCTTCGGGCGCGTGGCTGTGAATATACCGCTTGATCTCAGTGGCAAGCACGGCGGGCGAACAGTCAAGCAGCGGGCGCGCGATTCGGAAACCCATGACCTGCCGCTGACCCACGACAAGAGAGAGCGCGCGCTTCCACGTTGGCTGGCGGTGGTTGACGGCGCGCGGGTCGGTGACAATGATGCCGAGGTAACGGTGCGTAGTGGTCCTGTTCGGGGAATACCGGAACTCTTGTACGTCCAGCGTTTCGTTCCAGCGCAAAAGCCCCCGGCCAGTAACGATTAGTGAACCGTTATCAAGGATGCCGGTTATCACGAGGCGGACGAGCATGAGCACAATGGAGACGCCACCAATGCACAGTAACAAGCTGGCGCCTATGACGAGCGCAATCTGCACGAACACACTGGAGACGATGGCGCGCGCCCACAGGCCACCGACCACCAAGATCGCCAGCACTGCCATACTTGTGAGCGCCCGCACCGCCACGTCGCCCCGATTGGCAAACACCATAATCCGCTCGCCATCCTCACGGAACAGGCCCTCATACGAGAGGTGGTCGCCCACCTCGCGTGTGACCTCCCTGCTTAGGGAAGTCAAGCGCCTGACTCTTCGCCCCATGACGACGAAAGACGTGACTGCCAGCCCGATCGAACCTAGCCCCACCGCGACCTGAGCAATCGATACCGCCGCCTTGATTTGGGTTTCCCAGCCCTCGATGAGCGAGAGCGCGAAGCTGAAACACAGGCCGAAGGAGAGCGGCGCGGCCAGCAACCAACGATGGCGCTTGATCGTGAAGAACCCGACCGTTGCTGCGAGCGCTATGGCGAGGCCGGCCAACGTTGCGGGCAGCGCCAAGGTTTCGGCGTACTGGCTTACCGGAACGGCCAACTCGCCGCTCGGAAGCGTGAACATCAATGCGAGCGTCCAACCCGCGAGTCCATGCCACCAGCCCCGTTTTGGCCGCCGAAACAGCCGCGCCATCGTCATCATCCTTTTACGCTCACCCTGTATCCGCGTCATCACAGCATAGACCGTGCAGGCGTTGTGTTCGCTAGTGTACACGAGCGCTGGAGAAAGCGCAATCGGTTGAATCGGGGCGCCAGCGCCGGGCGCTCAGCAATCGAACATCGACCAGCAGATGGCGTTCCGCAACCGCTGGTCGTCGAGGACGAGCGCGCGAATCGCCTCCGGGAGCTGGTCGCGCTGCCACTGGCATTCGCGGCGCCCTGCACGCTCGTCCTCGCCTTTTGGCGCGGCGGCGCGTGCGGCCTTGATCGCATAGGCGGCGGCGCCAAGTTCGTGCGCGGCGACATGGGCGACGACCCCCGCCTGGCCGGCAGCGTACGCGGCATGGCGCGGCGCCCCACGCAGGTCTCTGGCGGCGCCCATTGCATGGCCACCCGCTGCCCGCGCCTGGGTCATCGTGATCTCGCCACGCGCCCAGGCGCGGGCCTGCGCAATCGCCTGGCGCGGTCGTGGGTCTTCGGGCCGCGCCGACACGAAGAGGTCAAGGACGTGTTCTGCGCACGCTGCCGCCCATAGGGCGAGGAACTGATGATCCTCATCGGTGAGCGTCCCACCACGGCGGATCGTCACGAAACGCGGGTCGCGGACTTTCGGGAGAATCACACGCGCATCCCCTTTCTAAACTGAACGATGAACCTAGAGATCGGCGCATAGCTGCTTCAACTATACATGTTGGGAGACTGACGTGCACGACACCCGCTCACGGGCCGCGCCGTGCGGCGCGTGGACACCCAGCCCAGCGCCATCTCCCTGGCGTGCGCTATAACATGGGGTAGGCGCGCCAGCAGCGGCCAACAGTGGCCAACGCCACACGGAGAAAGGCAACCCCGTATGTCCGATCAGCTAACCCCGGAAGAGATCGCCGAACGCGAAGACTACACCCAGCAACTCACGGAGTTTCGTCGCCAGAAGGATCACTTCTTTGGCTCGTCGCCGCAGTCGCCGATCCCCGCCGCAGAGCGTCGCAGCGGCTTTCATGGGCTGAACTATTATCCGCCCAATCCCGATTTTCAGATCGTCGCGCAGGTGACGCCAATCACCGACTCCGACGTGGTGGAACTGAACACCTCCACCGGCGATATGCGCCCACAACGCCGCGCCGCTCGGCTGGCCTTCACCGTCGGTGACGCCGACCTGACACTGGTCGGCTTCACCGACCCCGATGAGGATCACCTGCACGAGCTGTTCATCCCCTTCCGCGACGCGACCTCCGGCGGCGAGACGTATGGCGCCGGGCGCTACCTGGAGGCGGTAGTGGACCAGGACGACGACGGCGCGCTCCAGACCGTGCTGGACTTCAACCTGGCCTACAACCCCTATTGCGCCTATAGCGAGGATTACAGTTGCCCGATTCCCCCGGCGGAGAATCGGCTGGCGGCGCCGATCACCGCTGGGGAACGGACGTATGGCGAGGGCCATTGAGGCGAGCGCAGCGTCGGATGAGCCAACGTATTCCTTCGTCTGTGACGTAGCCGACTTTACAGGCAGGCCCAATCTTGATAGGATAGATGGGCAATCACTGTAGTCGTCGTTGAGCGCCGCAGAGCAGAGGAGTTTCTATGCGAGGTAAACAGCCGCAACCGGATCCGCGTGTCGAGGCGCCAAAGATGGCGTCGCTAAGTGTGGCCTGGGGCGTCGTCGCCGGGGTCGCCTATCTGGGGTTGATCGGGCGGGCCGTCACATTCCTGACGACCGTGACACCCTGGTCCGGCGTCACGATTGATCAGGGGCTGGTGACGGTCCTCACCGCTTCCTCGAAGCAGAGCGCGTTTCACTTTTCGGGAGTGACGCAGACGGCGGCGCAGATCGCGGTCGTGGCGCTTCCCTTTGCCATCTTGGCGATCATCGCGCTGGGAATCGCCGCGCGCGTCCGGCCCAGCATAGTAGCGTTTGGTGGCCTGCTGATCGTCGCGTCGTTGGTCGGGCTGGCGGGCACGCTGGTCATCTTCATCGCGCAAGTCGCCACGCGCAATGTCGCTACGGAGTTTCTGGTGGCGCTGGCGACCATTGTGATCGTCGCCATCTTGGTGCGGCTGCAAAAGGTTATCCGCCGCTTCTACAATAGGGCGCCTGCGTTCTCCACACTGTTACTGACGGCGGCGACGCTCTTCTATCTGATCTTCAGCGACGGCGTGAGTTTCTCCAGCATTATCATCACCCAGCTCGACATTTGGCTGGCCATCGTCGCGTTCGCCATCGCGTTCTACGCCGCCCTGCGGCTGGCGCGCCACGGCACGCGCATCAACCGGTTGGCGCCGCCAGCGCGGCAGCCGCAATACGCGCGACGGTAGCGGTAGACGCTTGAACGAGGCGCGGCGCTGTGAGGAGGATCGCGTGCGGCGGCGGCGCCGCACGCCGCCGCCGCTACACGTCGTCCCCGCACGTCCCCCTCTTCATTACGCCGTGACGGGCAGTCCCACCAGTTCGTCGCTGACCTCCCACAGACGCTTCGCCGTCGCATCATCGTAGGAGGCGGCGGAGGAGCGGACGACCTTGCGTTTGGCGAAATACTCGCCGGAGACGCCCTCGACCTCTGGCGAGGTCGCCAGGTAGATCGAGGTCTGCGCGCCCTGCTCTGGGCTAATCTGAAGCGGGCGCATCGTCAGCCGCGCCACTGAACGGATGACGCCGCCCAGGTTGTTCATGGCGAAGCCGGTACTGACGAAGCCGGGATGCAGGCAGTTTGCCGTGACGTTCGCGCCGGTCAGCCGACGCGCAAGTTCGTGGGTGAACAAGATGTTGGCCAGCTTGGCCTGCGAATAGGCCCGAAATGAGCCATAGGATCGCTTCCCTTGCAGATCGTCGAAGGTGATCTTCCCACCCGTGTGGGCCGTTGAAGAGACGCTGACGACGCGCGCCTTTGCGTTGGGCGCGCCGCTAGCCTTGAGGGTGTCGAGCAGCAGATTGGTCATCAGGAAGTAGGCGAGGTGGTCGAGCGCAAAGGTGTATTCCAGGGCGTCCACGGTTTCGCGGCGTGAAAAGAACATGCCGCCCGCGTTGTTGACCAGCACATGCAGCCGGTCGTGGCGCTCCAGGAACTCGCCGGTGACGCGCCGCGTCTCGGCTTGCGACGAGAGATCGGCCACCAACCCCTCCACCGCGTCGTTCCCGCTGCTCGACCGTAGCTCGGCGACGGTTGCCGCCACCTTCTGTGGGTCGCGCCCGATGATGGTGAGCGTGGCGCCCTGGTCGGCCAGCGCCTGGGCCGTCGCCCGGCCAATCCCCAACGTCGCCCCGGTGATGAGGCAGACCTTGCCTTGCATGGATGTATCGCGTGTCTCGTTTACCATGACGCCGCTTCCCAACCCGTTTCTAGCGTGTCGCACGTCGCTCTGCTTGTCGGCAATCTTCGCGTGTGGATTGCCCCCCACGCCAACGCCTCACGGCGCCTATGGAAGAGCGTAGCGGCGGCGAGAGCGGGCGATCAAGGGGCTGAGTGCGGGCAGAAGCGCAGGGATGGCGAGCGTTGGTCAGCGGGCGCCGATCAGCAACATGACGGCGTAGCTGATGTGCCAGATCAGCAAGCCCAACGCCACCACGCAGAGCACGACGTGCAGGCGACGCCAGGCGCGTATCATCCCGATGAAGACCTGCTCGCGGCCCGCCACGTCCCCCGCCGCGGTCGCCGGGCGCAGCAAACGCGGTTGCAGGCTCGGCGGCTTCGGCGGCAGCCGTGTGGTCGCAGCGCTCATCGCGCGCTGTGTCTGGATCGCATACGCGGCGGGACCATCCTGATCCAGCAGGGCGGAGATCGCGCCTCCATCGGCGTCAAGATCGTAGTACGCCAGGTCCCACGGCGCGTCGGTCTGGCGGCGGCGCGGCGCGACCCTGCGCTGCGTGGCGCCATACACCTGCGCATCGGTCAGTTGCTGTTGGAGCGCGACGAGCCGATCCACGCCGTCTGCGGTCAGCGCCTGGGCGGCGGCAGCCGCCGCCAGCCGGGGGCAGACGCGATCAAAGAGGCGGCCAATCACCCCGCTCAGAGTCGCGGCAATCAGGCCATACAGGGCATAGGTACCTGTGCGCGGATTGAAGTTCCCAGCGCTGTGCATGAAGATCAGCGCGACGCCGAGCAGCGCGCCGACGACATGCCACGCCAGCATGGTATGCAGCCGAACCCTGGCGTGGCGCGCCCGCCGCTTGCGCACGCTGTAGCCGACGCCGACCAGCAGCAACAGCGCCGTGCCGCTGATGGCAAAAACGTAACCCCAGAGGCTATCCGGCGCGACATCGCCGGTTTGCGTGTACAAACGGTAGACGTACACCAACACGATACCCGCGACGAGCGCGCCGAGATAGGCGCCTCGTTCGGCGCGCGAGGCGCTGGCGCCGACGAGGGGATAGCCGGTGGTTGAGGAAGGCGCTGACGCCGCTGCCCGCTCATCTCGCATGGGAACGCCCCCTGACCACTTCGAGTCGCCGCCGGTCGCCAGTCATCGGTTGCGCTGCGACTGGCGCCGGGGATACCGGGTGGGGCGCCTGGGCGTCCAGAATTAATCGCGCCTTGAGCCACAGCATCATCGCGTCGCGGTGTAGCCCAACCGGGCAGGCTGGCACACAGGCGCCACACTGGTAGCAGGCGCGGGCGAAGCGGACCACGCTAGCGCTGCTCGGGCCAGCCATCGTCTCCCGGTTCAGCGTCTCGATGGGGATGCGTTCGGCGAGCGCCGGGCAGACCACCAGGCACTCGTTACAGGCGATGCAGGCGTTCACCTCTTCGACAATCTGCGATACTGGCAGCGGCATATTCCGCCCCCCTGTCTACGAGATGCGACGCAGGCCGCCGCTGGCTGCGGACGCCTGTGCGCTGCGTCGCCACTGCTCGCCACTGCGCCGCCGGTCGTTCGCCGATAGCGAGATGATCCGCCGGGTAGTGAAAACCGTCTGCGGGTCGAAGTCGTCACCCAGGAGCTGATCGGCGATGTCGCGGACGTTCATTTCTTCATCTATGATGCGCTTGATGGCCAACCCGCTCGGCAGATCAACGCCGGTAGCGAGGTAGCCGACGAGCCGCCCCTCACGCAGCGTGAGTCGCCGGTATGAGGCGCCCGATCGGTTGGTGAGGACCTCGTGCGTCGTGTCGTGGCGCCCGCCAAGCAACGGTGCGCCCGCCGTCAGCACGCGCAGTGACCCCAGCCGCGTCGCGTGCCAGAATGCGCCCATCGCGCCCACTTCGGCGCCCTCCGGGATCGTCGCGCCTGCCAACGCCGCGCCCGCCAGCCTGCCCTGCTTGAACGCGAAGTACCACTGCGACCGCGTCTCCCACGCGCGCGTCTGTGGGTTGGGCGCGGCGGCCAGCGCTCCCGCCGCGTAGATGCGCGCGATGTGCGTCTGGAGCCGCCGGTCCACGCGGAAGCCGCCGCTCTGGGTGGGCGCCAGCGCGTGGGGTAGCGCGACGCCGCTGGCAAGGTCGGTGTTGGGGCGCACGCCGATGGCGGCGACAATCAACTGGCCGGGGATGAACTCGTCTTCGGTGGTCAGCGCGCCGACCGCGACGCCCACGCGCCCCACCACCCCCGCCAGTTCCGTCTCCAACCGCGCCTCGACTCCCTGCCGCTGCGACTCTTGAATCAGTTGGTCCGACGCCGCTACGTCCAGGTGGGTAGACGCGACGCAGCGCCCCCGGATCAGCCAGGTGACGGCGACGCCAGCCTGCCGCAGCAGCAGCGCCGTCTCCGCAGCGTGGTAGCCCCCACCGACGACAATCGCCTGTGTGGTGGTCGGCAGGCGGCGCCGCAGGTCGAGGTAGTCACCCAGCGTGTGCAGCGTGATCACGCCGTCGAAGTCGGCGCCGGGCAGAGGAGACAGATTGACCGGGCGTGAGCCGGTCGCCAACAGAAGCCGACTGTAGGCGAGGCGCTGGCCACTCGCCAGGCGCAGCTCGTGCGCGCTGGCGTCCAGCGCGACGACGCGCTGGTGGACCACGCCGACGCCCAGCCGACGCTCAACACCCGGCGGCTGCGCAAGGAGTTGGCCAAGCTCTAAATGTCCCGCGCCAAACTGCTTGAGCGCGGGCGTGTTGATGGTGGGGTGGCTCTGTTCGGTGACGATGGTGATGGTGGCGTCGGGCGCGTAGCGGCGCGCCTCGATGGCCGCCGTGCAGCCCGCGATGCCGTTGCCGACGATCACGATGTCGGCGCGACCCCGGCGCAGCGTCGCGTCGCGCGCCCATCCGTCAGCCGACCGGCCCGTGCGGTCCATAGCCGGCGCCTTGAAGGTACTCTGGTAGTCGAAGACGGGCGCCGACGCCATAGGACGCCCAAATCGTGGATCGCGCAGAAGGCCCATTGGGGTATCCTCCTCTCCCGCTTCGCTCGTCAGCGTGTTGCGCTGACTGCGCTCGTCTCAGTCCGCCGTCCACGCGATGAGCATGCCGGACGCGGTAATCTGATAGGTCACGTCGGTCCCCGCATGCTCATGGAGGTGGCGGCGCAGATGGGCCATCGAGATATGGGCGCCGGGCGCGAGGTGAAACCACTCGCGGCCCGGTCGCCCCGGCGTCGCCAGCGCGAACTCATCGTTCCCCTGCGTCGAGACGACGACGCCGTGGATATGGCGCAGGCTGGCGGACGACACTGAGGGAGCGGCATGCAAACCCAGCGCAGCGCCAGCCGTCGCCCCGCCAATCACGATAACGGTCGCCAGCCAGGCGGTGACTCGTGGAAATCGCCAGAACAGCCGCATCGGCGCCTGCCTCCCTGGCCAGCGCCCTCGGCTATTGCCGAGGGCGCTGGCTCCTCCACTAGTGGCTCCCTGTCGTTACGTCGGGGTAGCGGATGGTGGCGTCGGTGGTCACGCCGTCGTGGTTCACATGCAGCCTGACCGGATCGGCCACCCGCAGCAACTTCACGCAGCCAAGCCC
>Ga0307374_10014266_pt1 | contig 10840 bp, 8 predicted proteins | sample OX3MG_FD_202532 | JGI IMG/M metagenome (GOLD analysis project Ga0307374, IMG submission 202532) | Soil microbial communities from Risofladan, Vaasa, Finland - OX-3 | ecosystem: Environmental > Terrestrial > Soil > Coastal area > Acid sulfate soil | place: Finland: Risofladan, Vaasa | collected... | reverse complement strand
CGCAGGGCCTCGGCCACCACCGGATGCACCAGGCCGCTCAGATCGCCTCCGAACCTGGCCACCTCGCGCACCAGGCTCGCGCTGATGTAGGTCGTATCGAGCGACGGGACCATGAAGACCGTCTCGAGATTGGGCGACAGGTGGCGGTTCATGAGTGCCATCTGATACTCATATTCGAAATCGCTCACCGCGCGCAGGCCGCGGATGAACAGGGTGGCGCCCACCTGCCGGGCGAAATCCACCAGCAGCCCGGTGAATGCGCGCACGTCGATCCGCGCTTCGTTGCCCACTGCGGCCGTGATCAACTGCACGCGCTCGGCCACCGGAAAGAGGGGCTGCTTGGCCACGTTGGTGGTCACGGCCACGACCAACCGGTCCACGAAACCGAGGCTGCGCAGCATCAGGTCTTCGTGTCCGCGCGTGATCGGGTCGAAACTTCCGGCGTAGATGGCAGTGCGCGTCATGGCATTCGGGGCGTGAGAGTCCTCGCGGCCTGCTCCCGCCGGCGGCGCTTCAACCTCCGCCGGCACGCTCCGCTAATGATAGCACCCGCCGCGCGCGCCGCCCACCGCTATTCCACGCGAAAGATCGTGATCACCGTGTCGCCGTAGACCCGCCGCTCGCCGTCACCCGGGAGATGCTCATCCCGGCGATGCTCCACGCCTAGGATGTCGGCAAAGGGCACCGCCAGCCAGGCTTCCGCGAGCCGGGTGGCCAACCCCTGCCCATACGGCGGATCGGCGAACGCGACGTCGTAGGCGTGCGCCTCCAGTCCCTGCGCGAATCGCAGCGCATCGCCGCGATGGATCACGGCCGCGCCGCCCGCCCCCAGTGTTGCGGCATTGTCCGCCATGCACCGCAGCGAGGACGGCAAAATCTCCACCAGGTGCGCCTCGGCCGCGCCACGCGACAGGGCCTCCAGCCCGAGCGCACCCGAGCCGGCATACAGATCGAGCACGCGCGCATCGGGAAGCCAGGGCGACACGATGCTCATCCACGCTTCGCGCACGCGATCGGCGGTGGGACGCACCCGATCGTCTGCCGGCGGCTTGATGCGGCGTCCACGCCATCTTCCACCCACGATGCGCATGGTCAGCCCCGGAAGTCGGCCAGCCGGGCTTGCAGCCGCGATTCCCCGTTCCATTCGTCGCGTTCGAGCCGGAACGCCACATCGATGGGCCGGCCCAGGTCCAGCTCGCTACGACGGCCCGCCATCCCCCAACCAATCGCCGTGAGCGTGTGTCCGCCCCCTTGCAGCACCAGGCGGAGGCCGTCCTTGCCGATCGCCCTGGGCGGGGCGCCCAACGTCACACCGCGCGAAACGAGAACGGGCGACGGGTTTCCAACGCCGCACGGTTCCAAGTGCCGGAGCAGCGATTCCAGATCCTCCGTGGCCGCGTCGAAGGGCAGTTCCAGATCGGTGCGCAATTCGGGCACGAGATCGTCGGCCGTGAGCGTCTCGAGCGCCACCGCGTTGAACCGCTCGGCGAACGCGGCAACCTGGTGCCGCGCGATGGTCACACCGGCCGCCGCGCGGTGCCCCCCGAAGCGGATGAGCAGGTCGCGGCAGCGGCTGATGCCGCCGTGCAGGTCGAACGATGAAATCGAGCGCCCCGACCCCTTCCCCTCGTCGCCCTCGAGCGCAATGAGGATCGTGGGACGCCCGAACTCCTCCACCAGCCGGGAGGCCACGATCCCGATCACGCCGGCGTGCCAGCCCTCACCGGCGAGTACGAGGCCGTACGTGCGGTCGAGGTCCAGCCCCTCGGCCATGCGCCGCGCGTCGTCGAGCGTGCGGCGGTCCAGGTCCTGGCGGCGGGCGTTCAACTCCTCGAACTCGCGCGCCAACGCGTTGGCGCGGGATTCGTCGTCGGTGGTGAGCAACTCGACCCCGCGCATGGCACGGTCGAGCCGCCCCACCGCGTTGAGCCGCGGCGCGAGGATGAAGCCGACGCGCCCGGCCGTCATGGCCTTGCGGTCGAGCCCCGCCGCGCGGATCAGGGCCCGCAGCCCGACGTTCCGCGTCTCGGCGAGCAACCGCAGCCCGTACCGTACGAACACGCGATTCTCGCCGCGCAGCGGGGCGATGTCGGCCACCGTGGCGAGCGCCACGAGGTCGAGCATCTCGTACACCGCCTGCTCGTTGCCGCCGAAGGCGCGCACGAGGGCCAGCGCGAGCTTGAACGCAACGCCCACGGCGGCCAGGTCCTTGTCCGGCGACGGGCAGCCAGGCCGTTGGGGGTTGATGATCGCGAACGCGTCGGGAAGCGGCCCGCCCGGCAGGTGGTGGTCGGTGATGATCACATCCACGCCGGCGGCCGTGAGGCGACGTACCGGCTCGTGCGCGCTCGTGCCGCAGTCGCAGGTGACCACGACGCGCGCGCCGTGCTCCTGCGCGGCCCGCACTCCGGCGTCGGTGAGGTCGTACCCGTCGCGCAGCCGTTGCGGAATGAACGGCACGGCGTTGGCGCCCAACGCGCGCAGCGTCTTGAGCAGGATCGTCGTGGAGCACATGCCGTCCACGTCGTAGTCGCCGTGGATGAGCACCACCTCGCCGCCGCGGATGGCGTGGCTCAGGCGCTCCACGGCGCGGTCCAGGTCGAGCAGCGTGGAGGGCTCGTGGAGGTGCTCCAGCCGCGGCCGCAGGAAGCGCTTGGCCTGCTCCGGGTCGGCGTGCCCACGGCCGACCATCAACCGGCACACCGTCTCGGGCAGGTGCAGGGCGGCGGCCAGTTCGGCAACGGCGTGCGCGTCGGGCTCCGCCGCCATCACCCACCGGGTGCGGCTCCGCAGCCGGATTTCAGGGACGGTCACGCGCGAAAGCTATGTCCGGCAGCCCACCTCAACAACCATCATTCGCCTGCGTACAGGAGCACTCCGCACCCTTCGCAGACCTCCGGCGTGCCCGAGCCCACCATCACGTTCCGCCGCTGCATGGGGATGATCGTGTCGCAGTTGCCGCACGACTGCCCCCGCAGCGCGTACAGGGCCACCGACCGCTGTCGCTTCTGGATCCGGTCGTACCGCGTAAGGAGCGAGCGCGAGACGTTTGCGGAACGCGCATCGCGTTCCGCGTGCGCAGCCGCCACCGCCCGCTCGATTTCTCCACGTTCGGCGGCGAGCGTCTCCCGTGCCCCCGCCTGGGCGGCGCGCGTGGCTTCCACGTCCTTCTCGCGCTCCGCAGCGTGCGACCGCAGTTCCGCGACGCGCGAGTGGATCGACGCCATTTCCTGCTCGTCGTCGGCCAGCATGCGGCGCGCCTGTTCCGTCTGCGCCACCGCGGCCGCCGCCTCGCGCGGCGAGGTCACCGTGTTGAGCACCTGCTCATGCCGCTTCAACAACTCCCGGTGCTGATCGATCCGGAACTGTGCGTCGCGTTGCCGCTTCTCCTCGGCCTCGATGCCGGCACGGACTTCGGCCAGCGCGTGCTCGGCACGCTGCGTGTCGGCTTCCAGCGCCGCCAGCCGCGGCGCCAGCGCTGCCAGCCGGTCTTCGAGTTGGAAGATGGCCGCGTCCTGCTGCTGGACCTCCAATAAGATCACCACATCCTGATGCACGTACCGTTCTCCCTGGTCACGGGCGTGGTCTACCGAACGATTTCCAGCCGCGCCCGCCCAAAGAGCGCCACTCGTCCGTCAACTGCTGCTTGCGCACCATGAGCGCGTCCTGCTCAGCGCCCGTGGCCAGCGGAAGCTGGCGATCGATCTCCCGCAGCGCGTCCTGCAGCCGTTCCAACTGCAGCGCTGCAAGACAATCCTTCACCGTACGCTCGACGTCTTCGTCGCCACCGCCTTGTTCGAGCAACTGCTCCAATACGGCGGTCGCGTCGTCGTCGAGCCCCGCCGCCAGCTGCTCCGTGGAACGTTCGGTCGCCGCGGCGGCCATCCGCGCGTAGATCGCGCGCAGCGCCGGATCGCGGAATTCCTGCGGTCCCACGCGTTCCGCCACCGTCTCAACATACGTCGGCTGCTGCAACATCACACGCACCAGCTCCCATTCAGTCCTAACCCCGGGCGTGCGCCGCGGGTCACGGCGCACCGCACGCCGCGGCACTTCCGGGGCGCTCTCTTCGTAATACTCGGGCGGCGCGTCCGGCGGTCCCCCGCCCCCCCGCACCGGCTCCGGACCGTGTCCAATCTCGCGCTCGAGGAGGTCCCGGCTCACCCCCGCGGCCTCGGCCGTCCGCGCGATATACAGGTCACGGGTGATCGGATCGGTCACCGCGCGGAGCGTGGGCAGCAGCCGGTCCAGCGCCTGACGCTTGCGCCTCAGATCGCCGAACCATCCGCCGCGGTCGAGCAGTTGGATCTTCCGCTCGAACACGTCGATCGCCTGCGCGAGGTGTTCCTCGAGCTTCTCCTTGCCGTGCGCGCGCACGAAGCTGTCGGGATCCTCCCCCTCCGGCAGCGTGACGACCTGCACCGACATGCCGAGGCGCAGCAATTCGTCGCCGGCGCGGAAGGTGGCTTTGAGCCCCGCCGTGTCGCTGTCGTACAGCAGGTATACGTTGCGGGTGTAGCGCCGCAGCAGCTCGGCCTGCGGCTCGGCGAGCGCGGTGCCGAGCGGCGCCACCACATCATCCACCCCCGCCATCATCAACCGCACGCAGTCGAAGTAGCCCTCCACCAGGATCGCGCGGTCGCTACGCCGGATGGCGTTCTTGGCCCACGACAGGCCATACAGCGTGCGCCCCTTGATGAACGTGGGCGATTCCCCGGAATTGAGATACTTGGGCTCGCCGGACCCGATCAGCCGCCCACCGAACGCCACCACGCGGCCCTGCGCGTCGAGGATCGGGAACATGAGCCGTCCACGGAACCGCGGCCGCGGCTCCTCCGTCTCGTCCCGCTTCACGAGCAACCCGGCCAGCAACTGGCGTTCGTCGTCGAAGCCCAGCGTCTGCAGGTGCGCCCGCATGAGGCCGATCTCGCGTGGCGCGAATCCGAGCATGAACCGGTCGGCCTGCTCCTGGTTCACCTCGCGTTGCGCCAGATACTCGCGCGCTGCCAAGCCGGACTCGCCTTCCCACAACATGCGCCGGAAGTACTCGGCGGCGGCGGCGTTGGCCTCCCACAGCGGCTCGCGCGCGTCGGGGCCCTCGCGCTTCCGTGACACCTCCTGCACGTCGATCCCCGCCTTCTGCCCCACGTATTTCACGGCGTCCACGAAGTCCATGCCGAGCCGCTTCTGTACGAAGGTGAACACGCTGCCCTTCTCGCCGCACGACCAGCAGCGGTACCCGCCGCCCGGCGTGACGGAGAAGTTGGGGTGGGTGCCCTGATGAAAGGGACAGGGGCCGCGCCACGTGCGGCCCACGCGCTTGAGCTTCACGTGCTCGCCGATGATCTGCACGATGTCGGCCGCGTCGGCCACACGCTCCACAACGTCGTCCGGAATCACGCCAGATCCGCCACGGTCACGCCCGCGCCACCCTCGTTCCAGGCGCCCAGTCGGAATTGCTTCACACGGGAATCCTTCTTGAGCATCTCCGAGACGCGCTCGCGCAGGGCACCGGTGCCCTTGCCGTGAATGATGCGAAGCATGCGCAGATCGGCGCGCACCGCCGAATCGATCGCTTGCATCACCACGCTCTCCGCTTCGTCCACTCGCAGGCCACGCAGATCAATCTCGCTCGGGGCGTGCGCTTCGGGGAGGTCACCCGACCACGCGACCGCCGTTTCTCCGGGCTGCGGCTCGGCGGTCGCGGTCAGCGAACCCAGCGGCACGGTGAGTTTGAGCGACCCCACGGCCACCACGGCTTCGGCGCCGCGCACGTTCACGATCCGCCCAGGTTTGCCCCCCAACGTGCCCACCGCCACACGCACGCCCGGGGCGAGCGCCACGGGGGCCGCCGGCCCCCGAGCCCGCTCGGCGGCCCCGCGTGCCTCGGCCGCGTCGAGCGCCGCCAAGGCTTCGGCATGGTCGGCGGCCAGCCGTTCGGCGCGCTGCCGCGCTTCCCTCCCCGCTTCTTCGATCGCGTCGGCGCCCGACCGCTTGAGTTCGTGGATCGTCCGCTCAATGTCGTGGCGGGCATCGAGCAGATAGCGGCGGGCTTCGAGGCGCGCCGCGCGCTCCACCTCGCGTTCGCGCTCATGCACGGCATGCTCGCGGCGGGCTACGTCCGCCATGCGGCGGCGGCCGTCCTCGAGCACGGCCTCCAACTCGGCCTCCCGCGATGCCAGCTCCTTCTCCTGGGCCTCCAGCCGTTCCAGCAGATCCCGCGTGTCGCGTTCGTTCTGTGGAATCCGCTCCTCGGCCCGCTCGACGATCGCCTCGGGCATCTCCAGCCGCCGCGCGATGCTGATCCCGTACGACCGTCCCGGCACGCCTTTGACCAGCCGATACGTCGGCGCGAGGGCCACGGCGTCGAACTGGAGCGAGGCGTTCACCACGCCGGCTTGGTGCGCCGCCAGTTCCTTGAGCGTGCCCAGGTGCGTGGTGGCAATGGTCGTCGTGCCGCGCCGCGTGAGGGACTCGAGAATTGCCCAGCCCAAGGCCGCGCCCTCCTGTGGGTCCGTTCCCGAGCCCAACTCATCGATCAGGACGAGGGAGTCGGGCGTGGCCTGACGGATGATCTCGGCCAGGTTCTTGAGGTGCGCGCTGAAGGTGGAGAGACTGGCCTCGATGGACTGCTCGTCGCCGACATCGGCGAAGAAGTCGTCCACCACGGGAATGCGCGACGCCGGTCCCACCGGCGCGGGGATGCCCGACTGCGCGAGCGCCGAGATGAGCCCCAGCGCTTTGAGCAGCACGGTCTTGCCACCGGTATTGGGGCCCGACACCAGCAGGGTGCGCTCGGAGGGCTCCATCTTGAGGTCGAACGGGACGACGGGAATGCCCTGGGCCACGAGCAGCGGATGCCGGCCACGGGCGATGTCGAACCCTTCGTCCGGTGCGCCGAGCGTGGCGCTGGCGCAGTCGAATTCATCGGCGAACCGGGCGCGCGCGAACAGCCCGTCGAGTTCGGAGAGCGCGTCGAGCGAAGCAACCATGGGCTCGTACAGGGGGCGCACCCGCTCGGTCAGCTCGGTGAGGATGCGTTCGATCTCTTCGACCTCGGCAGCTTCCAGCTCGCGCATCCGGTTTCCGAACTCGATGGCCGCCGGCGGCTCGACGAACAGCGTGCCGCCGCTGGCCGAGGCGTCGTGGACGATGCCGCCCACGGCGCCGCGCCCCTCGCGCCGTACCGGGATCACGTAGCGGCCATTGCGGATCGTGATTGAGAGGTCCACTGGCCGGTGGTGCGCCGGGATCTGGGCCATGGCGCGCTCCAGAATGCGCACCAGCTCGCCCTCCGCCTGTCGCAGCTCGCGGCGCAGCCGTTTGAGTTCGGGCGACGCGTCGTCGCGCACGGCCCCCTCATCATCGAACGTCCGGTCGATGGCGTCCTCGACCATGCGCTGCGATATTAGTTTGCTAATTAGCGCGTCGAGCACCGCGCGGGCGACGGCCGGCGTCCTGGGGTCGGTGAGGGCTTCGCGCGTGCGGCGCGACGAGCGGAGCAGCTGACCGCCGGCGCGCAGTTCCTCGGCCGTCCAGCGGCTGCCCGCCACGCGCAGCCGCTTGAGGGCGGCAGTGGCGTCGGGGATCGGCTCCGGATGCCAGGGGGCCTCGCCCGCGCGCAGGGCGCGCACGGCAGCCACCCGGGCGTGTTCGGCGTCGAGCCACGCACGGTCGATCCGCGGGGCGAGGCCCCGCACGCGGGCGGCCCCCAGCGACGAGGTGGCGCGGTCGGCCACCAGGGCGAGCACGCGGGGGAATTCCAGGACCGCGAGGGCGTGGGCGTTCACGGGGCTACCGGGGCGGGACGCAAAACCCGAACGGGCGGGGAGAGTCGCCCATTCGGGTTCCGGTGGGGTGCATGGTGGACACCGTCACTCCTTTGGGGCGAGTTCCTCGCGTACGATCGCGTTGATGGTCCCGCCCTCTGCCCGCCCCTTGAACTGCGGCATGACCTTGCCCATCACGGCGCCCACGTTGGCGGCGCCGGCGGCGATCGCCGCCTTGACGGCGGCGCGGATCTCCTGTGGATCCACGGCGGCGGGCAGATACTTCTCGAGCAATTCGACTTCGTGGCGTTCCTTGTCCGCGAGCTCTTCCCGCTTGCCGGTCACGTACATCTCGATCGACTCGCGCCGTTTCTTGATGCCGCGCCGGAGTACCTCGACCACGTCCTCGTCGGTGAGGTCGCGATGGAGTTCGATCTCGCGGTTCCTGGCGTCGGCGATGATCGTGCCGAGCAGGAGCGTGGCGGGCTTGTCGTGCGCTTTCCGCGACGCGTTGAGATCGGCGTGCAGCTGCCCAATCAACGCGGACACTTAGGTCGACCGCGTCCGGCGGTTCTTGCGGATGGCGGCGTTGAGCTTGCGCTTGCGGCGTTCGCTCGGCTTCTCGTAGTGACGATGCTTGCGCAGGTCGGACAGGATTCCGGCCTTCTCGCACTTCTTCTTGAAGCGCTTGAGCGCGCGCTCGAAGTTTTCATCGTCGTGGATGATGACTTCCGACAATAGTTCTCTCCCCCCTTCGTGGCGTTTGCGGCGCCGGATAAGTGTGCGTAGCCCTTTAGTTTAGCGACAGCGCCGGTGCGGTGTCAATGCTGGGGGAAATACGGCGGGATTAGTATATACTGGCGCATGACGCTGCCTGGCTCCCCCGCCGATTCGCTGTTCGTCACCTTCCAGCTCGCGCTGGCCGGCCGCTACTCGATTGACCGTGAACTGGGCCGCGGCGGCATGGGGGTCGTCTACCTAGCCCGCGAGGTCCACCTTGACCGGCCGGTGGCCATCAAGCTGCTACCTCCGGAGCGGGCCGCCGACCCCGCCCTGCGCGACCGCTTCCTGCGAGAGGCGCGGCTGGCCGCCAAGCTATCGCACCCGAACATCATCCCGATCTACGCGGTGGACGAGAGCACGGGGTTCGTGTTCTACGCCATGGCCTACGTGGACGGCGAGACGTTGGCGGAACGCGTGCGCCTCCGCGGCCCCGTGTCGAGTTCCGAAGCGGCGCGCATCATGCGCGACGCGGCCTGGGCGCTCGCCCACGCCCATTCGCAAGGACTCGTTCACCGCGACGTGAAGCCGGACAACATCTTGCTGGAATCGGGCACCGGGCGCGTGCTCGTGGCCGACTTCGGCATCGCCGCCGTGAGCGCCGACGCCACCGGCGAGGGAATCTCTGGCACCCCCGAGTTCATGAGCCCTGAGCAGGCGCTGGGGCAGGAGTTGGATGGCCGGAGCGATCTGTACGGACTTGGCGTCACGGCGTTCTACGCGCTCACGGGCCGGTTGCCGTTCGAGGGCAGGACGCCCACCGAGGTGCTGGCCAAGCAGGTCACGGAGCCGGCCGCGCCCCTGCTTTCCATGGGCGCGCCGGTCTCGCGCAAGATCGCGGCGATCGTGGACCGCTGCCTGGCGAAATCGCGGGACCAGCGGCCCGCCAGCGCCGAGGCGGTAGCCGCACAACTCGGTGTGGCGATCGAGCAGCGACGGGAACTGCCGGTTGCGTTGCGCGTCTTCGCGAAAGACGGCGCTCGCCTCAACGGCGGTGGCACTATCATCTTTCCGTTCGCGTTGCTCGGGGTGACGGTCGGCGTGTCCAGCCTGTTCGGGACCGCCGCGGCGTATGGCACCTTGGCCGCGCTGGGCGTGCTCAGTCCGCTGGCCTACCTCGTCCACGCCGCCGGACGGCTCCTCCGCCAGGGCTTCGCTCAGGCCGACGTGGCTCCGGCGTTCCAGGCTGAGATCGAGCAGGCGCGCGAGGAGCGGGCGGCCCAATACGGGCGCAGCCTGGCGAAGTTCGAGACTCCGCTCCGCCAGTTGGCTCTGACATCGGGGCTTGGTCTCGCGGGAACGACCATCTGGATCCTCGGCTCCGCGTTCGGACCCAGGATTCTGGGCCCCATCACCATTCCAGGGTGGGGCATATCGCTTTTCGCATTCTGTGCTGGCAGCGCATTCCTTTCCACGCTGGGGTACCTGACCGCCGTCCAGCAACGTGACGATGTGGACGGGAACTTCTGGAAGCGCGTTTGGACCGGCCGCATCGGCCGCGTCGTGTTCGCCATGGCGCGTCGGCTCGTGGGGCGCCGGAAGGCTTCCGCCGTGATGACGCATCGGGCGACGGAACTGGCGCTCGGACTAGCCGCCGAGAACCTGTTCGAGACGCTACCCAAGGAGACGCGCCTCGCCCTCGGCGATCTGCCGAAGGTGCTGGACCGGCTGCAGCACGATGCGCAGCTGCTCCGCGCCCAGTACAACGAACTGCAGGAGGCGCTGTCCGAGGCGCCGGACGGCGGCGCGTCGGAGGCCTACGCGGACGTGCGAGCCACGCGCGACGCCATCCACGACAAGCTCACCGACACCGTCGGCGCGCTCGAAACCATCCGGCTGAATCTGCTCCGCCTCCACGCCGGCTCGGCCACGGTCGACGGGCTGACGACGCACCTGAACATCGCGGCCGAAGTATCACGCGAGGTGGAGCGCTTGCTCGCTGCCCGCGAGGAACTCGAGCACCACCTCGAGTTCCCGCGCGAGATCGCGACGACGCCGGCCTAGCCCCTCACCCCGGCGGCCAGCCCAGCGACCGCCCGCCCATCAAGTGCAGGTGCAGATGGAACACCGTCTGCCCGCCGTCGGCATTCGTGTTCATCACCACGCGATACCCGCGCTGCGCGATGCCCTCCTGCTCGGCGATCTCGGTGGCCAGTTGCGTCATCTTGCCCACCATCGCGAAATCGCCGATATCGTTCAGCGATGCCACGTGCGCCTTGGGGATGATCAGGATGTGCACCGGGGCCTGCGGGTGCACGTCGCGGAACGCCATGAACTGGTCGTTCTCCACG
>Ga0307374_10014264_pt1 | contig 10841 bp, 7 predicted proteins | sample OX3MG_FD_202532 | JGI IMG/M metagenome (GOLD analysis project Ga0307374, IMG submission 202532) | Soil microbial communities from Risofladan, Vaasa, Finland - OX-3 | ecosystem: Environmental > Terrestrial > Soil > Coastal area > Acid sulfate soil | place: Finland: Risofladan, Vaasa | collected... | reverse complement strand
CGGGATCGTTCTTCGCATTCGTACGCGAATCGCTCGGCATCCGGGCGGGATTCTTCGCTGGCTGGCTGTTTCTCGCGTTCTACCCGGTCCTGGTCGGGCTGGACATGATCCTCTTCGGTGCAACGCTGAACGGGATCATCTTGGCGCACGGCGGGCCGAACATCCCCTGGTGGATCCTCATGCTCATTGGGCTCGCTCTAATCTGGGGCGTGGCCGTCATCGGCATCCGGCTCTCCGTTCGGTCCGACCTGGCGCTGCTGGCGTTCGAGTTCGCGGTCCTGTTCGCGCTTGCGGTTACGATCCTCGCCAAGGGTGCGCCCGGCGGCGACTGGCACGCACACGTATTCAGCCCCAGGGCGGGCCCGGCCGGCTTCGGCGGCGTCGTCATCGGCACCGTCTTCGCCGTGCTCGCCTTCACAGGTTTCGAGGCGCCGGCGTACCTGGGCGAGGAGGCTGCGGAGCCACGGCGAACCGTACCGAGGGCGATCTTGCTAACCACCGTCCTGATCGGGATCGTCTACGTCTTTTTCTTCTACGTCACGACCGTGGGGTACGGGCTTTCGAATATCGGCAAGCTCCCCGCTGACCCGGCGCCATGGGACACGCTCGGGCGGCACTATTGGGGCTCCAGCCCCACCATTCTCGTCGACATCGCTTCCGTCGTCGCTTTGATCGCCGGTGGGCTCGCCGCCCAGAACGGCGCGGCACGGATGGTGTACGCGCTGGGCCGCGAAGCCTTGCTGCCACGCGCATTCGGCCAAACGCATCGCCGCTTCGGCACGCCTGCTGCGGCGCTTACCGTCATGCTCGTGGCCTCGGTCGCGATGGGCCTCGGTTTCGGGCTTGGTTTCCAGCCGCTGCCGGCCTTCGCGCTCCTGAGCCTGATCGTGACGCTCTGCGCGCTTGGCGTGTACTCGCTCGCCCAAATTGGCCTCGCGCGCTACTTCTGGCGGCTGGGCAAGTTCAACCCATTCTGGCACGGGCTCCTGCCGACCGCGGCGGTCGCGGCGATTGTGTACCTCTTCATCAAGAACATCTCGCCGCAGCCGGCGTACCCGTCTGACCTCGCGATTTGGATCTCGATCGGCTGGGCGGCCGCGGGGATCCTCGGGATGGTCGTGCTCATGATCTTCAAGCCTGGCCAGCTGGCGGCCGCGGCCGCCATCATCGGCGAGGAAGGCACGCCCGAGGAGGCTGGTGTCTTGGACGCCTGAACACCCGCATGCGACGTACCGCTGCCGGAGCCGGGTACCTGTGAGGTGACACCCTATGAGTGATCAAGTTTTCAGCTCGGGCGCGATGGCGCAGTCCCGAGGACGCAGTTCGCACCCGCTCGATCCGCTGTCGGCCGACGAGATCCGCCTCGCCCGTTCGGTCGTGCAGCAGCTCCCAGAGCTGTCAAGTGATATCTGCTTCCCCTCCATCCGGCTCCGGGAACCGCCCAAGCAGCTGGTTCGAGATTTCCGCGCCGGGCAAAAGTTCGAGCGGCACGCGTGGGTCGTCGCGCACGACCTGTCGGCCCACAGGCTCTACGATGGCGTGGTTTCGCTCGATCGCCGGGAAATGCTCGAGTGGAACGCGCGGCCAGGGATGCAGGGCCCGCTGCTTCTCGAGGAGTACGACGCAGCGATCGTGCTCATCAAGCAGGATCCCCGCTGGCAGGAGGCGATCCGGCGCCGGGGCATCGAGGACCTGGACAAGGTCCGGGTAGACGCCTGGATGATCGGCAACTTCGCGATTCCCGCCCACGAAGGGCGGCGATTGTGCGCTTCGCTGGCGTATCTGCGAGAGAGGATTCCCGACCTGCCTTACGCCCGACCGATCGAGGGTGTCGTCGCCTACGTTGATCTCGACGCAAGACAGGTCATCGAGGTGCTCGACCCCGACCCCGTTCCCGTCCCCCGCGATCCAGCGCGGTACGACCCCGATGCCGTCGGCCCGCTCCGGGAAGATCTCCGACCCATTGAGATCACCCAGCCTGAGGGGGCCAGCTTCGATGTTCGCGGGAATGAGATCTCATGGCAGCGATGGCGGTTCCGGTGGTCGTTCAACGCGCGAGAGGGCCTGGTCTTGCATACGGTCGGTTTCGACGATCACGGCGAGTTGCGGCCGATCGCGTACCGGATTTCCCTGTCGGAGTTGGTGGTCCCCTACGGGGACCCAAGCCCGGCACACTACTGGCAGGGCGCGTTCGACGTCGGGGACTTCGGCATCGGGCGCGCTGCGAACTCACTCGAGCTGGGCTGCGACTGCCTTGGCCTGATCCAGTACTTCGACGTGACGATACATGACGACCGGGGCGACCCGACGGTCGTCCCGCGGGCCATCTGCCTGCACGAGGAGGACTACTCGATCCTCTGGAAGCACTGGGACTTCGTCGACGGCCACACCCAAGTGCGCCGTCAGCGCCGCCTGGTCCTCTCGTATATCGGCACGAACCTGAATTACGAATACGGCTACTACTGGTACTTCTATCTCGACGGCACGCTCGAACTCGAAGTGAAGCTGACTGGCGTGATGCAGACGAAAGGCCTCGCGCCGGGGGTGGATGATCGGTATTCGGTCACCGTGGCGCCGGGAGTCGGCGCGATGCACCACCAGCACCTCTTCAGCGTCCGCCTGGACATGGAGGTCGACGGGCCAGCCAATACTGTCTACGAGGTCGATCTAGTGGCGGCTCCAGAAGGCCCAGAGAATCCCTGGGGCAATGCCATGATTGTGAGATCGACCCCGCTGTTGAGCGAGAAGGCAGCGAAACGATCGATCGGCATCAGCGCCGGGCGAAGCTGGGTCGTCACCAGTGCGAACCGCCGAAACGCATTGGGCAAACCAGCCGGCTACCGGCTGATGCCGCAGAACTCGCCGCTGCTCCTGGCCCCGTCAGATACCCCGCTCGGCAAGCGCGCCGCCTTCGCGCAGCACCATCTGTGGGTGACGCGATTTCACCCCGACGAGAGGCACGGCGGCGGCGAGTACCCGAACCAGCACCGCGGCGGACTAGGGCTGCCCGAATGGACCGCTGCGGACCGGTCTCTCGAGGCGGAAGACCTTGTGCTCTGGCACACTTTCGGAATCTCACATATCGCCCGCCCGGAGGACTGGCCGGTGATGCCCGTTGAGCACTGCGGCTTCCGGCTGAGCCCGTGGGGCTTCTTCGACCGCAACCCGACTCTCGACGTGCCGCCGACGAGCGCCGGTGCCTGCGAGAGCGCTGACTGACGGCAGAGCACGAGGATGCCGACCGATTCGTTCAAAGCACTGCCGCTCGAATCGGCCAGGGCCACGCCAGCGCCGCGCCGGTCGAGGTCGGCCCGGCCCCCCGGCCAGCTGGCGGCTCGCGCGCGGTCAGAGTTGGATTAGATCCCCACAGCGTCCTGGCTAGCTGCAATAGCGCGGCCGACCATCAGACCGTTGGCCTTCATCAGGTTCCCGGAGACCGCATTCACGGATGTCGTGGTTTCGGCGGGAAACCTCACGCAGTCCGGGCGTGCCCCCGCGGCGCTGCGGAGAACTTCTCAGCGACGTCGCCGCCACCCTTCGTGTGCTCAACGAACGACTGCGCGCTCTGCCTGGGCACGGATCCGCTCAATCGCTCGTCCTGGCGGCGTGAATGCGTGGCTGAGCGAGCGCGATGGGAAGCGTACAAACAAAAAGTCCTTGCCTCGCCCACCGTTTTCGACAGGGTATGGCAGCGAGTCAAGCCCAGAAGTCAGCTGGCAACAGCATCACCGACCACGCCTGTCCCGTCGAGCAAGACATTCAGCCGAGATACCTCCGAGCTTTCCAGATACGGAGCGTAGTACTCGAAGATATGCTTGCGCGCCAGCGTCCGGGCCGCGGCCGGATCCTGCGCGCGCACGGCGGCAAGGACGAGGGCGTGGCGCCGACAGCTGTCAAGCATCTGCGCCCTCCGGTCCACCGACTGGGTTATCTTGCGCTCGATGAGCTGCAGCACGACAGAGCGCACGACGTCACTGGCAACCTGGAGCACTTATTGCCTGCGGCCTCGGCTAGGAGATCAAGCGAAAAATGCCTTTCCCAGTCCTGCTGGCTGATATCGACGAAGGCCGCGGTGAGCCCGGTCCCTGCGTTGTTCACCACCGCGTCGATGCGCCCGAAGTTGGCCGACGCGGCCGCGACGATGCGCTCCGCGGCATCCTCGGCCGCGACGTCGCAAGGCACGCATGACACGCGGCAGCCGCTGGCCTGAGCGACCGCTGCCGCCTGGGCGACCGTATCGGGATCTAGGTCGTTGAGGACCAGGTCGTAGCCTGACTCCGCTAGGAGGGTGGCGATCGCGCGGCCAATGCCGCGTCCCGCACCAGTGACGACGGCCACCGGCGACCCATCCCCCGCAGCCGCACGGCTGGCCTCATCGCTCATCAGACGCCTCCCCGGATGCCAGCGACCACCAAGACTGGCCGGACCGCGCATGCCGCATCCGCCAGGTGCACAGTCACCATACCGAGTGATCTCGGCAGGATTCGCTGCTGGCCGAGCCTTGACAGCCGCCAAGACTCAGCACCATCCTTACCTTCCGTCCGCTGCGCCCAAGATCATCTAGGGCAGCAGGAACTGCGCCGACGGCACTGACTGGAGGCGACAACGAGGATCGGCATCCCACGTGAATGACCCAGGAAGATCACAGCAAAGGGCCGTCAAAGGCGGCGCGCTCAGCATCGACTCCGACGGGCTCGTCGCTTTCACGCAGCACCTTGTACGGACGCGATCTGTGCACGACCCTGCCACCGGAGCAACTGAGCGCCAAGCGGCCATCCTGGTCGCGGAAAAGATGCGCGAATTCGGCTGGGAGCCATTGATCGAGGAAGTCGCCCCAGGACGACCGAACGTCGTGGCATTCGTGACCGGTGGCGGGGGCAGCGGCCCCACCCTGGTTTTCGAGGGCCATACGGACGTTGTCACCGAGGGCGAGCGCGGGGACTGGGACTCGGACCCTTACTCCGGGGAGATCAGAAATGGTCGGCTGTACGGGCGCGGCTCGGCGGATATGAAGTCCGGCTTGGCCGCAGCTCTTTATGCTGCTCGCGCCGTCCAGTTTGCCGGACCATTCCCAGGGCGCATTGCGGTCTGCGCTCTTGCCGATGAGGAAGGCATGATGCTTGGCGCCAAGCAGCTGGCCCGCTCCGGGTTGCTTGCCGATGCCGCGGGGGTGATCGTCTGCGAACCCGAAGGCGGCGAGATCTGCACGATGGCCAAGGGCGCTATCCGAGTCAAGATCGAGCTGCGGGGAGCGATGGCTCACGGCGCGATGCCGCATCTCGGAAATAACCCTATTTCCGCAGCCAGCCGACTGCTTCTGAAGCTTGAGCAGTTGCAATCCACGGTGCGAGCCGAATGCGCCATGAGTGACGGCGTCGAGGCCATGTCCATGACGCCAACCGTCTTCCTCGCCGGCGCGATGCCGCAGGTCAACGTGATCCCGAGTACCTCAGTTCTCTGCCTGGACCTTAGGACGACTCCCGCTGTGGACCATTCTGGCCTGCTCGCCCGGATCGGCGACCTGGCGGCAGGCGTCACCGCCGCCACCGGCGTGGACATAACGCTCGAGGTCCTGGACGACCGACCTGCCGTGGACATCAGCCCCGAGCACCCGCTCGTTGTGGCGCTGGCTGCCGCCCATGTCCGCGTCCATGGCGCTCCTGCTCCGTTCGGCATTGTTCCGGGGACGACTGACGGGACGATTCTCACCAGAGATGCCGGGCTGGCGACGGTCGTGTACGGGCCCGGCGGGAAATGGATCGCCCACCAAGCCGACGAGTTCGTCTCTGTCGCCGAAATAGGGCAGTACGCGATGGTCTACGCGGAGGCAGCGCGCGCATTCCTGTTCGACCCGAGCAATCGCCCTGGCCATGTCTGACGTCCTCGCGGCCAGCGACCGCGGCCTGCCAGTCGGCGCAGCATGGGTGTCGACCGCCACCTATCCGGTCTGCTTCCCCTATGACGGCAGTCCGGTCGGCGAGGCACCCTTGGGGGCACCTGAACTCGCGCGGCAAGCACTCGATCACGCCGTCAGCGTGCGTGCCGAGGTCGCCGCCCTGCCTTCCCGTATCCGCAGGTCAGTGCTGCTGACCGTCGGCGAGGAACTCCAGCGTGAGCGGGAGGAACTGACTGACCTGCTGGTCCTGGAGACCGGCAAGCCACTCGCCGACTGCCGGACCGAGTGCGACCGCGCGATCCTCACCGTCCACACCGCAGCCGAGGAGGTTAGCCGCATCCACGGCGAGACGGTGCCTCTTGACCTGAGTGCCTCTGGCGCTGGCCTGACCGGCTTCTGGATCCGAAGGCCGATCGGAGTCGTCATCGGGATCACCGGATTCAACTACCCGCTGCTGCTCGCGGCCCACAAGCTAGCCCCGGCATTCGCGGCGGGCTGCCCGGTCATCTGCAAGCCAGCACCGCAGGCTCCGCTTACGGTACTTCGGCTGGCAGGAATGTTCCGGCAGGCGCTCGAACAGGTGGGGGCTCCGCCAGGCGCCGTCCAGGTCGTGACTGGAGACGCCGAGGTCGGATCCGCCCTCGTTACCGACCGCAGAGTGGGCGCGATCTCCTTCACGGGCTCGGCGGCCGTCGGCCATCGCATCGCACGCGATGCGGCCCCGACGAAGGTGCTGCTAGAACTCGGGTCGAACTCAGCTCTCATCGTGACCGCAGATGCCGATCTGGACGCTGCGGCGCTCGCGGTAGCACGCGGCGGCTTCTATGCGTCAGGTCAGGCATGCATCTCGGTGCAGCGAGTCCTCGTCGACAAGCGGGTGGCTGGCCAATTCCTGAAAGCCCTGATCCCCCGCGTTGCCGCTCTGCGAGTCGGGGATCCCCGGCTCGAGTCGACGAAGGTGTCCGCGCTGATCGACGGCGCAGCAGCAGACCGGATCACGTCGTGGATCGGCCGCGCGGTCAAGGCGGGCGCTCGGTCACTCCACGGCGGGAGCGCACTGACACCAACCGTCCTGCTCGACGTCCCCGATGGCCTAGATATCTGGGACGAGGAGGTATTCGGCCCGGTCATATGCATACGCACAGTGGACGGGTTCGGTGCGGCCATAGCAACCGCGAACGCCTCTCGTTACGGGCTACACGCCAGCGTGTTCACAAATTCGCTCGACACGGCGCTGCGAGCCATTAACGAACTGGAGGTCGGAGGCGTGGTGATCAACGAAATACCAGGCTTCAGAGCTGACAATATGCCATACGGAGGGGTCAAGGACTCAGGCATCGGTCGCGAAGGGCCACGTTTCGCTATTGAGGAGTTCACCGTGTCCGGATGGCTGTCATCAGATCTCTCGGCCAGAAAGCGGAGATCGCGTGACCAGCGTCGGAGGCGCCCAAAGGCAGAGGCGCAATTTCAAGAACCTCTTCGACCTGACCGGCCGCCAGGCGCTCGTCGTGGGGGCGGGTTCCGGTATCGGCCGCGAGATGGCAGTGGCGCTCTCCGCCTTTGGCGCCCACGTATGCTTCGCTGACCGCGATCTCCCGGCGGCTCAGGAGTCAGCAATGCAAGCCGGGGATGGCGCGTCGGCCTACGAGCTCGACATGCTCGACCTATCCGCGATCCCGCTGGCCGCCGACAGGTTCTCAGACCTTGACATCCTTGTCTTCACGGCCGCAACGAATGTGCGCAAGCGCGTACTCGACCTCTCCGCAGCGGATTTCGACCGGATCACGCAACTCAACCTACGTGGAACGTTTGCGCTCCTTCAGGCATTTGGCAGGAACATGGTGGAGCGCCGCGGCGGCAGCATCATCGGCCTGACTTCCATTCGGGCCATGACCACCGAACCAGGGCAGGCCATCTACGCTGCGACCAAAGCAGCTCTCATTCAGATGCTGCGCACGGCTGCGGCCGAGTGGGGACCGGCCAACGTAAGGTTCAACCTCATCGCGCCAGGAGTAGTCGAGACCCCGCTGACCGATCAGATCAGGGCATCTCCTGAGTGGTACGACGCCTATGCGCGCAAGAGTATCCTCGGTCGCTGGGCCCAGCCGGACGAGATGGCAGGTGCGGCGGTTTACCTCGCCTCCGACGCCTCCAGCTACGTCACCGGATCGGTACTGGTCGTCGATGGCGGATGGACAGCAGCAGACGGCCGGTACACGCCACCTCCGTGATGCTTACTGCGCCTTCGACCTTGCCGTGAATGAGTTCTTGCGCGGGTTAGCCGCAGTTCGGTCGGACCGCGGCGGCCTATTGCACGGCCCGCCGCGCAGCCATTGCGGAAATCGATCTGGGTGGAGGTGTCCATTCAGGGGGTTGATTGAGCTGGGTGCTTGAGGCTGGCGGTGCTTGGCGGGGTTCGTACCGGCGTGGCTGATTTGATCTTGGGTCCTTGATCGCCGATCATCGTCGTCGTGCCCGCGGACGCCCAGCCCTCGCCGCCGCCCTCGTATGAGGAGCTGGCGGGGGTCAGGCCTGGCCCCGGCTGCGGCCCCGGACCGGACCAGGACCGCTGACGCGCCGGCCGGGCCGGGTTCGCCGCCCGGGCACTGGCCCGCCTAACCTTTCCGGCGTTGCTTCACGCGGGGCTCGGGTGCCGGACCTCGCCGCCGATCCAGACCTGATCGACCGCCACATCCGGCAGGGCGTCGACCGGGACGTGCCAGGGGTTGGTCCCGAGCACCACGAGATCGGCCAGCTTGCCGGGGGCGAGCACGCCACGGTCGTCGAGATGGCACGCCCAGGCGGCGTCCGCGGTGAACATGCGGAGCGCCGCGTCCAGGTCGATGCTCTCCTCCGGCGCGAGCACGTTGCCGAGCCGGGTGCGCCTGGTCAGCGCGCACCAGATGCTGTGAAACGGATTCGCGGCCTCGGGCTGGGATCCGGTGCTGTCGCTATTGCCAGGCACCCGGAAACCGCGCTCGTGCAGCGACCGCAGCGGCGGCTGGCTAGCTTCCGGCTGGGCGTCTCCGTAGCTGTAGATGAACTGCGGCGTCGCCACCGGCACGACGCCGAGCGCGGCCATCCGGTCCAGCCGAGGCCCGTCCACCGGGAGGTCTCCCCCGTGCTCGAGCCGGTGCCGGTGATCGGCGCGCGGATACCGCGCCAGCGCACGCTCGAGCGCCAGCAGCGCCATGTCGACGGCCTCCGCGGACTGAACGTGCATCATCAGCTGCAGTCCTGCCCGGTGCGCGGCCTCCACCTCGGCGTCGAGGTCGCCCTGAGTCCACTTGAGGTCGACCAGCGTCTCGTGCTCCAGGTCGTGCCCGGCGCCGTCGATGAACAGCTTGATTCCGGCCAGCCGCAGCCAGCTGTCGCCGAACCCGGTCTGCAACCCGGTCACCGCGAGGTCGGCAGAGGTCAGCTGCCGGGGACTGTGGAAGCGCAGGTCGATCCTGGCCGGGAGCCCGTCCTCGCGGCGCAGCTTCTGATACGCCTGCACGCCCTGCGCCGAATGCACGATGTCGTTGATGGTGGTAACGCCGCGGGCGGTGAACATCGAGCGGCCGAGCCCGGCCATCGCCGCGGCCACGGCGTCGACGCCGAACTCGGGCTGCGGCAGCTCGCTCCACAGTTCCGTGCCCCGTCCGGTGTCGAGGTCGAGCATCGCGCCCATCGCCGGAACCGCACCGTCCAGATAGCCGCCGGCCCGCAGTCCCGCCGTGTTGAGCGTCGTGACGTGCATGCCCGAGTAGACGACGACGGGCCGGTCCGGCACCGCCTCATCGAGGTCCTCACGGGTGATCGGCCGCTGCTCGGCGACGAACTGATGCAGGCCGAAGTTGGCCCGCCCGACTATCCACCCCGGGCCAGGCGTCGCGGCGGCGTATTCCCGCAGGGTCTGGCAGATCTCTCGCAGCGAGGAGTGCGGCGGCGCGTGCAGCGGCACCGCGTAGGAGAGGTGCGTGGTGGTCAGCTCGAAATGGCAGTGCGCGTCGACGAATCCCGGGATGACGACCCGCCCGCCGAGATCGACCACCCGCGCGCCCGGATGGGCGGATAGCAGTTCCTCGTCGTCTCCGGTGCCGGTGATGACATCTCCGGCGATCGCGACCGCCGAGGCACGCGGCCTGGCCGGATCCATCGTGTGAATATCGGCATGGACGATAACAAGGCTCTCGGGCATGGTCACGCCTCTCCGAGAACCGTCAGCCGCAGTGACGCCGGAGCGTTGGGCCTGCTGATCAGCCGCTGCGTGCTCTGCTTGGTCTTGGTCGCCAGCCACGGGTTCTCGTCGGTGCCGGGATGGCGCATGAATTCCGGGAAGTCGCTGGAGGCGATATTGAGCCGGAACCGGTGGCCGGGACGGAGCCGGTACCCGGTGTGGCCCATCTCGATCCGCACCGGCGAGTTCCCTGACACGTCGCCCAGCTCTCCCTGACCGCGGACGATCAGGCGGGCCGTCCCGTCCGGCGCCTCGTCCAGGAGCTTGGCGAACAGATAGGTCGACGGCGCGGTCGAACTCACCGTCGCCAGCAGGTCGACCGGCCCGGCGAGGTCGACCCGCGCGGTCGCCGGCTCGGTGACGAAGCTGAGCACGTCGGGCCGGCGCGCGGTCGCGGATTCGTCGGGGAACTCGTGCAGGAACGCGAACGAGTTCGGCACGCTGGACGCGATCAGGTCCTCGGGGTCGTATACCCACTGCCCCGCCTGCTCCTCGCGAGGCGCGTCCGCGGACAGCAGCCCGTCGGTCGTCGCGGCACCGGCCGCGCCGCTGAGGTACAGGTGCTGCTCGCGCGCCCCGGGCGGCGGCCAAGACGCAGACTCGTGGTAGCCCTCGTGGCCCAGGTGCCAGGACACCCGGGGCAGCGTGCTGGCGTCCCTGGTCCCCTTGAGGAACACGTCGAAGAAGTCCAGCGCCGGCCCGGTGTACAGGACCAGCATCCGG
>Ga0307374_10014263_pt1 | contig 10841 bp, 8 predicted proteins | sample OX3MG_FD_202532 | JGI IMG/M metagenome (GOLD analysis project Ga0307374, IMG submission 202532) | Soil microbial communities from Risofladan, Vaasa, Finland - OX-3 | ecosystem: Environmental > Terrestrial > Soil > Coastal area > Acid sulfate soil | place: Finland: Risofladan, Vaasa | collected... | reverse complement strand
TGTGCCGGAGAGTTTCCATCAGGCCGGCCAAACTGCGGCGATGGCCCATCCGCGCTCATCCCCCGCGGCCCGGGCACGCCGGCCCCGCCACTAAGCTGTCCGGCGACAGTTTCACCGGAAGGATCAGCAATGAGCGACGACAGCGCCGTCCAGCGGACCCTGGTCCTGCTCAAGCCGGACGCGGTGGCGCGCGGGCTCACCGGGCGGGTGCTCGCCCGTTTCGAGGATGCGCTGCTCAAGATCGCCGCGGCCAAGATGGTCTGGATGGACGCCGAGCTCACCAGGCAGCACTACTTCGACCTGGAAGAGCGGTTCGGCCCCGAGGTCTACAACCTGATGGCGCGGTTCATGCAGTCGGGCCCGGTGATCGCGCTCGTGCTCGAAGGCGTCGGCGCGGTGCCCTGCGTGCGCAAGATCGTCGGCTCGACCTATCCCGATCAGGCGGCTCCGGGCACCATCCGCGGCGACTTCGCCCACATGAGCAGGGCCTACGCGAACGCGAACGGCCTGCCGGTCGCCAACCTCGTACACGCCTCAGGTAATGCCGACGAAGCGGAGCGCGAGATCGGCGTCTGGTTCACCAAGGCTGAGCTGTTCGACTACCCCTCGGCCGCCCAGCAGTTCGCCTCCTGACCGCGGTGCCTGGCGTGGAAGAGAACCGGAACCAGCCAGACGAGGTCACGCGGGCCGCGCTCGAAGCTGTCTCCGAGGCGGTCGAGCTAGCCGACACCGAGCAGCGGCAGCGCCGGCCCCTGCGTGGTCGCGGGATCCGCGGCCGGATCAGCCGCCGGCTGGCCGGGCGGGCCGATCGCACCAGGGACGAGCGCCGGCTGAGCGCCACGCTGCGCGGTGCCGCCAGGCGCGGCGCGCACGTCACGGGGCGCGGCGTCTCAGCGGGCAGCCGCTGGCTGAGCAGTCAGGTGCTCGCGATGGCGCCTCGGCTTCCGGTCAGGGACCTGGCCACGCTGCGCGCCCAGTTCCCTGACCGGTCACCCGACGCGCTGGCCGACGCGCTGGTCGAGGGCGCTTCCCGCGCGTCTGCCGCGGTCGGGATGGCGGTCGGAGCCTGGGCGGTGCTGCCCTTCCTGCCTGCCGCCGGAGTGGAGATCGCGACCGAGACCCTGTCGGTCGTCGGCATCGAGATCAAGCTCGTGGCCGAGTTGCACGAGGTCTACGGGCAGGCCGTGCCGGGCAACGTCGCGGAGCGGATGACTGCTTACGTCGGGGCGTGGGCGCAGCGGCGCGGCGTGGCGCTGGCACCGGGCGGTCTCATGCTGGCAGCGGGATCTCCGCTTGCCCGGCAGCTACGCCGGCGGCTCGCCGCCCGGGCCGGCCGGAGCGTGTTCTCGCTCGGGCCGCTGCTGACCGGCGCCGCGGCCGGCGGGATAATCAACCGCAGGGAGACCCGCAAGCTGGGCCGCCTGCTCAGCGCCGACCTGCGCAAGCGGTCGCCGTATGCGGGCAGCTGGCCGGACCAGCCGGGCCCAGGGATCTACCGGCCGGGCCCGGGAATCTAGCTGCCTGGCCGGAGCCAGCGGTCAAGCCAGCTGAACTGCTCGGCCAGCACGTGCAGTACCGACTCCCTGGCCAGGTAGCTGTGGCTCTCCAGCGGCAGGACCACCAGCCGCGCGGTACCGCCGTTGCCCTGGATGGCCTGGAACAGCCGTTCCGACTGGACCGGAAACGTGCCCGAGTTGGCATCGTCGGCGCCGTGCACGAGCAGGATCGGCGCGCTGATCTGGTGCGCGTACCTGAATGGCGACACCCGGTCGTAGACCGCCGGCACCTCCCAGAGGCTGCGCCGTTCCGTCTGGAAGCCAAACGGAGTCAGCGTCCGGTTGTAAGCACCGCTGCGGGCGATCCCGGCGGCGAACAGGTCCGTATGCGCGAGCAGGTTGGCGGTCATGAAGGCGCCATAGCTGTGCCCGGCCACCGCCACCCGCGCGGGGTCGGCGATGCCGACCTCGGCCAGTGCCTTGACGTGCGCCGCCGCCGCCGCGGTGATCTGCTCGAGATAGGTATCGTTCTTCGTCTCCGGGTCACCGATCACGGGCATGGTGGCATTAGCCAGCACGGCATAGCCCCGCAGCACGAACCAGGCCGGGTCGGAGGCCGTGAGCCTGGTGAACCGCGTCGTGCTTCCGCGCACCTGCCCGGCCGTCCCGGCACTGCCGAAGTCGTACGGATACGCCCAGATCACCAGCGGAAGCCTGCCGTCGCGGGCGGCGTCGTAGCCGGGCGGGGTGTGCAGCAGCCCCGAGAGCTGGACGCCGTCGCCCCGGTCCGTGACGATCAGCTGCTTGCCCATGCCAGTGAGCTGCGGGTGCGGATCCGGCCACCCGGTCAGCCGCCGGGACTGGCTGGCACCCGGCCCAGGCTGGGCCGCGCCGACCGGGGTCAGGTAGAGATTGGGCGGCTCGGCCGGGCTCTCGTGCCAGATCACGGCCTGACCGGCGGCACCTGCCTCGAAGCAGAGCACGGTCTCGTACGCGTCGGCCGGGCTGGAGAAGAGCCTGGTTGTCTGTCCCGTCACCAGGTCGTAGCGGTCGAGGAACGGCCGTTCACCCTCCGGCGTCGCGCCGTCGCCTCGCAGGAAGATCGCCGGGCCGTCCTGCCGGACGGTCCTGGTGCCGTCCGGGTGGAGCCGCATCATCGGCGAGCCGGGGTCGGCGTAGTCGTCGTCTTCCGCGAGGTCGAAGATGACCTTGTTGCGGCCAGGATCAGACAGGTCGCACTGCCACGTCGTCAGCCACCTGCGGTCCCGGTCGCGCTCGACCATCAGCAGCGCATCAGCCGCGTCCAGGTTGGTCCAGCCCAGGCAGCGATGGGTGACCAGGAAGGCGAGCTCAGGCGCCCGGTCAAAAGGCCCGGACAGCCGCATGATCGCGTCGCGGTGCTCGGCAGCCACGACCGGGTCGCCCCCGTCGCGCGCCTCGGTCCACAGCACCCTGGCTGGCGCGCGCTCGTCCCACGCCACCTGCCGCGGCCCGGTCGGCACTCCCATCCTCGGGACCTCGTCGCTGACCGGCAGATCGGCGATGACCTTCACGAGCTTGCCCGCCGCCGTCCACACCTCCGTGCGCCGCGCGAAGTAGGCGTAGGGCACCCGGAACGAGAATGGCCGCTGCAGCCGGTAGACCAGCAGGTACTGGCCATCGGGCGACTCGGCGATGTACTGGTAAAGGCCTTCTGGCCCTAGCTGCACGGTCGCGCCCGTCACCGGATCGACCCGCAGCGGCACGGTGGTCGCCAGCGACTCGAACTGGTCCTCGTCGGCCGCACTCGTCAGCAGATCGGTGAAGGTCGCCATCTGTGACCGCTTGCCCGCCACTTCCTCGATTCGCGGCTCGATCGGCGCGGGCGGCCCGTCAGCAGCAGCCGGCACAGGACCTCCGCCGGCAGCCGGACCTCCGCCGGCAGCGGGACCTCCGCCGGCAGCGGGGGCGCCGAGCACGAACAGCGACCTGCCGTCTCTCGACCACCTGACCGTGCCGCCCAGCCCGGGCGGCTCGGCCCCGAGCACGTCTTTGACCCGGAGCCCCCCCGGAACCTGGACCGGATCGTCGCTGGTGCTGGCGTCGCAGGTCCAGACGCCGATCCCGGCATCCTCGTCGACCGTGAAGGCAAACCGCCGGCCGTCAGGTGCCCACACCGGCACGCTGACCTGAGCGCCCTCCGGCATCCAGAGCACCCGCTCGGTAGCGTCACTGATCCGCAGCACCGACAGCCCGGTGAACCGCCTGGTGCGCTGCCGGCCGCCCAGACCCGGATCGAGCCGCAGGCCGGCCAGGCTGAGCCGCGGCCTGGCCAGCATCGCGATGGGCGGATGAGCCTGGTAGTGCACCAGCACCAGGAACTCCTCGCCAGGGGACGGCGAGGCCAGCGGTGTCGGGGGCGCGTCGATGATCGAGACCACGTCAGGATCGGGAACAGCGAACGGCAAAATCCGGTCCCTTCACTAGATCTGGGTACGGCACCGGCAGCTTAGTTGCTTGCCCGACCAGCCTGACCAGTCATATCGGCGCAAGAGCGTCCACGATCATTAAGGCGCCTGACCAAATGGTAAGCCGCAGGTAACCTTAGGCAGCATGATCGAAGACAGGACACGGCGCCTACTCGATGTCAGACTTGCGCGTGATCAGGCCGGTCAGCGGCTTCCTTCGGTCGCCGCCGGGCTCGTCCGTGATGGCGAGATTGTCTGGACCGGCGGGCGCGGGCTGGTGGATGGCCAGGCTCCCGACGCGAGCACTCAGTATCGTGCCGGGTCCATCACCAAGACCTTTGTCGCCGCGTCGGTGATGCGGATGCGCGACGCGGGACAGCTGAGCCTGTCCGACCCGATCGCCGGCTACCTCGACGACGGGGCCGCGGGGTCGGCGGGGTCGATGACGATCGGCCAGCTGCTCTCGCACTCGGCCGGCCTGCGGGCCGAGACGGCCGGCCCGTGGTGGGAGCGGACGCCGGGATCCTCGCTCGCCGAGCTGTCAGCTCACTCGCTCGGCGAGGAAGCGGCGCGGTTCCGGCCCGGCCGGCGGCACCATTACTCGAACGTCGGTTACGCGCTGCTCGGAGCGCTGCTGTCGGCCCAGCATGGCCGGCCGTGGTACGACGTGATCGAGAGCGAGCTGCTGCGGCCCCTGGGCATGAGCCGGACGACCACCCGGCCGCAGCGGCCGCATGCGACCGGGTACGCGGTTCACCCGTACGCCGACGCGCTGCTGGCCGAGCCGGAGCACGACGCGGGTGCGATGGCGCCGGCCGGGCAGCTCTGGACAACCGTGGCCGACCTTGCCGCCTTCGCCAGGTTCCTGGCCGGCGACTCGCCGGCGCTGCTCGAGCCGACGACACTGGCCGAGATGCGCGAGCCGATCGTGATCAACGACCTGAGCGACCAGCCGTGGGCAACGGGATACGGGCTCGGGCTCCAGCTCTGGAACGTGGCCGGCGTGCGGTACTACGGGCATACCGGCTCGATGCCCGGCTTCATCGCCGTTGCTCAGATCACCGACGCTCCCGGTGCCGACACGGCCATCGTGCTCTGCAATTCCACCAGCGGCTTCAGCCGGTCGCTCGGTTCGGACCTGCTCGACATCCTGGCCGACGGCGAGCCGTACTGCCCGCCCGAGTGGACGCCAGCCCGGGTCAGCGAGGACCTGCTCGAGATGCTCGGCAGCTGGTACTGGGGACCGGTCCCGTTCACGCTCCGCCTGTCCGGCGACGTGCTCGAGCTGCATCGGGAGGATGGGGACGGGCGGGAGATGCGGTTCACGCGCGACGCCGACGGCGGGTGGCTCGGCCTGGACGGCTACCAGGCCGGCGAGCCGCTGACCACCCGGATCGGGCCGGACGGCTCGGTGAACGCGCTGGACATCGGCTCGTTCATCTACACCAGAACCCCGTACGACCCGGCCGCGCCGGTCCCCGGCGGCGTCGATCCCGACGGCTGGCAGGCGGCCCCGGCCGCGCAGTCGCTATTATCCGAGCGCTGTCATCCCGGGTGGCCCGCCCGGCTGGGCGGGCCACCGCGGGCGGCCGCTAGTACCAGCCGTAGGCGCGCTCGTGCGCCCAGGCCCGGCTCGGCTTGCCGTAGCGTGACCTGATGTAGCGCAGTCCCCACCTGATCTGCGTCCTCGCGCTGGTCCGCCAGTTCCGGCCCGCCGATGCCATCTTGCTGCCGGGTACTGCCTGCGGAATGCCGTATGCACCCGAGTACGGATTGGTCGCGTAGACGTTCCAGCTGCTCTCCCGATCCCAGAGCCAGTTCACGTACCTGAACTGGTACTTCGGCCGCCAGTGGAACCGGTTGTACATCATCTTCCAGGCGATCTCCCGCTTCCGCCCGAGCCGGTGCCGCGCGGCGGCGGCGGTCACCCGGGTAGTGAGCAGAGCGGCAGAACTGCCCTCGGTCGCCGGCGCGGTTCCCGCGGTGTGCGGGGCACTGACCGTATGCGCCAGCCTGAGCGGCTGGGCAGCGACGCTGGCCGACATTCCGCCGCTGGCGGCAATGGCCGCCACGGCGAACGCCGGAGCGCTCAGAACGATGGTAAATCGGGTGGTGGTGCGGTTCAGCAATCTCAAGCGAGACAAGGTGAACTTTCGGCCGGGCACGCTATTTCGCGTGCTCAAACACCACCCCTCGACTGCCTGGCTCGGCAGCTGCGTGCGGGCTCGTCGCAGGTTCAGGGCGACAGGTGGTTACGTTACGTAACACGCCACGCACGCGGGGTGCTCTAGCACCACTACGATGCCCGAAGATCTGGGCATAGGCAGGCGGAATCACCGAAAAACTTCTATGAAATGAATCACATCTGTGGTTCGGAGCCCTTGTGCCATTCGCCGGTAACGGCATTCCGTTGTGCCGGGCAAGCGGCTGCGCGACCGCGAACTGGCACGTCAGCGCCGTTCCCGGCGAAACGGTCAGTACGCCATAAGCGTCCGGACGCCGCTGGCCACTTTCTCCACGGTGGGGATCACCTGCTGCTCGAGCGCATCGGCGAAGGGCAGCGGAACGCAGTCAGCGGCGATCCGCCTGACCGGGGCGTCGAGCAGTTCGAAGCCCTCGTCGGCGACGATCGAGGCAACCGTGCCGCCCCAGCCGCCCTGGTACGGGTTCTCCTCCACGATCAGCAGCCGCGAGGTCCGGCCTACCGACTCGAGCACGGCGGCCATATCGAGCGGCACCAGGCAGCGCAGGTCGATGACCTCCGCGCTGACGCCCTCCTGCGCGAGGCGGTCCGCGGCGGACAGGGCCATCGGCACCGTCGCCGCCAGCGCGACGATGGTGATGTCCGTGCCGGCCCTGGCGATAGCGGCCTGGCCCAGCGGCACCACATGACCGTCAGGAGCGGTCGGCCCCTTGCTGGCGAACAGGCCCTTGTGCTCGAAGAAGACCACCGGATCCTCGCTGCGCACCGCCGAGGCCATCAGGCCGACCACGTCGGCCGGGTTGGACGGGGCGACGATCTTCAGGCCAGGGATGGCGAGCGTCCAGTTCTCCACCGCCTGCGAGTGCTGCGCGCCGAAGCCCAGCCCGCCCCCGTTGGCGGTCCGCACCACGAGCGGAACAGTGACCTGCCCGCCGGTCATGTACCGCATCTTCGGAATCTCGTTGGCCAGGTAATCCCAGCACACGGCGAAGAAGTCGGAGAACATGATCTCGGCGACCGGCCGCATCCCGGTCATCGCCGAGCCCATGGCCAGGCCGAGGATGGCCTGCTCGGAGATCGGCGTGTCCCAGACCCGGCCGGGCCCGAACTCCTCGAAGAGTCCCTGCGTGGTCTTGAACACCCCCCCGGCCTTGCCGATGTCCTCGCCGAGGCAGACGACGGCGGGGTCGCGCCGCATCTCCCGCGCGATGCCCTCGGCCACGGCTTCCCGGTAGGTGACTGTTTCCCCGAGCGCGCGCGTCGGGTCCGCCGCGCGGCCGCTCATGTCCGCCATTGCGAGCCTCCGTCTGCCCATACGTCGGTGAGTGCTTCTGCTGGATCAGGCGCGGGAGCGGCCCTGGCCGCGGCGATCGCCGCGGCGACTACCTGCGCCGCGCGGTCGTCAGCCTGGACGGCGTCCTCGACAGGAACGCCCAGCGCGGCCAGCCTGGCCCTGGCGATGTCGAGCGGGTCCCTTTCCAGCCATTCCTGCACTTCCTCGGCTGGCCGGTAGGTCGCCGGATCGGTGCGGCTGTGCCCGAAATGCCGGTAGGTACGGGCCTCGATCACCGTCGGGCCCTGTCCCGACCTGGCGTGCTCCGCCGCGCGGGAGACGGCGTCGGCCACGACCACCACGTCGTTGCCGTCGATCACCTCGGCGGGGATCGCGTACGCCGGGGCGCGGTCGGCGGCCGGATTGGCGACGGGGGTCACCGACCCGATCGGCGTGTACTCCATGTAGAGGTTGTTCTCGCAGATGAACAGCACGGGCAGGGACCAGACCGCGGCGATGTTCAGCGCCTCGTGGAACGCCCCGATATTGGTCGCTCCGTCGCCGAAGAAGGCCACCGCGACCTGCCCGCTGCCCCTGAGCTTGGCCGACCACGCGGCGCCAGCGGCGAGCGGCAGGTGCGCGCCCACGATCGCGTACGAGCCGAGCATTCCCGCCGATGCCTTGGTCAGGTGCATCGACCCGCCCTTGGCCTTGCACAGGCCGGTCGCCTTGCTCATCAGCTCGGCGAGGCACTCCTGCGGGGTGGCGCCGCGCGCGATCGCGTGGTGATGGCCGCGGTAGGTGGCGAAGACGTAGTCGTCGGGGCGCAGTGCCGAGCTCGCGCCGACCGCGACGGCCTCGTGGCCGGCCGCGAGGTGGGTCGTTCCCTTCACCAGGCCGGCCAGGAACAGGTCGTGGGCCGCCTTCTCGGTCCGGCGGATCACCGCCATCTGCTCGTACAGCGCGAGCAGCTCGCTGGCTCCGATGTCGTCCGTCGCGGCAACCGCTGTCATCGCGCCTCCCCTGGCTTGGTCTCGCCGCGTCCGGCGGCGGTGTTCAGGTGGGACTGGCTCTCGCGGAGCGTGTCGAGCGCGCCGCCGACGGTCCAGTACTTGCGGCCGGCGACCAGGAGTTCCTCGGCGGGAAACTTGGTGATCACCTCGCAGCCGTCGGCGGTCACGACGACTTCCTCCTCGATCCGGGCGGCTGACCAGCCGTCGGAGGCCGGCCAGTAGGTCTCGAGCGCGAACACCATGCCCTCCTCGAGCGGCTCGGGATGGTCCAGGGAGACCAGGCGGCTGAAGATCGGCTTCTCCCAGATCGACAGGCCCACGCCGTGACCGTACTGCAGCGCGAAAGCGGCCGTCTCGTCCGGAAAGCCGAACTCGGTTGCCCGCGGCCACAGCGACACGATGTCGGCGGTGGTGGCGCCGGGGCGGACCATGGCGATCGAGGCGTCCATGTACTCGCGGCACCGCGTGTAGGCGTCGCGCTGCGCCCGGGACGCGCTGCCGACCGCGAGCGTGCGGTAATAGCAGGTCCGGTAGCCGTTGAAGCTGTGCAGGATGTCGAAGAACGCCGGATCTCCCGGCCGCAGGATCCGGTCGCTGAACACGTGCGGGTGCGGCGAGCACCGCTCCCCGGAGATCGCGTTGACCCCCTCCACGTACTCGCTGCCCAGGTCGTACAGGACCTTGGCGACCAGCCCGACGCACTCGTTCTCCCGCACCCCGGGCCGCAGGAACGCGTACAGCTCGTCGTAGGCGGCATCGACCATCGCGCAGGCCTGGGCGAGCAGGGTAATCTCGTCCTTCGTCTTGGTGCGCCGTGCCTCGAGGAAAACCTGCTGGCCGTCGACGGTCTCGATCCCCTCGGCTTTCAGCGCGGCCAGGACCGGCATCTCGGCGACGTCGATCCCGACCGGCGCCCCGGCCAGGCCGCGCTCGCGCAGTTCCGCCGCCACCTTCCTGGCCAGCTCCTGCGCGATCCCCGCGTCCGGGTGGAACGCGCCCCGCAGCGTGGAGATGCCCGCCCGGGCGCCGGTCCGCGCCGCGCCCTCCATCGTCGGCTCGCCGCCGGAGTGGTCCAGCCACGGGTTGTACATCTGGTGGTGCCGGGCCGCCGAGCCGAAATCCCAGGTGATGGGCTCACCCCCGCGCGGCAGCAGCGCGAACCTGATCAGCTTGTCCATCGCCCAGGTACCGATATGGGTCGCCGCCATGTACCTGGTGTTGGCCATGTCGAAGCTCAGCAGCGCGCCCAGCTCGGACGCCTCGAGCTTGGCCTTCAGCCGGGCCAGCCGCTCCGTGCGCAGCCGCTCGAAGTCAACCCGCTGCTCCCAGTCGACCGCGCTGGTGCCGAAGGTACGTATCGCCATAGCCGCTACCTCACCCCTGAGTTACCGATTGAGCCATCGATCTGCCTACGTCTGCCAGTATGACCGTGGCGGCGTTGCGGCCCGGCGCCCCGGAGACCGAGCCGCCTGGGTGCGTCGTCGCCCCGGTCTGGTACAGGCCGGGGACGGGCATCCGGTGGCTGGCCCAGCCCGGTACCGGGCGCATGTCACCCGACTGCGCCGGGCCGGCGTCACCGCCGTGGCAGGAGCCGTGCCAGTTGTGCTCGTTCATCCGCTCCAGATCGAGCGGGCTCTTCACGGCCGACGCCAGGATCACCTCGTCGGTCAGGTTCGGCGCGTACGTGCGCAGCTCGGCGAGGTTAGCCGCCGATACGCCAGCCTTCTCTCCGTCCCATCGCCCGGGTCCGCCCGGGAGCTCGTAAGGCTGGAATCCGACCACCTTGAGAGTGTGCATGCCGTCGGGCGCCCGCGACGGATCGGCCACCGTCGGGCAGAGCACGAGCAGGACGGGGTTGTCCGTGGCGATCCGGCCTGCCCTGAAGTCGGTGGCCAGCCGCAGCATCCGGTCCGCCGACTGCGGCGTGCCGGAGGCGACCGACCTGATCACCCTCACACCGCCGTCGGCGGGGAATTCGGGCGGCACCGTGGTCGCGTAGTGGCTGACGAACATCGAGATGCCTGGCTGCCAGGTGGCCACGCCGTCGATGAAGTCCTCGCCCCAGGCCGCGGCGGGCGCCATCTCGACCAGGTGCTTGACGTGAATGGTGGACAGCACCGCCTCGCGGGCCAGAAAACGCTCACCCGACTCGGTCTCGACACCGGCGCACCGGCCGCCTTGCAGGACCAGTCCGCTGACCCTCGCGCCCGTCAGGACCACCCCGCCGTGGCTGGTGATCACGCTGGCCAGCGCGCGCGGGAGCGCCGCCGAGCCGCCGCGCGGCAGCGTCCAGCTGTGCTGCTGCCTGCCATGGGCCAGCGAGTAGGCGAGCAGGCCGGTACCGGGGCGCTCCGGCGGCTGCATGGTCATGAAGGACATCCACAGCATGAACGCCCTGGTGTGCGGATC
>Ga0307374_10014262_pt1 | contig 10842 bp, 12 predicted proteins | sample OX3MG_FD_202532 | JGI IMG/M metagenome (GOLD analysis project Ga0307374, IMG submission 202532) | Soil microbial communities from Risofladan, Vaasa, Finland - OX-3 | ecosystem: Environmental > Terrestrial > Soil > Coastal area > Acid sulfate soil | place: Finland: Risofladan, Vaasa | collected... | reverse complement strand
TCCCGCAGGATGCCGGCGTTGTTGACCAGCACGTCCAGGCCCCCGAAGGTCTCCACGGCGGTGTTGATGAGGCGCTGGGCGCCCTCCCAGTCCGAGACGTCGTCACCGTTGGCGACGGCCTCTCCACCCATGCCCCTGATCTCCTCGACCACCTTACCGGCGGGGCCGGTGGAGTTGCCCGACCCGTCGACCTCGGCGCCCAGGTCGTTGACGACCACCTTGGCCCCCTGGCGGGCGAACTCGATGGCGTGACCCCTCCCGATGCCTCGACCGGCACCGGTGATGATGACGACTCTTCCGTCACAAATCCCTGACACTTCATATCCTCCTCGGAATGCGCAGCGGGAGTGTAGAAGCTGGTAGTAAGGACTGGCCCATCCGGAAAGGACCCCAGTGCCCGATTGGAAGCAGCTGTCCGAGGCCCTGTCCTCCACCCTGCACCTGACCACCAGCCCCATCGGCATCACCTTCTCCGACCAGGCCCCCGCCGGAATCGACGCCTTCGACGCACCTATGGCCGCCCCGGCCGAGGACGGCCGCACCGGCCGGGTCCCGGCTGGTTGTGCCTTTTGGACCCACGCCGCCGAGCGGACCTTCACCACCGTGGCCGAGGACCATGGCAACTGCAGCGTGGGCAGCTTCACCCACGGCCTCAAGACCGCCGATGAGGTGGCCTCCAACGGGGACGTGGCCGCCCTGGTGGGCTCGGGTTGGGCCCCAGACACCCTCCTGTCGGTGCTCCCGTCCGTATCGGGGCGACCCTCCAACGTGACCTACGGGCCGCTGGCGGACACGTCCGTGGATCCCGACGTGGTACTCATCCGCCTCAACGCCAAGCAACTGATGGTGCTGTCCGACGCCTCCCCTGGCCTCACCGTCGAGGGCAAGCCCCAGTGCCACATCATCCCGATGGCCCGGGAGTCCCAGCAGGTGGCGGCCAGTGTCGGTTGCATGCTGTCCCGGGTGAGGACAGGCATGCCCAGCACCGAAATGACCGCGGTCATCCCCGGGCCTCGCCTGGCCGAGGTGGTCGGCGCCCTGGAAGAGACCAACCGGATCGACTCGTTGGTGGCTGCTTATGCCGCTTCCGACGCCGAGCGGTTCTGACAGCACGGCACCGGGTACACCATGCTGGGCTGGGCCACGCGAGGTTCTTAGCGAGGGGAGAGCATCGATGCAGCGCCTGACCGGGCTGGACGCCACGTTCCTATACGTGGAGACACCGACCAACCACATGCATGTGGCGTCCACGGCCATCTTCGACCCGTCCACCGTCCCGGGGGGCTATTCCTTCGACCAGTTGCGCCAGCTGGTGTCGGACCGCCTGCCCCTGCTGCCGCCGTTCCGCCGGCGCCTGGTGGAAGTTCCCTTCGCCATCCACCATCCCATCTGGATCGAGGATCCGGACTTCGACCTGGACTACCACATCCGCCGGGCGGCCCTGCCGTCACCGGGGGGTCCGTTGGAGCTGGCCGCCTTTGCCGCCGACGTGGCCGGCCGCCAGCTCGACCGGCGCCGTCCGCTGTGGGAGATGTACGTGGTCGAGGGCCTGGAGCACGGAATGATCGCCTGTGTCACCAAGGTTCACCACGCCGCCATCGACGGGGTGTCCGGCGCGGAACTGACGGTCAACCTGCTCGATCTCCAGCCCGAGCCGGCTCCGGTGCCGCCCCAGGAGGAGGAGTGGAAGCCCGACCGGGTTCCGACCGACCTGGAGATGGTGAGCTACGCCGTGTCCTCCCTGGCCCGCCAGCCCCTGGCCGCGGTCAAGGCGGTGCGTCGCACCGTCGGCATGGGTCTCAACCTGCGCCGGCGGAACCGTCAGCCCGGGGTCAAGACGCCGCCGGCTCCCTTCAGCGCTCCCCGCACCCTGCTCAACCGATCCATCACCGCGCATCGGACCCTGGCCTTCACCGAGGTCCATCTGGATCAGGTCAAGGCCATCAAGGACGCCCTCGGCGGAACCGTCAACGATGTGGTCATGGCCATCTGCTCGGGAGGCCTGCGTCGCTATCTGGCCGACCACGATGACCTGCCCACGGACAAGTCCCTCATCGCCATGGTCCCGGTGTCGGTGCGCACCGAGGACCAGAAGGGAGCCATGGGCAACCAGGTGTCCTCCATTTTCGTGTCACTGGCCACCGACATCGATGATCCGCGGGAGCGCTTTGCCGCCATCAAGGAGGGGACGGCCGCGGCCAAGGATCAGGAGAAGGCGATCAGCGCATCGGTGCTGACGGATTGGACGGAATTTGCCGCTCCGGCTCTGGCGGCCCGGGCCGCCCGATTGGCGTCCTCGATGAAGGTGATGGAGCGGATGGCGCCGATCTTCAACGTCACCATCTCCAACGTCCCCGGTCCGCCCTTCCCGCTCTATTCGGCCGGCGCCCAGATGAAGGCCATGTACCCGATGGGCCCGGTCAACGACGGGGTCGGGCTCAACATCACCGTCATGAGCTACATGGGCACCATGTTCTTCGGCCTCATGGCCTGCCCCGAGGTGGTGCCCGACATCTGGGACCTGGCCGCGGCCATGAACGAGGCGCTGGAGGAGTTGACCAAGGCGGCGGGCGCGCCCCAGGAGGTCGCGGCGCCCAAGCGGGTCGCCAAGGCGAAGCCGCGCTCGGCGCCCACCGCTCCCTGATGGGGCTCACGATCATGGCGGTGCACGCCCACCCCGATGACGAGGTGATCGCCACCGGCGGAGTGCTGGCCCGGTATTCGGCCGAAGGAATAAACACCGTAGTGGTGACCTGCACCAACGGGGAGGAGGGTGACGGGCCCGGTGGCGTCAAGCCCGATGACCCCGCCCACGACGCTGACGCCGTGGCCCGCCTACGGCGGGACGAGTTGGAGCGCGCCTGCGCGCTTCTCGGTGTGAATCACCTGGAACTGCTTGGTTATCGGGATTCGGGTATGGACGGCTGGACGGGCAACAGCCATTCCGACGCCTTCGCCAATGTGGAGGTCGATGTGGCCGCGGCCCGGGTGGTGGAACTCATGGAGCGCTACCGGCCCCAGGTGGTGGTGACCTACGACGCCAACGGAGGCTACGGCCATCCCGATCACATCCAGGCCCACCGGGTGACGATGGCCGCGGTGCAGGCCTGCGGAATACCCGAGAAGGTCTACTTCAGCGCCTTTCCGCGCTCGGCCTTCGAACGCTTTGCTGAGCGGTTGCGCGAGATCGGCATCGATCCCGAGGAGATCGGAGTCACCGCCCCGGATGACCGGGACGAGGCACCTCCCTTCGGCGTCCCTGATGAGTTGATCCACGCCACCGTGGACGTCAGCGCCTACATCGAAGCCAAGCGGGCGGCGCTGATGGCCCACGGCAGCCAGACCGACAACAGTTTCTTCAACCGCATGCCGATCGAGGGCTTCAGCCTGGCCTTCGCCAACGAGAGCTTCACCCGGGTTTCCTCCCGCGTCCCTGTCGAGGGCGTGGAGGACGATCTGTTCAACGGCCTCCGCTGAAGTCGGCGATGCCCGTGTCCTCGGTGGAAGCCTGGCCGTAGAGGCGGCGGGGTATGCGTCCGGCCCGGTGGGCCATGCGCCCGGCGTTGGCGGCGTGACGGATGGCCTCGGCCATGAGGTCGGGGTGGCGGGCCCGGGTGATGGCGGTGGCGACCATGACCCCGGCGCAGCCCATCTCCATGGCAATGGCCACGTCCGATGCGGTGCCCACGCCGGCGTCGAGGATGACGGGGACCTTGGCCTGGTCCAGGATCATGGCCAGGTTGTAGGGATTGCGGATGCCCATGCCGGATCCGATGGGCGAACCCAGCGGCATGACCGCCGCGCAACCCAACTCCTCCAGGCGGCGGGCCGTGACCGGGTCGTCGTTGGTATAGGCCAACACGGCAAAGTGATCATCGACCAACCTCTCGGCCGCCTCCAACAGCTCAACCGCGTCGGGCATGAGGGTGCGGTCGTCTCCGATGACCTCGAGTTTGACCCAGTCGGTCTCGAAGGCCTCCCGGGCCAGGCGGGCGGTGGTAACGGCGTCGCGGCTGGTGTAGCAGCCGGCGGTGTTGGGCAGGCAGGCCACGCCGTGGCGGTCGAGGACGTCGAGGACCGAGCCCCGGGCGGCCGGGTCGACCCGGCGTAGGGCCACGGTGGCCACCTCGGCCCCGGAGGCGACCAGGGCGCGCTCCAAGGCATCGAGACTGCCGGCGCCCCCGGTGCCCAGGATGAGCCGGGACCCGAGGGTCCGACCGGCCAGCACGAACGGATCGTCAGCCACCGCCTCCTCCTGTCATCCGCCCTGGGCGGCGCTCAGCACTTCCACCGCGTCCCCCTCGGTCAGCTCGGTCGCGGCCCACTGGCTGCGGGGGACGACCTCCCCATTGCGGGCCACGGCTGTTCCCCGGCCACCGCCGTGCAGCTCAGAGACGACGTCGGCCACCGTGGCCCCCCCGGGCAGGAGGCGCGACTCCCCGTTGATCAGCACGGACAGGGGCGAGATGCTCATCGGGCCATGGCCCCGAAGCGGGCCGGGTCGAAGGGTTCTCCCAGCGCCGGCATGGATCCGGTGGTGATCAGTTCGGCCACCAGGTCGGCGGTCACCGGAGTGAGCAGGATCCCGTTGCGGTGATGGCCACCGGCCATGACCAGGCCGGTCACCCCGGTGGCGCCGATGACGGGGGCGTTGTCAGGCGAGCAGGGGCGTAGGGAAGCGGTGGCTTCCACGAACTCGAACTCGGAGATTTCCGGGACCAGGCCGTAGGCGTCGCGCAGCAGGTTCATCACCGCGCCGGTGGTGACGGTGGTGTCGAAGCCCTGCTCCTCCATGGTCGCGCCCACCACCACTTCACCGTCCGAGCGGGGGACGAGGTAGACCGAGGAGCCCTCCACCAGGCCCCGGACGTTGCGGTTGACCACCGGGACCCCAGCCCGTTGGCGCAGCCGGAGGATCTGGCCCTTGACCGGGCGGATGGGAGGAAGCAGGTCGGGGGGGAGACCGGCAGCCCCGGTCAGGGCCGAGGACCAGGCCCCGGCAGCCAGGACGACCACTCCGGCGCGAAGCGGCTCGGCGCCGGCCGGCGTGACCACCGCGCCGGTGCAGGCGCCGGCCTCCATGAGGAGGGCCTCGACCCTCCCGGCCAGGAACTCGACTCCGCCGCGCCGGGACGCTTCGACCAGGGCGGCCGACAGGCGTCTCGGATCGACCTGGTGGTCTCCCTCCACCAGCACCCCGCCCCGGATCCGGGGGGACAGGGCGGGTTCGATGCGGCGGCACTCCCGGCTGGTGAGCCGTTCGGCTTTGAGTCCGAGCTCCTGTTGGAAGCGGTGCAGCTCACCGAGCCAGGCGTGGTCACCGGTGTCGGCGGCCACGGCCAGGGTCCCGCATGGCCGGTAGCCGACGGAGGTGCCGGAGGCTTCCTCCAGCTCAGCGGCGAAGTCGCCCCAGCGTCGAGCCGACTCCAGGTTGAGGCCGAGTAGAGCCTCCTCCTCGTAGTGGACCTCGGTGACCGGGGCCAGCATCCCCGCCGCCGCCCATGACGCCGCCCGCCCGGGAGCCGGGTCGATCACGGTGACGGCCAGGCCCCGCTGGGCCAGGCGCCAGGCGATGGCCAGGCCGATGACGCCCCCGCCGATGATCAGCGCGTCCGGGCGCTGGGATCGGTTGGATTCGGGGTGGGCAGGAGAGGTCGGCATCGGAATCGCCGGCCGCGGGCGGGCTGGCGGCGGCTCCCGATGGTACCGCCGGGGCCCTCAGCTAGCGTCGTCTGATGTCTGGTAGGCCTCGATGGTGAGCTTGGAGCCCGAGCTTCCGTTGCTGACCGTGGGCTCGGTTCCCACCTGAAGCTGCCACTCATAGCTGTCGCGGCTGAAGCGGTAGGCGAGGATGGTGGTGCCTTTATGGTCTCTGGTCGGCGCCGCCCCCCGCAGCTTCCAGCCCAGGGAGGCCAACTCGACGTTGTAGAAGCCCAGAACGTCGGTGCTCGACGCCGCCACGAAGAAGGTGGCGCTGCGGTCGTACTGGCTGGTGCCCCCATCCAGGTTGTCATACGAGGTCACTTTGGCCCCCTGGGGGACGACCAGGTTCTGCAGGACGTCGCTGGGGGGATCGCCCTGGTTGAGGATCGGGGTCCACAACGACGCAGCCGGCTCCGGAGAGAGATTGGTGGTGGGCGGCAAGCGCTGGGGCTTGGCGTTAAGGATGGCCGGTAGGAGGAAGCCGATCCCGAGGCCGACGGCGCCCACCACCACGACCAGCACGAGCAGGAACCCGCGCTGGGGGGCGCGGGTGGCCGAGTTCAGGGGCGAACGGTGGCCCAGCGCAGCACCACGCCCTCACGGCGCAGCGAGCTCCGAAACCACAGGTAAGAGCAGGCGATGGCCGAGACAGTAAGCGCGGTGGAACCGATTGTGCGCACCACCAGGAAGGTGCCGAGAGAAGAGGTGAGCAGCAGGATGAGGGTGGCAGCGCCGTTCACGGCGTAGACCAGGGCCCACAACAGCGAGAGCTGGAGGAAGAACTGGCGCAGCTTGCCCGTGCTCATGAGCGACTCGGGCAGGGGGCAGAAGTCATGGGCCAGGCGCTCCACCAGGGGCTGGCTGGAGCGAATGGAGACCAGGAACAGGCCGGCCAGGACGAAGGTGGCCAGGGTGGGCTGGAGGAAGTAGACGAAGACGCTGCCGGTGGCCAGGGCCAGGCCGGTCCGCACCGTGAGAAGGGCCGCGCCCAGCAGCAGGACCCCCGGGATTCGCTTGCCGTGGCGCATCCGGACGAGCATGGCGGCGTAGCACCAGCCCAGTGCGGCCAGGAGGCCGATCCGCAGGCCGGTCAGACTCAACAGCCCGTAGAAAAGGACGAGAGGGGCGATAGTGGACTCGAGCAGGCGGAAGGCGGCCATCTTGAGCAGGCGAACGGGATGAGGAAGCTCGAGAGTGTGGGTGGCGGCGCTGTCGGGGGCCACCTGGGTGGACATGAGCGGCTCAGTGGCCGAGGAGGGCATAAGTACCTGTGTCGGCGCCCCCGGCTCCACCCTTGAGGACGGTGTCTTGACGCGGTCATTGAAGCGGCTGGCTGTGTTGGCGCTGGCCTACCTGGCCGGGGCCGTGCCCTTCTCCAACCTGCTGGCCGGCCGGCTGGCCGGGGTTGACCTCCGACGTTTCGGTAATGGCACGGTCTCGGGCACCAGCCTGTACAGGGTGTCCGGTTTCCGGGCCCTGGCGACGGCCGGCATCCTGGACATCGCCAAGGGGGCATCCGCCCCTCTGCTCGCCCGGCGGGTGGCCGGGCCGGCCGACCGTCCGGCGGAGACGATGTGGAGGGCGCCCTCGGGGCTGGAGGCGGCGGCTGCCGGTCTGGTGGTGGCGGGCCACAACTGGTCGCCCTACCTCGATGGGGCGGGCGGCCGGGGCATCGCCCCGTCCATCGGTGCCTATCTGGTGGTGGCGCCAGAGGGAGCCGTGCTCCTACTCGGCGGATTGACCATCGGCCGTCTGGCCCACCACAGCGGGATCGGCACGCTGGCCGGCCAGCTGGCGGTCATTCCGGTGCTCCGCGCCACCCGGGGCCGCCAAGGAGCCCTGGCCGGGCTGGCCTTGGTGGTGCCAATGCTGGCCAAGCGGGTCATGGGCAACAGCCGGCCGGCAGCCCAGGCCCCGAGCGTCTATCTGGCCCGGTTGCTCTTCGACCGGGACTCCTGGTCTGCCACCGGCGCCGAGGACTGACATCCCTCGGCCGGCGGAGCTGGATGTGGAGGGGGACATGTGCTGGGGAGAGTCGGTTTCACGAAGGGTCGAAAAGTCGTCCGAGCGGGACCGCTCTGAGCGCGGGATCGACCGCGGTCAGGCTCCTCTGGTTCTCTCGAGCAGGCGGGCCTCTTCCACCAGATGCTGGCGCAGGCCGGACACGATGGCCTTTTCCACCAGCCGGCCGACCAGGGGATAGCGGATGATGAGATCGCCCTCCAGCCGCTGGTTGGTCTCCAGGCCCCGGTCCTCGAGGCGGTAGCCGCCGGCGCAGGTCATCCGGTCCTGGTAGTGCTCGGGGATCATCCTGAATTCGGAGCGATGCTCGTGGCGGTAGATGGTCTCCTCGTGGATCCAGGTCATGCGCTCGGGATCGAGGACCCGGCGGGCGGCCGAGGGCAGGTCCCCGTTGAAGGCGTAGCGGAAGCGGAGGTGGACGAGGTCACCGGCGTAGTCCATGTCCAACAACTCGGGAGCCTTGATGTTCGGCATCTGGCCCAAGGTCTCGTAGAAAGCCGGATCGAGGAAGGCCGTCTCGACCTCCGAGCGGGGCAGGGAAATGGGGTTGTCGACCTTGAACCGCACGGGCGCTGAATCTAACGGGGACCGGGACCTCCAAAGCGTTGACTAGGTTGGCCGGCTCTGGCGGCGTGGCCGAGTGGCTTAGGCAGGGGCCTGCAAAGCCCCGTACCCGGGTTCGATTCCCGGCGCCGCCTCTGGTCCAAAATCGTGCATAATCGCAGGTCAGGGACCATTTTTGGTTTGTCCGAGGCTTGCCGAGGCTGACCACCAATTGCCCCGTTTGTCCCCCTGGTTTGGCTAATCCCGCGCCCCACACGCGCCCCAAGCCCCAGGAGGACCACAGATGGGATACGTCCAGAGACACCACGGGAAGTACCGGGCCCGCTACCGCGACCCGCTCGGTCGGACCACGTCCAAGACCTTCACCCGCAAGTCCGACGCCGACCGCTTCGTGCGAGAGATGGAGGTCGACGTCGAACGCGGCCGGTGGATCGACCCCCGTGGGGCGGACACGCCGCTGCGGGAATGGGCGGGCGATTTCCTGGCCCTGTGCCGGCGGTTGGCGCCGACCACTCAGGAGACCTACCGGCGGGACCTGGAGGTCTACGTCCTACCCCGCTTCGGTGACTATCGCCTGGGCCGGGTGCCGGCCGAGGAGATCGAGAACTGGCTCAACGATGAGGTGGCCGCCGGCTACGCCCCCAGCTCGGTGCACCGGCATTACCGGACGCTGCGGCGGATGTTCCAGGTGGCCGTGGAGAAGGAGCGACTGATCGCCAACCCCTGTGACCGGGTGAGCCCGCCCCGGGTGCCGGACAAGGAGATGGCCGTGCTCACCTGGACCGAGGCCGTGGAGCTGGCCGAGGCCCACCAGGAGCGCTACCGGGCCCTTGTCTACCTGGCTGTGGATGCCGGGATGCGCTGGGGCGAGCTCATCGGCCTGCGCCGGGCCAAGGTCGACCTGCGGAACCACAAGGTCCGGGTCACCGAGCAAATGGTCAGGCTCCGGACCAGAGAATGGGTCCGCAAGGAGCCCAAGACCCCCTCATCGGTGCGCTCGATCACCATCTCCCCGGTCACGGCCGACATCCTGGCCGGACACCTGGAGCGCTTCTCGTCCTCGGGGCCGGATGGCCTGGTATTCCCGACTGCGAAGGGGACCCCGGTCATCTCCTCGAGCTTCTGGAATCACTGCTTCACGCCGGCGCTGTCCGCCTGTGGCCTCCGCTGTCGGTTCCACGACCTGCGCCACACCAGCGTGGCCCTGGCTATTGCCGAGGGCGCCCACCCCAAGGCCATCCAGATGCGGATGGGTCATTCGTCCATTCGGGTGACCCTCGACCGCTACGGGCACCTCTTCCCGGAGCTGGACGAGGCCCTGGCCGGGTCCTTTGGCCAACGTCTGGCCGAGGCCAGGGCGGTCCGAGAGCGGAAGGTTGTCCACGCCGCTTTTTGACAGGGATGATGCGGCCCGTCGGTCCGGGTGCTGACTGCCACTGAACGGCATCTCTGAGGAGCGGGTCTATGTCAAGGGGTTTCGGGGGGACTTCTCCGGGAGGAAGCGGTCGGGCGGAGCTCGGACGTCGTGTTCGGGGCGCGCGCCGATAGCGAGCCGGGGTCAAGGCTGGAGCTAACGCTGGCGTCAGTGTTGGATCTGAGTCTGAGCCCTAACAGAGACCGGGACGAGTGCGGAGGTCAGTCGTTCGGCGCGCCCGTCCCTTGTCGTTCGGCGCTATCAGACTGGGCGTCGTGCCGCCGCCATAGCCGTCTGATGCTCGACTCGCCGCGGACGGTTCAGACCTCATGTTCGGCGTGAACTCGAGCAGCATGTGGCCTTCTTCGGTGTTCGCGGCGCCGTTCATGGCCTGAGTCATAACAGGACTCGGTGTTCTTCTGGCTGGCCCCAGCCCGCGTTATCCCTTAGCTCGGACCTCGAGAATATCCAGCGCCACGAGTTCCTTGAAGAGGCTGCCCAACTCGGCGACCAGTTGATCCTTCTCGAACTCAATGTACCCGAGATCTGAGAAGTCGCTTGGGAAGGTAACGCCCTTCTCTTTGAATATGACGATGCGATTCTCGTAGAGGATGGAGGCCGCGCCGAGCTCGAAGACCACATTCTCGCTTGGCCGCCATACTTCCTCGGCATCTCCGGTTGGCGCCTCCTTTAGAAAGCGCTCGTCAGCAGTGAAGATGAAGATGCCAGACGAGCAGTCGTCCCGCATCAATGCTGCAACTTTGCGACTGATGGGGCGACCCTTATTCGGTTCATCAACAGCCACCGCATAGTTTACCTTGAAGGTGTCCAGGGCGTTCTTGAGTTGATCTAGCGGGGTGCGGTTCTTTCCGTGAGCGATGAAGACCTTCTTTGCGCGGGCGGAAGTATTCGGCTCCTCCGGCGGCGGAAGTGCATCCGTGAGCTGGGCGAGCGACTCACCTTCGTCCTCAGCATCGGCACCTAGTTGTTCGCCCGAGGTCACCACGGCCGAAGAGTCCTCTTGCGTCGGCGTAGCCGTTCCGCTCAGGTCAATGTACTGACCGCCAGCCTTCAGAGTCCTCACCAAGCCGGCCACCTCAGCATCCGCCAGGATGAAGGACATGCATTCTTCGGCGCGT
>Ga0307374_10014259_pt1 | contig 10843 bp, 11 predicted proteins | sample OX3MG_FD_202532 | JGI IMG/M metagenome (GOLD analysis project Ga0307374, IMG submission 202532) | Soil microbial communities from Risofladan, Vaasa, Finland - OX-3 | ecosystem: Environmental > Terrestrial > Soil > Coastal area > Acid sulfate soil | place: Finland: Risofladan, Vaasa | collected... | reverse complement strand
CCGGAAGCCGGGCTGTTTCCGTCGCGGCGTTGCGGCGGTGTCCTCGCCGTCGGGTCTTTGTTGTAGCGGCGGTGTCCCCACCGCCGGCTTTTTTCTGTAGCGGCGGTCTATGACCGCCGGTTTTGTTCTGTTTTGTTCTGTTGCGGCGGTGTCCTCGCCGTCGGGTCTTTGTTGTAGCGGCGGTGTCCCCACCGCCGGCTTTTTTCTGTAGCGGGGGTCTATGACCGCCGGTTTTTCCCCTGGAACGGCCGGCGCTCGCAGAGCGCCGCTACAACCAGCCGTGGCGAGGGTGGCGCCTTTCCCGGTTTTTCGGGCCGTCCCGCCCTTCTCGATTTGTGTTTTCTTCCGCGCCATTGTTTTTTGCTCTTCTGTAGCGGCGGTGTCCTCACCGCTGGCTTTGTCTCTGGTCCGTCCTGCCTGTCATTCCGAGGAGCCGAAGGGCGACGAGGAATCTCGCCCTGTCCTCTTTTTTCCAGAGCGAGATTCCTCGCTGCGCTCGGAATGACACGGTCTGGCAATGCCCACGGCACTTAAACCGGTGCCGTGGCTACCCGGCGAATTCATAATTCACCCTTCATAATTGCCTTTTCATTCTTCCCCCGGTTCCACGTCTCGAGGAATCACCGGAATCCGCAGCAGGCCGTAAATCTCCTGGATCTTTTCCATGGCTTCCGGTCCCAGCGTTTTATTTTTGCCCTGCGCCTTCATTTCTTTCTGGAGCTGGCCCAGTTTGGTTTTGGTCAACTGCAATTTCAGCAGTTCGGCGTGCAGCCGGGTTTTGCGAAAGCGTTTCTCTTCCTCTTCGCGCGCGATCCGCATGCGCAGCAGGTCGCGTTTCAGCATGATGTTGCGGCGCTCCAGCGTTCCCCGCACGGCATCCCGCAGGCTCATGCCCGCGTCCTTGCGCGACAGGCTCTGGAGCCCGGTCAGGATGGCGGCGCTGGCCAGTTGCGCGTCGGCGGATTCGGGATGCGCCAGCGACTCCTTCAGAACGCGCGCGCGTTCCAGTTGGAACTGGATGCGGCGCTTCTGCAGTTCCAGGCTGCCGCGATAAAGGTTCTGGATGGCCTGCAGCGTGACCGGGGCGCGGCGATCGTTCACCGCTTCGTAAACGTCCTCGAAGGTGGCGCCTTCGGTCAGCATGCGTTCCACCAGTTCCCGCAGTTCACCCGGCAACTCCGCCACATCGCTCACCGGGTGCGGGTACCTTTCGGACGCGGCGGATTTCCCTCCACCGTCTCCGTGGGAGCGGATTTCAATCCCGTCCTTGCCGGCCTCACCGGACTCCGCCTCACTTATCCGCGCCGCTTTGCCGGACTGCCCCATTTCAGCGTTTCCAGGTCGTGGTCTTTTCTGCTGCATGTTTGAGTCCCTGCCCCTTATGAAACGGCGGCCCACCGCCGGTTTTGTTCTGTAGCGCCGGCATCTTGCCGGCATGGATTGAACTCAAGGAATCTGCCGGCTGGAAGCCGGCGCCGCAAAAGCCCTTTTTCTGTAGCGGCGGTCTATGACCGCCGGGTTTTGTTTTGTAGCGGCGGTGTCCTCACCGCCGGTTTTTCTTTTCTGTAGCGGCGGTCTATGACCGCCGGGTCTTTCCCCTCCAACGGCCGGCGCTCACAGAGCGCCGTTACAATTGCGGCTTTTGCCGCGAATTCCACTCCAGAACCGCAGGGCCGGAATGCGGGCCCTGCGCTACCAAGTCCCCGAATTCATCATTTGCCGTTCACAGCTCCGGCTCCAGGTAAACGCCGTCGTCACGGGTCAGTCGCCCGTCAAAGTAGTCGATCCCGCTGGCGGTGATCTTGACCAGCGTGATGTAGCGGCGCGCGTGAGGCCCGCGAATGTTTTCCACGTTCACCAGGCCCTTTTCCGCCAGGTACGCGACGTGGAAATCCAGATCTTCAAGCGGCACCGGATAGCCGAAAATATCCAGCTCGCCTTGCAGCAGCGGAAGGGTTGCCGACTGCGGGTAAATCAGTTTCAGGTAATACAGAATCTTTCCTCTTACGATTTCTTTTTGCCGTAGGCTGCTGGTCATACCTTTTCACTCCTGGTCATCGGGCTCGTGCGCTGCTTGATATTGCCGGCACGTATTGCCTTGCATCGATCCTCCGGGCCTTGGCCATGGGTGATGGAGCGATTGGGTGATTGGGTGATTTGCGATTGACCATTTACGAATTGTGCTTTTGTGTTTGCCAATCACCCAATGAATCCATCACTCAATCCATGACTCCATCACAAATTCCCGGCTCCATCACTCAATCGCAAATTGTCCGCTTCCCTCGCTTCCCTCGCCGGGTGCGCCATGCGCTCGATGTCGTGGTGCATGGCCCGCAGCGCGATCAGGATCTGCTGATGCTCCAGGCTGTCGCGCGAGTCGCTCCGCTCCACGCTTGAAGCCAGCCTCGACAGCGCATCCGCCTGCGACCTTTGCGCGTTCAGGAACTGTTTCACGTATTGCTCCGCCATGCCGAACACGCTCTCCATCTGCCGGCGTTTGGCGTCCATGGTGCGCTCAATCCAGACCTGGGCCAGGCGCAGCAGCCCGTAGCTGAAGGCAAGAAGCAGCAGGACTCCCGGCCCCCACCACAGCGCCATGTGTGCAAAGTCCTCAGGCATCATCGAACCACCACTCCAATCGCCACGCCCACCGCCACTCCAATGGCCACGTGCTCAGCCGTATGCACCAGGCGCCCGAAAAAAGTTCCCCGGGCGGCGCGCAATTCCGCCTGGTACTCACCTGCCTGCTGCTTGAGAATCACGTCCTTCGCCTGCAGGGCCTGGTTCAGGCTGGCCACGGAGCCGTTCAGCCGCTGGATTGAGGCATCGTCCGCCTCCGCCCGCGCCTGGCAGGCGGCGACCTGCTGGCTCTCAACGCTGCTTTCCGCAAGGCAGGCCTTCAGCCCCACCAGCGCCGTCTCCACCTTGCGCGCCCCGGAACCCGTCAGCGCCAGCGCCACGCTCCCCGGTGCGGCGGCGTCCCCACCGCCGGTTGCGTTTTGGTGCGGCGGTGTCCCCACCGCCGGTGTTGCCCCGCCGCTTGACGGCGCGTGATCGCCAGCAATGCCGCCGGTGGGGACACCGGCGCTACCGTTGGTGGCTGTAACATCCTGATGCCCCGACGCTGGTGCGGCCAGATCTTCCGGCTTCAGTCCAAGCTGGGCGGCCACCCGTTTTACGGTTTCCGATATCGGAAGGGTGGCCACCTCATCAGCCTGGATCTGCGCCTGCTTTCGCAGTTCGGTGAGTTGCGCCGCCAGTTGCCGGTTTTGCCGGTCCATCTGCTGCCGGCGCGCCTCGAGTTTTTGAAGGGCTTGCTTGTCGATCACGTTTGCCTGCTCGGCGTCCTGCCGCGCCTGCTTTTTGAGCGCGGCCACCTGCGCCGAAGTCTGCCGCCGCACCTGCTGAAGCTCCGCCTGGCGGCGGATGTTCGCGTCATGCTGCAGGAGCCACAACGCCGCCACCAGCACACACCCCGCGGCCAGCCACACCCGCCCCGGAATTTTCCTTGCCCATCCGATGATTGCTTCGATCATTGATTGACTCATTTGCGCATTGACTGATTGGCCGATTGAAAGATTGAGCGATTGGGTGATTGAAAAACAGAAAGGCGACGTTCATTCCTTGTCAATCACCAATCACCAATCGCCCAATCACCCAATGAAGCAATGCTTCAATCCTTCATTTACTCTTTCTTCCCTATCACGCGCTGTACGGTCTCACCCGTCTTGCTCAGGCCGTAAAGCGTGGAGATAAATATCGTCAGCCCTTGCAGGTCCGGAAGATGATGCGTGGTCCAGACCAAAAAGGAAATCCAGCCGCTCCCCATCACCAGGCCAAGAAAGGAGCCGGTCCGCCCAAAACTGGCTTCACCGGATTCGGAAAAAAGCGTCCTGAAATATTCGCGCATCGTTTTTCGCTCTTCTGTAGCGGCGGTATCCTCACCGCCGGGGTTTGCTGTAGCGGCGGTATCCTCACCGCCCGGGTTGCTGTAGCGGCGGTCTATGACCGCCGGGTTTTCCCCTTTAAGGGCCGGCGCTCGCAGAGCGCCGCTACAATTGCGGCCTTTACCGCGCATCCCACTCAAGCGCCGCAGGACCAAGAAGCAGACCCTGCGCTACAAAACCGCTTTGCTGTAGCGGCGGTGTCCTCACCGCCGGCTTTTGCATTGGCGAATGAATGATTGGCGATTCGTGATTGAGTGATCGTCCGATTTATGAATTGCAATTGTTGCGCTTGCCAATCGGCCAAGCCCTCAATCACCAATCGCTAAATCACTCAATGCCCACGGCACAACTCCGTGCTGTGGCTACCACGACCGTCGCCGCCACTTTCATAATTCAGAATTCATCATTGCCCTACAGCTTCGCCGTCAGCTTCTGCAGCTCAGCGCGCAGGTAGGTCCGAAGGCTTATGACTTCCCTGACCGCGCGATGCTCGAACAATCCGGTCAGCACCACACCCGCCGCAAATCCACTCAGAAACGCCACCATGTTGGTCATCGCAAATCTCCTTTTGATGGAACCGAATGCTCCAAACTCGTTCGCCTGCCGTAACGTCATCCTGTAATCAAGCGAAGAATCCGCTTGCTCTTGCACAAACACCGCAGAGGCTTTGCGGCGCGAAGCCTGACGACGGGTGGCCCTTTCAGCCGACCGCATCCGGCGCAGCGTCCGCCGCCGTTCGCTTATCGCGACGACTGCCGGATCGACCGAATCTGCCGGTAAATCCTCATCCGCTGCAGCCCCTTCGCCACGTATTCCGGATCAAACGTCTTGCCGTAAGGACGGCCGGTGTTCCAGCAGCAGAACATCTCCGGGAATTCGTGCCCGAGATCGAGCTGGTAGTCAGCCGCAAATTCCGATAACAGCCGCAGCGCCACGCGGAAATGAAAGAACGGATCAAGCAGACGGCGCACCGTGCCCGGCTGCCCCGCCATGTGGTAGCCCATGATCTGCGTGTAACCCCAGGAAGTCGCAAGCTCCCGCAACGCTTCGTCCGCCGCGCTCTGGATCTCGCCGCCGTGGTTCGCCGCAAAAGCCGGGGTCAGATATCGCGCGTGCAGCGTGGCGTCCGTGGGCGGAAACAGTTCGGCAAGCTCCTGGTCAAGCTTCGTGACGTTGATGCTTCCAAAAGACGGCGACTGGCCTTGCGCCACCGCCTGAAGATGCCGGTAAACCGCAGGCTCAAAACGCGTGGCGTCCGCGTAGCCGCCACTCTCATTCGCCACCAGCGCGCCTAGAAATTCCGGCGGCACCGAAGACAACGCGCAGGCCTCCTCAATCACCGCCTCACAGCGCTCAAAAACGCGCTCCACCAGACGCCGCTCAGCCGGCAGATCCGCCACCGGCGCCGGCCGGCCCGCGTTCGCTTCGGGCTCCCTCCGTACCGGGTTCGTTTGCGTCGGCAAGACACTCCTCCCCATCAATGCGTTGGGACCGTTTTCGCCGGCCACCCTCAGCGGCCTCGTCCGTGTCCCCCCTACATTTCTAGCCTAATCCCCCGATATGGGACGATGGGGACGGGTGGGACGTTTGGGACGAAAATTTATAAGTGATGATGTATCTATTAGTTACAAAACTTGTTTGATCTTGCCTTCAACCGCTTTTGGAATAATTGTGCAAGGACGGAACATCGCGTAAAAATTGCCTGGCCCCAAATTCAGTCAGGCGGTGGCAATCGGCAGGCGTTGCAAGCACGGGCAGGTTCGATACAATGGCCTTCACCGGCCGAGCCGGCCTTAAGAAAGGAGCAGGAATTCATGCGAGCGGTTGTGCAGCGTGTGAGGCGTGCGGAAGTCCGCGTGACGGGCCACGCCATCGGGAGGATCGGGCCGGGGCTGCTGGTCCTGGTCGGCATTGCGAAGGAGGATACTCCCGAAACCGGCAAGGGGTTGGCCGAAAAGATCGTGCGCCTCAGGATCTTCGACGATCAACAGGGCCGGATGAACCTCGACGTTCGCGAAGCGGGTGGCGCGGTGCTTGCGGTTTCTGAGTTCACCCTCTATGGCGATTGCCGCAAGGGTCGCCGGCCGAGCTACGCCGGCGCCGCGCGACCGGATGATGCACTGCCGCTCTATCTTGCCTTCGTGGAATCGCTCAAAGCTCTTGGAGTGAAAGTTGAGACCGGAGAATTCCGCGCCATGATGGAAGTCGAACTGGTCAACGACGGGCCGGTCACTCTGCTACTTGATTCCGATCGAACCTTTTGAAGCGGGCTTCCGCGTGACGCTCCCTGCAACGCACGTTTGTGGCTGCCGCAGAACCCCGCGCACCTCAAACGCCCGAGCGCAATTCCCTTCGGAAGAGAACCTTGATACCGCGGCGCCACGAATCGTTGATCCCGATTTGCCTCACGGTGATGGCAGGGTCCAGATAACGGAGCAGGCGTGTGGTTGTGGAGTGGAAGCGGAAAGCAGGCACCACCAGGTAGAGCAGCGGCGGCGCGTCAGCGAGGGCCACGCCCTCGAAGTATCCGGAGCCCTGAAACTTCCGCTGCCGCCGCAGTTGCTCCACGCGCAGCCAGTAGTCCAGCGCCTGGAACGGCAGATTGATCTGTTCCTCCAGCTTCAGCTCGATCACCGCAAGCCGGCCGTCGCGCGTTGAGGCCAGGATGTCGATCACGCCGCGATCGGTTCGCGAGAACGCCGGCACCTGCGGATAAACAAACTCCGCGGAAAGCACGGGGTCGATCCGGGTGATGTCGTTGACCAGCATGCTTTCCAGCCAGCGCTCGGATTGCAGGCGGTAGAACGGGTCGGAAGTATCTTCGCTCGCGGGATTGCGCCGGTCGAGAACAAGAGAGATGAAATCCCCAAATTCCTCCCGGCGGCTTTCATCCATTCTGCGAACGCTTCCTTCCAGTCCGAAAAAGATTTTGGGTGAAAGGTCTCCCTCGATGCGCGCGACTTCCATGCCCGCCACGCGCACCGACACAAACTTCCCGGAGGTGTCCGAGATCATCGCGAGGCGGTCCACCGCGTCTCCCAGCAGGCCGCGCAGGAGGTCGCGATGGCGTCCGATGAGCGCCTTGCTCGATCGATGAGGCACCAGCCGAGTCGCCAGGTTGCCGGCGGTTTCCAGGCTCACGCGTTCCGGGCGTTCCGTTCCGCCATTCCATTCGAACAGTTCCAACTGCACCGCCCGGTGATGGATAGCCGCCACCCGCTGCGCGTTCAACTCAATCGCTTCCCGGGGAAGATAAATTTGCAGCCTGGGAACCATCGTCTTCGCCGCACGGCTTCGCAGCCAGTCAAGCCAGATCAGGCCGAAGGCGAGCGCCGAATCAGCGGCGGCGGGCGCCTCATCCGGGCCGAGCCCGATCACGGCACAGCCGGTCCGGCCCTGCCGCGCCAGTCCGCGCGTGTACCACGTGGAAAACGAATGCTCGCGGTCCGAACGGTTGCTGACGGATTCCAGACGCCAGCCCTGAAATTCCTGCTTGAGCATCGCCACAAATGCCTGCCGGAAGGCGGAGCGTCCTGCTGCCTTGCCCTCGCGCCGTTCAGGATGAAGCTCGCGAAATTCAAGAACGGATGTTTCCCGGGCGTGCGGCTTTCGCGCAAAGACCCCCAGTTTTTCCTCATCGCGGTAGGCCGCTTCCTCAACCCGGCGCGCCAGCGTGCGAGCGGGATTCCAGGCCTCAAAAAGCAGTTTGTCAAACTGGATACTCACCCGCCAGTTGGCCGATGTCAGATCAAACAACTCCACTTCATCCTCCACCACGATGGGGTGCGAGAGGGACCGGATAAAGTTTTCGATCTCATTCTGAAGTGTGCGAAGGAATTCGGGATCGGTTTCATGTACCATGGCTGCTTGGGCACCATTATAACCGCGGTCATCAGGCTGGGGACGTTATTACCTGACTGCCGCCGGCGGATCCTCGCGCGGGATACTGTAGCGGCGCTCGGCGGCAAGCACTGCTTGCCTGAGCGCCGAAGAGCCGGCGGTCATAGACCGCCGCTACAGAAACACGAGACGCTGTAGAGACGCGCCGGTGGGGCGTCTCATGATGGGACGCGGTTAAGTAGAGACGTTCCACCGGAACGTCTCTACACATACGAAAGGTTCTCACCCGGTCCGGGCATGCACACGCTTCGGTTCGGCGGCAACGCGAATAAGTTCTCCGGGTTGACGAACTCCACCGGAGCGTGATATCAAACGACTCGATCATCCCGCTGAAGATTGAAGGAGACTATGAAGCCGAAAGTTTTTGTCACACGTCCACTGCCCGCGCCGGCGCTGGAGTTACTGTCAAGCGCCTGTGAGGTCCGAAGCTATCCGGAAGATGCGGCCATCCCGGTTCCCCAACTGGCCGAAGAGTGCCGCGAAGTTGAAGGAATCCTGGTCAACTCCGCCCGCGTCAACGAGGAGGTGTTACAGGCAGCATCCAGGCTGCGGGCCATTTCCAGCTGCAGCGTCGGATACGACAACATTGACGTTGCAGCCTGCAACCGGAGGCGGATTCCCATCACCAACGCCGCCGGGTCGCTCGAAGACACAACGGCCGACATGGCTTTTGCCCTGTTGCTCGCCACGGCGCGCCGAGTGGTTGAAGGGGACCGCTACTTGCGCGAAGGGCGATGGGACCGGTGGCAATGGGGGTTGTTGCACGGACTGGACGTTCACCACAAAACGCTCGGGCTGCTGGGCTTTGGAGGAATCGGCCAGCCGATGGCGCGCCGGGGCCGCGGTTTTTCGATGCGCGTTCTCTATCACGCCCGGCACCGGGCAGCCGAAAGCGTGGAGCGTGAATTGCACGCCGAGCATGTGGATCTCGAAACTCTGCTACGGGAGTCCGATTTCCTCAGCCTGCACGTTCCCATGACTCCGGAAACGCGTCACGTCATCAACGGCAAAGCCTTCGACCTGATGAAGCAAACCGCCATCCTCATTAACACGGCGCGGGGACCGGTGGTGGATGATGCAGCCCTGGTGGAAGCGCTCCGAAGCGGGAAAATTGCCGGGGCGGGGCTGGACGTTTTTGAAGGGGAACCGCGCGTCAATCCGGAACTGGCTGGCATGGATCAGGTTGTCCTGGCGCCCCACATCGGGAGCGCCACCGGCGAGACGCGCCTCAGGATGGCGACGCTGGCCGTCAGGAACCTGCTCGCCATGCTGGCCGGCGAGCGGCCACCCAATATTGTGAATCCGGAAATCTTTTCCTGACCGCGCGAGCAGGCGGCTTGAAACAACCACCGCTTGCCATCTGTCCCCGTCTTCTCAATAATGGAGGAACCGCGGCCAGCCTCAGGCGGCAGGAGTGTGAAAGCGTGTTCACAGGATGAGCGTTCGAGACGAAGTTCCAGGATCGGCCAGCCCCACGCATGAGCACGGCAAGGCCATCGCCCGGCAGATTTTTCATGAGGTCATCACGGCAATTGATCTCCGCCGAACGATGCTGGCCAGGCTGAAGTGTGCGGATGAACAACTCTTTGCGGGAGACTCGGCCGTTTCTCTCGTGCGCCCTCCCAACGTCATCGCGATCGGCAAGGCGGCCAACCGCATGGCCACCACCCTGGACGAGATCCTCGGCGGAAAGATTGCCGCCGGCATTGTGGTGGCGCCTGCCCTTCCGGTCGCCCGGCTGAAACCTTTCCGTTATTTTGAGGGTGGCCATCCTTATCCCAACTCCGCCAGCCTGGCCGCAGCCACGGCAGCCCTCGAACTGGTCTCGGGGCTCGGAGCCGATGACCTTGTCATCTTTTTGATTTCGGGCGGAGGGTCGGCGCTGTTTGAAAAGCCCCTGAGCCCCGATATTTCGCTCAAAGACCTGATGGACTTCAACCGCCTTCTCGTCACCTGCGGCCTGCCCATCGAGCAGATCAACGTGCTGCGCAAACACCTTTCGGCGGTCAAGGGCGGACGGCTGGCCGAGGCCGCTTATCCCGCCCGCCAGTTAACACTGTATGTTTCCGACGTGCCGGACGGCCTGCCGTCGATGGTGGCCTCCGGACCAACACTGCCGGACGATTCAACGGTCGAGCAGTGTCACCGGCTGGCGGAGGAAAATAAGCTGACGCCCAGACTGCCTCCAACGATTCGCAGGTATTTTGAGAAACGGAAACTGAAGGAAACACCCAAACCCGATGACCCGTGCTTTCAAAACTCCCAGTACCTGTGCCTGCTCTCGAATCACGAGGCGGTCGAGGCCGCGAAAAAGGCGCTGGAGCGCCAGGGTTTTATTTGCGAGATCGACTCCAACGAGTGGGACGCGGATTTCCGCGAAGTTGCTGACAGCAACCTGGAAGCTCTGGACACGCTGGCCGGGAAGCATCCGGGGCGGCCGGTGGCGCTGATCGTCGGAGGCGAAGTCATCTGCAAAGTCACCGGGGCCGGTATGGGCGGACGCAACCAGGCTTACGTGCTGTATGCGGCGGAAGCCATCCAGCATCAGAACCGGGTGGTGCTGAGCGCCGGGACCGACGGGCGTGACGGCAACAGCCCCACCAGCGGAGCGGTGGCTGATGGACAAACGGTTTCGCGCGCCCATGCGCTGGGTCTTGATCCAGCCCACTTCCTGGCCGAGAGCGACTCCTATTCCTTCTTCCGGACCCTCGGTGATACACTCGACACGGGATTCACCGACAACAACGTCCGGGACGTGCGGCTCTGGCTGGATTTCGCGGGCTCGTAGAATTTCCCGTGCTGGCGGCGAACGGCAGAGCGAACCTCAGGGCGGGGAGAAATCTAGCAAGGGCAAAGCCCACGACAGATAAAACACTGTCGTGGCTACCACTACAAGATTTATACAAATCAATCTGAAGGAGGCATTTGATGGCAGAATCTGTTGGCTTCATAGGTCTGGGAATCATGGGAGAGCCGATGGCCTTGAATCTGGTCAA
>Ga0307374_10014257_pt1 | contig 10844 bp, 13 predicted proteins | sample OX3MG_FD_202532 | JGI IMG/M metagenome (GOLD analysis project Ga0307374, IMG submission 202532) | Soil microbial communities from Risofladan, Vaasa, Finland - OX-3 | ecosystem: Environmental > Terrestrial > Soil > Coastal area > Acid sulfate soil | place: Finland: Risofladan, Vaasa | collected... | reverse complement strand
GATCGAGCACAAAATCCTACTTCTCGCCGAAAGGCGCCCTTTAAATCAATACCAACTCCCTGCGATTCTTCGGATAAACTACGCCAAAACCGCTAGATTCACGCGCGCCAGCGAGACTGCACCCCTCCGTTTTGGCTTTGCTGGGCGTCGAAAGCGGCCGCGACGTCGTCGTGGGTGGCGACCGTTTCACCATTGCGGATGTGGTCCGCGGCTCGCTCGCCGAGTTCCGGCTTGACCGTGAGCTGCCTTGGAGCCTCGTCGCGTTCGCCCTCTACCTGCCGCCGCATGCGGCCTGGACGAACAAGCACGGCCAGCGCTATAATGTGGACCAGGTATGCCTGACGCTCTGCCGAGAGCAGCCCGGCGCGGGAAGTTGCTTTGGTACGCATGTGCCGTTCGCGCTGGCGGTCGTTCTGGCCGCCGACACGCGCCAGCCGACGCTTAGCCCTGAAGCCAAGCACGCGGCGGTCGAGTGGTTGCGCGAGGCAGTGAGGCGCGTTCGTCAGAGTGCGCTTCCGGGCGGTGGATGGAATGCGAGTTGGTCGCATGAACGCTCGGAACGAAACGCCCATTCGAGCCCAGCGCGCGCCAGCACGACCGTCACTGGGCACACGCTCGAATGGCTGGCGCTCCTGCCACGCGAGCTGTCGGTTGAGCCAATCCTTGTAGATCGAGGTTGCGCGTACCTTGTCGAAGATATCCTCGACGCGCCGTTAGCGCGCATTGGAGATCGGTATTCGGCATACACGCACGCCGGCGCTGCGCTGCGCGCGTGGCATCCTGACGCGTGGGAAATGGTTTTGGCGGAGCTCGAGGCCGGACCCGGCCACGCGGTGTCCGGTGCGTCCGGTGGGATAGTCGGGGCGAGAACGCCACCGGAGGAATAGTGTTTGCCTCAGGCCAAAGGTGATATATTATGATGGTCGTCCATTGCCAAATTTCAGCGATCGTCGCGTCGACGATCGCGTTTGTCCTTTCCGAGGCAACTGCTTCAGCAGCAGGCGCCGCGCCGGTCGCCACGCTTTCGGTCCATGAAATATGGAAGATTGCTGAGCGCCGGCAAGAGCGGATAAAGAACGTGCATGCAACGTACCGGTATGAGTGGAAGCTCCTCGAAAGCTATCCCAAGGAGACCGACCGGCTCGGTCTCGAACCCTACGAGGTTGAGTTCGCCTATGACGGCGAGCGCCGCTTTCAGCGCAAGACGCCGTTGCGTGTCGACCCGAGGAAGCTCGGGGAGGTGCGATGGGTTTTCGACGATGGGATGACGGTTGAACTGCTCGCGGATCGTACGCCGGCGGGAGCGTGGCGCGTGAAGGACGCGCATCTGATACCGGGGAAGCACCACAGGGTGGACAATGAAGAGTTATATCCCGTAGAGGTGCTACAGATTCCGCTGAGCGATAGAACGCTGGCGCATTTAGACACCTCCCGGATCTATCCGCACTGCATCAGGCCGGTCGACGGAGCCGCGTCGTCCTACAAGGTACTACCGGCGCAAGACTTGGTCCACGGTGCCTGGTGTCATGTCCTGGAATCCCCCTATGACCGGATCTGGGTCGACCCGGCGCTGCAATGCGCCATACGCAAGCGCGAGATTCTCGACGACGGCGTCGTGGCTCGATACCTGATGCTTGAGTTGTTCGAGGCCTTCCCGGAGGTGTTCGTCCCGCGGAAGGTTCTGCGTCAGATGCTTGGCCGGCGCTCTTGGCCCGAGCGATACCACGGCAAGGTATTCTTGGAATTGCGGATGGACCTGCTCGATATTTCCATCAATCAGGTGACTGACGATGATTTTAAGGTGTCGATTCCGGCGGGTTGTCTCGTGGGTGATTTCCGGAGCGGTGAGACTTACCGGATCGCACGAGAGGCGGAAGGGGAGATCAGCGAACTCGCCCTGGAGTCGAAGAAATATCTGCCCAGCGCTAACGCGGAATGGGCCCCGCTGTTGTTTCTCGTCAATGCCGGCGCGGTTCTCATGATTCTTGTGTTCGTGCTTTGGAGACGCTACCGTAACCGTAGCGTACAGCCAACGTGATGACTACCCGGTAGCGTCGGGCGCTTTGTGACGTTCACGAGCAACGATCCAGATCGAGCCGCGACATGCGTCAGCGATAACCCATCGGATGCATGGCGCAATACGTATGATTTGGTATCGCCGTAACGATGACAAGTTGTGCAGGCGAGTCGGGGTGCTAAGGGCCCGCGGCGACGCCGCGTAGTGAGGCGAGGGGGGATGTGTATGTCGACCTGCGAGATGACGCCGTCGTGCGACCCAATGGTCTGTGAAAGTAACGCGGTCTGGTTCCTACCGCTGGCAGCCATTTTCGGCCGCTATCTCCGCAATGCACCGTTGGCATACGCTCTGTTCCGGTCCGCCGAGTGCCGCCACCTTGCGTCGTTGGAGCTCACTCGACCCGTGCTCGATCTAGGCTGCGGCATGGGTGAATTCGCAAGCCACGCGGTGCGCGATCGGCTTGACGTCGGAGTCGATGTTTCAATCGCGCCGCTAACGAGGGCGCGGACGCAGGGGCGGTTCCGTTCCCTGGTCCAGGCCGACGCCGCGCAGTTGCCCGTCGCCGGCGAGAGCTTCGCCAGCGTGCTCGCTGTAAGCGTCTGCGAGCATTTTACCGAGCCAGTCGCTTCGCTCGCGGAAGCGTATCGGGTTTTAACACCAGGGGGACGGTTCGTAGCCACGATCGTCCTTGCCGACGTGCATGAGCACCTGTTTTATCCGCGGCTCCTGCGGCGATTAGGACTTGCCTGGCTAGCGAGGCGCTACTTACGCGTTCATGATTCGGTTTTCCGCCACCGCGTGCTGGAATCGCGCGAATGGTGGGAAGCGCGGCTGGCCGAAGCAGGCTTTAACGTCGTGCTCAGCCGGAAGATCATTGCACCGGGCTTAGCGCGGCGGTTCGACTGCTGGCTCGCGACGGCGTGGCCCTACCGCCTCTGGCGGCCATTCGGCACGCTGCGCGTTTGGCGGCCTCTGTGGTTTGAGCGGTGGTGCTGGAGGATGTTCCAGCGGCTTGATATGGACGAAGAAGAGGGGGCGGTCCTCTTCGTCGTGGCGCAAAAGCGGTGACGGGGAGGTCCAACATGCCGATTTCACGCTGCGCGTCGCGAGGTGTCGTCGAGCGGGGCCGTCCGAAGTCACATGGGTTGGGCCGCAGGGCGGCGTTTACGCTCATGGAGGTGTTGGTGGTCATCTCCATCATTGGCATGTTGATGGCCCTGCTGCTTCCCGCTGTGCAGGCGGCGCGCGAGTCGGCCCGGCGCATGGCGTGCCAGAACAACCTCAAGCAACTCTCCCTGGCCGTTGACGAATTTCACGCGGCGCACGGCCGCTATCCGCCAGGACGATTTGGCGGACCGTACGGCGTAGGGACAACCTCGAGGGCCTGGAGTTGGGAGGCCCTCATCCTGCCATTCCTCGAACGCGGCGACGCCTATCGCACCGGCAGGATAGGCGACGCCCCCCTTGACAAGAGCTTGGCCACGAGTATAGGCCTTCAAATCCTGCTTTGCCCGACGGGCGCTTGGCTCAGCGATGGTCCGCGCAGCGACGCGGGAAATCTCGACGGCATGCCTGTCGGCCGCACCACGTACAAGGCGGTCAGCGGATCGAATTGGGGAAAAGACCTTACGCAGCCTGGCAGCCCGTGGATCTCCACGCAATGGCCGAACAAGGGAACCAACGGTTCTTATGACGGCGTCGATGACGGCGATGGGCCGATGTTTCGCTCCGACTACAAAACGCGCCGCGGTAAAGACAACATCTTCGACGGAACGAGCAACACCCTCTTGATTGGCGAGGATCTGCCGGAGGCGAACGTCTGGCTTTCCTGGCCTTACGCCAACAACGCCTACGGCACGTGCGCGATCCCGCCAAACGTCTTCAAGTTTGCCCCGACCGATTGGCCGAACACTTGGAGCTTTCGCAGTTGGCACCCCGGCGGGCTGAACTTCGCTCTTTGCGACGGCTCGGTGCGATGGATCGACGACCGCGTCGAGTTGAGGGTCTATCGCGCTTTAGGGACGATCAACGGCGGTGAAATCGTGGGCGACGATGCCTGGCATTGAGGGCCAAATCCATGAGCCATGACGCCCGAAAGGGCATCGTCATTCTACTCCCGCGATTGATCCCGTTGGCGCTGTGCATCGTATGCGTAGCGCCCTTCGTTGGCCTTTTGGCGGCCGGCGACTCGATTGTGTCCGATCCGGCGCGCGATTTTGGGTCGCTGCACCTGCCCCTAGCGGAATTCGCTCGTGAAGAATTATTGGCGGGGCGGCTGCCGCTTTGGAACCCTTATGTGGGATGTGGCCAGCCCTTGCACGCCGCGCAACAAGCTTCGCTCTGCTACCCGCTCGCGACCCCGCTGGTCGTGGCGTGCGGAGCTAATTGGGGGCTGAAGCTCTCGCTTTTCGCACATCTCTTGATTTGCTTTTCAGGCGCCTATTTTTTGGCGCGGCATCTGGACATATCCCGCGTCAGTGCCGCATACGGCGCGATGGTACTGACATGGAGCGGGGCTCTAATGGGCCACCTCGCTGAGGGACATGTCAGCATGGTGTACCAGTCGGCGCTCGTCCCCTGGTTTTTTCTCGCGCTGATGAATCTGCTCGCCCGACCGGGGCCGATGGCGGCCGCACAGTTGACGGCGCTGGGGTCGCTGTGCGCGCTTGCCGACCAGCCGCAGGTTCTCTATTACACGTTCATAGGATGCGCCCTTGTGACGACATGGTCGCTGGGCATGGGCCAGGCGGCGCGCCACCGCGGACGCGTCATCGGTTGGGTCGCGGTCGCGGGAATCGCCGTGGCGCTGATCGCGGCAGTGCAACTCGTCCCCGCTATCGAGTTACTGTGCGACGGACTGCGCGAGTCGGGGCGCGGCACTAGCCGGTTTGGTGGCGCCTACGCTCTCGACGGGGCCGACGCCGCCAGGATGCTGATGCCTTATCTGAACGGATCACCTTTTGCGCGGGTGCCGCAATTCGACGGCAGCGACCATTATCACGAGCGCGTCGTTTACCTTGGACTCGCCGCGCCTGCGCTCGCCGCATACGGGCTGTCGCGCGCCGCGGCGGCGCGTTGGCAATTTGGGGCGGCATGGAGCATTGTGTTGGCGCTTGGCGTCGCCTTTGGTGATAGCACGCCGGCATTTGCCGTGCTCGGCGGAGGTCTGCCAGGATTGTTACTCTTCCGCTGCCCTGGCCGAGTGTTTTGTGTCGCTTCTCTGCCCGTGGCCCTGCTCGCGGCAAGAGGCCTCGATGCCCTGTCGCATGGAGAGGCGCGGGCCGGCGGCGCTGCTCGGACGCGATTCGTGACCGTCCTGCTCGCCGGGGCAAGCGTCATTGCGTACGCGGCGGTGTTCCATGCTCCGGCGTTCGATGGCGATCGGTACGTACAGTACTTGCGAACGCACCTGGCCCACGACCTGGCTCTCTGGATGATGCTGGCCTTCGATCTCGCGGTGGTATTCGCGTTGTCGACCGTAGGGCGGCTGCGCGGCTGGACGATTTCGGTGGCGCTCATCTGCGTCGCCGCCGTTGACGTCGGCTACTTCAACGTCCGAAACTTCCGCATGGAGAAGCGCGAATCGCTGGGCGTGAAGCTGCCACCGGCCGATTCGACGGCCAGGTCCGTCGACGCGCCGAATTTTCCGCGTATCACCTACGACGGCCTGCGGTATTCCCCGGTATTCCCGGTGGGTGCGGGCGACGATCCCTGGCCGCCGGTTGTCGGTTGCCACGTACGACGGGGGGGTATTGCCCGGGGCGACCGCGCGGCTTTACAAGGCGATCGAAGCCGATTCACCACGCGCTTTGGCGCTGGCGGCGTGCGCCTTCCTCTGGTCAGCGAACGAGGGGAAATACGAACGATTGCCCGCCGCGCTACCACGATTGCGATTCGTCGACGTGAATGATGTGGCGATGGTCGATGCGCTTATCGAAGACGTGCCATATCGCAACTTGGACCGCATGCGCGAACGCAAGCCGGGAACGGTTCGCGTGGTAGACGACCTTCCAACGCGCATGGCGATCAACGTCGACGTCGCGACGGCGGGGCGTTTGGTGCTTGCCGATACGTGGTATCCCGGCTGGAGGGCCACGGTCGACGGCCATGAGGCGGCAGTCGATCGCGCACACGGAGTCTTTCGCGGCGTAAGCGTACCAGGTGGAAGGCACCAAGTCGTCTTTGGGTACGAACCGGTGTCGTTTCGGCTGGGGTTGATTGGGTCGGCCGTGGGCGTCATGCTTTGGTCCGGGCTCCTCGCGTTCGGCATATATCGACATCGAGCGGAACACCACTTGAGTTAGGCAGCGTGAGCACGACCGTGGCGAATTCCCCAAATCCACGCGATATGACGCCGGCCGCTTGCACCCGCTCCGCGGGCGATATTTCGCTGGTCGCAGCCACCGATTGGTATCTGGCCGGTCTGATTGCGGCACTTGCGTTTTCGTTCGGTTCTTACTTGCCCCCGCTCCCGTCGGTTGGTGTGCCTGATAGCCTAGAAGATCCCGTACCGCGCGACGTAAAGCGCCGTGTACGCGGCCAGAAAGAAGCCGAAGACCGCAAGCAGCGCGGCCCGCAACGGACCGGGCAGGCGGACCAACAGTTGGCCGATGACGAGGAAGACCGGAAAAACGACAGCTGTGAAGCGGCCCATTGACCCCATGCGCATCTCGTAGGCGCGGGTGACGTAGGGGATGAGCAGGAGCAGGATAGCGAGCGAGACTTCTTCCATCGAGAGCCAACTCGCGCGGCAACGATCATCCGACCTACGCGCGAGGGAGAGGGATGCGCCGAGAGCGATGAGCGCCACAGCCGCCGCGAAAAAGAGCGGGTTGGCGAATTGCAGGCTGAACCACGGGATGCCGTGGTCGTCACCGAGCGCCCAGAACGCCGAAGACCGCGGGTCGTAGACCGAGCGCACTGGCGCGAGGGTGGCCAGGGCGACCACTTTCTCGCGCCACGGCGCCGGCGTGCCCCAGTGCTTCTGCACCTTCACGGTGGCGAAAGGTTCGCCGAAGGCGGCGTATTGGTAGACCGTGAAGGCGCCGAAGCCCCAGCAGGCCAAAGGCAGGTAGAGCACGAGACGCGCGCAGACTAAGCCGAAGCGTAAGCGAGGAAAACCGGGCGCGAAGTTCACCGCGACCCTTATCCGCTCTCTCCCAGACAGAGAGGAAAGTTGCGCCTCGACGGGCCCGTGCGTCGCGCCGGCGGGGGCAGGGGATTCGGGTAGCTGCCTCGCTGACACTTCGCGTTGGTGCGGGCCGCGGCGAAGAAGGTGGATGGCGAAGGGCGCGAGCAGCGCGACTCCGACGGGCCGCGTGGCCGTCGCCAGGCCGACGATGAGGGCGATCGCCCACAGCGGCCAACGGCGCCGCATGGCGTACATGGCGAGCACGGCCAAGAGCAAAAACGTCGATTCGCTATAGGCGAGGCGAAAGAAGCAGCCCGTCGGAAAGATCGCCGCGGTCAAAACGGTGTAGTCGGACAAATCCGTGGGGGAATTGGGATAGCGCTCGCGGACGTAGCGCGCCAACATCGCCAGCGCGGCCAAGAACGACAGGTTCGACACGATCAGCAGCGCCGCTTCGGCGCGCAAACCCGTGACGCTGACCAGCGCCCGCCCCAGCAGCGGATAAACGGGAAAGAACGCGATGTTCGTCCCCTTGTCGGGATCGTACTTGTAGCCCTCCGCGGCGATCTGCTTGTACCAGCGGCCATCCATCCAGGTAAAGGCGTCGAGCCAATCTCGCTCTAAAGCGACCGCGCCGCCCCGTGGCTGAACGAAGTAGAAGCCGAAGGAAAAGCCGAGTGCCGCCAGCAGCGCGGTCAAATACCAATAGGGGAGTGCGCTCAGCCAAACGTCGAGGGCGCTTGCGCGTGGCTGCGAGGCGGGTTCGTGGTCGGATGCTGGTGACACGGGCGGAGCGTTAAAAGCCGGAGAAGCCCACGCCGCCAGTTTACTGCCCAGGCCAGCCAAGTAGAAGGACCTCGACGCCGAAATGGAGTCAAAATGCAAATTGCAAATTGCAAAATCGGATAGCCTCGTCAAGGCGCAAGCGGAGTGGAGGATCCGCCCGGCGGTGCCCTGGTACGAAAAGGCGGTCGCGCTCGCTACACTTGAGCCTATCCACTCAGTTTACGATAGGCAGTCCCCGGCGTACTGGGGAAGGGACAAAAGCGAAATGCCCTGGTTTAGTCTGCACTTCGCGAACCCGATTTTTTTCACGGGGGCCATCGCGCTTCTGGGATTTGGCACATGGTGCCGGTGGCTTTCGCTCGAGGAAACATCCCTCGGCGCGCTGCTGCTGCTGATTCCCTACGTGACACGCGCTTACGAAATGGGGATGGGTTCGATGGGGCGCTTCGTGGCCATCGTCGTTCCAATCTACCCCGTCCTAGGTCAGGTGCTTCTGCGTTTTCCCGGCCCGTTGCGTGCCGCGCTCCTCGCCCTGTGCGGCTTCTTTCTCGCCGCTTACACGGCACTCTATTCCGCCGCCTATGTGATCTTCTAGCCCAGATTATTCATGATCCAACACTAACCCGCAGCGCAAGCAAGGCCCAGCGTTGGAATTACCTTGCTTGCGCTGCGGGTTAGTGTGACGGCAGTCTGCGTGCGACCACATGGCGCGACGACGTCAGCGTGACCGTATGGAACCAGGTCGCATCTTTTTCCGAAGTATGGAACAGCGCATGATCGAAACCTTGGTGAGCAAATTGCTTTCGTCCGGCGAGCTGGACGACCCGTTGCTGCGATTTACGACTCAAATCGAAACGGCGAGGCTTGACGGGGAGACCGAGACCGTTAGCCTGATCCCCTTGTTCACCTGCCAGGGAGCGGCGGCCGACTCGCTGGAACGGCCTTCCTCGTTGTCGGCGGTGCTACGCCAGCGGCAGAGCAACCTGCTTGAGGCGGCGTCGCTTGCCGCCTCGTGCGGCTGGCAGTCCGTTTTGCCGGCGGAGCCGTTCCGCACGGGTGCGATTCACCCAGTCCCAGGAAAAACCGGTGAAAAACGTCCATAGTCTCAGATAATGGACCGGCAGTTCAAAAGGGAGGTGACCGCCATCCCGCTCGTGGATAGGCCGGAAAAACCAGAAAACCCGACGACTGCTAGCTGCTAGCACGCGATCCGGTGCTCAGAATGCCCCACGCCCGGTGGCCCCAGTTTCGTTTCTGCTAGCACGCATGAAATGTGGCCCCCGGAGAAGTCGTGGGTGTCGCAAGAGCGTCATGGTGGCACGTCACTCCAAAAACTGGTCTTGGCGAAAACGGCGTTCCTCTGTGAAACTGTGGGTGATTTAAGCCTCAGTCCACGGAAGGAACACCGCGATGCAGGATACTACCAGCGCCAACCGCTATTTGGCAAGAGTGACCGAGCTGACAGGCTGGAGTGAATGGCACTTCAGCCAGCGGGGCAAGGACTTACGGCGACGGGGGTCGCGCGTGCCATGGGGCCGGCGCCGAGGCGCGAGGTTTTTTTGATGCCGGTCGTGATCCGCGGTGGCCGATGGCCCTGGGCGCGCACCGCGAACGCGTCCCGTGCGGTGACGTTCGGGTCGATGGCAGCGTTACGCTGATCGGCAACTCGGGTCGATGCTTGGCTCCGGAAGTTGAAAGTGCGAAACACGGCGCGAGAGCCGTGTCAGGTTTGGGTGGCCAGCAGTTCCGCACGTGCTTCTGCTCGCGGCTTGGTCAGAAGTGCGAGCACCTTGGGGCGACGTTTGTTTGCCCGCGGTTCTACGCGATCGGGTCGATGACCGACGCGGTGTTGCGCTAAATGCTTTCGGTGGACGTCGATGAGTACGCTCAGTGCGCTTTCGCTGAGGAGCGGGGCCAAGGCCCAACTGGCCGCGGTTTTCTGCAGCGCCGCAGTGAAGCTCAGTTCTCGCGGCGATTTGTCCGACGCCAGCGCCGCCTCGAGTATTGTTTGCCGAATCAAGTTGTACGCCAACAGGCCCGTCCAGATCTCCTTGCGAACCATCTCGGGCGATTGGCAACGCAAGACATCCAACGCCATGTTGCATTTGATGGCGCGAATATCCAACTCGACTAACCAACGACGCCGGTACAAATCTGCCAAGTCATCGCGAGTGTACTTGTCGGCGTCGAGCAGCGTGGTCACGACGACCAACACATCAACGCGGAAGCCCTTTCGAGGAGGCACCTTGACTTCAACCTCGCGAACTTCGATCGACGTCGGCATCCGCTCGTAGGTCGCCTCGTCCATCCACGCGGGGCGAGCCGGGCGATCCCATGTGACCACATGATCGCCGGCGCCCAATCGCTTGCCGCGGCGGAAGTCCGCAGTGCGCTTCTGGTGCAGTCGCGTGACCACGTCCACGCCCAGCTCTCGTAGCAGGCAGATCATGAAGTACGAGCAATAATAGCGATCGCCCAAGACCACATCACCTGCCTGGAGCCGGTCGAACAGTTCGCGGAAGAGTGCCGTCTCACCGGTTTCCTTACTGCTACGTCCCACATTATTTGAGACGGAAAGAGGTGGTTGAGTCCCGATTTCGGTGAGACGATACCCCGCCGCTTGGGCAGCCCTGGGGGGCTTGAAACCCCGCCCCGTTGTCCGAAAATGAGACCCCGCCCCTTGCTTGCGCGTCGTGGCGAGTGGATGGATCCTTGGGGGGATAAAAGTGGGGGGCGGCGCGGTTGGTCGGCCCGCGGCACGCCCCCCCTCTCGAATAAGGCTTTAAGAATGATGTCTCTCGCGGATGAAATCAAGGCCCACACCCAGCGTGTGGAAGCCGGGGATCCAGTTCAGTATTGCCAGGCCTGCCCTGGGTGCGCCGCGCAAGGCACCGCTCGCGTGCATGACTG
>Ga0307374_10014256_pt1 | contig 10845 bp, 8 predicted proteins | sample OX3MG_FD_202532 | JGI IMG/M metagenome (GOLD analysis project Ga0307374, IMG submission 202532) | Soil microbial communities from Risofladan, Vaasa, Finland - OX-3 | ecosystem: Environmental > Terrestrial > Soil > Coastal area > Acid sulfate soil | place: Finland: Risofladan, Vaasa | collected... | reverse complement strand
CTTCGGCTACGGAAACTTCCTGAACGTCTTCATCTCGTTCCTCATCGTGTCCACGGCCATGTTCTTCTTCGTGGTCCGACCCATCAATGCTCTGCTGGCTCGTCGGCGCAAGGGCGAGGAAACCGAGCCGGGTACCCGCGACTGCCCCCAGTGTCTGAGCGAGATCCCCGCCGCCGCCCGCCGGTGTTCTTTCTGCACCTCGGAGGTCCAGCCGACGGCCCCGGCCCCGGCCTGACCCCACCCCGGGCATCGATCACCGTCCGGAGTCTCGGGCACCGGCCACCATCGCGTCCAGCACCTTTTCCCACCACGCCGCCGTCCGGCGAAGTTGTTGGAATGTAGAGCGACCTCCTCCCTCTTGCCCCAGGGTCGCGGTGCCGACAAAGGAGCATGGTGAGCGGCAGGACCCACGAGACGGTCCATCCCGAGGCGGGACCCGACCGTGACATCCAGCGGGATTTCTGGCTCAGCCACATGCGGATCGGATTCGGCATCTTCCTGGGTGAGACCGTCTTCGTCATGGTCTACCTGGGCCTTACCCCCCATGGCCCGCACCGGGGCATCTTGACGGTCGTCGCTGCCCTGTGGTTTCTGTGCGCATTTGTCAACGTGCTCCTGGCGCCGCGCCTGGCGTCGTGGCGGCGGCCGGCCCGGTTCTCCGCCTCTTGGAACGTCCTGGCCGCCTTCGGCGTGGCCGGCGTGGCCAGTCTCGACGGCGGTCTCCACAGCCCGATCATCCTGCTTCTCTTCCTCCCCGCCGCCTTCGCCGCGCTGGCCTTCAGCCCATGGGTGGCCGGGCTGTGCGGCGTGGCCACCCTGGTGTCAGCCGTCTTCGTCTGGGTGGTCGACCCGCACGGCACGTCGGTGGAGGTCGCCCTGGTCCTGCTGTCGGTTCTGGCCGGGTCACTCGTCCTGTCCGTGACGGCCTCGCTCAACCGCACGCACCGGGAGGAGCACGAACGGTTGCTGGTGGAGAGGATCGAGGAGCTGGCCACCACCGACGGGCTCACGGGCTGCGCCGTCCACCGGGTGTTCTATGAGCGCCTGGGCGAAGAGATCGCCCGTGCCCTTCGCCACGGCGACCCGCTCAGCCTCATGCTGCTCGACGTCGACGCCTTCAAGTCGGTCAACGACACCTACGGCCACGTCGTCGGCGACCATGTCCTGGCCGCCATCGGCACCGTCCTCGCCGCCCAGGTGCGGACCTCCGACCTGATCGGTCGCCTGGGTGGAGACGAATTCGCCGTGCTCATGCCCCAGACCGAGCCGGCGGCGGCGCTGGCCCTGGCCGAACGGATCAGCGGGGCAGTCACGGCGGTGAAGGAAGTGCCGGTGACACTCAGCATCGGCGTGAGCGGCCTCGACCGTTCGACGCCCACCACCGAGCAGATGATGGATGACGCCGACTTCGCCCTCTATCAGGTGAAGGGTGCCGGGCGCGACGGTGTCGCCGTCCGTGACACCAGGTCGGCCCGGCCGGACCGACGTCGTCAACTGCAACAGACGCCGGTCACGTCGTGAGGCTGTGAGGGTCGGAGTCCGGCACACACGCCCACCGCTGCCCGCTCAGGGGCCGATCTCGATCTGACGCTCCTCGTTGCGAGCGCGGATCCGCACCAGGCGGTTGACCGCCGCCAGGTAGGCCCGGGACGACGCTTCGACCACGTCGGTCGAGACACCGCGCCCGGAGACCTTCAGCCCGTCGGCCTCCAGCTGCACGACCACATCGCCGAGCGCGTCGATTCCGCCTGTCACCGACGAGACGTTGAATCCGATCAGGCGCGATTCGAAACCGGTGGCGGCACGGATGGCACGACAGGCGGCGTCGATCATGCCGTTGCCCTCGGCGGTGGCCTCCTTCTTGTCCCCCGACCGGCTGACAACGACGCTCGCCCGGGGCATGCCCACCGTCCCACCGGACACCTCCAGGCTCTCGAGTTGGAAACCCTCGAGCACATCGTGGCCCAGCTCTTCGGCCACGATGGCCTCGAGATCGGCTTCGGTGATCTCGACCTTCCGGTCGGCGAATTCCTTGAACCGGGTGAAGGCCTGATTCAGCCCGTCACCCTGGACGTGGATGCCCATCTTCTCGAGCGTGTCGGCAAAGGCGTGGCGCCCTGAGTGCTTACCCAGAACGATCTGCCGGCCGACCTGGCCGACACTGGCGGCCTCGATGATCTCGTAGGTGGACCGATCGGCCAGAACACCGTGCTGATGGATACCCGATTCATGGGCGAAGGCATTGCGGCCCACGATGGCCTTGTTGTACTGCACCGGGTAACCGGTCAACCGGGCCACCAGGCGCGAGGCGCGGGCCAGCTCCTCGGTGCGGACCGTGGTGGCCACGTCGGGGAATTGATCGGGCCGGATCCGGATGGCCATGACCACCTCTTCGAGCGCCGCATTGCCGGCGCGCTCGCCCAGGCCGTTCACGCAGACTTCGACCTGACGGGCTCCGGCCTGGACGCCGGCCAGGGTGTTGGCCGTGGCCAGTCCCAGGTCGTTGTGGCAGTGGGTGGACAGGATGTAGTCACCGGCCACCTCCTTGCGGACGTGTTGGATGAGGGCCCCGAAGTCCCAGGGGATGCCGTATCCGACGGTGTCGGGGATGTTCAGCGTGGTGGCCCCGGCCTCGACGGCGGCCGCCAGGACCTCGAGCATGAAGTCGAGGGGGGTCCTGGTGGCGTCCTGCGGACTGAACTCGACGTCGTCGGTGTGTTGGCGGGCCCGGGCCACACCCCCACGCGTCTCGGCCAGAACCTGCGCCTGGGTCATCTTGAGCATGTGCTCCATGTGCTGCGGACTGGTCGAGATGAAAACGTGGATGCGGGCCCGATCGGCGTCGCGCAGCGCTTCCCAGCAGCGGTCGACGTCGGACAGCTGCGTCCGCGACAGCCCGCAGATGGCCGGGGCGTCGGGGCCGGCGCCGACGGAACGGGCGATGGCCTGGACGGCCTCGAAGTCGCCCTGGCTGGCCACGGGAAAGCCCGCCTCGATGTAGTCGACCCCGACACGGGCCAGCTGTTCGGCGATCTCGAGCTTCTCGGCCACGTCGAGGGAGATGCCCGGCGACTGCTCGCCGTCGCGCAGGGTCGTGTCGAAGACGACGAGGTGTCCTCCACCCGCCGCCGTCCGACCGGCCGGTGTGGCCGTCGAGCTCTTCGGTGTCTTCCCGGCGCTGTCCTTCATGGCCATTCGTCCTCGCTCTTCGTCGTCGCTGCCCGTGCCCACCCGACCTGCTGCGTCACTGTCTCACTTCTTCACGGTCGCACTTCCGTCACTTCGCCGTCTGCCGGATTCTCCTGACCCGGTGCACCGGCATCGGCCCAAGAAGAAACCCCCTGGCCTTTCGGCTCAGGGGGCGTATCGGCGAGCGCGATGTGGCGCTCGCCGTCAGGTAAGAAGCAGGTTGGAAAGGAACACGTGCCCACGCATGATCGCCAATGCTTGCAAACAACGGCCCTCGGGTCAAGGCCATTGTCCACCGCACGCCGAGAATGCTCCCCCGCCGTTGCTACGCTCGCCTTCGGCGCCGGGAATGGAGCGACGCCACCCCGAGCTCCGGCCGGGACAGACCCCCAGGAAGGGTGACGAGGTGCGGCAATTCGTGCGCAGGACGGTCCGTCTGGTCGTCGGCTCCATCGTGCTCGGCACCGCTCTGCGCATCGGCGGTGAGTTTCTCCGTCGTCGGGCCACGACTCCCGGGGCGCCCCCGATCCGTGTCGGGAGCTTCGACTCCTGGCCCGCCGTGCCTGTCGCTCCCGGTCGCCAGGCCACCGGGGCCTGAGGCCGGCTCCCGGAGCCGCCCCGACGGCTCCCCACGAATCGGCCGTTGTCGGCGTCGTCCGCCGCCCTGGCCGGCTTCGCCGCTCTCGGCGCCACATGGCGGCCGCCGTGATCGCCGCCCCCCGGAACTCACCCGGTCCCGTCGTCGTCCAAGACGGGGAGCCGGCGCCTCGCCGGCCGCTGGAAAGGACACCGGGAGGCACCCATGCACGGGACCCGCACAAAGCTCATCGTGGCCGTCGCGGCCGTGGCCGTCCTGATCGGGGCCGTGGCCGGCGGACGCCATCTCATCGCCGGGAACTCGGCGAAGACCGCCGCCGCCGTGGCCGGCCACCCCGACGCCGCACCGTTGGGGGCGACGCAGACGACGGCCGCGGCCGCGCAGAAGCCGGTGGCGGGCCACGGGGCGCCGACCGCCGTCCCCGTCTTCGCCACGCCACCCCAGGTGGTACATACGGCCACCATCGACATGGGTGTCGGCCAGGGAAAGTTGAATGCGGCATTGCACACGATGGCCTCCCTGGCCGGGGCCGACGGTGGCTACGTGGACAGTTCCTCTCTGTCGGGAGGAACGGCCCGTCGGTCGCCGACCGCCGGCACCATCGTGTTCCGGGTCCTCGACTCTGACTTCGCCGACGCCATCACCGCCGTGTCCGGACTGGGCACCGTCAACGGCCAACAGATCAAGGGCAAGGACGTCACCGTCCAACTGGCCCAGAACGCGGCGTCGATCTTCGTGCTCCAAGACGAGGTCGCCCTGCTCGAAAAGAAGCTGGGCCAGGCGTCCGACATCGGAACCTTCCTCCAGATCCAGAACCAGCTCTTCCCGGTGGAACAGCAGCTCCAGAGGCTCCAGGCGGCCCAGGCCGTCCTCCAGAACTCGGCCGCTCTGGCCACCATCACCGTCAGCCTGACGGCGCCCGGGGCATCCCTGGCCGGGCCTCCTGTACCGGTTGCCCGCGCCGATGCCACCACCGTGGCCTGGCGCTACCTCCGGCACAACACCCTGGCCGTCCTCGACGGATTGACCATTGCCGGCGGCTGGTCCCTTCCCGCCGTCATCGTGTTGGCTCTGATCGGCCTGCCCGCATTCCGTATCTTCCGCCGGCGCCGGCACGCCGTCACCCCGGCATGACCACGCCGTCATGCCGGCGCGTCAGAACGTCGTCCGCGCCAGTGTCCGGCAATCGGAGCGGGCGACCACCAGGGCCAGGTATCGGGTCGTCGTGCTCGACGTCGTCGTCGGGCCGGTGACGGCGACGACCACCGCCAGCGCCGCCGTGCCGCGATAGGTGAGGGTGGCCACGACCGCCACGGTGTGCCCGGACCCCGCCTCCTGGTGCGCCGTGGCCACACACGAGGCGAACGGCGCCGGAATGCCGGCACTCGGGACCGGCGACGGGGCGGCCGAGTCACTCTGTGTCTGTGGGGGGGCCACGAGGCTGGAGGCGCCGAACTCCGGACCGGCTCGTCGTGACTTCAGGATGGGCGCCAGCTGCGATCGCAGCGCCGTCGGCGAGCGGACCTGGCCCAGATCGAGGACGGAAGAGGCTGCGGTGGCCGTCGGTTCCGACGTCGTGGCCGACGCCGGTACCCGGGGGGCGGCGTGGACCGTCTTGGCCGCCGTGGAGGCGGCCGTGGATCCGTGATGGGAGAGGGCGATCGGGATTCCCGCGGCCAAGGCCAGGGCCACGACGGCTGCCGCCACCGCCGTCAGCGGCGCCCGGGGCGGCCGCCTGTCGCCACGCGCCGACGCCATGGGGGCCACCGAGGCGGTCCCGATCCCACCGCCGTTGCCGTTGGTGGTGGTGGTGGCGGTGGTGGTGGCGGCGGTGGTGGTGGCGGTGGCGCTGGGTCCGTGGTCGGCCCAGTCGGGGGTTCGGACCCCGGACAGAGCGGCCCGGACGGCCTCGGCCCGGGCGGAGGGAGCGACAGGGGCGACGGGGCGACGGACCAGGGCACGGGCGTCTTCGATGGCGTCCAGGCGCTGCCGGCACGAGGCGCAGGTTGCGATCGCGGCGGCGTCGGCGGCGGCCGGCGACGGCCTGTCGGGCGCGGCGCTGTCGAGGTAGGCCGACAGATGCTCGTCGCTCAGGTGTTCGTGGCTCATGGCGTGGGGTTTTCCGTCCTGTCTCCTGGTTTGACGTTGGCGACCCCGAGCCGGTTCCCGGCTTCTTCGCCGCCCTCGACTCCGGACCCTTCATCCGACGCGTCGTCCCGGGTACCGGTCATGAGGTCGGCCAGGGCGCCTCGGCCCCGGGCGATACGTGAACGGACCGTTCCGATGGGCACGTCGAGAATGACAGCGATCTCCTCGTAGGTCAGGTCACAGAGGTCACGGAGCACGACCGCGGCACGGTGTTCGGGGGCCAACCGACGCAGAGCGGCGTCGACATCGACGTGGGCCGACGCCTCGTCGGCCGGATCCCGCCCGCTCAGGCCGAAGGTCCGGCCGGTATCGGCGTCGTCCCCGGATTCACCGGGAAGTCCCACCACGGGGCGGCGTCGGCGTCGGCGCAACTCGTCGAGACAGGCATTGGTGGCGATCCGGTAGATCCAGGTCCCGAAGGAGCTCCGACCGTCGAATCGGTCGATGGACCGGATAACCGAGACAAGCGCGTCCTGGGCGGCGTCCACGGCATCGGCCTCGTTGCCGAGCATCCGCCGGCACAGTGCGTGCACCCGGTCGTAGTGATCGGTGAGCAGAGTCTCGAGCGCCCGACGATCGCCCCCTCGGGCGGCGGCGAGGACATCGGGACCATCAGGCGGTGAGGGCGCGGGAGCGTCGGCGATCTCCGAAAGGCTAAACGGCGCGTCGCTCCGGGGGTCAGACAGACGTGATGCGGTGGATGTCCAGAATGCCGTCGGCCGCCTGCAGCCGGGTGAGGGCCTCGTCCGGCACCGAACGGTCGGTCGACAGAACCATGAGGGCGGTGTTGGACGCCTGCGACGGGCCGACGGCCATCGACGAGATGGATACCCCCGCCTCGCCGAGCACCACACCGACGACGCCGATCATGCCCGGACGGTCGTCGTTGCGCACCACCAGCATGTGCTCCGACGGCGGCACCTCCACCGAGTGGTCGTCGACGAGAACGATCCTCGGTTCGGACCGGGGTCCCGACAACGTTCCGGCCAGGGAGTGATCAGTGGACCGCAGGGTGATCAGGTTGACGAAGTCACGGGTCGTCGTCGTCGAGACCTCGCGGATCTCGAGACCTCGTTCCTCGGCCAATTGCGGGGCGTTCACGTAGGAGACCGGCTCCTCGGTGCCGGCGGCGAAGACGCCCTTCAGCACGGCCAAAGTCAGGATCGCCGTGGTCGCGCCGGCCAAGCCTCCCTGGTATTCGACCTCGAGGCGGTCGGGCAATCCGTCGTTCAGGCAGGCGAAGCAGCGTCCCAACTGTTCGGCCAGAGGCAGGAAGGGCCGCACCGACTCGGACACCTCACTAGCGGCGACGTTCACGGCGAAGGGCACGAAGTCGCCGTCCAGAGCGAGGATCACCTGTTCGGCGATGGTCACCCCGGCCTTGTCCTGGGCCTCGGCGGTCGACGCCCCCAGATGCGGGGTGGCCACCACACCGGGCAGGCCGAACAGCGGCGAGTCCGTACAAGGTTCGGTGGCGAAGACGTCGAAGGCGGCACCGCCTACCCGGCCGTCCCTGATGGCTTCGGCCAGCGCCTCTTCGTCGACGATGCCGCCCCGGGCGGCGTTCACGATGCGGACCCCCTGCTTGGCCTTGGACAGCAGATCGCGTCCGAAGAGCCCCGCCGTCTCGGCCGTCTTCGGCAGGTGAATGGTGATGAAGTCCGCCTCGGCCACGAGTTCGTCGAGCGTCAACAGCTCGACGCCCATGTGCCGGGCCCGATCGGCCGAGACGTAGGGGTCGTAGGCGCACAGCCGCATGCCGAAGGCCAGGGCCCGTTGAGCGACGAGCGCCCCGATACGCCCGAGGCCGACGACACCCAACGTCTTGCCATGCAGCTCGACGCCCTCCCACTTCGATCGCTCCCACTTTCCGGCCATCAGCGCCGCGTGTGCCTGGGGAATGTTGCGTGCCTGGGCCAGCAGCAGGGCCATGGCGTGTTCGGCCGCCGACAGGATGTTCGACTGCGGCGCGTTCACCACCATCACGCCCCGACGGGTGGCCGCCTCGACGTCGACATTGTCGAGTCCGATGCCCGCCCGTCCCACCACGGCCAGATCCGTCCCCGCCTCGAGGGCCTCGGCCGTGACCTGGGTGGCCGATCGGACGATCAGGGCGTGCGCGCCCGGCAACACCTGCAGCAGCGCGTCGGGCGTCAGCTCCAGTTGGACGTCGACCTCGTGTCCCGCGTCCGAGAGCAGGCTCAGACCTCGATCGGCCAGCTTTTCCGTAACCAGCACCCGTGCCATCGATCCGTTCCCGTCCTCTCGCATGACGCCGCCGGTTCGTCCCGACTGCCGTCGTTTCTGTCGTGCCTCGCCCGGAGGCGCTTGCTCTCGAACTCCGCGGCCGGACCCGGATGGCGGACCCGGCTGTTGAACTCGGCTGTCGGACCTCGCTGTTCGGCTGTCGCTACTCGACGGTGGCGAACAACTTGGCCAGCCGGGTGACGCCCTCGACGATGCTGTCGTCACCGAGGGCGTAGGACATCCGCAGGTAGCCGGGGGCGCCGAAAGCCTCCCCGGGGACCACGGCCACCTTGGCTTCGTTGATGGCCACCTGGGCCAACTCGTCCGACGTGTGGACGAGGGCGCCGGCCACCCGGCGTCCGAGCAGTGCTCTGACCGACGGGAAGGCGTAGAACGCCCCCTCGGGCTCGACGCAGGTCACCCCCTCGCATTCGTTGAGCATGCGGTGGATCAGCAGGCGACGGCGGTCGAAGACCTGGCGCATTGCGTAGACCGCTTCCAGGTCCCCGGTCAGGGCGGCGAGCGCCGCACACTGGGAGACGTTCGACACGTTGGAGGTGGCGTGCGACTGCAGGTTGGCCGCCGCCTCGGTGACGTCAGCCGGGGCGATCATCCAACCCACGCGCCATCCGGTCATGGCGTAGGTCTTGGCCACACCGTTGATCACGACGCAGCGGTCCGCCAGCTCGGGTACCTCGACCGGTGCCGACGCGAAGGTGCGACCGCCGTACACCAGGTGCTCGTAGATCTCGTCGGTCACCACCCACAACTCGTGTTCTACGGCCCAGCGACCGATGGCGGCGATCTCCTCAGCAGTGGAGACGGCCCCGGTGGGGTTGTTGGGCGACACCAGCAGCACGACCTTGGTGGCGGCCGTCCGGGCGTCCTCGAGCGCCTCCACGGTGAGGTGGAAACCGGACTCCTCCGTGGTGAGGACGTCGACCGGGACCCCCCCGGCGAGGGCAATGGCCTCGGGGTAGGTGGTCCAGTACGGAGCGGGGACGAGCACCTCGTCCCCGGGGTCGCACAAGGTGGCGAAGGCTTCGTAGACGGCCTGCTTGGCCCCGTTGGTGATGAGCACCTGGGAAGGCGCCATCTCGTACCCCGAGTCGCGTCGGGTCTTGGCCACCACCGCCTCTTTCAACGCCGGCAGGCCGCCGGTGGGCGTGTAATGGTGGTTGGCCGGGAGCCGGCAGGCGTCGATGGCCGCCTCCACGATGTGGGCGGGCGTGGGGAAGTCGGGTTCTCCCGCACCGAAGCTGACGACGTCCTCGCCGGCGGCCCGCAGAGCCCTCGCCTTGGCGTCCACGGCCAGGGTGGCGGAGGGGGCGACGGCGGCTACCCGGGCCGAGACCCGGCGCCGGGCCGGGGTGGTTTCGTGAAGCGACGACATGGCTGCCATGCTTACACACGTGCCACAAGCCTCCGACACCCCCGCCTCCGCCGATATCCGGATCCCCGACGGCCTCAAACCGAGCGACGGCCGCTTCGGCAGCGGGCCCTCGAAGGTCCGATCCGCGCAGGTGCAGGCCCTGGCCCAGGCGGCCCCCACCTACATGGGGACGAGCCACCGCCAGAAGGCGGTCAAGTCCGTCGTGGGCCGGCTGCGCAGCGGCCTGAGCCAGCTGTTCGATCTCCCCGACGGCTACGAGGTCGTCCTCGGCAACGGCGGCACCACCTGCTTCTGGGACATCGCCACCTTCTGCCTGATCGAACGCCGGAGCCAGCACCTCTGCTTCGGCGAGTTCTCATCCAAGTTCGCCGCCGCCGCCAAGGCCGCCCCCCATCTCGACGAACCCTGGATCATCGAATCGGCCACGGGGACACATCCCGAAGCGGTGGCCGATCCCGACATCGACCTCTACGCCCTGACCCACAACGAGACGTCGACCGGGGTGGCCATGACCATCAACCGGCCGGCCGGAGCGTCCCCCCCCGCCGACGGCGGTGGCCTGGTGGCCGTGGACGCCACCTCGGGGGCGGGCGGCATGCGGGTCGATCCGTCGCAGTTCGACGCCTACTACTTCGCCCCGCAGAAGTGCTTCGCCGCCGACGGCGGCCTCTGGGTGGCGCTGTTCTCGCCGGCCGGCCTCGACCGGATCGAGAAGCTGGCGGCATCGGACCGGTGGGTACCGGCCTTCTTCGACCTGAAGACCTGCGTCGACAACTCGAAGTTGGACCAGACCTACAACACCCCGGCACTGGCCACTCTTCTCCTCTTCACCGAACAGGTCGAATGGATGCTCGCCGGAGGCGGCCTCGAGTTCTCGGCAGGCCGGTGCGACCGGTCGGCCGAGATCCTCTACAGCTGGGCCGAACAGTCCGACTTCGCCATGCCCTTCGTGGAGAAGCCGTCGGAACGCAGCCACGTGGTCGGCACCATCGACTTCGTCGATGCCGTGGACGCCGCCGCCGTGGCCCGGGTCCTCCGGGCCAACGGCATCGTGGACACCGAGCCCTACCGCAAACTCGGCCGCAATCAGCTCCGCATCGCCATGTTCCCGGCCATCGACCCCGAGGACGTCGCCGCCCTCTGTGGCTGCGTCAATTACGTCGTGGGGGCCCTGGCCCAGTAGACGCGTCGGTCGCCGCCGCGCAACGGTGGCCGGATTCGGGCGCTGAACAGGGCCTGAACAGGGCCTGAACAGGGCCTGAACAGGGCC
>Ga0307374_10014254_pt1 | contig 10845 bp, 13 predicted proteins | sample OX3MG_FD_202532 | JGI IMG/M metagenome (GOLD analysis project Ga0307374, IMG submission 202532) | Soil microbial communities from Risofladan, Vaasa, Finland - OX-3 | ecosystem: Environmental > Terrestrial > Soil > Coastal area > Acid sulfate soil | place: Finland: Risofladan, Vaasa | collected... | reverse complement strand
GCGAAAAATCTTTGTCGCCGCAAGTCCTGATCAAATAATCGCCTTCCTCGACCAACTCCTGTCCCCAAAACTACCCATCAAACCGCTGCTCTCTTTGGCCTTTCGATAGCGAGTCGAGTACAATGGCCTTCAGCAGCAGCATGGCGTCCTTATCGGCTGCCTGCACCGTGGATAATGCTGCCAGTGCTGGACCGCCCTCGCAAAAATGTCCTGCTATGCGCCGCCAGATCGCCACTTTCGCTGCGAAGAATGCCCGGGTGTAGGGGGGCAACTGTGATGAGAAATTGGCCAGATTGGCAATTGGTTGTCGCTTGGTTGGCGATCGCCTTTGTAGGTACGGCGGTTTACTTCTTGCCAGTGGCGCGCCTGATCGAGCGGTTCGCAGAATAGTCAACAGATATTGGTGGCGCTTGGCCGGAGATCGCAAGTCCTAGCGGCTGGGCAGCCACGAAAAACGAACCCCCAAGGCAAAGGGGGGTCGCCTTGGGGGCTTACCGCCGGGGCGGTCCTTTTGGGGGACTGGGGCGCATGCGCCACGGTCGGTAGTTACTCAATTCCGGCTCCGTAGGTCAGTTCCTTAGCCGCCGCTCCCCTCTAGTGGCGCGTTGTGACGATCATATATCGCGCAGCAGATTGGGCGCCTGGCACCTGTGGCCGCTGGTCGGTTTTCCACTGAGTAATCCACAGGCTGAAAAGCACTTAAGTTTCTCACGCAGGCCGAATATCCTCTCTCACCATGTCCCTGCGTAATGAAGTCCCAGACGAACTCGCCAAGGCCAGGCAATACGTACTGGAAGCGCAACGATTAGTTTGGCAGCAAAGGGGCCAGATTGTTCGACTTCGCGCGGGAGGGCATGAGACGCTCAGCGCCGAAAAAACTCTGGCCCTTCTTGAATCCAATCTCCAGACCTTCCGGGAACATCAAGCGGCGTTGGAGCACAACCAGCGCTCCGCGGACGAGCATAACCTAGCGTTACCCCCACGGCTCCTTGCCGCAGAGTAGTCGCGTGTTCATCAGGCAATGGCATCACGCGCGCCATTAGTTCGGCGGCGGCTCGACTCAGCTAAGATAACGCGGTGCAGTTTTGAGCCGTCCGAGGGGAGAAAGGGTGTAGTTCAAGATCATTTTCGCGCTCATGCGGGCTGGGTCTGCGACCACCATCGTGGCCGCTGATCGGGTCATCGCGGTACTGAACTAGGCAGGCTTTCGGGTCGGCAGGCGTCTGATATCGCTCATAGCGCGCTGCTCGGCGCGGTCGGCAAGCTTGTCGTATTCATCCGCGAGACGGCATCTGACCCGGGCCGCTTCCGTGTTCTTATAGGTGTCAGCAAGAGTTCGCATCTCGGCTGCACGGTTTCGCCGGTGCTCGGAGTCGTTGAAGTGGCGGGGCGGTATGAAACTAGACTAACACAAGATCACGCTTCCGTCTCGAGCGAAGCAGATAGGACCATATCCGATGTTGCGGATGCGGGTCGCTGGTCTTCGGACGCTAGTAGATCGGCGCCAAACCCATCTTGAGCATCAGACGACGGACGCGATGGCGCCCAACGCACCAGCCGTTGCGGCGTAGATGCCGTGCCATCTGCCGCGAACCGGACGCATCAACCGCAGCGTCGCTTCGTTCTCCACTGTCGGCGCACGGTAGAATGACGAGCGACTAATCGATGCCAGCTCGCACTGGCGTACGATCGAGAGCCGTGAATGACCGGGATCGATCATCGTCTTCCTCCGATCCAGGCTCAGCGATCGAAGCTTTCGACAAAAAATCCCGTTCCACAACAAGCTGACCGATCTTGGCATGGAGCTTCGTCAGCTCGGCGTCGCGATTCTGTTCGCGCGCGTTGCCCTTGTCGTCGAACACCTGGGCGAACTTCTCGACCGCCTGGCGCTTCCAGGCCGCAATCGGGGTCGGATGCAGCTCGTGCTTGGTCGCCAGTTCCGCAACCGTCTCGTGGCCCCTGGCCCCTGATCGCCTCAAGCGCCACCTTGGCGTTGAACTCAGCCGAAAATCGTCTCCGCGTCCTCATGGTGGTTCGTCCTTTGCATCGGCGAATCCACCTTAGCCGGCCGTCTCAGGAAGTGGGACCTCTCTGCCAGACAGATCACCCTCAATCTGGAATCGGATAGATGCGTACTGAAATAAAATGTGCTAAGCGGCCATCTCGCGCCTTTTTGCGAGTACCGACCGAATGTCATTTAGCCGTCGCTTTACCCTACTCAAAATCGGCTCAGAGATAGGGAACAACCCAAGATAGACTGCTTGGCCAAATTTCGAGGTGGACCCAAGGACATCTACTTGGAATCCTAAATTCCGGTATAACTGAAGCGTTCGAAAATCGAAATTGCCTACGATCGACTCGATGCCGTTACCGATTGCGACATCACCCAGAGCTTCGATCAAGACAGCAGAGACATTAAGCAACTCATCGGACCCCTCCTTATCTAAGATTTTGTCATTAAGGCAAAATCTTGTGCACTCCCAAATGGTGGGCGCACTGAGATGTACGGCGTCTGGAAGTGTGTCGGAAAAAAACTCAGCTAGAAGAGTTGGGCCTGTAGTTGGCAAGAGGCGCAAGCTACCTTTCACCTCACGCCCTTCATCGTCTGCATAAATAAGATATATCGGTCCCATGTCATCGTACTTATCACGCTCGCGCCCATCGGCAACGCGAACGTCCCATTTCAACCGTTCCTGAAAAACTCGCGCCCGCAATCGAAACATCTGGTCGATTAGGTGCGTATATTTATCGGTGTTATGTCGGTCGATCACGACAAGCATGGCGAGCAAGCGCTCCCTGAACACAAACGGCGAATAAACAGTGGCAAATTCGCCCCGCCGCGAGCGAATATTTGGGTGTCGAACTACTTGAGTAGCGTAAGTTTGAAAAAGAAAAATTAAAAAGATAGCGAGCAATTTTATGCAATTCTACAAAATTAGCAGCCCAAGTTTAACAGCTTTGCTGACGGCCTGTGCCGACGTAACACAATCGAGCTTGTAATGAACCGATTTCAAGTAACCTCGTGCAGTATGCGGAGAGATATTCAAAATTATGGCAATCTCGTTTGTCGACTTACCGAGCGCGATCCAACGTAAGCACTCAAGCTCTCTGGGTGTCAGCTGCGGCCGATTTTCGCCAAATATCTCAACCATAACCCGGCGATGAAGGCGGTTCGCAACTTGTATTAAGGTGGGTCGACCAGTCGCCAGAAAATTCGTCCATTCCAGTTCGGAACGGGAAAATGAAATTGAAAATAGGCCCCGATGTCCGTGTTTGCTCTGCACTGGAACGGAATACCCATAGGGACCAATACCACGCGATGCGGCGTCCGCCAGAAATGACGCCTCGGCTGAATCCTGAATGGTCAACTCGGTCCAATTGAATGGCAGCGTTCGCTGAAAGCCCTCGCGCAAGACCGGATCGACGTCGACATACCCCATTTCGATGAAACGTTTGATCCAAGAGGCAGGGTAGGTCAAAAGAACGTAGGGGTAGACGTACCGTAAGCTGTGGCCGGTCGTGTCGGCCGAGGGATTGGCTCCAAATTTAGACGAATGATAGACGACATGATCAACATTCAAAACTTCCCTCAGCTTGCCAACTACATGTTCTATTTCTGGCGTGTCTTCGATGATTGCGAAGGCCGCTGTGAGAATCTCCTCGTCTGACTGACTGGTTGTCATCCCTACATCCTATACGTGGATGCTATCGAGCACCGGTTGGGAGATTTTTCGACTTTCTTCGGGGCGCCATACTGATCGATCGGTTGTTTTGAACTTCCGGGCGAGTAGATCGCAAGAATTCGCTGGTGAACTCATCGACGGCGCACAGGAATCTGCGCTCCTCGGGTACTCTTCTCGATAACATCTTTCAACAGACCCTGCCGGCGACAGGCATCCAGCCAGTCCGTGCTCCACGAGACTAAGCGAGGCGCCCCCGATTCTTGATAACCGGACCTGAAATTTTGCATTCCCGGAGACAGGCTCATCGTGTCTTGCACGAGATGAGCACGGTGAATGCTTTCGCATTACTAACGAGTTGCGCGGCTTCCAATTCCGTCTCGGAGTTCGCCGTCTGATATGCGACTGCGCTGTTATCGAGAAAATCGCGCATGGCTCCTGACTTGATAGCGAAGTTTGTAATTTCGGGAACGCCGCTTATCGCGGCCACTGACAAATTGTTTTTTTCCCTCTTTGCGATCAAACCAACGATACTGCCCCTGATATCGAGGACGGGACCGCCGTCACTGGGGAGCTGAGTAGGTGCGCTAATTTGCATGAATCTTGTATCATTTGATAGGCCACTCAGGGAGGTTACAAATCCCCGATCGGCAACGAGGTCAGGCGCTGGCTTCTGAGACGCGCCGATAGCAATGACCGGATCCCCGACGAGAATTGACGTCCCTCGAATGAGACCGACGTCGTTGAACTGCCTTGGAGCTCGGAGAAGTGCAAGATCGTTGGTGATATCGGCCGCGACGATTTTAAGCACCATATCGCTGTCGCCGGTTAGATTGGCATGAATCTCTCCCACGCAATTACTGACGACATGATTGGCTGTCGCGATGTATCCATGGTGATCGACGACGAGCCCCGCTCCGGTAACATCGATCAGATTTGCCAACCCCTTCGTTTGGAGGGGTGCTGTCGTCACCGTAGTCGTCGCTTCGGGAGAGGACGTCGGCTCGGTTATTGAAGAGACAATCGGATTCTCCGATGGAGCTGCCGCGGCAGTATCGGCGGTTATGGACCTCTGTCGCGCGGCAGCCACAGGCGGCGTCTGCTCGGGCCCCGCAACGACTGGCACCGTGGCTGACGCTTTTGCCTCATTCGGCACGGTGACGGCTGACGTTTTCTGGCCAGCGTCCGAAAAGTCGTCCGCTTTAGCTACGCCGCCTGATTTTACCCTGGCGACGCAGTTAGCAATTGCGGAGAGAAGGTGATCGGGCGAAATGAGGCCCACTTGAAAAGTTTGCGCACTCGCTGTCACGACCAAAAGATGCGACTTTCCAAAGTGATCAACAAAAGCAGACCGCCCGCAAGATGGCGCCTTAAAATCATTTTTCGACTTGGCCGCGTCGCCGCCTAAAAAGGCAGCTATTCCACTACTGCTAGACGCCGCGCTCGTGGGGGCCGTCGGTTGCGCCTCGCCTGAGTGATGGGGAAAACCGCATACGGTATTGGGCAGAGGCGCATTTATAATCGTGTTGGTGGCAGCGGTGCCAGTAAAATGTAGATGTTCATGGTCATCGAACGTAACGCTGATTGGAAATTTTTTTCCAGGCACCAGCTGCCATGCCGAATACGCGAGGCTCAATGCAAAGCGCCCTCTGACATCCTTCGTGATTGTAATGCTACTTCCGTTTTGAACTTCAGTCGCGGCACTGCAATGCGCGAAGGTCCCATCCTTATCGTTAGTATAAGCGCCGCCCTTCCAGTTCCCAACGTCGATAGAACCGAAGGGGCCAGCCGCAATAGCCATTGATGCGAACATGTTGACCATCAGTGCTGCAACAATCGAGCCCGCGGACCTGATCATGTAATCCTCCACCAAACGCCCGGCTTGACAGTGCTCCAGCCTCAATTTGACTATCAAGATTAAGACCGTCCGTGGCTTCTTTAGGGAGAATCTGTGCTAGGAAGGATGGGTGAGGTCAATCGAAAGTTGGCGGTGAGATAAAGGACGGACGACGCTGAGGTCGGCAAAAACCATCATAATGGGGCAAATTGAGCAGATAGCACGCGAGCATGGCAAAGCTCTCGCGCCCCTCAGCGACGAGCTCGTGCTCGTGGAGAGCGGTCTTGACTCGCTCGCCTTTGCGGTTTTGGTCGCGCGTCTGGAAACTAACCTGGGCATCGATCCATTTACCGCTGCCGAGGAGGCGATCTTTCCGACGACGCTTGGCGAGTTCGTTAAGGTCTATGAGCGAGGCTTGGCTCGAGACACCGGCGCTGCGAGACTTTAACAGCGGCACCGCACAGGTCGACATTTTGGCCCGCTCAAATATATGGCCAAGGAACAACATAGCGTCCTGGTGACCGGGGGCAGTCGGGGACTCGGGCTTGCAATCGCCCAAAGACTGGCTGCTTCTGGCTATCGCGTGATTGCGATCGCGCGGAATGCAAGCAAGGAGGTCACGGCTGCAACCGCCTATGCCGAACAAACAGGGCAAGGTCCGCTCCATTTTGAGCAGTTCGATCTTGGAAAGATCGACGAAATTCCTATTCTGGTTCGCCGCCTGCACACACGATTCGGCCCGCTGTTTGCTCTCGTAAACAATGCCGCACTCGGTCATGCCGGAGTGCTAGCAACCATGCACGACAGCAAACTCGAAGAACAGGTGCGCGTAAATACATTGTCACCAATCGTGCTAACCAAATACGTGGTGCGCGGGATGATGTCAGCCGGCCGCGGCAGGATTGTCAATGTCGCCTCGATCATTGGCGTCACCGGCTATAGCGGTCTCGCGGCGTATGCTGCAACAAAAACTTCGATGATCGGACTCACCCGCTCGCTGGCGCGTGAGGTCGGGCGATTGAACATCAATGTCAACGCGGTAGCGCCCGGCTTTCTTGCTACCGACATGACGCGAACACTTGATGCCGAAAATATGGCCAAGATCGCGCGCCGCTCAGCGATGGGTCGTCTCGCTGAGACGGAAGATGTGGCCGGCGCGGTCGAATTTTTGCTAAGTGACAAGGCGCGAAACATCACTGGCACAGTGCTTACCGTTGACGCAGGCACCACTGCCTAGCACTACTATCCAGTCGCCTTTTTGCTTCCGCAAATTGGTTTCTCGAAACAGAAATTTGGCGCCAGACGGTAAGTTTGGCTGCAGAACAGTTTAGAATTCTGCACTTACAGTTTTAGCTTGCCGGCGGCGATGTAAGCGTATAGCCGCTGGTCAAGCCGCACAAAGTGCTGTTCCTCCGAATCATCGAAATAAATCGGATCGCCGGTCGCCGTCGGGTCGAAACCCTCACGCCGAAAATCACTCTTGACTTGTTTGAAGGTTGCAGTCGTCGCAATCGCTTCGGCGACGCGCAAGAACAGCGGGCGGGCGTAGGGTGGCAGCGCCCGCGCAAGATGCGCTCGAAAATCGCTAAGGTTTAATTTGCCGTCGACCACGACCGTCGCCATGCCGGCCGTACCTTCGGTACCGGGCACGTGCACGCCGTAGACGCTCGCTGCCTCGATGCCAGGGAACGCCCCAACCGCCGCGGCGACTTCAGAAGTCGAGACATTCTCGCCCTTCCACCGGAAGGTATCCCCGATGCGATCGATGAAATAAAAGAAGCCGGCGGCGTCTATGCGCATTAAATCGCCGGTCCGATACCAAGCGTCGCCCTGCGCGAACACGTTGCGGAGGACTTTTTGCTCGGACTCCGAAGCGCGCGAATAGCCTTCGAACGCGCCGCCCGATGGCGCCATGGCGTCGCCGATCTTACCAAGCGCCTCGCCTACTTCGTCAGTTGTGCAGCGGATGCAAAAGCCACGCTCGTCGCGCGTTGGTTGGTCGGTCATCGGGTCGAACCTTACCAGCGCCACCGAATAGCGATGCGCGAGAAAAGGCGGAATACGACCGATAGCGCCGACCTTGCCTTCGACATTGTAGAGCGAAAAATTACCTTCACTGGCCGCGTAGAATTCCAAGATCTGCGGAATATTGAAGCGTTGTTGAAATTTCGCCCACACATCCGCGCTTAACCCGTTGCCGCAGGCTCCTCGGATGCGATGCCCACGCTCGCGCGGATGCTGCGGCGCGTTAACGAGATAACGGGCGAGTTCACCGATATATTGAACCAGCGTGCAGTTGCCGTCGGCGACGTCGTCCCAGAAGTGTTGAACGGAGAACTTGTCACGAATTAGTACCGAACCGCCGTGCACAAGAAGCGCGCCGGTGGCGACCACGCCGCCGACGGAGTGATACATCGGCAGGCAATCGTACATGCGGTCATCCGGACCGGTATCCAGCAATCCCGCGAACCAGAAACTCCATTGCAGGAGCCGCCGGTGACTGACATTGGCGGCCTTGGGAAGCCCAGTCGTGCCGGAGGTATAGATCAGCAGTGCTCGATCGTTGATGGTGACGTGCCGTTGCTCGGGGCTTAGCGGCAGGGCGGAGAATTGCTCGACAACACGGTCGATCCGCTTGAATGCGTCAGAGCCTTCGCCGTGCACCCAGATCTTGGTCTGACCCCTCAGCTTGGCTACACTGCTGGCAAAGCTCTCACAGAAATCCGTGGCGACGATTGCATGCTTCGGCGCAACGATATTGACGCAGTGGGCAAGTGACGACCCGCGCAGTTGTGTGTTGATGAGCGCGACGACGACGCCGACGCTGGTAAGCCCGAGCCAGGCCGCCGCATATTCCGGCCGGTTGGGCATCATCAGGCAAACGATCTCGCCCTTTGCAAGGTTTTGGCCCAGCGCCCAGCGCGCGTATTGGTTGGCGCGTTCGGCCAGCAGGCGAAAAGTAAAATCTTCGCCCCGGCTCAGCAGCGCCGGTGCATCGCCTTGCTTTTGCGCCTGTTCCTGGATCACGTGGGCGAGAAGGCGTTGCGGGTGAGCAGAAATCGGCGCAGTTTCTTCGAGCGCCCTTACCCAGTCGCGCAACGCCGCATTATCCGCCGTGGCTGTTGGGCTTGTTCGTTGCATCTCAAGCAGAGCCGTTGGGAGCGCTTTCCGTTGCCTGCTCCGACGTATGAGTTATCGACACAACGATTGCCAACAAGCTGACATATCGCGCACAACCAGAACATTATCAAGTTTTCGACATAGAGATATGCTCTGAGCCAGATATTCTGGAGACTCGACAATGCGGCCTCTGTCGGTTTGGGTCATCGAGTTTATCAAACTTGTTGGTGGCCGGCGGCTATATCCGCTCACTACCCAATGTCCGGTCTGCGGGCAAATGGTTCGGCTGCATGCGAACCAGGCCGGACGCCGGCACGCGTTCGGCCATGCGCGCGATCTGTATGAGGGATGGCGGTTCTCAGTGCATTACGCCACCAAGGCCAAGTGCGGCGGCTCAGGGCGCGTCAAGCTATTCGATCCGCGTCCGGGCGAGTGGCAGCGATTCAAGCTGCCCCGCCCGCTGCTTGATGAATGACGGTTCGCGGTCCGCCACCAGCGTGTCCCGGATCAAGCGTTGGGTTCGTTCTGAAAATCGTCCACTTGTGCGCGGCTACCTCCCGGCGGATTCGCTTTGCCAAAAAAAATAGATCGCCGGATGCGCGAAATGGGCTTTGCCAAAAATCACCTTTTTTAGTCTCGCCATATCGGACAAATTGACCTCGCTTCGAACGCAAGAGTTTTAATTGGTGAGAACGGCCAGCACAATTTTAGCAGGCGAATGGTGCTCTTCCGACCCAGCCCGCACCCTGAATGAGACTTTAGTAGCCACCTTTCGGTTACGATCCTACTAGGATTTTGCGCGTGATTAGACCGACGCGGTGCAGGTCACTTCCCGACCGTCTCGATGTCTGCTATTTTATGCTTTTGGTGCAACCTTTTAGCTTCGCTAAAAATCGATTTGCCATCATGCAATCCGAACCGGACATCAGCAGTGATGTAGCAAGCGGCCTAGCCGGCGATGCCGGGGAGACGAGCGGCCTTCCACTCGTCGTCGACTGCCCGCAATGTGGCGCTCAGTTAACCCGTGGCAGAAGCCGCACTGCTCCGATCGATAGCTGCGGGTTCGAGACCTATAATATTCAGTGCGGCAGGTGCGACGCCCGTCTTGTCGGCATGATTGACCCGGTCGACGACACATTGCTGGTTACGCCGGCGTAATCGCCGGCCAGGCGCACAAACAAGTCGTTACGTTCGCGAGAGGTTGAGGAGAAAAACGGGTAACGTTGCTTGAGTGTGGCGGCGGCCGGTGGATAATTCAGCGTCATTAACGTCGCCGGTTGCGCAAGACGCGGATAGGGCCTGGGATCGGAGCGTGGCCGATAGTCGAGCGCCCGTTGATAAAGCACCCGGTGCCCCGGGTTTGCGGCGATAACAAGCAGATCGGCGTTGAAGTGCTCGGCTGCCAGTACGCCCAGCCGGTGCGTTGCATAGGGTATTTCGCGATAAAGTCGGGCCAAGCCCTCATCGGCGACGACGTGGCTGCAATCGACCATGACCCTGCCGGCGTCCAGTTCCGGTTGCAAAAGATCAGCGAAGACTGCGAGCGCGGGCGATATCGGCCTAGTGTCGGAAACCACATGCAGCCGGATCGAGCCAGCCAATTCGGCGCCCAGATACAGTCCGAAGAGATAGACGTGACCCATGGCGTCGAACGGATCCGCAAACGCCATGGACGAATCTGCGGCGATCGCGCCCGCGCGCGCATAGGCTTGGTAGCGCAGGCGAAAGATGGCCTCGCGTGCTTCACGGGTCGATGCGCGTCTACATTCAGCCTGCGTGAGGAGGAGGGCGGTGCGCGCAAAAAAACTGTTGTCGCCGCCCGAACGACCCGAAAATCTTGCTTCGCCGGCCATCTCCACCTGCTCCTCCTCCGCCGACCCTCGGTCGGGCAACAGCACCGACGCTACGCGCTAAAGAGAACGAGCCGTTATCCCCCTAGTTGAGGGGGGATACGGTGGTGGGTTCGTTCTGCCAAAAAAGATCGAGGCGCTAACGGCGGTGGGTTCGTTCTGCCAAAAAACGACAATTGGGTCGGCTGGCCGCTGCCAAGCCCCTAGGTTCTGTGGACAATTATCTGATCGATAGGATTGTAGCTGCGATTGTGACGATGGCGAGGAAGTTTCTGGCGGTTTTCTCGTATCGTGTGGCGACACGCCGGAACTGTTTGAGGCGGCTGAAGCAGCATTCGACGAGATGGCGCTGGGCGTA
>Ga0307374_10014250_pt1 | contig 10845 bp, 8 predicted proteins | sample OX3MG_FD_202532 | JGI IMG/M metagenome (GOLD analysis project Ga0307374, IMG submission 202532) | Soil microbial communities from Risofladan, Vaasa, Finland - OX-3 | ecosystem: Environmental > Terrestrial > Soil > Coastal area > Acid sulfate soil | place: Finland: Risofladan, Vaasa | collected... | reverse complement strand
ATAAAACCCGTTATCTGATCCTGGCGCATGCCGCCGCTGTGGACAACGTGGGTGTGTTCTTCGGCGAGGACATCTTTCTCGCCATGGGTTCGGTGCTGCTCATCAAGGGTTTCCTGGACGAGAACGGAATCCATCTGACGCCACTGCACATCGCGCTGTGGGCGATCCCCACCGCGGTCGCGGTATTCATCATCCACGGCATTCGTCTGCTGCTGCTTGATCGCCGCTTGAACAAGCAATTCAAGGAAGACAAAACATGATCCGGCTGGAATTCATCTATACACTCGCCGGCCTGCTGTTCTCAACGGTGGCGGTGCTCGAATTTCTCGACAGCGCCAATCCGAAACGCTTCCGCAAAACTATCTTCTGGGGTATCTATGGCGTCACTTTCCTGTTCGGATCGCTGCTGCCATCGTTCGCGACCGGTTGTTTGGTGATACTCATGGTGCTGGCGACCGGCTGGAAGGATCTGGGCACCAGTAAAGTGAAGACCACGTCGGAATCAGAGCGGCGCCAGAGTGCCGCGCGACTGCGGGATAAACTTTTCATCCCGGCGCTTTGCATTCCGTCGGTGACTTTCCTCGGCACGCTGCTGCTGCCGAAAATCAACATCGCCGGTGCGCCACTGGCGACTGCGAAAGATGCCACATTGGTATCACTGGGTCTATCGGTGATCGTCGCACTGGTGATCGCGCTGTGGTTATTCCGTGAACGTTTCGTCACATCCCTGCATGAAGGCCGGCGCTTGCTGACGGCGGTGGGCACGGTGGCAGTGCTGCCGCAATTGCTGGCAGCGCTGGGTGCGCTGTTCGCCGCCGCCGGCGTGGGCCAGGTGGTCTCGGAAGGCGTGACGCGTTTCATTCCGGCGGATGCCACCTTCCTGGTTATCGTCGCGTTCACCGTCGGCATGGCGCTATTTACCATGATCATGGGTAATGCCTTCGCCGCCTTCCCGGTGATGGTGGCGGGCATCGGCCTGCCGCTCATCGTGCACAAGCTCGGCGGCGATCCCGCCATCATGGGGGCCATCGGCATGCTCTCCGGTTACTGCGGCACGCTTATGACACCCATGGCCGCCAATTTCAATATCGTGCCGGCGGCATTGCTGGAACTGCCGGACAAGAACGGCGTGGTAAAAATACAGATTCCCACCGGCTTGATCCTTCTCGCAGTAAATACATTGCTGATGTATTTCCTGGTGTTTCGCTTTTAATACGTGGCTCAGCAGCAGCGATCCCCACTGCCGGCCTGCTGTTTTGGCGGACACGGCACCGAACCGTACGAACAGAACACACAACAGTCCCCGGGTTTGGGTTTGAGCAGCGCATGGCAGTGGGGACATTCATAGAAAAACTGACAGGCATCGGTGGGCATGCGTTCCTTGCTCGCATGACCACAGTGTGGGCATTTCAATATTGAGGTCAAAACCAATTTTTTGTTATGCATGTCTTAAACCCACTGTCATCAAGCGTGCAAAAGTCGCAGGCTGGTCCATGCCACATATCCACCAAATCCAACCAATACCATCACGCTCACATACGCCACCCACAGGATAACGGAAGCCGCTTTCATCCCCAGCCAATAGAACACATATGCGAAGGCGACGCTGTACACGATGAGTGCGGTGAACATGCCGGCGATTCCCGGCCAACCCCAGGACGTGTATAGCAGCGTGCCGTTGGCCAACCACCAGGCGAATGACACCGGGCTGGTGAGCACCGTGAAGTAGCCGAGCTTCATCGAGGCTGGCGTACTACTGGTATGCAGTCCGGCGCGCGCGCTTCGCCAAGTACTCCAGGCCATCCATAAAAGCAGAGCCGCGCCCACTAGACCCATCAAACCCACGACCCGCGGAAAACTTTTCAGAAAGGTCACCGCGCCCAGGACGGCGAGCGTCAGCCAGGTGAGATCGCCGACGATGCTGCCCAGGGCCATGAGCACTGATTCCTTGACGCGCCCGCGCATCGCAGCATTGGCCATGATGGTCATGACCGGGCCCGGCGGTGCTGCCAGACTCAAACCCAATAGCGTGCCGGCCAGGACCGCATGCCAACCTGATATGGGCATGATCGAAGACATGCATTCTCACCTAAAAGACTTGATGACCCACGAACGATACCGGATTGATCGATGATAAGAGCCAGCGTGACAGGCTTTTTTTTGAATCTTTATTCAATTAATATCGGAACTTAGATGCGGCAACAGGATTATAAACTTGAAATCTTTAACGCATCAGTTGACTTCAATAATCAAGAACGCCCACGACTTATTTATATCCCAGGATGTTCCAAGCATGAAAACCACAAGTTATGGCCTGCTGCTCGCGTGTCTGACGATTATCCCATGCACCGGCAAGAACGCCTGGGCTGATACCCAAAGCCAGCCTGAAGCGATACCACTGGGTTCGGTGGAAGTCACCGCCACACCCATACCCGAGCACCAAAGCAGCGTTCCGCAAACAATCCAGGTGATTACCCATGCCGAGTTGGTGGCTCTGGGTGCCACCGATCTGCGCAGCGCTTTGTCGCTGGCCGCGGGCGTGAACATCGCTCCCGGTGGTGACGGCGGACCCGCCAGCGCCATACCGGAATTCCAGGGCCTGGTGGAATTCGATGCCTTTCTGCTGCTGGTGGATGGCGTGCCGGTCGGCGGTACTTTCAACCCCAACTTAGCGAGCGTCGATCTCAATGACGTGGACCGCATCGAGGTGATCCATGGTTCGGCCCCGGTGAAATACGGCGCCACTTCCTTCGTCGGTGTCATCAACATCATCCACCGCAAAGCCGGCGCGCCCGGTGGTGATGCTTCGGTTTCCTATGGTTCCTATGGCAGCAGCAGCGCGAGCGTGACAACACCGATCTCCAGTAGCGGTCCGGTGCAGCAATCGGTCGCGGCAGATTTCACCCAGCAGAATTTCAGCGATCCACGTACGTCCTTTTCACGCTCGCATATGTTGTACCGCAGTGCCGTGGATACCAGCAGCGGTGAGTTTCACCTGGATGTGGATGGCTTGATCCTGGACCAGAAACCCGCCAGTCCGCGTCCGCTACCGGACGGCGCTACCACACTTTCGCTGCTGGTTCCGACCGATGCGAATAACAACCCCAGCGATGCCAAGATGAACCAGAACCGCTTCAACCTGGTACTTGGCTATGTCACCAATCTCGACTGGGGTGTGTGGAGCACGACGCTGGCTAACACCTTCACACACAACAGCAATATTCGTGGCTTCCTGCGCTCCGACCAGTTGACGAACGATGGCACGCCCAACTCGGACGGCTTCAACCAGACCCAGGATTTTACCGACATTTACTTCGACAGCCATGTGACGATTTCACCCGTGCAAAACCTGCAAGTGGCCACGGGATTCAGTTACCTCTACGGCTATGGCCAGGAGCAGAGCGCCAACTTCCAGTATTTCATCGCGCCGGATGGTTCCAAACCACCCGCCAGCACCTCGGTACCGGTGGACGAATACACCACCCAACAGGACACACGCCGCTATTTTGGCCTGTACGTGCAGTCCGACTGGACCTTCGCACCCCGTTGGGATTTCAATTTCGGTCTGCAGTTGAACCACGATGTGGAATCCTTGAGCGCCACCCAGACGCCCACCGATCCCAGCCTTACGCCGCAAGCCGGCAGCGACGACCGCAGCGACACGCGCTTCACCGGGAGCATGGCTCTGGGCTATACGTTTTGGCAGGACGGCACAGACAACACGGTGATCTATGGAAATTACCGCAATACCTTCAAACCTGCTGCCAACGATTTAGGACCGGAGTACATGCCGACCATCCTGGAACCTGAAACCGCCCAAGCCTATGAGATGGGGCTTAAGGGAGTCTTGCTGCAAGGAGGATTGGATTGGGAAGCCAGCGCCTTCTGGACCAACATGAACAACACAGTGATCTCCACCGACGTCAATGGCCTTCCCGGAATCGCCAACGGCGGCCAAGACCGCTTCAAGGGCATCGAACTCTCCACCGATTGGCGCATCACCAATGACTGGCGCTGGCAGGTAGCTTACAGCTACCACCAAGCTACGTATCGCAATTTCATCAACATCACGCCAAACGGACTGGTGCAGGATGCCGGTAACCGCTTGGAGATGTCGCCGCTGGATCTGTTCTCCACCGGGATATTCTACGTGCCGCCGCAGGGCTGGATGGGATCAGTGGTGGTCCGTTACGTGGGCAGCCGTTACTTCGATCCGGAGAATACTGTGAGTACCCCGGCGTACGTCACCTACGATGCCGGCGTCGGTTATCAATTCCGCAAGTGGGCGTTGAGACTCGACGGCCGCAACCTCAACAACCAGCGGCCGCCTATATCAAACAGCGAACTGGGTAACAGCCAATCCTATATCCTGCCGGCGCGCTTCATCGAACTCAGTGCCAGCTTCCATTTATAGGAGTGACGGAGATTCAATGATCGCCACCCCGGTAATTCAATTCGCCGGCGGTCACGGCGACAGGCAGGCGGTTCTGGGGCTGCGGCAATGAGCAGGTGGCGAAAGCCGTGAAACAACAGGGCGGGTTGTAGGCCTTGTTGAAATCGATAACTGTGGCACCATCCACCGGTGGCGGCACGTACAGACAGCGGCCGGCCGCATAGGTCTGCTTGGCGTTGGTCAGATCGGTGAACATCACGAAATAATCGGTCTCGCCTGCTTCCAGGACAGCTTCCAGGCGAAACGTTCTGCCATCGACATCGAACACCAGCACGCCGGGGGACAGCATGTCTTCCTGCATGCCCAGTATGTTGACGATAGAAACTGTTCTTGCCGGTTTATAGGGCTCGAAGCGCGCCGTCAATCGCCATGTAGCATCCACAGGAAAATACTCCAATCCCTGGAAATGTGTACGCGTCGTGGCAACACTGTCCGTGACGCGAAGTGCGAGCTGGCTGCTGCGTTCCAGCAGATAAAAACTCACAGTACCCGTTCTGAGAACGGTGGGGTCACGATCAGCATCACTAACCAGTCGATCAATCGTGGTCACCGGCCGACCGTCACACATCACTTCTACATTGGGTGCCACCGAGAAACTCACCTGCGTGCCATTCACACTGAAGGTACCCACGCGCTCCGGCAGTGCCGGGTGATTCAGTGAATGTTTGTTGGCAGCCGCACGGCCAAAACTGTTGTCGCCTTGCTGCAGCCACAACAGACCCACGAGCGTGGTCCAGCCGTCCTCAGCAGTCAGCTTCCTGAGCCGCCGTTCTTGCCAGTCTATTATCTCTTGCTGATAGCTCACATTGCCCCTCGACTGCCTGCGTATCGCCTGACGGCAAGCGCATGACTGGAATTACTTGATCAATTAATTAAGCCGGATCCGCAAACCGGGTCCGTGCTTGTGATTGAGGCAATCACATCTCACGGCAAATGGGTCAGACCACGAAAAGCCACCAACGGATCTGTCACCAGGAAGGTCGGGATGGCAGTCACATACTCTGTAAATCGACCCTTGTTTTCAAACTCTTTCCGGAACCCGGAAGCTGCGAGTTCGGGAAGCAATTCCGGCAGTATGCCACCGGCCAGATACACGCCACCTGCCGCATTGAATGCAAGTGCCATATCGCCGGCCGTGCGCCCCAGAAACCTGAAAAACATCTCGAGTGTATCGAGCGCCAGCTTATCTTTATTCCTCGCAAGTTGCGTCACGGCTTCCTGGGTCTGTGCTTCCACCTTTAAGCCATCGATGTCCGCTATCGCCGTGTAGAGATTCAGCATGCCGGGACCCGAGAGCACTTCTTCGATGGCCACCGGATCACCGTTGGCATGCAGATGCGTAAGTATTTCCAGTTCACGCTGATCTAGAGCCGAAAGTATCGCGTGTCCGCCCTCGCTGCTGACTACGATCCAATGCTCGCTGTTGGGTACCAGCCCGGCCATGCCAAGACCCGTGCCTGGACCAAGCGCCAGCAATGTTGCCTGAGAAACAGCACTGCCATCACCGATCTGCCGATAACCATCCACTCCCAATGCGGGGATGCCAAGCGCTACGGCAGCGAAATCATTGACCAACTGGACGCTTTGTAGTCCGAAGATCTGTTGCAGTTGTGGGCCGTTAAGGTGCCAGTCGCGGTTCGTCAGGCGAACGCTGTTGTCGGTCACCGGTGCTGCTACTGCCAGCCGGGCACACAGCGGACGCAATTCAGCAGGTAGCGTTTCGTGAAATCCGTTTAAAAGCGCTATGGGACCAGGATAATCATCGTTTTGATAAATTCGTAGTGCCGCAAATTCGGTACCCGTGTAGACCGCGAGACGTGTGTGGGTACCGCCGATATCGCCAACCAGTAAATTCATGTGCGCCGCGTCGCATTTAGGGCCTCGAGGAAATCCGCTACCCAATGGTAAATGTCCTTGGAGCGCAGCACTGCCAGCATTCTCGCGCAACGTGCCTGGCGCTCCTCCAATGGCATGGCCAGTGCCTGCGCCAGACCGGCCGCCACTCCATCCATATCATAGGGGTTCACGATGATCGCATCCTTGAGTTCCTGGGCCGCGCCCGCCAGAGATGAGAGCACCAACATACCCGGCTCGTCAGCAGGTTGTGCGGCGATGTATTCCTTGGCGACTAGATTCATGCCGTCCCGCAGCGGTGTTACCAGTCCTACGCGAGCAATAGACAAAAAACCCATGATAGTGGTGCGCTGGAAGCTGCTGGTCATGTAACGCAAAGGCAACCAGTCATATTCCGCAAAACGCGCGTGTATGTCACCGGCAATGGCGTTCAATTCGCTGCGGATATCCTCGTATTCCGGAACCTCAGTACGTGACAACGGCGCGATCTGCAACAACACTACCTGACGACGGTATTCCGGCTGCAGTTCCAGCAGGCGTCCATAGCCATGGAAGCGCTCCGGCAATCCTTTGCTGTAATCGAGCCGATCTACACCGATGATGAGCTTGCGTCCCGTGAGCGTAGCTTGCAGGCGGCGACCATGTACGCCCTGACGGCCCTCTTTCGCCATGCGTGCTACGCCATCCACATCAATGCCGATCGGGAAAGCACGCACCTGAACGCTGCGTCCATTCACTTTCACTGTATCACCGTGTATGTGCGTGTTGGGGCACAGCAGTTCCACTGCGCTCAGGAACGCCTTTACATCCATCTCGGTCTGAAAACCGAGTAAGTCGTAGCTGAGTAGATAGTTCAACAGCTGCGCATGCACCGGCAACGCGCACAGTACATCCGGGAATGGAAATGGAATATGCAGAAAAAACCCCAGGCGCTGCTTGACACCGGCGTCACGCAATAACGCAGCAAATGGCATGAAGTGATAATCGTGTACCCATACCTGGTCGTCGTGCTTGAGCAGCGGCACAAGCATCTGCACCAATCGCCGGTTGACGCCCAGATAAGCTTCGTATTGCTGTTTTTTATAACGCAGCAGGTTGAGGCGTGAATGACACAGTGGCCACAGCATGCTGTTGGAGAAGCCCAGGTAGTAGTCCTCAAATTCACGCCGGGTCAGGGGAGTGGTTGCATAGCTGACATTGCCCTCCTTGAGTACCTCCTGTTTGTCGCCGGCTTTGTCCGCAACACGGCCATTCCAGCCGAACCATAGCCCGCCCTCCTGCCGCATGGCGGCCAGCAATCCAGTCACCAAGCCGCCTTGGGCGTTGCCGCGTTTGCCGGGCAATGCCACACGGTTTGAGACCGTAACCAGCCGGTTCAAAATGCCTGCTCCCAGGGTTTGCTGAGCAGCATGGCGGAGTGAATGATGCCCACCATGCTGTAAGTCTGCGGAAAGTTACCCCATAACTCACCACTGGCCGGATCAATGTGTTCGGACAGTAATCCCAGGCGCGTGCGACGCGTTAGCATGTGTTCGAAGATGGCGCGTGCCTCCTGGCGCCTGCCCAGCTGCACCAGTGCATTGATATACCAGAAGGTACACAAGCTGAAGGCATTTTGAGGCTCGCCGAAATCATCCTGTTGCACATAGCGGAAAATGTAATCCCCGCGTTTTAATTCTTTTTCCACGGCCCGTACCGTGGCCGCGAAACGCGCGTCATCGGCGGCCACGATGCCAAGTTCTGCAATCAGCAACAGACTCGCATCCAGTGAATCACCATCGAAAGTGGCGGTGAAGCTGTTACGCTTTTCGTTCCAGGCCTTGGATAATATAGTGTTGCGCAGCAGTTCGGCTTGCTGCGTCCAGTACGCAGCGCGCTGTGTGAGTCCGAGCCGCAGGCCGATACGCGCCAGCCGATCACAAGCTACCCAACACATGACACTGGAAAATGTGTGTATGTGGTTGCTGCCGCGCAGCTCCCACAGTCCTGCATCCGGCTGATCAAACAGCTTGGCAGCTATCTCGCCGAGAATCTCCAGCCGGGTGTACAAGCCCGTGTCGCCGAGTCGGTCAAGACGTTCGTCGAAGAACGCCTGGGCCGCCGCCAGTATCACCGCCCCATACACATCGTGCTGCTTTTGCCGATAGGCGTCGTTGCCGACACGAACCGGACCGATACCGCGATAGCCCGCCAAAGTAGTGACGGTGTGTTCATCCAGATCAAGCCGCCCGTTGATTCGATACACCGGACACAGATGATTATCCGCCGATACCGAACCGATATTGATGACGTAATGGATGTAATCTTCCATGGTGCGTGTCGCTCCCAGGCGATTGAGAGCGTTCACTACAAAATAACTATCACGCAGCCAGCAAAAGCGGTAATCCCAATTGCGTTGTGAACTGGCGCTCTCAGGAATCGAAGTGGTGGCGGCGGCGATGACCGCGCCAGTATCCTCAAAGGTGCTGAGTTTGAGCGTGATAGCGGAACGGATCACCGCTTCCTGCCATTCCAATGGCAGTGACAGATAACGTACCCATTCACGCCAATAAATACTGGTCTCGGCCTGGAACTCACGCGCCACTTCCTCGACTGGGCGCGGCAGGCTTTCATCCGGACCCAGGATCAGCACGACCTCGCGATCCACCAAGAACGCGGTCTCATCCAGCAACGCGGTGGTGGAGGAATTGGTGGTCAGGCGCAGCACCTGCCCTGGGAGCAGGTAACGTATATGGTTGCTCCCCGATGTGGTGTCCGGGGTGCGGGCACCATAATCGCCGCTGGGACGCAGGCGCAGGGTGATACGTGGTAGGCCGCGCACTGGCCGTATACGGCGTATCAGGGTAGTGGGCCGGAACATGCGCCCAAGGTATTTGAAACGCGGAGCAAAATCCGTTATTTCAAGTTCACCGCCATGTTTATCCTGCAGCGTAGTCACAAGGATCGCAGTATTCCGCTCGTAATGTTGCTCCGATGATGCAAAGTCGGCCAACTCTACGCTGAAAAATCCCTTATCTCTGCTTTCCTCGGACTGCAGTAGTGAACAGAACACCGGATCCCCGTCAAAACGGGGCAGACAGGTCCAGACCATTTCGGCGCGTTCATCTACCAATGCACAGAAGGCACAGTTCCCGATCAGTCCGAGCTCAAGATTGCGCATTGGATTTCCCCATTTGCGCCGACATCGACGTGCTACAAGCCATCAGCCAGTTCAAAACCGCATCGATATCGGCGAACCGATAATGTGCCACGCTGTTTCCACTACCTACTTTGATGCTGATGCCCCCGAGTTGATTTACCATCGCAAAGCCATCTTCATCGGTTACGTCATCGCCGATAAAGACCGGAATACGCTGCATAAAGGGAGGTTCCGACATGAATGCCTGCACCGCGTGCGCTTTGCTGACTCCGCTTGGGCGTACCTCCAGCACCATTTTCCCCGGTTGCAAGCTGAGCTCCGGGTATTCGCTGAGCGCATGTTGTAATTTGGCCATTAGGGCTGGTCCGCATTCCGGCGCGCGACGGTAGTGCAATGCCAGCGACAGACCCTTGTCTTCCAGCAGCAGCCGCACATCGCTATCAGCCAGATCGCGCATAAAATCACGCAGCATATCGAGTGCCGCAAGCTGCGGCTGATTACGCGTCATCTCGCCCCGAGCATCACGTCGTTCGCTGCCGTGCTGCCCTGCGGCTGGAAAATGCTGTTTGCAAAGCAGCCGGTCGAGTTCTTTCAGTGAGCGGCCGCTTATAAGTGCAAGCGCACCGCCACTAGCAATCGACAGCTTCGCTAGTAATGCGCATACAGCAACCGATGGGGACACCTCAGCAGGTGTTTCCGCTATCGGCAGCAACGTACCATCTACATCAAGAAAGAATGCAAGATCAGTACGCGGCTGTGGCAGGTTTTGTTTGGCGGAGCGCGTCATGGAAAATTCGATGGTTATAAATGAATCACGGCCGCGCTTTGCCGTAGTCAGGAAGTATGGGCGTTAGCGCATGTAAATGCAACCTAGAATGGATGCATCTGAGCAACAGGCACGCGAATATTGATAATTCATGCCGTTGATCATCAGCAGGTCGAATGTTTTAAAAAGAGTCGCGCTTGTTAGGAGAGAATATTTCTGAGCGATGGCACAATGCAGTCCAATTCACGGCGATGTCCGCCGACCAGTTTGCGAAGTACGCTCTCGCCCTTCGCAGTCAGGCGCAGATGCACCACGCGTGAGTCCTGACCTGAAGGTACGCGCCGGACCAGGCCTTGTCTCGCCATTCGATTTACCAGGCTGACTGCTGAATTGTTCTGGATATGCAGATGTCGCGCCAGCTCACCCATGGATAGCGGTTGCTGCTGTGTACGCAGACGGATAACCAGCAACGCCTGATACTCGCCGGTGGTCACTTTCGCCTGTTTGAGGATACGTTTACTGGCGGTCATGAAATCCCGCAGGGTGTCTCGCCATGCGGACAGTAAACGATAGTCATCTTCGGATATCGTCGCGGGTTTTTGTTCTTCTATATCGTCTTTCATGTTCACCCCC
>Ga0307374_10014249_pt1 | contig 10846 bp, 3 predicted proteins | sample OX3MG_FD_202532 | JGI IMG/M metagenome (GOLD analysis project Ga0307374, IMG submission 202532) | Soil microbial communities from Risofladan, Vaasa, Finland - OX-3 | ecosystem: Environmental > Terrestrial > Soil > Coastal area > Acid sulfate soil | place: Finland: Risofladan, Vaasa | collected... | reverse complement strand
GTGCCCGCCACCGAATATCCCGCCGGAAACTCTTCGCAGGACACGCAAATGCAAGCTTCGAAGCCTGGTTTTTCCTTCCGATGGCCAACCCCCCGGCGTCGACCGAGCGCAAGGCGACTCGGACGACGGGGGGTGGGCGGCATTTGTTCTAGAAACCAGCGTCAAGCGCCAGGCAAACCCCTGGCCTGTTTGCTCGTGCTCGTCGCTTCCGCGATGCTGGGCTGCAATCGCTCAGGCGACCAGCCTGCGCCGGCCACCGGCGCGGTGGACGAATCGGACCCGTCCAAATCCGACACGACGGCGTCGCTCACTACAGAATCCGAGCCGGCGCCATCCTGGAACGATCGACTCTCGGCCGTCGAGGGGTTGGTCGAACAAGGAGAACTCGACGAGGCCCGACGGCGGCTTGCCGAGCTACGACAGGCCGCGCGCTCAGCGGACGACGAACCGGCGACGCGGCTTTCCCGAGTCGAATCGGCGCTCGAAGAGCGACTTGCGGCGCGCGCCGACACCGAACGCGAGCGCTGGCTCGCCGAGGCCCAATCGGCTTTGGACGAGCGGCGGTTGGAAGCCGCGCAAACGGCGCTGCGACAGGTGCTCAACGCGGCGCCCACGGTTTCGCAGCGTGAGCGGGCGGCCACCGTGAAACTGGCGATACAAGAGCGTCAAAAAGTCCGCCGCGATTTGGCGGGCGCCATGCAAATGCTGGCATCGTCGAAGCGAAGCGAAGTCCGCGCGGCGCAGAGCCGGCTGCGCGACGATGCCAAGGACGCCTTCCCGCTTTTGTGCGAGGCCCTTTCCAGCGACGACGCCGTGCTGGTGGCCAACGCCTTGGAGCTGCTGCGGCTTTTCAACGAGCCGGACCGGACTTTCCCGCTAATGATCGGCGTGCTTGCGCGTGGCAGCCAACGAGAGAGCTGGCCGGCGGCGATCCGTGAGATCCAAAAGGCGGCACAGCCCGGGGCCGGAGGGCTGCTTCTGGAGCTGGGCCTGCGCGGCGAGACACCCGAGGTCCGTTCGGTGGCGCTTACCGCGCTGGCCGGTGTCATCGATCCGCCGTTGGGTTCGCTGTCGGCCCTGCTGCCGCTGATTTACGCGGACGGTGCGGAATTGCCCGCCGCGTTGGCCGCCGCGCTGCACACGGTCGAAGTCCATCACCAGCACGACCTGACCACGAGGCGCGGCTTCGACTTGGAACTGACGCGCGACGAGGAGACACTGCTCGCGGGACTGGCCGATCGCCTGGCGGCGCTGGCCGGCCCCGGTGCCGCCGGAGAACCGGCTCGCGCCGCGATGTCGCTCGCAGTGGCGCTGCGGCAAATCGCTCCCGCACCGATCGCGGGGATCAAGGTGGTCCGCTCCAGCGGCGAAGATCCAGCGTCGCCGGCCGCCGCGGTGGTCGATGGCGTGTGGGACTCCATCGAACTTGGCAAGCTCTGGCGGCAGCCCGGCGTGTCGCCCGGGTCGATCGTTTTGGACCTGGGCGCCGAATTCACGGTGGCGGCGGTAAGAATCTGGAACTTCAACGAACCGGCAGGGCAGCACCGTGGTTGGAAGGAGATCCAGGTTTTCGTCAGCGACACTCCCACTCTGTTGGAGCCTATTGCCCAGGGAGTGATCTCAGCAGCCCCCGGCGTGGCCGCCGCGGGGGATTACGGCACCGCCATCCAAGTTCCGTTTGTCCGTGGCCGCTACGTCAAGCTGCAAGCCAAAAGCGTCTGGCGAGTGGACGGCTCATCCGGTTTGTCGGAAGTCGAGGTGTTGGGGTTCTAGCCGTGGGGCAGCTTTCCAACCTGCCATGTCCCGTTTGCTCGTTCCCGCGCTCTGCCACTCGCGGCCAAAGCCGCCATTTCCAGGCGACCCCCCGGAATTCCGCGAAATTTGTTGCGGCCGTTGTTATCGCTGCCTAATATACGATTTGTACCCTTTATTGGAGGTCATCGATGGGTTTTCGAAAGCCCAAGCGTTCGCAGCGTCAATATCGGCGGGCGGCGGCCCTCCGCCGCCGTTCGAATTCACCCCGTCATGCCCTTTCGTTGGGGCGTTTGGAGCAATTCGAAGAGCGCCGCTTGCTTTCCGGTTTCAGTGTGGTTCCGAACTCCTGGACTCCAATCGGTCCGGCGCCGATCCTCAACGGCCAAACTCCCGGCAACGAGCCCGTTTCGGGGGCAATCAACGGCATCGCCACCGACCCTGACAACGCCAATGTGATTTATATCGCGGCGGCCGGCGGCGGTGTCTGGAAGTCGACCGACGCCGGGAACGACTGGACGCCGTTGACCGACCATCTCGTCGACGTCAGCGGCAATCCGATTCCCATGTTCATGGGCTCCATCGCCATCGAGCACGAAATCCCGGCACAGCCCACCAGCCCGCTGGTGATCTACGCCGGCACCGGCGACCCGAACAACGAAACCGATGCGTTTCCCACATTAGCACCATCGCCATGGACAACTGACTCGACTTACGGCCGGGGTATCCTGGTCGGCATCGACGACGGCGTGGATCCCATCAAGTGGACGCTTTCCGACGCCAATGGCGCTTTCGACCGGCAGACGATTTCTAAGATCGTCGTTGACCCCACGAATCCGAACACCGTCTACGCGACCGTATCGGACAACTCTCTGGAAGGCAGCTCGAGGGCGGATACCGGGGTCTGGAAATCGATCGACGGCGGCAAGAACTGGAACAACATGACCGCGAACTCGCTGATGGCGGGTGGCATCCAAAACGACACGACCGACCCGTATACGGACCTGGTGATCGATCCGACGCACCCCAATACGCTGTACACCGCCATTGGCAACCCCAAAGGAGCGATCGTCAGCAGCTTCGGCGGCATCGGCGGCATCGGCGGCATCGGCGGCATCGGCGGCACGAGCTCCAACCTCAACGGGATCTACAAGACCACCGACGGCGGCGCGACGTGGAACCAGCTCGAAGGAGCGCAAGGCCTCGCCTTGCCGGCGAACACCGACTTGACCGTGGGCCGCATCGCGCTGGCCATTTCGCCGTCGACGCCGAACACGCTGTATGCGACGTACGTGAAAACCGAAAAGGCCGGCGGCAACTTGTACCAGTTCCTGCGGACGACCGACGGTGGGAACAGTTGGACCAACCTCACGTCGACCCCCGATTTCCTGACGCCGGCCGCCGGGCAACGCGCGACGGGCTATCGCAACCTGGCCATGGCGGTCGACCTGCACGACCCGAACACCGTGTACCTCGCCGGCGCGGGTGAGAACATCCTCAAAACCTCGGACGCCGGCCGGACCTTCAGCACGATCGAAGTCGACGTTCAAGCCAACGGTCCCCATCCCAACCACCACGCGCTCGTCCTCGACTCCAACGACAAGTTGCTCGACGGCAACGACGGCGGCATCTGGCGGCTCGATAATCCGACCGTGGGCGCCCTGCTCTGGAACGATTTGAACACCAACTTGCAAATCACGCAATTCAACGGCGTCGCCCTGCACCCGACCGACCCGAACACCATTTACGGCGGCAGCCAGGACGACGCCACCGAAAATTCGGTCGGCACGTTACCCTGGACCGGACTCCCGGTAGATACCCAACTCTCGAACGTCGATCAGTTGAGCGGCGGCATCATGCGCGTCGACCAGATCACGCCGAACGTCGTGTACCGCACGCTTCCCCGCTACAATTCCTCCGGCGCCATAGACAGCAACAACCCCACCGCCAAAACCACCAGCATTTTCGAGCGTTCGACCGATGGCGGCGTCACCTGGACGCTGCAAATCAAGGGCCTCAATCCGCTCAACACCGATCCCTCGGACCTCTACGTGCCCTACATCATGGATCCCTCGAACTCCAGCCGTCTACTACTGGGGACCGACCGGATCTATGAGACGATCGACCAGGCGAACGACTGGAACGCCATCAGCACGCCCGGCAAGAACGGATGGATCACGAGCCTGCCCACCGGCAGCGATCCTGCGGTGGACGCGATCGCCGTCGCGGCCCAAAAGTCGCAAACGATCTACGCCGCGGCCGGTCCCGACATCTTCGTCACCACCGACGACGGCGCGAGCTGGTCGGTCCACGACCTGATTGCCGAGACCTCCATTACCGCGACGTCGAGCCCGATCAACTTCAGCAGCCGATTCAGCTCGCTCTTGGCCGACCCGAACGACCCGACCGGTAACACGGCCTACGCCCTAATCGCCAACTTCAACACCAATTTCTTTGGAAGACCCAACACCGACGCGTCGGGACAAACCGAACATGTCTACCGCACGACCAACGGCGGCATCACTTGGACCAACATCACCGGCAACCTTGCCGACCAGCCGATGAACTCGCTGGCGTTCGACGCCTCGACCAGGGTGCTTTACCTCGGCACCGACACGGGGGTGTTCGCCTCCGACACGTACACCCAGGGCGCATCGACGGTTTGGAACTCGCTTGCGCCGGGTGCGAACAGCCTGCCCAACGCCCAAGTGACCGATCTGGAAATCAACAGCAACCTGGGCCTGCTTGCGGCGGCCACGCACGGACGCGGCGCGTGGGAGCTGCAAGTTCACGTGCTCGCGGGCCAATCACAAACCGAGACCGAAGGGTCCGCCTTCGCCAACCTTCCGGTGTTGGTGTTCAACGACCCGGCGGGTTCCATCGATCCGAACAATTTCCAGGCCACGATCGATTGGGGCGACGGCAGCGCGACGTTCAGCGGTGCGCCGGGCGTCGGCATCAGCTACAGTGGAGGTCTGTTCACGCTGAGCGGCAGCCACACGTACGCCGAGGAAAACCTGTACCTGCCGACGGTCACGATCACCAACCTGGTCACGGGCATCAAGCAGACGACGAACGCCACGATCGACGTTCTCGATCCCTTGACGGCCGGGACCGGTTCCTCAGTCACCGCCGTCGAGGGGACGGCTTTCACCGCTCAGACACTGGCGACGTTCGTCGATCCGGCGCTGGTTGCCCCGAACACCGGCGCCGCCGAGCCGCTCTCGGACTATTCGGCCACGATTTTCTGGGGTGACAACACGTCGTCGTTCGGCAGCATCGTCACGACCGCGGCGGTCGGCACGTACGCCGTGCAGGGTAGCCACCTTTACGCCGAGGAAGGATCGTACACGATCGCCGTCGTGGCTTCGCACGACAAGGCGACGCCCGTCACGATGACGAACAGCGCCACCGTCAGCGACCCCGCGGTGGTTCCCACGGGCGGCATCACGTTTTCCGCCGTCGATGGCGTGCCGTCGCCGTTCCAGCCCGTCGCGTCGTTCAAAGATCCGGCCGGACTGGAAGACATCAGCCATTACTCGGCCACAATCGACTGGGGCGACGGTTCGCCGACCACCACCGGTTCGCTTTCGATCAACTTCAACACCAGCGTGGTGACGGTGTCGGGCCGCCACCAGTACAACCAGGTCAACTTCAACCCAGGCTTCCCCATCACGGTCACGATCCACCACGACCTACTGGGAGATACGGCGCCCGACGCGACGGCCGACAGTACGGCCATCGTCGCTTATCCGCAACTCGTGGGTACGGGTGGCCTGACGCTGAACGCCCTGGAAGGCGCCAAATCGACCAGCCAGCCCGTGGCGACGTTTACCGATCCGAGCGGAAATGATCCGGTCACAAGCGATTATTCCGCCACCATATTCTGGGGCGACGGCTCATCAAGCAACAGCGCTCCGAATGACATTTCTCTCGGCGCGGATGGCACGTTCACCGTGCAAGGCAGTCATGTCTACGCCGAGGAATCGCCGATCAACGCGCCCTACAGCGTGCAGGTCGTCCTCAAACATGGCAGCGCCACGCCCGGCAGCAACGCGCCGCCCGACACCGTCGTCAGTTCGGCCACGGTGGCCGACCAGAAGGTGGTCTTCGGCAACCCAGTCACGTTCACCGCGACCGAAGGCAATGCAGCGACCAACGTGACGGTTGCCACGTTCATCGATCCGGCGGGCGACCCGAACGACGAGGAAATCGGAGGTCCGAACCTAACAGGACCGTTCGACTATTCGGCCACCATCAACTGGGGCGACGGCAGCCCGGCGACGACGGGAGCCGTCAGTCTCCCGGACGTCAACGGGGTGTTCACCGTCACCGGCAGCCATACCTACGCCGAGGAGAACGCGTCAGGTTACCAGGTCACGGTCATCGCTCATCATGACACCGCCGGCGACGTCACGCTGACCAGCACCGCCGATGTCGTCGACGCGCCGCTTTCGACGACGGGCGGCTTTACGTTTCAGGCGACCGAGGGGTTCCCCTCGGCACTCCAACCGGTCGCCACCTTCCAGGATACCGGCGGCGCCGAAAGCGTCGTCGATTACCAGGCGAACATCGACTGGGGCGACGGTACGACTTCCGCCGGTTCGATCAGCGCCACGGGCAGTTTGTTCACCGTCTTCGGGCTCCACGAATACCTGGAGGAACCGACGAACACCAGCTACACGATCACTGTCACGATCCTGCACGATCCGCTCTCGAACCCGCCCAACACCGTCACCGCGACGGCCACCAGCCAGGCACTGGTCTCGGACCCCCAGCTTGTCGCCACCGGTAACTTCGCCTTCACGTCGACCGAAGGGGCGCAGCCCACGCCTCAAACATTGGCCACCTTCACCGATCCTGGCGGCGACGAGCCTGTGAGCGACTATACCGCCACGGTCGCCTGGGGCGACGGGCAGACCACCACCGGCAGCGTCACCCAGCAGTTGATCGGCACCTTCACCGTGCAGGCAACTCATACGTACGTCGAAGAAGGGTTTGACGCCATCCAGGTGACGATCCACCACGGAACGGCGCTGGACAGCACGGTGAATGCTTCCGCCCAAGTAGCCGACGCGCCATTGGTCGTGACTGGTAATTACACCTTCAACGCCACTGAGGCGGCCACGCCCCCGACGTACCAGGTCGTTGCCACGTTCATCGATTCGGGTGGCACCGAGCCTCTGGTCGATCCGACTGACGGGACGCTGGAGTACTCAGCCACGGTCAATTGGGGCGACGGCACCTCGTCGACGTCGACGTCGCAAACGACACCTGTCGTGATCGCCGGTCCCGACGTCAATGGGGTCTTTTCGGTGACCGGCAACCACACCTATGCCGAGCAGGGGACGTACCCGATCAGCGTCACCATCCGCCACGACTCGGCCTTCGACGCCACGTTGCCCGCCAACCAACCGGTCACGGCGGTCGTCGTCGATCCGCCCGTGGTTCCCGGCAGCGGCACGACGTTTGCCGCCGTCGAGGGAATTGCCACGCCGGTGCAGGCGGTGGCCACGTTCACCGATCCGGCCGGCAGCGAAGCGCTGGCCAACTACTCTGCGAAAATCAATTGGAACGACGGAACGCCGATTCAGACGGGCCAAATCACTTGGAACGCCGCGACGCAGATCTTTACCGTCAGCGCCAGCCATACGTACCCCCAGGGTGGTTCGCCCTCCTTAATCTACCCGTACACGGTTACAATCCATCACGGCCCCCCTAACGTCACTCTTCCCGCCGATGTTGCCGCCTCCGACGTTACGATCAACGGTGTCGCCTCGGTCTCGGGCCAAAAGGTCGTCGCCTCGGGCGGTTTTTCATTCACCGCCACGGAAGGCATGACGGCGTCGAACCTGGACGTGGCCACGTTCACCGATCCGGGTTTCAGCGCGGCGAACCCCGAGCCGCTGTCGCAATATGCGGCTACGATCGACTGGGGCGACCACAGCGGCACCAGCGCCGGCACGATTGCTTTGATGAACGCGGCGACGGGCCAATTCTCGGTGGTCGGCAACCATCTTTACGCCATCGACGGGCAATACAACGTCACAGTGACCATCCAGCACGATGGTTTCGCGGTGGCCACCACCAGCGCGGGCGACGTGCTCGACGCGCTTCTCCAGGCCTCCGGCGGCGCAACCTACACCGCCACCGAAGGCGCGCCAGGAACGAACCAGGTCTTGGCCGCATTCACCGACCCCGGCGGCGCCGAATCGATTGCGCACTACTCGGCGACCGTTGCCTGGGGCGACGGTACTCTCACGCAGGGTACGATCAGCTTTGACTCTCTTGCGCAAACCTTCGGTGTCAGCGGCAACCACCTCTACAGCGACGAGCAAGACGACGCCGGGATCTCGGTGACGATCCGTCACGACACCGCGCCCGACACCACGGTCAACGCTTCCGTGAGCATTGCCGACCCGCAAATTGTCGGCGCTTCCGCCTCGGCTTCGGTGGCCGCGCTGTCGACCAACGTTCCCGTGGCCACCTTCACCGATCCAGGCGGCGCCGAAGACCCAAGCCAATACTCGGCCGGCATTGCCTGGGGCGTCGGCTTGTCGACCACCGGTACGATCACGTTCAATGCGACGACCGGCGCGTTCACCGTCAGCGGTAACGTGCCGCCAGGCCTTGACGATTCAAGCAATAGCGTCGTCGTGACCATCAGACACATGTCGCTGCCACCCATCTCCGTGAATAGCTCGATCGTCGTGGGCGAAGGGGCCATCAATGTCGTTGGCGCGCCTGTGGGCGGTCACGAGTTCACTCCCTTGTCGAACCTGGCGGTGGCGACCTTTGCGCACGACGCCGGCGAGGAACCCCCCGGCGAGTTCGCCGCCACGATCGACTGGGGCGACGGCGCGACGACCGCGGGCGCCGTCACGCGGGCGGGCCAAGCCTACAACGTGGCCGGTTCGCATACCTACGGCGACGAGGGCACCTACACGGTTCAAGTGACCGTGAGCGAAGAGGGCGTGACGGCCACCGCGAGCGGCGCGGCGACCATCGCGACGGAGATCCTGCCGATTGCCGGTCCGGCGACCCCCAGCCAGAAATACGTCGCCGAAGTCTATACCGACGTGCTCCACCGGCAGGTCGATCCGGCCGGGCTGCAATACTGGTCGAACCTGCTCGACCAGGGCCAGTCGCGCGACCTGGTGGCCGCCAGCCTGCTCCACACGCCGGAATACTTCGGCCTGATCGTCAATCCGCTCTACGAAAAATACCTCGGCCGCGCGGCCGACATGACCGGCCTCGGTTTCTGGATTAACCAGATGCTCAATGGCGAGACCGACGAGCAAGTGGAGGCCGACTTCATTGGTTCTCCGGAGTACTTTGCCCGCGCGGGCGGCACCAACCTGGCCTGGGTCGACGCGATGTACCTAGACCTGCTGGGCCGGCCCGCCGACCCCGCGGGAGAAATGTTCTGGACGGATAGTTTGGCCGAAGGCGAAAGCCGCGCCCAGGTGGCCCTGGGCTTCACGACCAGCCCCGAACGCGAAGCGCTGCGAATCCAGGACGACTATTTCCAATTCCTGGGACGCGCGGCCACGCCATCCGAGGTGGCCGGCTTCGTCAACTCATTCGAGCACGGCGCGACGGACGAGCTCCTGATCGCGGGCTTCATCGCTTCCGACGAGTACTACAACCGCGTGCAGTCGTTCCCAACGTAAGTGCCTCGTAGTAGCGGGGCTCGTGAGAGTTCCGACCGTGGGGCAGGTTTCCAACCTGTCATTGCCTCGTGGCGGAACTAGTGAGAGTTCCGATTTGTGCTCCAACGGTCGGAATTCTCACGAATTCCGCTACGTCGTCTGGCTATGGCACCCTTGGAAACCCAACCCACGGGAGGCGCTATCTGGTCAGTTCCCACCCCGCCTCGGTGACTGCCAGCCCGGAGTGCCCGGCGTACTGATCGTAGACCTGCTCCATCTCCTCGATCGAGTCGAAGTAGCCGACGACGAAGGCGGCGCTGAATGATTGCCCCGGCGCGATCGGCCGGCCGCCGAACTCCTCGATCATGCAAATGTAACCTCGCTCGTGGCACCAGGCCTCACTGACGTCGGCGGCATTCAGTGTCATGCCGGCCAGCCACGGGCCGTCCTGGCCGGTCTTGGCGTCGCGCAAATGGTAACTACGGACCATCCGTTTCGGGATCTTGGCGTCGTCGCGGCGGTAATTGAACTTCGCGTCCGGCGGAAACTCCCTGTCGAATTCCTTGGCCGGGATTTTGCCGACGTAGCTCAGGTAGACCTCGCTGAATGTGTCGCTCTTCTGGTGCTTAATGTGACCGGGCATGTCGACGCGCAGAAACATCGCCGGGCTGTCGTTTACCGAGTCGATCCGGTCGGACGAGATGAAGTAGCGTTTTCCCTTGGGGAACACCAGCGTCTGCGTCCAACGGCTGCCCGTATTCTTGCCCGGCGCGGCGGTCAGGTAGCGAAAGCCCTGCTTGACGGCCACAAAATCATCACCACGAACCACTTCGGGCCTCAACTGCTTTGCCTGAGTGCAGATCTGCGGTCCCTCGATCGACCGCTTGGGGATTTTGCCGTGATAAAGGTTGCCGAACTGGTAGACCATCTCCTTGGGGAGCTTGTCGCGGTACGCCTCGTCGGAACCCGGCTCCATGATCCAATCAACGATGTCCATGCCGAAGCCCGCGTCGTGAAAGCCAGTCTTCTTGTCCACGAACGTTCCCGCCGCCACGCCTGTGACGTAGCCCTTCTTGCGGATCACGGCTTCAAGGTCCGGTGTTCTGAGAGTGATTTGCTCATCGTCCTCCGTCACATCGGCAGCCGCGGCGCGTGTTACCGCGAGGATGAGCAGGATGAGCGAAACCAAGACACCCAAGGTAATGTTCATCATTTCAACAACTCCCCGAGCGCATCCATCAACACCCCTTCCACCTCAGGCGCGACGCGTGAGACGGGACCGGTTTCGTAGCCGCCTTGTGGGTACGAAATCTCGGTGCCGATGTAGCCGGGTCCGTAGTCGCCGTAAGCCGCCATGCAGACCACGACTTGCGGCCGCAACTTTTCAGCCGCAAGCTGGTACTCGACGAACAGCTCGCCCGGCATGTGTACCACCCAGGCCG
>Ga0307374_10014248_pt1 | contig 10846 bp, 9 predicted proteins | sample OX3MG_FD_202532 | JGI IMG/M metagenome (GOLD analysis project Ga0307374, IMG submission 202532) | Soil microbial communities from Risofladan, Vaasa, Finland - OX-3 | ecosystem: Environmental > Terrestrial > Soil > Coastal area > Acid sulfate soil | place: Finland: Risofladan, Vaasa | collected... | reverse complement strand
ACCAATGGTGGTGGTGTGCGGGGGGAGCTTCGGTGACCCTTGCGGCAGTGTCCATGTCTCCTCTGTTCCGGTCGTCGCGAGTTCGTTTCCGGTGTCTCGGTTGGGTGTCTCGCGACGACCTAACAAGGACGAACGTATACCCGCCCGTCTGTCCGAAATTAGCGAACGCAGGGGCAGCGCCAAGGCCCGAGGCTCAAGCCCCCTTTTCGAGCCGCTGGAGGATCACGGTCTGTTGCTCATTGATTGCGTGCACGGCAACCGTGAGCGTGTGGACGGCATCGAGTGTCTCGTGGTCGGCTTCTGCGCGCGCATCGCTGGACGCCGCCTGGACATTCTGGCCGACGATGATCACGGAAAGGAGGACCAACTGCAGGAAGGTCTGGGAGATCCACGAGACGATGATCACGTTGTTGCCTGACTGGATGGCGGCGGGCAACGAAACCAACGCGAGCGCCGCGAACAGATACGCACACCACATCGACCCCACGCCGCGCGTGATCTTCACGGCGAGCCAGGCATTGGCCCGCCCGATCGTGTTGTCGCCATGCACCAGTGCGTGCGACCGCGCATAGGAGATGAACTCGGGATGATGTGACTTCGCTTCGTCCAAATTCATGGGAACGAATCCTCCTTTTCGGTTCTCGGGACGGTACACGCATTCCAGGGTGGCAACCACCGGGGCACGATGGTTTCGGGGGACAGCTTGTTTCGCTTCGATCCAGCTTTAGCGGGCGGCGCCTCGCGCGTGCGAACACGGACGGGTATGCGGGGCTACCCGCAGCCGCCGGTGGCCGACGCGGTCTGCCCTGCGCCGTCCGTCGCCGTCACGGTAAACGACCTGACAGGGCGCGATACGGAAAATGTCGCTGACCAATTGCCGCTGCGTACGGAGCCCAACAACAGGCCGAGCTGGACAGGGCCGCCCGCGGTCCCGTCGCTCAGTACATAGGACACGACGGCCGATGCGACGCCGTAGTCGTCGGTGGCGCTGGCTGTCACGGTTGCGGAGTTTGGCGTGCACGCGCCCGTTGCCTGGAGGATTACCGGCGGCGCGCCGACCTTCGTCACGCGGGCCTGCACGGTGAAGGAGCCCGTGGCCCAGGTCACCTCGATGGGCGCGGTCGTCGTGCCCTCGCGGACGGCGGTTGTATCGGCCACGACATTGATCGTCTGATGGGCGAACGGCCCGACATCGCCCGCCTTGCGGTCGAGCACCAGCCATGCAGCGCTGCTGCTCACCGAATAAGGGCCGCTATCGCATGGCGATTGGTTCAACACTTCGAAGCTGTTCGAACCATTCGAAACGTTGAGTGCCGAAAGATTACTTGTAAGGACGGCCCTGCAGGGCGTTGGCGTCCCGGCCGGTGTCGCTGTTGAGGCCAGGGTGGGCGATGGCCCCGTCGCTGCCGGCGTCGATGTGGGTGCGGTTGCTGGCGTGGCCGTGGCGGTTGCCGCGGGAGTTTCCGTGTTGGCCGGCGTGGAAGCGCCGACCTGCGCATCGCTGGTGGTTTGCGGCGGAGGGCTCCCCCCGGTGGCCGGCGTGGAAGTGGCTGCTCGCGAAGGGACTGCCGTGGCTGTACCAACCACTCCAAGCACCGCTGGGGCCGTCGGGCTGGAGCCTACGGCTTCAGCACCTGCGCGCGCGGTTGCAAAGCGTCCCCCGCTGCCGAAACGCGTAAGCGCGATGGGGCTGGCAGGGAGCACGAGGATGGCCAACAATGCCACCGCCAACGCGCCCAGCCCAGCGAACGCCCGGATGATATAGGGCTCTCGCCGCTCGCTGCCCTGGTCGAGCGCGCGGAGGGGTGGCACTCCCGGGGGCACCCGCCCGGCGGGCGTTGGCGAACTTTCCGGCCACGCTGCGAGCAGGTCATCGAGAATGCCGTGGGCGCTGCCGGCCGGAGGATCGACCATGGCAAACGCGGAGAACAGGGCGAGCGGGGCCACGGCCTCCCGGCGCCGGGCACACTGCTCGCAAGCAGCAGCGTGGGCATCTATCGCCTTCCGCGTTGCGGCCAGGAGCCCCGCTTTGGGGCGCGGGCCGACGATCGCTTCCAGCCCTTCGCAGCGGTAACGCCGGTCCAGCGCGAGAACCAGGTCCTGCATTGTCCCGCTGGTCGTCTTCGTCAGACGTGCCAGGAGCAACGGGGCGTGCTCTTCCGGGACGCCGATGACGCGCGCCATCTCAGCCTCATCGAGGTGCTGCCGGAGATGCAGGTCCAATAGTGACAGCTGACGGTCGTCGAGCGCGGCGGCCGCCTCCCAAACGAGCGGCGCGATCGCCTCTGCCTCAGCCGCACCCGGCGAGGCCAATGATCGCGCATCCAGCACTGAGAAGGCGGGTTCAGGCGTGGCGTCCGTGCGCGATTCCATCGCGGAGCGTCCGTCGAGGCGGTCGAGGGCGAGATTCCTGGCGATGGCGAAGATCCACCCCCGGAATGTTGCATCAGGCCCCATGCCGCCGATGAGGGCCATGGCATCGCGGAACGTTTCGTGGGCAACGTCTTCCGCTTCGCCGGCGTCGCGCATCATCCGCGCGGCGAAGTCATAAACCGCCGCATAGTAGCGGTGGAAGAGTTCCGCGAACGCTCTGCCATCGCCGCCGAGGGCAAGTTCGACGAGACGCGAATCGGTTTGCTGTTCCATACGTCTTTCAGACCGCTCGCTGGCGGCGGCCACCGGCCGGCAAGTCCGGCCGACGAGGTCGATCTTACGCGGCGGTCTCAGTGCACGTCGCGATTCGTCATGCTGTACGCGGCAACCTTTACGGGGTGGCGGCACCGCGGCCGAGGGCAGATTGGCGGGCAGCGCACCGCCGGCAGGCGTGATCTTGCGACTGTGCTTGCCCCACGGAGCGGCCAGCGTGCCACACTGGGAGTCGCAGCGAGGAGGTTGCGACGCATGACCAGTGAACACCGCAACACTGCCTGCCGCGCGGCTCGCACATGACCTGGCACGTGCTCATGTGCGAGCCCACCCACTACCGCATCTCGTACGAAATCAACCCCTGGATGCGCCGCGCGAACGCCGTGGACGCGCCTGCGGCGCTTGCGCAGTGGCACGCGCTCCGGGCGCGCCTGCTCGACCTGGGCGTCCGGGTCGAATTAGTGACTCAGGACCCGGCGCTGCCGGACATGACCTTCACAGCGAACGCCGGCGTCGTCACCGGCCAGCGATTCATCCCCTCGAACTTCCGATTCCCGGAACGGCAGCGCGAAGCCGAACTCTTCAGCCGGTGGTTCAGAGACGCCGGCTACGAGATCGCGCCCGTGCATCTTCCGCACTTCTGGGAAGGGGAAGGAGATGTACTCGACGCGGGTGGCCCAGTGATCGCGGGGTACCGCTTCCGCACCGAGTTCCGGGCGCTCGACCACCTCGAAACGGTGTTGGCACGGCCCCTGGTCCGAGTGGAGTTGGCCGATGCCCGTTTTTATCACCTGGACACCTGCCTCTGCCCCCTTGGCGACGGCCGGGCGCTGTATTTTCGGGGCGCCTTTGGCGAAGCAGCCCAGGCGGCCCTCCACGACGTCTTCGACGACCTGGTGTCCGTCCCCGAGGTGGAGGCACTCCGGTTCGCCTGCAACGCCGTGGTTGCCGGCGAGCGCAGCGTCGTGCTGAACGGTGGCTGTCCGGAAACGGAGCGAGAGCTCCGGCGCAGGGCGCTAGCTCCCGTCGCGACACCGACGAGCGAATTCATCAAAGCGGGAGGGAGCGTCAAGTGCCTCATCCTCACGCTGGATAGCTTCAACCCGCGGGCTGAGTGAAGCAGCGGCGAGCCGTTGGGGCTGCGTGGACGCGGGCTCAACCTCGCCCCGGCGAACGGGCGGTTGGTCAGCGGCCGGTGAATTGTGGCGCGCGCTTCTCCTGGAAGGCTTTCACGGCTTCGCGGTGGTCGTCCTTCGTCATCGAGACTTCCTCGGCGGTTAGCGAGAGCGGCAGCACGAGGTTCGAGACCATCTTGACGAACTTGTTGACCGCGACCTTCGAGGATTGCACGGCAAACGGAGCGCCCGCAGCGAGGCGGCGGGCGAGTGTGGTCGCTTCGTTCAACGCCTCGCCTTCTTCGACGACCCTGTTGACGAGGCCGATCTCGAGTGCCTCGTCGGCCGTGATGAGGTCTCCCGTCATGAGCATGTATTTAGCGCGATTGACGCCCACGAGCAGCGGCCAGATGACGGCGCCACCGTCACCGGCCGTGATGCCCATTTTGACGTGGGGGTCGCCGATACGTGCATTTTTCGCGGCGATGACAACGTCGCAGAGGAGGGCGACGGTGGCACCGAGGCCCGCGGCGGCGCCATTGACCGCGGCGATGACGGGCTTTTCGCAGTCGAGCAGGTTATCGACGATGCGGCGCGCTTCCTGGAGCATGGTGAGGCCGCTTTTCGAACGCATGTCGGACCCGCCGCCAAAGTCTCCGCCGGCGCAGAAGGCACGGCCAGCGCCGGTGAGGACGGCGGCGCGGACTTCATGGTCGGCCTGGACATCGAGGAAAAGCTGCATAAGCTCGGAATGCATGGCGCCGTTAACGGCATTGAGGCGTTCGGGGCGGTTGAGGCGAAGGATAGCAATGCCTTCGGACTTCTCGATCTGGATAGTCTCGTAGTTTTCCTGGCGCAGCATAGAGGCAGCCTCCGGTGGAAGTGGCCCCATCATACGGCGGCCGGCGAGAGCGGGGCGCCTGTAACGAAACAGCCGGGCGATTCACACATCATTCGGATCTCGGCGTCCTCACGAACGTTCGGCCGCCTCTCTATCGCCGAGTCCGGCGCATACTGTAGCTGTGGTGAGGCGTGCAGGGGGAGTTGGCTCAGCGATGCGTGGGGTGATCGCCGCGGCGAGATCGCTGATGCGGCGGGTGCCGCTGTGGCCGCGGCTGGTTGTTGGTGTGAGCCTGTGCTTTCTGACGCTGCTCGCGATCATCGGCGTACTGACGCTTCGCGCCGGAAACCAGAGCCGCGATCGCATTTTCCAGGAGCGGCTCGTGATCGCCGAGATGGCGGCCAGCGAGATCGACGGGATCTTCAGCCGGGCCTTTGGAGAGCTTCAGCGGGCGAGCGCTGCGAACGCCCTCGGCACGCCGGCAAGCAGCTCCGCGACACTTTCGAACGGGCTGCAACAGGCGATGCAAAACGTCAACGATGACATCTGGCTGAGGCTGTACCTCTTCGATTCCAGCGGCAAGGTCATCGCGACCGCACCAGCCGGCCAGGGGCCAGCTTCCGCGACCATCCCGGCGGCAGCCGCGTTCACACTCTCTCCCGGTCAGAGCAGCCAGGTCTCTGCGCCCTACCTCGATGGGCTGACCGGGAAGCCGGCCGTGTTGCTCGTTGTCAGCCGGCCCGCTGCCAATGGCCAGGGCGCGGTGTACCTGGGTGGTGTCATGGACCTATCACGCCCCGAACTGCTCTCACCGCTCCGTAACGCCACACGCCTGGGCAAGACGGCGCACGCGGAGCTGTTCGACGCCAGCGGCGGCGTCATCGCGTCGACAGACTCATCCGCCTTCCTTGGCCCGGCCGAACACCTGCGCTCCTACCTGCCAGTGCTTTCCGCAAAGAAGCCCGTTGTGAAAGCGATGCCGCTGGAGCCGCGGAACCAGGCGGAAGCTCTGCAGGAAGACCAAACGCACATCATGGCCGTCGTGCCGCTCGCGAGCATGCCCTGGGGCGTGGCGGTGGGCGGGAGCCAGGCGGAGACGCTCGCGCCCGTGACGCACCTGCGGGACGAAATGTTGTTCGTGGGGGCAGCCGCACTCGCGGTCATGTGGGTGCTAACCCTCGTTGGGGCGCGTTTGCTCGTGCGCCCGGTGCGCACCCTCACGCAGGCCGCCGAACGGATGACGACAGGCGACCTCGACACCCCAATCCATGTACGGGAAGGGGGCGAAATCGGGCAGCTCGGACAATCGCTGGACGACATGCGGCTGCGGCTCAGCAGCTCGCTCCAGGAGATCGAGCAACGCGACCGTGATCTCGAACGCCGGGTGGCCGAGCGGACGCTGGAAGTGCAGACGCTATACGAGGAGCTGCAGCGCAAGGAAGAGCTTCGCGGCCGGCTCCTCGAAAAAGTCATCTTTGCGCAGGAAGACGAGCGCAAACGCATCGCGCGGGAGCTACACGACGAGACAGGGCAGGCACTGACGGGGATCATTATGAGCCTCGAAGTGGCCGAGGAGGCGCTCACACGGGAGCCGGTAGCCGCGAGTCAACGCTTGGAGACCGCCAAAACGCTCGCGAGCCAGAGCATCGCGGCGATCCGGCGGCTCGTCGTTGATCTGGGCCTGGTGCCGGCAATTCGAGCTTTTGCGGGCGCACGGCTCGAGGCGAAGGGAGTCCACCTGGAGATGGATGCCTCGGGCCTCACGAATCGCCTCGCCCCTTCAGTGGAGACCTGCCTGTTCCGCGTCGCACAGGAAGCAGTCACGAATATTGTCCGGCATTCGGGGGCAGCTGCGGCATGGATCGAGTTGCGCCGGGCGGACGGCTTCGTTTCCCTGCTCGTCCGGGACGACGGCGAGGGATTCGACGTGGGCGAGACGCTGAATTCGGACGACCCGGCCCGCGCACTCGGCCTGGCGGGGATGGAGGAGCGCGTTTCCCTCCTCGGGGGCCAGTTGACGGTGGAATCAACGCCAGGCGGGGGCACCGTCGTGCGCGCGCGCGTGCCAGTCGAGGAGCTACCATCATGAGCAAGATCCGGATCCTCATCGCCGATGACCACGCGATCGTGCGGGAAGGGGTGCGGTTGCTCCTCCAATCCCAACCGGACATCGAGGTGGTGGCGGAAGCGTCCAACGGGCGGGAGGCGCTGGCGCAAGCCCGGCTGCTGCTGCCGGACATCGTGCTAATGGACATCGCGATGCCCGAGATGAACGGGCTCGAGGCAACCGCCGCCATTCGTGGAGAGCTGCCGCAGGTCAACGTGCTCGTCCTCACGATGCACGACGACTACGAGTATTTCCTGGAACTGCTGCACCACGGCGCTTCCGGGTGTGTGCTGAAGGGAGCATCGAGCACGCAGCTGCTGGCAGCAATCCATGCTGTGCACGAGGGTGGGGTCTATATTCACCCCTCGGTGGCACGAAGCCTGGTGACGGACTACATCAGCCGCATGGACTCCGGCGATGACAGGGCCCGCTACGACGGCCTCACGGACCGTGAACGCCAGGTGCTCAAGCTCGTCGCCGAGGGAAAGACGAGTCAGCAGGTTGCGGAGGAGCTGGTCCTGAGCATCAACACGGTCCAAACCCACCGCGCGCACATCATGACCAAGCTCAGCCTGCACAACCGCGCCGACATTGTCCGCTACGCACTGCGCAAGGGACTGATCACGGAATAACGCCGGCAGGCGAGCTCGGTCTCAGCTCTCCTGCCGGCCCTCTTTGCGCGCGTTCGCCGGGGGCGCGAGCCGTGCAGGCGGCCCCAGCATTCACGCGTAGCGGAATTCAGCCCCATCGAGGTCGATGGCTGGCAGTTCGTCCTTTTCGCGCCAGTAGTCCTGCGTGTGCTGCCATTCCGGTTTATCGCCGCGCTTCGGCAGGAGGTGCATGGCGCGCATGAGATAGCCGGGGTTGAAATTCTCCGGGTCGATCCAGGGCAGGAGCTCCATGTCGCTGTCTTCCGGCCGCAGCGCAACTTCGACGCGCCTGGCACCCTTCTTTTCCATGTGCGCCAGCAGGCGGCAGACGAAATCGGAGAGGAGATCCACGCGCAACGTCCAGCTGGCGCGGAAGTAGCCGAAGACCCAGATCATGTTCGGCACGCCCGTGAACATCATGCCGCGATAGCCAACGGTGTCGGAGAAGACGAGCGGCTTGCCATCGATCGTGAACGCGATGTCGCCAAGCACGTTCAAACTGAATCCGGTGGCGGTGATGATGATGTCGGCCTCGAGCTCCTCGCCAGAATTCAGGAGGATACCTTTCTCGGTGAACGTCTCAATCTCGCCGGTGACGATCGAGGCTTTGCCGTCGCGGATGCCCTGGAAGATATCCCCATCCGGGACGAAGGCGATCCGTTGGCGCCAGGGCCGGTATTGCGGGGTGAAGTGGGTCTCGGTGTCGAAGTCGGGGCCCAGGTATGCTTTCACGCCGGCGATCAGTTCACGTTTGACCACTTCCGGTTCTTCGAACGAGCGCCGGGTGAAGGCGGCCTGGTCGTGCAGGATCTTCCGGCGCACGATCTCGTGGATCCACGTTTCATCGATCTCCAATTCGCGCAGCGTGTCGGCGAGGTCGTTCTGGTTGCGGCCGGAGATGAAGAATGTTGGCGAACGCTGGAGCAGTGTCACATGTGCGCAGTCAGCTGCGATCGCGGGCACGAGCGTGGCAGCGGTCGCGCCGGAGCCGATCACCACGACCCGCTTGCCGGCGTAGTCGAGGTCTTCGGGCCAGGATTGGGGATGCACGAGCCTGCCCTTATACCGATCCATCCCGGGCCATTCCGGCGTGTAGCCTCGCGCGTGGCGATAGTAGCCCTGGCACATCCAGAGGAAATTGGCGGTGAACCGCTTCGTTTCGTGTGTGTCCGTGCGCGTCGCTTCAATCGTCCAGCGGTTGTCTTCACTGGACCAGCTGGCGGAGGCGATCTGGTGGTTATAGCGGATGTGGCAGGCGAGGTTGTTCTCGCTGATCACCTCGCCCATGTACTTGCGGATTTCGTCGGCGGTCGCGATGGGTGCACCGGTCCACGGCTTGAAGCGATAGCCGAAGGTATAGAGGTCGCTATCAGAGCGGATGCCGGGGTAGCGGTGTGTCCACCAGGTGCCGCCGAAGTTATCAAGCGCTTCGAGCACGACGAAGGTGGTGCCGGGACGCTGCCGAGTGAGGTGATAGGCCGCACCGACGCCAGATATGCCCGCCCCCACGATCAGGACGTCGAAATTCTCGGTAGTCGCCGGCTCTGGCCGTGCGAGAGTGTCACTTGCTGTCACTGCTTCCCCCTCAGCGCTGTGCGGCGGTATGCCGCCGTATGCGCCGGAGCATCCTCCTTAAATGCCCTGGGTGCCACGTCCACCGGTAGCATTTGGACGGGCCCAATCGGCCCTCGGTCTGGCGGGCTGGACCGCTCGCCGGCGGTCAGACGCCGCCAACCGTCTCTCGACCGTCACCGACTGGAACTCGCAGCAGACGGCGTACGCGTACGATGATGCGAACAGGATGACGACGGCGACGCTCCCCAACGGTGTGGTCGGCACCTCGGCCTACGACAACGCCAACCGCCTCACGGGCATCAGCTACGTGAAGGGCGGGACGACGCTGGCCTCGGCGAGCTACACCCTCGATGCCGTGGGCAACCGCACGGCGCGCACGGACCTCGCCGGCACCCAGACCTACGCCTACGACAACGCCTACCGGCTCACGTCGGTGACCTATCCCGGCCCGAGCACCACGACCTACGCCTACGACGCCTTCGGCAACCGCACGAGCACGACCGCCAGCGCGGGCACGACCACGACCGCCTACAACGACGCCAGCGAGATCACGTCAGTGACGCCACCCAGCCCGGCGCCGGCCGTGAGCTACACCTACGACGCCAACGGCAACGTCACCAACCGTGGCAGCGACAGCTTCTCCTGGGACTACGAGAACCGCCTGACCGCGGCCACCGTCGGCGGGACGAACTACTCCTACACCTACCGTGGCGACGGCCTGCGCAACTCCGCCACCACGGGTGGAGCCACCAGGTCGCGAAAGGCATCCGGGAACAAAATCGCGCCGCCGGTGCAGATCAAAAGTGTCACGACGGTAAGGTGGCGATGACCAAGGAAACGACCGCGTGGATCGATGCCGCGCTCAAAGAGCATGCCTTCCCCTTGCTGGCGCTCAAGGGGTTCCGCAAGCGCGGTCGGCGGGCCGCGCGGATCACGGCCAACGAAGTGTTCGAGGAGATTTGGTATAATGTCGTCAACTATCGATCCACTGGTTGTAGTGCGCTGAGCACGAGAGCAGGAGTCGGCTTCCGGTCCGTTCAGCGCCTTCTCAGTGAAGTCTTGGGCTGGGAGCCGTATCCCCTGCAGCTTTCGAGCGACACCGGCCACATTGGTGGCGTGGGCTTTATACGAGGCCGGTGGATGGTCTGCACAGCAGACGACCTCGATGGCCTGCCGAACCGCATTGTGTCGGAACTTGATTCGATCGCCCTTCCCTTCTGCAACCACCTCGCCGATAAGCACGCAGCTGCGGCCTTCCTGCTCCAATCGCGGAATATGCAGGATGTCTGCCGCGTATGCGCCATCCTGTGGCTCGAAGGAGAAGGGCAGGCGGCTCTGGACCTGGCAGTGGAGCGCATGGAGTCCGAAAATGCCCGATTAGAGCAGCGCGCGCGAAACGACCCGCTGCGCTTCGCTGACTTGGAACGACTGGTTACCTTCTTCGAAGATAACCTGTCGCGCGATTGAGAATGAGTCGCGCGCCGACGGCCTCGGCTCGGTGATGGCCACGACGGACGCCTCCGGCAACGTCGTCAACACCTACACCTACGACGTCTACGGCAAGACCACGGCCTCCTCGGGCAGCCAGCCGAACAGCTTCCAGTTTGCCGGCCAGCAGACCGACCCCACCGGACTCCAGTACCTGCGCGCACGGTACTACGACCCCAGCACGGGGAGCTTCTTGAGCCGCGACCCGCTCAGCGCCATACCGGGGTGGAGTGGGAGTCCGTTCGGGTATGCGGGTGCAAGCCCTAGTAGCAACGTCGATCCGACGGGAAACACCTGCCTGGGCCCGGTCTGTATCGACCGCAATGGCGTGTCCGTCGGGGGCCATGAGGCAACGGAAGGTATTGCTCAACTGGGCCGCATAGTCCTATCTCTGGGGAACGGAGCAATCCAGATCGTCAAGCTG
>Ga0307374_10014247_pt1 | contig 10847 bp, 11 predicted proteins | sample OX3MG_FD_202532 | JGI IMG/M metagenome (GOLD analysis project Ga0307374, IMG submission 202532) | Soil microbial communities from Risofladan, Vaasa, Finland - OX-3 | ecosystem: Environmental > Terrestrial > Soil > Coastal area > Acid sulfate soil | place: Finland: Risofladan, Vaasa | collected... | reverse complement strand
ATGGCTCGCCAGTTGCCGCAGCGGACGTCCTCATGTTCAACGTGAATGGCTCACAGTGGGCTACTTTGCATGCTGACGCAAAGGGACACTTTCAATTCGACTCGTTGGAACCGGGTCGCTATGTGGTCGGAATTCGCATCGGCGGACAATACCTTGACGAACAAAGCAGCGGGACGCCGCCCCCGGCTACTCTTTATTACCCAGGCGTACGGGCGCGTAATGCGGCCGTCCCTATCACGCTGCAGACCGACCAGAAGCGTGACAACATAAACTTCACCATCCCGGCGAAGTAGGGCAACGCCGCAGTTGGTCCTGGTAAACGCGGAAACCGGAAAGTTGTGAATGTCCGGTTTTCCGACTTTGGTCTAATCGCTGTTTAAGCTGCTTAACCTTCGGCTTGCTGTCTTAGTTGTTTTGGTTCAGGATGCACCAGCCTCGAAGAATGTGAGCTTAGAAGACGGATCAACGACTGTTGGTATCCTCAAGTCGAAGCAGTTTAACTAGTTCGCCTTCAAATTCGGGTTTCAGGTTCTTGATGATTCGAAACTGCTCCGTCGCTTTCTCGCGGTCACCACTCTTCAAAAAGGACGCCCCCAGGTAATCGTGCGGTTCTACAGAGCCCCTCCTTAATTCGACCGCTCGCTGCAATGGGGTGATCGCATCTCGAAACCGGCCCAATTCGAAATAGGTCTCGCCAAGGTTCGCGTGGGCTTCAAAGAAATCGGGCTTCAGCTCAATTGTCTTCAGATACTCCGGAATTGCCGCTTCATTTTGCTTCAAGCTATTTAACGCATAGCCGACCACAAAATGGGCATCGGCACAATTGGGATCAAGTTGTATCGTGCGGCGTGCCTTGTCGAGGCCAGCGTCGAACTTGCCCAGCCGGGTAAGGTAACCCGCGACAGTTGCTTGTGCTGTTGAAGATTCGGGCTGTATTCGCTCGATTTCCCGCGCAACGCCCAGCGCCTCTTCGAAACGTCCCATGCCGTGATATTCCAATCCCAGGCTCTCATACGCCTGCACATCGTCTGGGTGGAGTTTGATCGCGCTTTTCCATGCCGCAATTGCAGACTCATGGTCGCCGACCTGCGAGTAAGTGACGGCGAGATTGTTCCAAGTTTGGAAATCATCGGGTGCGATCTCGATAGCTCGTTTGTACTCGCCGATTTCGTCATCGTGGCGGCCTAGCTCACCGTAGGCCACGCCAAGATTGAAATGGATACTGGCGTCGTCGGAGCGGAGCCTAATCGCCTCGGTATAGGCGGCCACAGCTTCATCCCATTTGTTCAGCGCTGCAAGGCTTACGCCAAGTGCATGGTGCGTAGGGGCCCAAGCCGGATTGAGCCTGATGGATTCCTGAAATTCCTTAAGAGCTTCCTGATGGCGTTTGAGTTCAGCATAGGCATAGCCGAGCTGGTAGTGAGAGCTCGCATCGTTGGGTCGAGAAGCGTTCGCATTCCGCAAAGGTTCAATTGCTTCCTCACTACGACCCAATTCATTAAGCCATTGGCCAAGTTTGGTTTGAAAAAACGCGTGATTCCGCATCTTCGGGTTCATGCGAAGCGCTCGGCGAACTTCATCGACTGCTTCTTGTGTTCGCTGACTCTCGGCAAGCGACAGCGCCAGATATGCGTGTGCCGCTCCGTAGTCTGGTCTTCTTTGGAGCGCAAGCTCGAACTGCTCTATCGCAGCCCTGTTGTCCCTTAATTTGTGAAGGCACCAGGCAATTTGGACCTGTGTCAGGAGATTACCAGGTTCGTTCTCTGCGGCGTTGCGAAGACTCTCAAGCGCCGAATCCCAGTGCTTCCTGCGCATTCTCCACCGGCCAGCCGCGCGAAACCATCTTGCTTTGAGCCAACGAGTCAAAAGCACTCCGATGTGCGCTGTTCGCGAATTTGCTCGGCTATGCTAGCATCGCGTTTACGCATTATTCCAACGACATTGTCACGGTCTAATTCTTGCGTCCTGATTCCCAGACCGGACTCGTAGCGAACCAATTGGACGATTAACGCAGAAACCGTCCATTTGAATTTGACTTCTCCGGTTACGCGACTACTCGTCCACTCTCAGAGGGTTCAGGATTTGAACCAGAAACCCGGCAGCCCCCAGTGGCACATTTTCAAATGTTTAGGTGCCTGACTCCCACTGGTCCGGCCGCAAGACGCGAATAAATTCGTCGCATGCAGATGCGGGGAAAAACGTCAGAGGGACCTTCAGTGCAGCCATGCCTGACTCAACTTTAGGTGTGATGAGCAGTGTCCATCGCCTTAAGGACCTTCGAGGCGTCGCTTCGGAGCCCAAGTGCTTGTAGTCGATTAGTACGGCGGCCGAAATATCTTGGAACGGCACGAACTTTTGCCGATGGGAAAAAGTGCCGTAGCTAATGCCATCTGAAGTAATTTCTGCCGTCAGCTTGTAGAGGTACATCGCCGCGATGAGAACCGTTAAGAGCGAAACTGCTAAGGCGTAAAGCATCCACGGCGGTCGCGGCGGACTTACGTTACGAAGGGCAGTCCCGAACCACACGGCAGCGGCAACGGGAAACAGCTCCATCACGAAAATCCCGTAAATGCCAGCTCTGAACTTAACCGGGACAATCTCGACACCGGTCACTGGATACGAACGAAGGATGAGACCACTAGGCACAGGTTTCACCGTAGCCGAGGTTTCAAATCGCCTAAAGCTACTCCGACAAGTGGCAGGGGGCAAGTACCGACTGACGTTGCGTTCCGAAGGAATCATCACCCGGCATTCTGCAATCTTTCGGAAGCATTTCGGTCAGGGTCGGAGCAAGAATGACCGAATGGACGCGCTTATCGGAAACTTGATTTCCAGGGGTGTAGCACTTTTCCCCGCTCTGTAACCATACCCGCCGCTTCCTTGACGGGTATAGAGGTACCATGGGCCGAAAGGACGACACCCAGCCGGTCCCTACGCGCCAGAACCCGCATAAACATTGGCGTAAATGGATGTATCCATCAAAAACCCCAGTCATAATGCGGGGTTCGCGTGTGGCCTGTCATCGGCACAAAAAAGGAAGTGGACGTGGAACGATAGCGCCCCGGCCGGTGTCTATTCATCTAAGGTGGTGTTCCAAATCGGGTCGGCCCGGGAGAAGAAATGAAGACCGTAACAACCGTACTCTATGTGTGCGCGGGAGCTGCATGCACACTGCTATGCACTCCCCTTACGACAAAGTGGGGCAGCTTTTCACCTTCGCGTTGGCCCATGTGGGGAGAGCCAGTCTTTTGGGTGGCATTTGTGGTACCTGCAGCGTTTCTGCTGGGCGCGATCCTTGTCGTCTTTAGGGCCCGTCCCGGGTACTTTACAGGTTTAATTGCCGCAGGGATTGCTTTGCGCTTCTTTTTCCAATGGGAGATGTATGCCTACCACTTCATAAACTCCTGGATTTTATTTAACGAACCGGGTCCCGCAAGGGCTCTTATCCAGCCCGCCGTCAGACTTGTTGTCATAATCCTCGTAATTGTCGCGTTCATTTATTCTTTGCTGCGACTGACGCCTGTGAGATGGCGCATCGCAGGCAAACCTATGTGCGAACGAAGCTGGTTGGTATTCGCGATCTTGCTCCCGATTCTTTGCGTATGGTATTTCACGGCAGTCTCGCCGTATCGAGTTCCCATTTACCTTCGCCCTGGCGACGCGCCAAAACTGTTCGTGGTGCACGTGGAAAAGCACGGACTCCGCTTCCATGAAACTGCGGTAATCGTCGCGAGGGACGGGCGATTCTGGCTGCGCCAAGATGACCGCAGACTTTTCCAGTACAGCTTTGAGGTGACAGGTGCTTCCGGCGAGGTCCCGGCGGAAAACGAGGAAGCGATCGATGCGGTGACCCGTTCGGGGCGCTACGGAAATTCTGATCATTCGCTGAATGTTTCTCCATGGACTTGGAGCGCGGACCGATGGTTCATCTATTCGGAACAGCCGCCGCAATGGAGCTTAGCCAACGTGGACGAGTCGCGCGTTCCCAGTGACATTCTGACTTGGTTTGAAAAGGCGCAAGAGCTATCCAAAGAGCATATCGAGCGCGGAACTTTGAGAGATGTATGCCTGGGATTCTGTTTTTTTCAGGGGGCACCGCTGGTCACGCACTGACCCAGGGCGAGGTTACGCGCTCAATCGAAGAGCTTCGCTGCGCGAGAAGTGGAAGATCATTGGAGATCCGAATGTCAAGATCAAGCCATAGAGCCAACTACCGCGTTCTTTCCATTCTCCTGAGTGTACTCGGCATTCTCGTTCTTTGCAGGCCCGCTACGGCGCAGGATCTTCCGGGCCCAATAGCGACGGTGCAGGAGTTTCTGCTGAGCATCTACCCAGAGATGCGAGGGAAGAAATTGGTTTTGAGTATCGAAACGAATGGCGCAATTAACGTGCCATGGACCAGCCTGCCCCCTTTGACTTTTCAAGTTGGGCCTGCGGAGCTGGGTCACACCCATATAGTGCAACGAGGGGGGCAATCCATCCCGATGACGATCAAGCCGATCCTATCGGGCATGTTCTATTTTGATGTGGAAGGACGAATCACTCATATGAACGTTGAAGGGCCAGCCATCACGAAGGAGTCGCTATACGAGGCGATCCGAGATCGCATCCAGGCTCATCCTCAATGGTCCGACAATCACATAGTCCAGACGCTTAAAGAAGCCGGTGCCAAGTACGGACCAAACGACAAGACAGCTTTTCTAAGCGTGATCCCCCTTGGTGAACTCGAAAAGTTCTTCGGACCACTGCAAGTCGAATCCGCCGAGTTTCAACTTACTACCAAGGATCACATCGGATCTTTCGCTCTCCTTTTTTGGGAAGTTGAAATAAAGACGACAGAACAAAATGGCCAAAGCGTGGAGTATTCGATGGCCTTCGAACCTTTTGTCGGCAGACTTACAAGTTTCTCAAGAGTACCGCCGAATCGGTAGTCCGCTCATGGAATATCTTGGAACAGCGACGCATCCCTTTGCCGAGTTGTGGCTATTGGAAAGGCTGGAAGAGCCACGAGCGCGATTCCTGCCGGAGCCAGAACCTAGACAACGGATACCCCTTCGACGCCGGGGTGTAGCATTTTCCCCTCAGTGCGTAATACCCCCTTATCTAATTGAATTCAACCGCGCATGGGGGTAAGTATGGGCACCACCGAAAGTACCCCAGCTCATTCGGACTGCCTCTCGCGAAGCTGCGGGCGACATCGGACGCCACCATGAGCGCTCGCGTCTTGCGCCGCTTGTGAGATTATGAGTAGTGTACAAAAGCATGAGGTGAATCGCCAATACGATGGGAGGGAGTCGACTGCTTTGGAACAATTTGCGTAGGGTTATGGAGCTGTGCGTGCCGAAAGTAGCAGCTCTAAGAATAACTCGATTGCAAGGAGGACATGAAGGTGCCTCCCCGGCAACAACACCGCTGCCGCACTGTGCAAATGGACCCTGATTGCCAAGTACATGCTCAAAGAACTTAAAATTCTTTCGATAAACTTTCCGTTCAGGACACCTTGGATTGTCCAGACAGAAACACTCGCAACCCCGCGTGCGCTGTTCGATTTCGATGTTGTGATAATTCGTCCGTACCTGCTGGCTAGCCAACCATCGGGTGGGCCTTGGCAGATCGAATATCGTGCATATCACGAGGCTCTTGAAGAGGTTCGGGGCAAAAACGAAGATATCAGTCGTCTCTTGCGGCAAGGTGGGCTGCTCGTTGTAATTCTCGACGAATTTCAAGAATTGAAGTTCGACTCCGGTGCTCACACCTATACAGGCGGGACCGTCTATACGGTCACAAACTACGACTTCTTGGATGAACATTTCTCCGAGTGTATGCGAAATGGCCGGGGAAACAACTTGAAGTTTCTGGATCCGACGGAACCGTTTGTTCCGGTTGTCAAGAACTCGAAGGTTGAGTGGACAGCCTTCATAGGTTCTAGGCCTCCTTACCCCTTTAACAACACTGTCTTCTTTCTGAAGAATGGGGCCGACTCGTTCGTGGGCGGTCACGCCCCAGAATTACTAGGGGACATTGTTTTCTTGCCAAACTGCAAGGAGCTTAACGAAGAGAAGTTCTTCGATGCCTGCAGAGACTATCGGAGTCGGCGGGAGGGAACTCCAGAGCCAACGTGGGCTGAACAAGTATTTCTACCGGGTGTTTCGGAAGCTGAAGGAGAAATGGCAAGCATAGATGAACAACTTGGTTCAATTAAACATCTGCGGAAACAGGCTCAAGACGAACTGGATGCGCTACTGGCATACAAAAAACTTCTATACGAAAAGGGCAAAACTCAACTCGAACCGATAGCGCGAAAGACATTGGACAAACTCGGATTCGGGACCACACCAAGCGAAACCATTTCCGGTACTGGATTCGAAATAGACGGACGAACTACAGTTGGCTTGGTACCAGGCATTCTGGAGATCAAGGGGTCAAGAAGACAGATTGCGCTTGATGAATTTTCGCCCTTCATCCCGAAGATTTTAGCTGACCTTGGCGCAACTGGGCATCCGAGTAAAGGAATTCTAATTGGAAACGGATTGTGTGAAAACCCTCCCGCAGATCGGTTGGGGGAAAAGGTCTTTTCGTCCCACGTATTACAGGCTGCGAAAACCCAATCAATTGCACTAGTGAACTCGGTGGACCTTTACTGCATACTTTGCAGTATCCTGTCAGGTAAGAACCGAGATCTTGTTGCGATACGCGAAAATATTCTTGGAACAAACGGTTTTGTAGACCTCCTACAATTCTGCGATGAATCACCCTTTCGCGAATAGTCAGAGCTACAGCATGAGCACATTGGGTTATAAGCAGTCTGAAAGTTACACAATTGAGGGGGCTACTTCGAAGGCCATCATCGGCAGTTTAGCAAGTCGTCAGTCAGGAAGACGAATTCCGGAGAGGCGCTGATAAAGCTGCACTGCAAACCGATCAGTCATGCCCGAGACGTAATCAGTAACGGCAAGCAAGCGCTCATAAGGTGTCATGAGTCGCCAATAGTAGTCCACTGAATCACTGTCCGCACGCGCAACACGATTTAAGTGTCGAGGACGCCAAAAAAGATCACGGGGGAGCAGTTTCCGTAATTTTTCATCTTTCTCCGAGGCCTCAGAATTACATAAAGCAGCGTAGAACATGTTCAATAGCCCGCCTAAAGTCTGATAGCCAGCGTACTCGATTTGAAGAACTCGATCATGGCAGTAGACCTTTTCCTTCGCTAATCCCTTAATCGCATCGCACTCTGTAGAGACTTTGGACCTTCCTAGGAGTGGGACTTCGAGTTTCCCAGCCTCAATTTCTTCGAGGCATTCACGGAACGAAGCGATGCATTCAGAGACTAAGACCGACAATGCGGAAGATCGAATTCTAGAAAGTCGCGAAGAATAATCCAAGAAAGTCATCTCACTGAATCCCGTGTCAGCACATGCGAGGGGTGCAAGAACTTCTCGAACCTCCGAAAACGTGACAACGCCGAGCTTGAACCCATCCTCCAGGTCAGCAATGGAGTAACAAATGTCGTCTGCGGCCTCGGTGAGAAAGGCCAGTGGGTGTCGCGAAAATACACCTAATTCCTTCTCAATCATGCCAAGGTTGCGAAACGCTCTCAGGGCCATTGCGCCATCGTTCTGAAAGTATCCCGGCTTTTTCTCAGAAATAGCATTCTGTTTGAAGGTATAGCCTCTGAGCATCGATGGCCTTGGGTACTTTGTCATCGCTCCCAGGGTGGCGAGTGTCGGACGCATTCCCCCCTTACGCGTGCGCGCTCCGGTTCGTACAAGTATTCTGAATCCCTGAGCGTTCCCCTCAAACGAATGGAAATCTGCAAGCTCTTCTGCGGACATTGGAATGATCTCGGACCCTGCACGACGAACACGCAGTGTCGCTTTGGCTACCATTGCACCGCTTTCGGGCTTCGGCAAATGCTGTCTAGCCCACGTTTGGATCGCTGACTCACCGGAGTGTCCGAACGGTGGGTTTCCAAGGTCATGCGCCAGGGCAGCGGTTGCAACGATTGTGCCAATGTCTTCAGGTTCACACGCTAATCCCGATTTGATCAGGTGCTTTCCTGCCAATATACCCAGGGTGCGGCCAACAGAGGATGCTTCTAAGGTATGTGTCAAGCGAGTGCGTGTGTAGTCAGTTTGTGAAAGGGGAAAAACCTGAGTCTTGTCCTGCAATCTTCGAAAGGCACTCGAAAAGACAATTCGGTCATAATCTCGTTGATATTCAGAACGACTATTCTCAGTCGCAGGATACGACATTCCGAAAAGTCGCTGATAAGACAAAGACTTTGTCCATTGTTCTTGCCGAGACTTGTGACCCTCGCTCACTTTAGCCCACCTCCAGTTGCTCTGATCGTACCTCTATGTTGAACGATTCTCGGACTATTTCAATTGAGAAAATAGTTCCTTTCTTCTATGACGAGGACAAGTCAAGCATTTCCGGAGCCAATCCTGACAAGCCGAGAAAGCACCAACCAGTGCCTCTCATGCGGTACCTGTCGCCCTGCGCGGATCTCAGCCACGTAGGGCCGAGAAAGCCCTAAGGCAGATGACAAGATCGGGACCGTAATCCCTTTCAATAAAGGCTGAATTTTTTCTCGATATACTTTTTCGGTCAACCACTCGGGCAAATCGGATGGTTTCCATGCCTGCTTGGCGGCTTCTTGCCGTCGCATCGTTGCTGCGCGCAATGCTTCGGCCTTTGGCGTGTGCGTCGCCACTCGACCCAACTTTGCCGCGTTGATGAGATTCTCTCGTAGTGCCATCGGAGAACATGCTCGGCAGTATTGGGCACCACGAGTGGAGCTTCCACAATTTCGACAGATGGTCTCCGGCCTGAGTGGAGCTTCAATCGACAGATCGCCTGAAATCCCTCTCCCTTCCCGACGGCTAATCTGCGTTAATCGCGTGCTCGGGAATATCCGCTTGCTTCGCTTCGGTATTGACAATGAAAATATTCGAGAAATTTCCTCGGCGAGTGGCGCAACAGCGCGACCCCACGTCGGCGCAGTCGCAGAAAGCTGAAGTGCGAAGGAGGCCATCAGACGGCAGTTGCCGTCGCGCTGTTCGAAAAACCATTCGCGGCGCAAGGGACCGCGCGTGATCCAATCGAGCACGTACGCATCTACCCGAGGGCGAATCGGTTCCATGAGATCGCTCGCCAAGCTATCGCGCGAAGGACTGTCGAAGTGCATGACACCAAGTCCCGGATCAAGTCCGAGTGCGGCTACAGCTAGCCGAGCTTCGGACTCAAGTAAGGCATAGAGATAATTCAACATCGCGTTTGGCGGATTGACGGCGAGGCGAGGAGATGCGGTAAGCGGCGATTCGCGAGTCCCGAAGGTGCGCCAATGGCCGGGCACACGGCCCAGATCTTTGGTCGGAAAATCGACCGGCACATTTCGCCACGCGGCCCAATATGCTTTGGCTGCGAGAGCTTCAAGTGGACGTAAGGCGTCAACTGACTGACAAATTCGGAGCCCACGGCGCATCTCCGCGATCCTGTCTGCGGCACCCGAGTTTTGGAGCTTCTCGCGAACCAATTGTTCCTGTGCAGTGAGTTTCTTGTCGAGCAGGTCTTTTGCAATTTGCAGCGCAATGCCAGATTGGTGAGCAAGAGCTTGGGCGCGTCGCAATCGAGGATCGGACGAGCGAACGGGGCCAGTTGTGGCAAGGACGGAGCCGTCACGCTCAAGCATCACAAAAGACGCATCCTGGTCCGCGAGCCAGCGAAGAGCAGCGAGGGAAACAAATCCATCCGAGCCGATCACAACGAGACGGCGCAATCCATGCCCAATACGCGGCAATCGCGCTTCCCGCCGGGCAATGCCGATTCCGTCCTGAAGTGTTAGGTGCCCGCGATTAACGTGGACTTTTATGCCGTAACCGAAGAGGGTCACAACTCCGTGTTTTGGCACAATCGGAGTGAAATTGCAGTATTGGAAATCTTGAGGTACGGTCTGCGTAGCTGCCATTGGAGCTTACTCTCCCTTGGTGGTTAGGGCTTGTCGTCTGCTGTTAACAGGCGGCAGGCCCGTTATCTTTTTGAATCTAATCTACATTCACCATTTCAGTGATTTTATCATGTCTGTGGGCGTGTGTGGCCTCGCAAATCTAAGAAGTGAGCGATCAGTGAGGCTTCGAAAGCGTCAGCTTGGCTTGTTCCGCTAATCTAGTTGATCCTGCGGGAGGGAGTCAGTCTCTTTTTTGCGCGTTTTACTCCGCTCCCGCTCTTTCGGATCGCAGATGATTCGGATCGTGTGCGGACTCACTTTCATTTCCCTTGCTATCTTTTCGTAGGCTTTGGTTTTTGAGAGCCTCTTTTTCGGTCCTACATTTTCTGTCAATTCTTTGAAGCGTTGCAGTGCTTGCAACCGTTCTCGAAACCGGAGCGCTCTTCGCTTGCCGCCATGCGGAGCGGGCAGTGCATGGGCAATCTGAGATATGCTTCTTCTAGCCCACTTGGGCAGTAACTGCGCGATTTCGAGAAATGCCTCTTCCGAGTATTTGGCGTCCTCCTGGGTCTCCTTGATCCATGCACGCATTTGACTTTTCGACTCAGTGGCTTCCCAAAGCTTCGCTTCCCACTTCCTTCCCTTGTGCATATTGAGCCGGTAAAGCGAGAGGGCCATCAATTCTGGCGGCATATTCGTAATCTTCTCGATTTTGCCCAACTCCGTCGAAAAAGCAGTCAGCACTCTATTCAGTGATTTTTCAAGGCTATCCATATCACGCTTGTCCAAATTAGGATTTGGATTTTGAGGCAAAAAAAGGCTGAGCATCTGATAGCTTGAGGTTGGGCTCTGGAAAAGCCAATCACAACGCTAAGGAGGCTCAGCCGTGACTCGAGTCAGC
>Ga0307374_10014246_pt1 | contig 10848 bp, 8 predicted proteins | sample OX3MG_FD_202532 | JGI IMG/M metagenome (GOLD analysis project Ga0307374, IMG submission 202532) | Soil microbial communities from Risofladan, Vaasa, Finland - OX-3 | ecosystem: Environmental > Terrestrial > Soil > Coastal area > Acid sulfate soil | place: Finland: Risofladan, Vaasa | collected... | reverse complement strand
GTGATCATCGGGTTTCAGGCCTTCTTCATCATCGGCGGAGTGGTCAGGCTGCTTCCCCTTACCGGGATCACCCTCCCCTTCGTCTCCTACGGGGGATCGGCGCTCATCGCCAACTACATCTTGATAGCCCTGCTCATGCGCATCTCAGATGAGGGCGCAACCACTGTGGATACCGCGGAAAGGGAGCAGTTCGAAAAGAACGAGGAGACCCGCCGGGCCCTGTTGGCCGGACCCCGGGGTTGAGTCGCGGGTTGAGTCGCGGGTTGAGTCGCGGGTTGAGTCGCGGGTTGAGTCGCGGGTTGAGTCGCGGGTTGAAACATAAGCGGATGCGCGCTCAGAGCGGTGCGACGTCGCCCAGGACCTCGAACAGCCTCGAATCGATGAGGATCGGCACCGGAACCGGTTGGCGGAGGGCGATAGCGACCGCATCCGACGGACGGCAGGAGTGCACCGAACGCCCATTCGGGCCCCGGAGGTCCAACTCGGCGAAGTAGGTGCTCCCCTGCCGGCCCACCAGCCGAACGGCGACGACGTCGACGTCGAACGCCTGGAGCACATCGGCCACCAATTCGTGGGTCAGCGGCCGGGGCGTCGGGATCCGGCGCAACGCGTGGGAAATGGCTATCCCATCCTGGAGCCCGACCGAGAACGAGAGCTGTCGGCGGGGCGATTCGGTCTCCCGCAATACCACGGTCGGATGTTGGACAGGGAGGTCGACGGTCACCGAGGTGACGATGGCCATCCGGTATCCACTAACCGGGGCGGCGGCGGCCGGAGCCTCCCCGGGGGTGGCCGGCAGGTCAGGACCCGGAACCTCGGTGATGGGGGCAACCGGGGCGACCGGGTCGGCTTCGGGAACCGCGACGCCCTGGAGCGGCACCTCGTGGACGGGAGCGACTTCGTCGGCTCCCGGGTCGGGAGGTTCGTCGGGGGGGCTATCGGGAGGCTGAGCCGGCAGATTGTCGGCCGGGTGGCTGGAGGTCTCGGTCATCGATTGCTCCGGGCGTGCACACTGGCGGTGATCCCGACGGCGGCGAAGAAGACCACGGAAGCCGAGCCCCCGTAGGAAAGGAAGGGCAGCGGGATGCCGGCCACCGGCATGATGCCCATGTTCATGCCGACATTCTCGAACACGGAGAACACCAGCAGGGCAAAGACGCCGGCACACAATAGGCGGCCGAACTCGTCCCGGGCCAGCTGCGCGGTCCGAAGTATCCGCCAGGCCACCACCCCGTAGAGGAACAGCAGCAGGCTCGAGCCGATGAACCCGACCTGTTCACCGACGGCCGAGAAGATGAAGTCGGTCTGCTGGAAGGGCACGTAGGAGAGGTTGGTCTGGGCGCCCCGGAACAGTCCCTTTCCGAACAGACCCCCGGCCCCGATGGCATTCTTCGCCTGGGTGACGTTGTAGGTGGCCGCCTGGCTCGCTCCGTTCGGGTTGATGAAACTGGTCAGCCTGGCGATCTGATAGTGCTGGAGCAGCCCGGCCTGGAGTGCCAGCACGACGATCAGCGCGGCGCCCACGATGACCATCACCAGGTATCGGCCCGGCATACCGGCCACCGCCAGCATGACGATCAGGATCACGCTGAGCACGATGCCGGTCCCGAGGTCGGGCTGCTTGATGATCACCACGATCGGCACCACGGCCAGAATGAGGAGTCTGACCAGGTCCTTGAATTCCAAGCCCTCGCGACGCCGCGCGCAGTAGGTGGCGATGGCCACGATGACCGTCAGGGTGGCGAACTCCGAAGGCTGCACCTGGAACGGCCCCAGCGGGAACCATCGCTGGGATCCGAGCGCGCTCTTCCCCACCACGTAGACGCCGGCCAGCGCGCACAGGGTTCCGATATAGAGAATGGTGCTGATCTGCTCGAGCCTCCGGTAGTCGAAGACGGCGAGGGCCACCATCACCACCACCCCGATGATCATGAAGATGGCCTGGCGCTTCAGGTAGTAGTGGGGATCCTCCCCGGCGAGGGCCAGCTTCCCCCGGGTGGCCGAATAGATCATCACCACCCCGGTGGCCGCCAACAGGAACGACGTCCCGATCAGGACGACGTCGAACCGGGCAGTGATATCTCGAGGCCGGCGGCCAACGTGTGCAGGGGCGTAGTTCACCATGGCGCTCGGAGGACAAGGTTACTCGGAGGTGAACTCCCCAATCGCTCGCCACATGGCATCCACCGGGGGCTCCTGGCCAGTCCATTGTTCCAGTTGGAGCGCCGCCTGGTGGACGAGCATGCCCAACCCGTTCAGCACCTCGGCGCCCCGGGCCCGGGCCGCCTCCAGCCAGGGGGTGACCGCCGGGTGGTACACCAGATCCACCGCCAGCTGGCCCGGGCCCAGCAGTTCCGGGTCGAGCGCCCGCGGGCCGGGATCGGTGGATCCCGCCATTCCGGTCGGCGTGGCGTTGACGATCAGATCGCAGTGGGCGGCATCGGCCGCCTCGCCGACCCGGCCGATGGAGCCGGCCAGGGCGGCGGCCGCCTCGGCCCGCTGCCGGGTGCGATTCACCACCACCACTTCCGCGGCACCGGATTCGGCCAACGCCACGATGACCGACCGGGCCGCCCCCCCGGCTCCCACCACCAGGCACCGGTGACCGTCGGGATCGAAGTGCCCGCCCCGGCGCAATGCCTCGACTAGTCCCCGGCCGTCGGTGTTGTCGCCGGTCAGTACGCCGGCGACATTGGTCACGCAGTTGACCGCCCCCAGTCGTTCGGCGATCGGGGTGAGGTGGTCGACGTGGGCGGCGGCGGCGTCCTTCAGGGGCATGGTCACCGACAACCCCTTGATCCCCAAGGCGCGAACACCAATCAGAGCGGCAGCGGCTTCACCTTCGACCACCCGGAAGCCCACCGACACCCAGTCCAGGCCGAGATGGGCAAAGGCCACGTTGTGGAGGCGCGGCGACAGCGAGTGGGCCACCGGGTCGCCGATCACGCCGACCACCGTGGTCGCGGCCGAGAGGGTCGCCTGCGGATCCGGCTCCGGTGCCACCGTCGCTACCCGAGCCCGCGTTGTTTGGCGATGGCCTCGTTGGCCAACTGCTCCGCGTAGGTGTCGGAGAACGCTTCGGTCCCGTCAGACTGGACCAACACGAAGAACAGCCACGACCCGGCCGGCGGATTCAGCGCCGCCTGCAGGGCGGCCGGAGCCGGGAAACAGATCGGGGTGGGCGTGAGCCCGGTGTTGAGGTAGGTGTTGTACGGGGACTGCATCTGGAGATCGGCGCTGGTCACCGCGCCTCCGTCCCGACCTTCGGAATAGAGCACGGTGGAGTCCATCTGCAACGGCGTGTTCTTGGCCAGACGGTTGAGGATGACCCGGGCGACCGGACCCAGGTTCTTCTGGATGACGCCTTCCTTTTGCACGATGGACGCCATCGTGATGGCCTGATACGGAGTCAACCCCAGGGCTGCCGATCGGGCGACGAGATTCATGCTGTTGGCCTGGCTGTCGAACCGATCGATCATCTGGGTCAGCAGCTGGATATCGGATTCGCCGGGAAGGATCCGGTAGCTCCCGGTGCCCAGCAGCCCGTCGAGGCTGGTGACCCCGGCCGGTTGCCACTGGGAATGAAGCGAGCCGCCGTCGGCCAGTTGCTTGAAGGCCGATCCGTCGTGCCCGGGGAATTGCCCGACCCGGCTGGCGACTTCGGACACGGTGAATCCGGGCTCGACCACGACGTTGAACACGTTGGGACCATTGCCCAGAACGGTCTTGACCGTACCGAAACTGTCGTTCTTGTTGAAGGCGTACGACCCGGCAAACACAACCGGATCGCCGTGGATGCTGATCCAGATGCGAAAGGCCAGCGAGCTGCCAATAATCCCGTCCGTTTGCAGGATGCCGGCAAACGAACTGACCCCGGCACCCTTGGGTACCGCCACGATCACCTGGGCCCCCTTCGGACCCGATGGGTTGGCCTCGTGGTTCAACCACAGGTAACCACCCACCACCACCACCAACCCGACCAACACGAAGACGGCGCCGGCGATCCGGAGCGGATGGTGGGCAAAGCGCGTGGCCCGGCCCCGGCTGTGTGCTCCCCGAACTCGATGGCCGGCCGGTTCGGCGCCGACCCCGGATCCCTCCCCTCCCGGGTCGGCGACGTCCACGTCGGCGATGAACTGGGAGGTCGGGACGGCGAGGGGGTCCGGACGCCGGCCGAAGGTTTCGGGGATGGGGATCGAGGCGGGCGGAAGGTTGTCTCCGACCGGCGGCTGGTGGTCCGGGTCCGGATCCGGGGAGTCCAGATCCGGATGGTCCGGATGGTCCGGATGGTCCGGATGGTCCGGCTCCTCCGGCGTCACCGGGAATCCCTTTGGGCCTCGAGCCATGCCTGCAGCATCACCGTGGCCGCCGATCGGTCGATGACCTTGCGCCGAGCCTTGCTCCGCTTGCCTCCCGCCGCCAGGGACTGATGTGCCGTTACCGTGGTCAGGCGTTCGTCGAACAGTTCCACCTCGACCCCTTGCGGTTGCAACTGGGTCCGAAGCGCTTCGGCCTCAGCCTCGGCCTCGATGGCCGCGACTCCCCGGGACCCGTCCAACGACAGGGGCAGCCCCACCACCACCACGCTCGCCTCCTCGTCGATCACCAGTTGGATCAGCGTCCGACGGTCGCGTTCGGGGTCTCCGCTGCGCGTCACCGTGGTCCGGGGCGAGGCCAGGGTCCGGCCCGAGTTGCTTACCGCCACTCCGATCCGGCGGCTCCCCAGATCGATGCCGACCGCCCGGCTGTGAGTCATCGATGCGACTGCCGGGCGCGCCGGGTCTTCCGCCCGATCCGGCCCACTGTCAGCCACCCGCCAGGGCCTTTCGGGCTTCGTCCAGCGCATTGTCGATACCGGAAGGATCCTTGCCGCCGGCCACCGCCACCTCCGGTGATCCGCCGCCACCTCCGCCCAGGAAGGGGCCGAGGCGCTTGACCAGGTTCCCGGCGTGGGTTTCCGGACCGCCCGCGCTTGCGTCGACGGCGACGGCCACCGCGGCCTTGGCGCCATCGGGGCTGCCCCCCAACACCACCGCCCGCAGACGGCCGGACCCGCGGGCGCTCTGGGCCAGGTCGCGGAGGTCGTCAGGGGTCAGGCCGTCCCGTCGGGCCACCACCACCCCATCGCGGGCCTCGGCAGCCAACGAGGCGGCGTCGCTCTGCAGCTGGCGGCTCTTCAGCTGTTCGAGCGCCTTCTCCGCGGTGCGCTGCCTCTCTAACAGCCGCTCGATGGTCTCTGGGACGTTCTCCGGCTCGGTGCGCAGGAGTTCGGCGGCCTCGGTCAACAGGCCCTCCCGGGCCACGATCCGATCGAACGCCCCGCTTCCGGTCACCGCCTCGATCCGACGGGTGTTGGAACCGATGGACGACTCGGACACCACGGTGATCGGCCCGATCATGCCCAGCGCCCCGACGTGAGTCCCGCCGCACAACTCGATGGAGTGGGCCCCGGCCCGCACCACCCGGACCCGGTCGCCGTACTTGTCCTTGAAGAAGGCGAGGGCGCCCATGGCCTCCGCCTCCTCCTTGGTCGTCTCGATGACCTCCACATCGGCGTCGGTGAGGACGTCGGCGTTGGCCATGGCTGCCACCGCGCCCAACTCTTCGGGGGCGACGCCCCCGGGATGACTGAAGTCGAAACGCAGCCGGTCGGGGGCCACCAGCGACCCCTGCTGATGCACATGGTCACCCAGGACGTTGCGGAGGGCGGCGTGTAGCAGATGGGTGCCGGTGTGGTTGCGGCGCAGGGCGTCGCGCCGAGGGGCGTCGATGGTGGCCAGCGCGTCTTGGCCGGCGAACACCTCCCCGTCGATGCGCGCCCGGTGGGCGGTCAGCCCGGGAAGGGCATACACCGTGTCGTAGACCAGCGCAGTTCCGGTTTCGGTGACGATGGTGCCTGTGTCGCCGACCTGGCCCCCACTCTCGGCGTAGAACGGCGTCCGGTCGAGGAAGATCTCCGCCTGCCCCGGGCGGTCGGGTTCGGTGTCGGTGAGGACGGCGATGATCCGGGCCGGCGCCGAGTAGCTGTCGGGATACTGGCCGATGAACTGGGTCTGACCGTCGTTGTCCAGGATCGACCGGTAGGCGATCTGCCCGGCCGAGGCCTTGCCGCTCCGGGCCGCGGCCCGGGCCTGGGTGCGTTGCGCATCCATGGCCGCCTCGAACCCGGCCAGATCGACGGCCACCCCGGCCTCCTCGGCGATCTCCATGGTGAGCTCCACCGGGAAGCCATAGGTGTCGTGGAGCCTGAAGGCGAAGTCCCCCGGGAGAGTCACCGCCCCGGAGGCAAGCTGCTCCTCCAAGATCGCCGACCCCGTGGCCAGGGTGCGCAGGAATCCCTCTTCCTCGCGGGCCACGACGTCCGTAACCAGATGCTGCTGCTCGGCCAAACTCGGATAGGCGCCGCCCAGGACATCGACGGCCACGTCCACCAGCCGCGGGGTGATCGGATCGGTGACCCCGAGCTGGCGAGCCCGGCGGACGGCTCGGCGGATGATGCGCCGGAGCACGTAACCGCGTCCTTCGTTCGCTGGCAGCACGCCGTCGGCCACCACCATGGACATGGCCCGCCCGTGGTCGGCCAGGATGCGCAGGGCCACGTCCGTCTGCTCGTCCTCGCCGTAGGTGCGTCCGGTGATCGACTGCGCCTCCTCGAGGAGCGGCAGGAACAGCTCGGTGTCGAAGATGGAGTCGACGCCGTGCAGTACGGGCAGGATGCGCTCGAGACCGGCCCCAGTGTCGATGCTCCGCCGAGGCAAGGGGTCCGTCGTCCCGTCGGGGTGGCGGTCGTACTGCATGAAGACCAGGTTCCAGAGCTCGACGAATCGCTCTTCGCCGCCGTGGGCCGGACCGCCGTCTTCGCCATAGGCCGGTCCCTTGTCGAAGAAGAGCTCGGAGCTCGGTCCCCAGGGCCCCACGCCTTCGCCCTTCCAGATGTTGTCGTCCCCCATGCGTTGGATGCGGTCGCCCGGGATCCGAACGGCGTCGCGCCATATGGTCTCGGCCTCGTCGTCGTCCTCGTGCACGGTGATCCATACCCGGTCGCCATCGATACCGAGCACGCCGGTGACCAGCTCCCAGGCCAATGGAATGGCCGTCTCCTTGAAGTAGTCACCGAAGCTGAAGTTGCCCAGCATCTCGAAGAAGGTGCAATGGCGCTGCGTGGTGCCGACCAGGTCGATGTCGACGGTGCGGAAGCACTTCTGGACCGAAGTGGCCAGGGGCCAGGGCGGCGTCTCGTCGCCGGTAAAGAACGGCTTGAACGGCACCATGCCGGCAATGGTGAACAGAACCGAAGGGTCATGAGGGATCAAACTGGCCGAGGGCACCACGACATGACCGCGTTCCGAAAAGAACCCGGTAAAAGCGGCGCGAAGTTGGTCGGCGGTCATCGCCGTGCCAGGGGTCACGACCTGTGAGCTTAGTTGCCCAGGTGAGAGCGTGATTTCGTCGCCGCGACCCGCGAGGCGATTCGCTGGCGCCGACGAGTGCGGCCGGTCGAATCGGGTCGCCGGGTCGGCCTCGGTTCTTCAACGGTCCCAGCGATTTCTTTCGTCATCGCACCCTCGAGGTATTCATTGACCACTGGATGCGCGACTGGTTGCGGAATGCCGCGCCGCTCCGAGAGGTCCCGCCACAGCTGTTCTTCGTGTTGGCGCATCTCATCCCGGCCGACCGAAACCGCTCCGCGGACCCGTTCGCTGGTCGATTCTGCGATCTGCTTCGCCGACCTGCCAATTTCGACGGCCAGCGCATCGGGCTGCAGGCGACGGCCCGCCTCCTGGACGGTGCGGCGTACGCGGCGCTCGATCCACAGCGATGACCCCGCGCCGATCGCAGCTCCCGTCGCCAACCAGAATGGCCGCTTAGGAATCATGTCTACGCGCCTTTTTACTCTCTCTTTTGGCTGCTGTCGCGGATGATGCCGCCGCGGGAATCCCATTTGGCCCGGCGGCCAGCCGCCGCATTCCGCCGGTCGCACCGGCCTTCACGGCCAGCACCTTGACCACCGGGTTGGCGAAGGCCCGATAGGCCAGGCGGGATGCGGAATCGACCGTCGAGTGCACGGATTCGGTGGACTCGAGTACCGCACCTACTCGCTCCATCTCGGTTGCGGCCTGGTCGACGACACGGTGGGCATCGGCGACAAGCGGCATCAACTGACGGCGAAGGTCTTCAGCAACCGTCGCTATCTCCCGGACCTGTCGGCGCAGCGAAACCATGACGGCGAGGACGCCCACTACCGCCAGGACGCAGGCAATCGAGGCAATGAGAATGGCAGTCTGGCCCGCGGACATGATCTGCGCAGCTTAGAACCGTTCTTACGCCGGCTCGAAGAGCTGGCCGGCATCACCGCCAACAGCACTCTGCCCGCGGTCGGGTTGGAGAGCTCCCTGGCCGTGAGGTCGCCGCCACGTTTGGTGGGGTCGGCGGCCGTCAGCCCCCGGATCCGGCTCTTGCCCGAACGGTGGGAGGGGCTCGAATCGCCACTTGGGGTTCTTTGGGTCCGAAGCATCCGTCAACTCCAGGGTCCAACCCTCGAAGGTCTTCAAGAAATGGTGGTGATGGCAGAGAAGGGCGAGGTTGTCGAGGGTGGTGGGTCCACCTTCGGTGACCGGGACGATGTGATCGATCTCGAGTCCGTAGCTCACCTCGCACCCCGGCACCACGCAGATCCGATCCCGATGGACCAGCGCGGTGCGGAGGGCCTTGTTGATGGTCCGCCCGAAGTGGAAGATGGATCGGATGTCATCGGACTCATGGAAGATGAACCGCAGGAACGAGTCGTTGGCCATGTCCCGGGCCATCTTCGGGGAGATGGGGCCGTGGCCGTCGAGTTCACAGATCTCCCCGGGGTGGGTCTCCCCCCGCAGCAGGGCGGCCAGGTCGACCCGGACCATCACCGAACAGGTCGGGGGCCGATCGATCAGCGAGTTCGAGTCGCAGGGCGGGTCGTTCGGGTCCCCGCCCCGGGGGTCGAGGGTGTCGAGGTCGAGGTCGAGGTCGAGGGTATTCGGATCGATATCGGGGTCGGCGGTCGTCCCGCTCGGCCCGGGGTGGCCACCTCGGGTCTTCGACCCGTTCGTTTCTCCCGACCTTGGCCCTGGCTTCGACCCGGACGTTGACCGAGGGCCGCCGCCGGCACCGGCACCGGCACCGGAGCCGGACCGGGTGACGAGGGCAAAGAACGCATCGGCCAGGAGAGCCCGCACGGGCTCGTGGGCCCGGCCGGGCTCGGCGGTCCCGCGGTCTTCGTCCCCGGTCTTGGCCCGGCGTTGCCGGCGGAGCCCGTTGGCCACCGAGCCGATGTGGTTGAGGATCTGGGCACCCCGATCGGCGGTGTCGGTGCCCTTGTAGCAGAAGGTTCCGTCCGGATCGCTCCACGAGGAGAAGGACCGATTGGCGTAGGTCCGCTTGATGGCCGCCACCGGATCGTGGTGGGCCGAGGAAGCCTTCGACCGCTGGCAGCGTTCTTTCACTTGGTGGAGGGGGAGCTCCTCGGCCCCGGCCAGCAGCTCGCCTTCGTTCTCGGGGTCGAGCAACGCCGCCCCCACCACTTCGGCGGCCTTCGGGCGGGAGAGCTTGCCCTGCCGGATGGCCTCTTCGGTATCCGGCAGTTGGTCGAGATTGCGGCCGAGTTCCAGGGTGGAACGGGCCTGCCCGAGTGGGATCCCTTCCAGGGCGGCCATCAGGGAGGGGGCATTGGGGTGTCCCTCCTCGGCCCAGACCAACGAGGCGTCGATCCGGGGAGCCAGCAACGTCTTGGCGGCCACACAGAAACGCTCGGCCGCCACGAAGGCCGCATAGAGCTGTTTGGCATCGGCTCCGGTCAGACACCCGGGCTCCAGTCCCGATACCAGCTCAGCGAGCTCAGAAGTGGCGGCATCCAGGCGGGCGCGGAAGCCGCCCCCGACGTCACTGCCGGAAGTGCCGTTCCTTTCGAGCACCGGGGTCCAACTCATGCCGCCAGTCTCGCAGGGGGGTGTTACATCCCCCCGGGGGTGACGTATCGCGGTTAGGTCGCGGCCATCCCCACGATCGGGCGGTTCAGGGTCAGCGCGCCGGTGGACCCGAAGAAACGGGCGTCCCCAAAGGTGAAGACGCCGCCGTCCGAGGCCACCAGCCAGTAGCCGGCTCCATCAGCAGTGGTCGAGATGCCCACGATGGGACGGTTCAGCGTCAACGCCCCGGTCGAACCGTAGAAGCCGGCGTTCCCATAGGAGAAGATCCCGCCGTCGGAGGCCACCAGCCAGTACCCCCCACCGTCCGGAGTGGCAGCCATGCCCACGATCGGACGGTTCAGCGGTAGCCCACCGGCTGATCCGTGGAAGCCGGCGTTCCCGAAGGAGAAGATCCCCCCGTCGGAGGCCACCAGCCAGTACCCGCCGCCGCCGAGCGCCGCGGCCATCCCCACGATCGGGCGGTTCAGCGTCAATGCCCCGGTCGATCCGTGGAAGCCGGCGTCCCCGAACGAGAAGATCCCCCCGTCGGAGGCCACCAGCCAGTATCCGCCGCCGTCCGGGGTGGCGGCCATGCCCACGATCGGGCGGTTCAAGGTCAACGCCCCGGTCGATCCGTGGAAGCCGGCGTCCCCGAACGAGAAGATGCCGCCGTCCGACGCCACCAGCCAGTACCCGCCGCCGTCCGGGGTGGCGGCCATGCCCACGATCGGGCGGTTGAGCGCCATCGCCCCGGTCGACCCGTAGAAGCCGGCGTGGCCGAAGGAGAAGATGCCGCCGTCGGAGGCGGCCAACCAGTAGCCCGGCAGCCCCTTGGTGCAGCTCGACCCGGCGGCCAGATTGGCGGCCAGGGCGGCGGCCATCGGCGACCCCCAGCCACTGGCCAGGT
>Ga0307374_10014236_pt1 | contig 10853 bp, 12 predicted proteins | sample OX3MG_FD_202532 | JGI IMG/M metagenome (GOLD analysis project Ga0307374, IMG submission 202532) | Soil microbial communities from Risofladan, Vaasa, Finland - OX-3 | ecosystem: Environmental > Terrestrial > Soil > Coastal area > Acid sulfate soil | place: Finland: Risofladan, Vaasa | collected... | reverse complement strand
TCCCGTCCTTGCGCTCGTATGGGTAGATGACCGCGGTGTAGAACTGGTAGCCCCTCCCCCAGGAGAAGAACGCGACGAGCGCGGTCTGCTTCTCCAGCAGGTAGCGCGCGAGCTGCTTGACCCTCGCAGTCGTCTCCTTCACCCTCTTGTCGGTGTCGGGAGACAGCTGGTATACCTCCTTGAACTTGTACTCCTCGAGCCGCTCGATCGGCACGAAGCCGTCCTTGTCCACCTCGACCCGGCTGGTGCGCTCGAAGGGCTCTATCTCCTCCCCGTCCTGCTTGTCGATTATGCGGTCGACGGGCACCTCTATCCAGTGGCCCGACATCTCGAGCTCGTGCTTCAGGAAGTACCTCTTCTCCGTCCTTACCGAGACCATGTATTTGCCGTCGTATCTCACCTTCTTCTTGGCGTCCTCGGGCGTGATCTCCTCGACGTCGATGCGCTCCCCGCCGGGGCCTTCCCTGTAGCGGTACATCCTCGGGACCTCCCGGCTGACGACCTCCTTCCCCGTCTTCTTGTCCAGCTTCACGAAGTTGACGGCCTTGAGGTCGCCGTGGGCTTTTGCGGCCCTCAGGTGGTATTCGACCGCCCCCAGGCCGAGCGTGGGGATGTTGAGGCTCAGGACTCCCCTCCAGGATGCCCTCGCGGCCCCTCCCGCGTCCGCCTGCTTCTCTACCTCGGAGAAGATGTTCTTTGCCATGGCTCGCAGAGGAAAAATCCGAATGTGCGATTATTTAATATTGCTTAGGGGGTGCTGTAACCTTTGAAGGGTCATCCTAAGGCGCGTTGTCTGTCGGGTCGCAACCAACCTCGTCCTTGCGAGGTCCCGTCTACGCGGGGGCCTGAGAATCATCTGGACGGAGCCGTTGCTCACCGCGTGAGGCTCGTGACCTGGAGGAGAGACGTCGACCCGTCGCTCACCTTCTCGTTCACATAGACCACGAACTGCACGTTCGTCCCGGGGATCGTTGCGATCTTTACCGTCAGGCTGGAGTACGGGGGCGACCGCGCCTCGAGCACGTAGGTCGTGACGTCCATCTGCGTCGGCCCTATACTCGTCGTGGCCTCGGACGTCTTGGTGAGAAGCGAAAGAAGCGTGGAGTTGTTCGTTATCGACACGAGGCCCCCGAAGGACGAGGTGTAGGGCACCATGAACGGCAGGTTGTAGACGCCGTTCCCCGTATAGTTCCTCTCTCCAAGGACCTCTTCGTCGCCGATTCCCCCGGATGAGTTGTACCAGACGATGACGCCGTGTCCGACCCCGATGGTCGTGAACTCGACCCTGGTATACTCGGTGGAGTTGGTGGTCGTGACCAACTTTCCGTCGGCTTGTGTTGTGGTGGTAGTCGTGTCCTGAGTGGCCGTCCCCAGGACGGCGTACGCATAGGATTCGTTCGTCAGGACTCCATTCGGCGCGTCGTAGGCGTCGAACGTGACCTGCATCTTCGGGAAGTCCACGACGAGAGGGAACATTCCGGTGATTCGCACCGCGGGAGAGTTCGACGACCCCGACTGTGACCCGCCACCCTTTGACAACGAGGGGACGAGATAGGCAGCCGCCAGCACGATGACGATCAGGAGGACTACTACTCCTGTCTTCCCCGCGCTGCTGAGGCCCTTCTTGGAGGGGTTCATGCCCGGTCTCTGGGAGCCCGAGAAAACATGAGATATTTAGAACTTGGCCACGGTGGCAGGCGGACCTAGAGATGGTTGCGCTCACGGGACGAACGGGGTTCTGTCTTCCGCTCGCCGGGGCCCACTTACTTACTTACCTACTTACCTACCCAGACGGCATCATTGCTAGCGGCTGGTCCGCGTCCTTGCCCATCGACTCTAGGATTTCGTCCTTGACGCTCTTCTTGCCCATATGTTTGGCGAAGTCCTGGAGCGTGATTATCCCCAGCAGCCTGTTGTCCTTCACGACCGGGAGGTGCCTGATCTTCTTCTCGAGCATGAGCGTAGCGGCCTCCCTGGCTGGCCTGTCCGGGTGGATCGTGATGAGCGGAGACGACACGATCTGTGACACATGCACCCGCATCGCGTCCAGCCCCTCGGCCGTGATCTTCCTGATGATGTCCCTCTCGGTGAGTATCCCGATGGCCCTTCCGAGGTCGAAGACTATGAGGCTGTCTCTGTCGGCTGCCCTCATCAGCCTGGCGGCGTCGCTCACCGGCGTGTTGAGCGTGGTCAAAGGGACGTCGACGGTCATCAAATCCCTGACGCGTGGCATGAGGGCATCAAAGGGCCTACCCGTAATGAACCGAGCCGAAGAATCCTCTATACTTCTATAGGAGCTATTGAGTCTCTATGAAAACTGCACCGACGATTTCGAATGCCTCCTTGCGCCTCCTCGACGCCTTCTCAGCACGACGACCTCTGCGAGGACGATGGCGGCGATAGCAGAGACGAAGACGGGAAGGTAGGAAGAATACGGCTGAGCAACCTTCGCAGCAGGCGTGCTCAGCGCTAGGATCGCAAGGCTCGTGGTCTCGGTGTTCGTAGACCCGATCGGGGAGAAGTCAGACGCGTACCCGGTGTAGAACCCTCCGTCGGGAGCTTGCAGTTTGGCCAGGTTAGCATCCAGATCTCGTGGCAGCGCGGCCCCGACGACCTTGCCGACGTAGTCGTACAGCGCGAGCTTGTAGGTCTGGTACGCCCCACCAGAGGAGGCGTTGTCAACGAACCCGCGACCATCGTATAGGTGGACGGCCAACGTGAACTCGTTGAAGACGTACCCGCCGTGAACCTGATGCCAGTAGAGCGCCTCAAGGAAGGCGACGTCCGCATAGCTGGAAGGGCTCAGAGGGGAGGTCCCGTTGTTGAGCGTCGTCTCGATGACGGACGACCCCACACGGGCCAGGACGTAGTCATTGGACGCGAAGAAGCTCCCGTTGCTGGAGCTTATGACCTGGTACTGGTTCTCGGGGTCGGGCACCATCGCCAAGTACCTCTCGTCGGTGGACGTCACGTTGGCGGCGATCGCCCGGAGGGTCGAGTTGCCGCTGCGCCCAAGGACGTACGCGGCGAGGAAATTGTCGGAGTAGACGAAGTACGTGCCGCCCTTCTGAGTCTCGGAGACCATGCCGATGCTTGGGTTGTAGTTTGCCACAAGATAGTCGGTGGCTCTTCTCGTCACCCCGGAAGCGCCGGAGCTCTCAACATACAGGCTGAAGATCGTCGCGACCGCGGCCAGGAGAATGAGCAGCGAGACCATGATGACCGCCGCGGTCTTTCTTCGCATCTTTCGCATCCGCACGCGCATTCTATTTATTGTTGGGCAGGGTGCGGCAGCAGAGGACACCGTTACGACAAGAGTTAAGTCGGGGCCGCCAAAATCGCAGCCTGATGCTCGAGCTGGGGGCGCAGGCGCCCGACTTCGGGGACCTTCAGGGTGCAGACGGCAAGCGGTACTCGCTCCGCTCCTTCGACGCCAAGCCGGTGCTCGTCGTCGTCTTCACGTGCAACCACTGCCCCTACGCGGTCGCCTACGAGGACAGGGTCGTCGCGATCCAGAGGGACTACTCGGGGAAGGGGGTCCAGCTCGTCGCGATAAACTCCAACGACGACAAGTCCTACCCGGAGGACGGATATCCGCAGATGGTCAAGAGGGCGAAGGAGAAGGGCTTCAACTTTCCCTACGTCAGGGACGCGAGCCAGAACGCAGCCGAGGCCTACGGGGCGGTCTGCACCCCGCACGTCTTCGCCTTCGACAAGGACAGGAGGCTCCGCTACAGGGGAAGGATAGACGACTCAAAGGACCCCTCGGCAGTCAAGAGCCCCGACCTGAGGAACGCCCTCGACGACATGGTCGCCGGGAAGAGCCCGAAGGTAGCGGACACCAGGCCGTTCGGCTGCAGCATCAAGTGGATGGTGCTCTAGGCCGCCTGATTCTCAATAGCACCCGACGCCACCAATAGGTAGTTGTCGGCTCACTCCGTCGACCAATCCGACTTCGCAAAGGCCTAAATCCAGAGCGCTGGCATGAAATCCCAGATGCGCTACCTGGTGAGGGGGGAGTTCATCGAAGAGAGCCTCGAGGGGAGGACACCTGAGGACTCTGACCTGTATTTCCAGCAGGTCGTCAGGCCACGCATCGAGGCGCTCTGGAAGCTCGCCGAGAATAAGGCCGTTCGAGGCGTCACCGCGGGAGAGCGAGAGAGCGTCTTCGTGGTCGAAGCTGACTCGAGCGCCGAGGTCGAGAGGCTTCTCAGTAGCCTTCCCTTCCGGGGATCCATGAAATTCACCGTCTCCCCCATGCAGTCGCTCAAGTCGGCGCTCGACCAGCACCGCATCGCCGTCCGGACGATGCGGACCATGGTCGTTGGAAACCAGGCCCAGTAGAACCCAGGTAGCTCGAAGCGCCCAGGGCGGAGCGCAACATCCGCCCTGGGGCCCGCTTCTGCCCGATCCGCCGCCCAACACCTAAAGAGGCATCGACAAGGGCAGCCGCGCCCGGGCAACGCGTTTGGTCGAAGAGTCTCAGAACCGCCTGGCAGTCGCAACCGTGCTCGGGAACAGGCTCTTCTACTCGATCAACTGGTTCTCGATACCGCCCATCTTCTATCTGATAGCCATCGACCTCCGCGCGCAGGTCTCAGGCCTCGGACTGATCTCCTCGGCCTTCCTGGTGGGGATAGGGCTCTTCCAGGTCCCGGGCGCCATCCTCTCCGCGAAGTTGGGCGCGAGGAGCATCTGCGTGCTCGGGATGGTCATCCTCTCCGTGTCGGCCCTGCTCTGCGCGCTCGTCTCGAGCATCGACCTGATCGCCGTCCTGAGGTTCTTCAGCGGGATGGGGATGGCCCTCTTCTTCCCCCCTAGCATCTCCCTGATGACCAGGTACTCGCGCGCCGGGAGGGCGGGCTTCGTCCTGGGGCTCAACAACGCCGTCGCCTCGCTCGGCGGCGGCATAGGGCTCTTCGCCTGGGCGATAGTCGGCGACTCGGTCGGGTGGAGGCTCAGCCTGGTCCTCATAGGCGCGCTGGGGCTGGCGTCGACGGCGTTCCTCCTCCTCAAGGTGCCCCGCGACCCTCCTGCGCGAGGCTTCCAGTTCCGCCTCCCCGACCTCAAGAGGACCCTCCTGGACAGATGGCTCCTGCTCGTGGGCTTCGTCCTGTTGGCGTACAACATCGGGAACACGCTCGACGCCACGTTCGTGGAGGTCTACCTGCACGACAGCCTCGGGCTCTCGGCGGGGCTCTCCGGCGGGATCGGGAGCCTCGTGGTCTTCTCCGGCCTCTTCACGGCCCCCCTCGCGGGGCACTTCCACGACCGGGTCGTCAGGGTCAAGCTGGTCCTCGCCGCGGCGGGCCTCGCAATCGCCGGGGGCGTGGCCCTTGCCTCGCTCGCGACCCCGGCCGCGGTCTTGGCCTCTGCGGTGACCGTGGGGCTCGCGAGCGGAGTGGGCTACACGTTCGCGTTCGGGACTGCCTGGCACTCGTCCGCTGAGAGGGCCCAGAGGGCTATCGCCCTGAGCTGGGTCAACTCCATCCAGCTGCTCTTCAGCTTCTGGGCGCCCTACCTCTTCTCGTTCGTCGTGGTCGGCTATGGGTACCAGCTGGCGTGGCTGACCGGCGGCCTCTATACGGCCGTCTTCATCCTCCCGCTCGCGTTTTCGCGGGGAAGGCCAGCGCCGCAGGCCGAGGCTTAGTAGGCATCTCCTTCTTCGCCTCCACCAGGTACCAGACGCCAAAGTCGCTCGGCCTCCCCACCATCCCGAGCCTGCCGACCCCCTTCACCACGGCGGCAGGCCCGAAGAAGTCCGCCTCCTCGTGCCGCGTCCGGAACTCCAGCCGGTGCGAGGCCTCCGGCTTGTAGTCGACTATGACAAGCGTCCCGCCTGGCTTCAGCACCCTCGCCATCTCCTTCAGGGCGGGCTGGAGCTTTTCGATGTGGTGAAGGACCATCACCGAGACGACGACGTCGAAGAAGTCGTCCCCGAAGTCGAGGTCGTCTGCGGTGGCAACTCCAAACCTGACGAGGCGCGCGCTCTCCTTGTCTAGCGCCGCTTTCACGTCGGTCAGGACCTCCTTCGAGGGGTCGACGGTCCAGACCGCGCTCCCTTTGGAAAGCCAGCCGGCCAGGAACGCGACGTTTATCCCGAAACCAGTCCCAACGTCGAGGACCTTCAGCTTCTTGCCGCGAGGGATGCGCCTCCCCAGCTCGCGCCTGATCGACTCGCCGTATCCGTGCAGGTCCGTGTTGCGGGACGCCACGACCATCTTCCCTCCCTTGTAGTAGAACAAGACTAGCGAGCCTATGGGATTCTCGAGGCCCGGCTTACAACCTTTCCGTCCGGACTTCCTACCTGGCTTTTGCGAAGATCTTCAGGTAGGGCATGAGGGAGAGCTGCTCTTCGTTGGTCCACTCGTGCCCGCACGGGCATGAGTGGTTCTGGCCGTGTAGGGCGTCCTTCTCTTGGACGCAGTGGTGGACGTGCCAAGACTGGCCGACCAGCGCCTTGCCGCAGACTCGACTCACGTCCTGCAAGAGCATGTAGAAGTAATAATCGGTTACGAACCAGTAATATCGACTAGAAATCCATTGAAAAGCGACCGCCAGATGGCCTCCGCCACCCTCCCCGCGAGAGCGAGGCAGGCCGCCTTCCAAGATAGTTGACACTTTGAGGAACTGGTTTTCACCCCGCCGATAAAGAGCGGCCGCCGCGACTCTTGTCCTAGCATGCAATCTAGCGAAGCGGTCGGACTGTTGGGCAAGTCAGCCGAGGACCTCTATGGGAGGCAGGTCGGAGTCGTGGTGGGCTTCTCTTTGAAGACCAACGGCGACGTCGATTCCGTGGGGTTAGACCAGGGGAGCGGCTCGTTCACGGAGGTGAAGGCGGGGAGACTTCTCCTCCACGAGCAGGCGCTCGTCGTCGTCCCTGCGTGGAAGGCCGACGTCGCGAGGATCACCGGAGAGACCGGAGTCCTCCGGAAGAGGATATCGGCACTTCGCGAGCTTGAGAGGGACTCTAAGGATGGCGGGGCGGCCTCGTCCGGACAATACGAGCAGCTGCGCGCCCAGTACGAGGCGCGGATCGCGAAGATCGAAGAGTCGAGCGAGAAGCTCCTCCAGGAGATCAAGAGCAGGACGGCCGAGATCGACCAGGAGGACGAGACCATTGCGAGGTTCTTGGTCAACGTCAACATCCAGTTCAGGTCAGGAGAGATCAGCGACGCGTCATTCGGGGTCGTCAGCGACCACTGCGCGGCGATGAAGGCCAGGAACGGGAAGGAGAGGGAGGAGCTGGCGACCGCCTTCTCGCTGCTTGGGCTGAAGGAGGAGGAGCCCACGGTGGAGCTGCAGATCCCCGTCTCCGGGTAGCTAGACAGCCACCAGGCCAGGGCCACTCCGTCAGTCAGTCAGTCAGCCCACGGGCTTCAGCCCGATTGCCGTGACGAACTTCCGGAACGCCGAGTCGCTCATCATGAACTCGGGGAGCTGCAGCCGCTCCCGGATCTTCGCCTCCGGGCTCCCGATCCTTCTTGCCTCCTCCACCATCGCCTTGTAGGAGTCGAGCACGACCGGGCTCCCGCCAAACTCCCCTTCGTCCGAGCCTGGCGCCTCCGGGCCGGCTTGCGCGGCCCTCCACAGGAAGTTCAGGGAAAGTATCACGTCGAGGTAGACCGACTCGAGGTCGGCTTCCTTGACGAAGCTCGAGTTGACGACCAGGTGGCCGTCCTCCTCGCTCGGGAATATCGAGCCGAAGGGGCTCTCCAGGAACTCCACCTTGATGGCCCCCAGGGCCTTCTTCGCTCCCTTGCCGAACATGGACTTGACCGGCGCAGCTTCCTCGAACCCCTGGAAGTAGTCGGTGAACGGGAGGAGGACGAGCTTCGGGTCTCGGTTGATCTTGACGGGAAGGCTCTCTGTCTTCCCCGCCTTTGTTCCACCGGCGCCTCGGCCTGCGGCCGGATTGATCGCCATCTCCCGTAGGAAGCGGTTCCAGATCTTCGGCGGGACGGGCATCATCTCGAGATACTTCGCTATCTCCTTCCGGCTCATCCCGAGCCGCTCCGCCTCCCTCACCGTGTGGGCGTACGCGGGCACCTCGAGCGGGCTGGAGTAATACAGCGAGAAGTTATCCATGAACTTCTCGTGCTCCCTTGTGAACCACTCCTTGTCGTCCATCCACTGCTTGATGTGGAAGAGCTCGTGGACTACGTCGAGATACAGGACGCGGGTCGTGCTGTGCCTCAGGTGGTAGGTCCCGACCGCGATGTTCCCGTCATGGTCCCTTATTCCCATGTACATCCGCCTGTTGGAGATGAAGCCTATCTTCAGCCTGGCGAGGACCGCCTCCGTCTCGTCCCCGAACACCTTCCTGACCGCCGCGACCTTCTCGAACCCCTTGAAGTAGTCGGTGAGGGGCTGGAGGGCAGGCGGCGGCGTCTTCCGGTTCAGCTTGACAGGGAGCTTCAGGTCGCGTCTTGCTGTTCGGCTCACTGGGGCTACGCCCCGTCCGGTGAATGCCCCACAGATAAAGATGAGTCGGCCCGTCGGCGAGCAAGCTAATTACGACCTGCCCTGACCACCGCTCGAGGAGAGAGGATGCTGACATTCAGCGCGAAGTGGACCGAGCCCATACTTGAGGGGAAGAAGGACGTCACCTTCCGCAAGTGGCCCACTGCCCGCGTCAAGGTCGGCGGCACGTACGACGTCGCCACGGTGGGGTACCCTCCGAAGAAGTTCGGGAGGGTCGAGGTCACCGGCCTGAGGAGGATAAGGCTCGGCGAGATAGACGAGCCCCTCGCAAGAAGGGACGGGGCCACCGCCGAGGACGTCCAGGCGTACTGGAGGAAGCAGGGGTTCGGGCCGGACAAGGTGCTGTGGCTCATCGAGTTCCGCCTGAAGCCCGAGTAGGCCCCTGTCACCGAAGGCTTTTCTTATGACGCATCCGGCGTCCTCACCGATTCGCGATCTTGGAGAAGAAGAGAAAGCCGCAGCGCCCTTCTTGGGACGAGTACTTCATGCAAGTGGCGAACGTGGTGAAGTCCCGGTCGACCTGCCTCTCATCGGCAAAGGGGGCGGTCCTAGTCAGCGGCAGGCAGATCATCTCTACCGGATACAACGGGACCCCGGCCGGGACCAAGCACTGCGACGAGGGGGGCTGCGCCAGGTGCCTCGCGGTGAAGGAGGGCAGGCTCAAGTCCGGGATGAACTTGGAGGCGTGCGCTTGTCTTCCCGGGGATACGGTTCTCATGGGTGATAATAAGCCGATTTCAGAATATCAAGTAGGAGACAGCGTCGCAGGGATGCACCGGCTCAACAAGGTCGGAGAGACATTTGTGAGGGACTACGAGGGCGACATGATCACGGTAGAAGCGAAGGGGATACTGCCGTTCTCTCTAACCCCAGAACATCCACTACTGGTAATCAACGCCGACAACAGGCCAAATAGGGAGCTGCCGAATCTAAAGATGGAGTGGAAGCTCGCTGGCGAGCTGAAGGAGCGCCACAACAGGCCGAGGTACTCAAAGGGCGACTACCTGCTTCTTCCAAGAATCGATGGGGACATTGACGTAATGGCCATCCCGTTAGATTCCGCCGGTTCCGGAAAAAATCTCAAGTATAAAATCAAGAGCTTCCCATTGAAAGCCACTACTGCCTGGTTGATTGGTATCTATGTTGCCGAGGGCAACAGCACTGGAAGGCGAATATGCTTCTCATTGCACTCCAAAGAAAGGCCGATTGCTGACAAGATTGTCGCGACACTGAAGTCGTTGGGTGCCAATGCTTCTATCAGGAATGTTCCCAATGAACAGGGCATTCTAGTTTACTGCGACTCTACGCTGCTAGCAAGGGCTTTTCTCTCATGGTGCGGTCATCTCGCGCCTAACAAGCAAATTCCAGACTTTGTGATGTATCACAAAGACATCGAGATAGTGAAGGCATTTCTCGATGGCTACTCGGTCAGCGACGGCGGATGGGGCAGAAACAACTCCAGAAATACCACGAAGAATCAATTGCAAATCTCGACCACTTCAAGGCTTCTGGCATCCCAAGTCCAGCTTCTCTATGCCAGGCTCGGGCGCTATGCGAGCGTCTACAACAACCAACACGCGAAAGAGATGAAGATCCAAGGCAGAACTGTCAATACTCGTGAAGGCTACACCATCAGGTTCTCACCAAAGAACACGAACGTCAGGGTCATCGAAGGCGAGGACCACCTTTTCTTCATGCTCCCTATCCGCTCGGTCACAAGAGAGCATTACTCGGGAACGGTCTACAACATAGGGACGGAGAGCGACAACACATACCTGGTGTCCAATATCGTGTCGCACAACTGTTCTCACGCGGAGGAGAACGCCATCGTCCAGGCGGCGAAGAACGGGATTCCCACCACGGGGTGCACGCTATACTCGACCCACTCCCCGTGCACCTACTGCTCGAAGATGATAATCAACGCCGGCATCAAGAAGGTGGTCGCCTCCAGCGCCTACCCGGACCAGCTGGGCGTCCGCCTCATGAAGGAGGCCGGGCTGCAGCTCGTGATAATCTAGCGCGATGGACGACTGGGACATAGTCCTTCCTTCTCAGGGTGGCTCGTTGCCAGGAGCCGCCCTCCAGGCGCACCGATTCGTCCCCCTGCAACTCGCGCCCGTCCACGTCCTTGCAGTCGATTTGGAGCTGGAGGCGCTTCAAGTCGCCGACCTCCTTGAACACCCCCAGGTCGACCTCTACCTGATGCCCGCGGCTCACGTCGCGGGGGCTGGAGGCCTTCGTCCTGCCTCCGGGGAGTTTGGCCGATATGAGGATGCCCATGCAGTCTCCCCCCGTGTTCGAGACCATCACACGGTAGCTTCGCGTGTCCACGATGAAGCGCCGCCCGCGGAGGGAGACCTTCAGGGAGA
>Ga0307374_10014235_pt1 | contig 10853 bp, 13 predicted proteins | sample OX3MG_FD_202532 | JGI IMG/M metagenome (GOLD analysis project Ga0307374, IMG submission 202532) | Soil microbial communities from Risofladan, Vaasa, Finland - OX-3 | ecosystem: Environmental > Terrestrial > Soil > Coastal area > Acid sulfate soil | place: Finland: Risofladan, Vaasa | collected... | reverse complement strand
GGCTTGAGAAAAGGAGTCGAAATCGTCGTGGCCTGCCCCGGACGCCTGCTCGATCATCTCGAGCACGGCACCATCAACGTGTCTCATCTCGAGGTCCTCGTGCTTGATGAGGCGGATCGCATGTTCGATATGGGATTTTTGCCCAGTATTAGAAAAATCATCAAACGTCTGCCTTCGCGGCGGCAGACCCTGCTCTTTTCGGCGACCATGCCGGACGATATCCGCGGGCTGGCTCACGAAATTCTGCGCGATCCCGTCACCGCGCAGACCGATCTCGGCGTGCCGTTAATGACGGTCACCCACGCGCTCTATCCCGTGCCCGAGCATTTGAAATCCGATCTGCTGGCGCGTTTGCTGCGGGAGACGGGCGAGGGCTCGGTGCTGATCTTCATGCGCACCAAGCACCGCGCCAAACGCTTATGGCAGCAGCTGCAGGATCAAGGCCGATCCGTGACCTGCCTCCAGGGGAACCTCTCCCAGAACAAGCGCAAGGCCGCCATGGAGGGTTTTCGCAGCGGGAAGTTCAATATTCTCGTGGCCACGGACATCGCCTCGCGCGGCATCGATATCTCGCAAATCACTCACGTCATCAACTACGACGTTCCCGACACGACCGACGCTTATACGCACCGAATAGGCCGCACGGGCCGCGCCGCGAAGACCGGGGACGCCTTTACTTTCGTCACGCACCAGGACGAAGCGATGATCCGCGATATCGAGCGCGCGCTCGGCTCAAAACTTGAGCGCTGCACGGTGCCGGGCTTCGATTACGCCGCTAAAAAAACTGCCGTGCCGGCGCCCCCAAGAGGCGGCCACCTCGTCCTAAGCGCGCCGCGCTCTTCGAGTCATCCGGCGCGGACCGACAACAACGGGGGCGGTCCGCGCGGCCATTTCGGCCGGCGCAGATTTCGACCGCGCCGCAGCCGCTAGCCCATTCCCCTCGCGGCCGCTATCGCGGCTGAGGCCTGAGGGGAAAATCCCGGTGGCGCGCCAGCTGCCACAGGCAGTGGACGAGCAGAACTCCGAACGCCAGTTGGGTGACGACCTCTCCTAGAAACATGCGGCGCAGGGCGCCCACTTCCGAGGCCAGGGCGATGGAGACGCCGGCCATCTGCACCGCCAGCAGGGACAAGTTGATTGCGCGCCGGTGCAGGCCCAACGTCAGCCATACGGCCAGGATCAATTCTACGGTAAAAAGGAAGGCGCTGGCGGCGAAATGCGCCCAATGGAAGAACATGTCCACCGAGTAGGGCGTCAGCCAGATTCCGACGGTCGAGATGGCTAGGACCAGCAGGGCTTCGGAGAGAATCCACAAGGATCTGCGGCCTTTCGGCAGGACGTGGGCGGCCTTGGCCATGAAATACCCGGCCAGGATCATTCCCGTCGAGTAGGGAACGAGCGTGGCTCGGATGGTTCCGTAGTAGCTCAGGCCGCGGTGATCGAGGACCGGCAGGTGGACAAGCGCGACGCAGACCGCCAGGGTGCAGAAAAAAACGATCTGGCTGTAGGTCACGTACCACGCGGCCTGCGCGATTCTATCGGAAGCTTTCACGGTTCAGGAGAGCGGTCAGTGCGCAATCGCCCGGAGCCAGATGCTGCCCAGCGGATGGCCGTAAACCCAATAGAAAAACGTCGCGCCCAACGCGGCGTGGGAGAGCACGATGGGCCAGAGGCGCCGGTGCTTGTAGTACGAATAGCTCCAAGCCACTCCCGCGACGGCGGTCAGCCCCATCAGGATGGGATCCGGCCAATGCACCGAGCAAAAAGCGAGCCCGTTCAACGCGCACAGAGCCAGCGGCGAAGCCGCGGGAAGCAGGCGGATGAGCCGCCCGAGCAGGTAGAATTGAAACAAGGTCTGCTGCAGGAACGCCCAGCCGATGTAAGCGAGAAAGGCGAAGGCCATCTGGAGCGGGAAGAGCCGGCGGACGGCGTCCGCCCAGCCGCCCGCGCGGTAGCCGACGACGGCGCCGAAAATCAGGAAGATCGCCATGGCGGCCGCGGTGAGCATCAGCAGCCGCAAGGCGTCTCTCCGGCGATGCTGCCCTGGCGCTTGGGCGCGGCCGCCCCAGATGACGTTCTTGGTATAGCCGGCATTGAGGCCGATCATCGCCCAAGCCGCCAGCGCCAAGGGCATGTCGACGCGCATGGTGCGTTGCGGAAAAACCGCCAGGAACACCGCCGTCAGGCCGGCCAGGATGCCTAGCTCGGCCGCGACGCGCGCGCGCAGCGACCAGGCGGGTCGGTCGATTGCGGTGGAACGGCTGCCGTCGGACGCGGCGAACTCCGGCATATTCCTAAGTATAACAGCACTACGGCACATTATCAATTGGACATCAAAATTGGAGCCTTTATATAATCGGATGCGGCGTTGGAATGTTCCTCTACGCCGCTGACAAAGACCATATTAAGGAGGGAGGCCATGTCGAAGCGGTTATTGGCGGTTCTTGCGGCAGTCGGTCTATTCGGAACGGTCGTTTACGCCCAAGCGCCGACGCCGGCGCCTCAGAGTTGCAACGGCTTGGAAATCACGTCGGTCCATCACACCCTGTGCGCCAAGCTCGAATCTTTTTCGATCACGATTCCGGCGGGGCCCGGCTCGCAATTGGCGGAGATGCATAAGCAATTGGGGCCGGTCATTGATCGGAAATTCATCGCCGCGCGCAAGGAAGGCAAAAACGGAGTCATTCCCGCGGGCGTGGATGCCGCCATCCGCCAGCTCACCGTGTTCGGGCGGTCCTACGAGTGCCGGAAAGCCGAAGTCAGGCGCCATGCGCTGTTGATCATGCGGGACTGCCGCTTGCAGAAAATGTCCCACGCCGGAAAAAAGACGGGCCAGCGCTGATTATTCAGCCCTGACGGAGCGCTCATGATTCGATTGGCCGACAACGTCTATTCGTGGAATAAGTTCAACGTGGAAAAGGGGCTCAACTTCAACGGCGCTCTCGTCGTCCGCGCGGGGGAAGTCCTCGTGGTGGACCCGCCGCCGCGCTCGGCCGGCGATGAGGCGTTTCTAGATAACAAGCTCAAGATAAAGCCCACGCTTGCCGTCGTGACCAACAAGCACCACCTGCGCGACGTCCAATGGTGGCTGGAGCGCTATCAAATTCCCCTGGCCATGCACGAGGCCGAGACCAACGAGTACGGGCTCGAAGTCTCCAGGAAGCTTAAGGACGGAGACCGAGTCGGGGCCGGATGCGCCATCGTGCATCTGCCCGGAAAAACCGAGGGCGAAATCGGACTCCATATCGAAGGCGACGGCGGAACGCTGATCGTGGGCGACGCGCTCATCGGCGATCCCATGGGGGCGCTGCGGTTTCTTCCCAAGGAAAAAATCCGGGACCAAGACCTGCTGGAGAAATCCCTGCAGAAGCTGCGCGCGCTCAGCTTCGAACGGCTTTTGCCGGGAGACGGAGAGCCGATTCTTTCGGGAGCCAAGGCCGCGGTCCTGAAGTTCCTGGACGCGCTGCCCAAGGCGGCGCGGGCCTAGAAGCGGTGAACGATTCGCGCCGCGAGGCGGAGGCGCGCGCCGGCCTCTGCGGCAACTGCGTCTACGCCAAGCGCCTGACCACGAAGGGGGGAAGCGCCGTGTTCCAATGCGGGCTGGCCGCGAGCGACCCTCGTTTTGTCCGCTATCCCCGTCTGCCCATGACGTCCTGCGCCGGCTACGCCCTTAAACCGGCGCCTTGACGAGAATTTGCGCAAACGATTGAAGCATCCGGGCGTCGTCGATCTTGATTCCGCCGAAACCGTAGCCGGCGCCTAAAAACCGCACGCCCGCGGCCCGGGCGCATTGCTCGTCAACGGGATGGTCGCCGACATACCAGGCGTCGGCCGGCGCGACCTCAAGCCGCGCGAGCACGTCGAGCAAATGGCGGGGGCTCGGTTTTCGCTCGGCGACGCGCTCCGGTCCGGCGACCGCGTCGAAATAAAATCCGGGAAGATAATGCGCCAGTGTTTTGTCGGCGATCAAGCTCGGCTTGTTGGTCACGATGGCCAGCTTCAGGCCGGGCTTTTGGCGGAGGGCCTCGAGCGTTTCGCGCACTCCGGGATAGAGCGTTCCCGTGGAGCACGCGTGTTCATGGTAGTAGGACCGGTATTTTTCGATGAGTTCGTCGGATTGTTCCGGGTTGAGCTCCGGGAAAGCCTGTCTGACGAGGTGCTCCAAGCCGCGGCCGATGAATTTTCGGACTGTCTCGAGAGGCAGCGGGGAAAGCCGATGGAGGCCGCGCATATGATTGACCGCTCCGGCGATATCGGAGAGGCTGTCCACGAGGGTTCCGTCCAAATCGAAAAGAATCGCCGGCACTTAAACCCCGCGAACCAAGTTCAGTAGCCGATTTTCTCGACGACTAAGACGCCGTCTTCCTCGGTCTCGACGCGGTCGCCTGGCTTGGCGCCGATAAGCGCCGTGGCCAGGACCGAATCCCAGGCGATCTTCTCGGCGGAACCTTCCGCCTCGTCCTGTCCCACGATGACGACGCGCCGCGCGCGCCCGTTCTTGAGGCGCAAGTCGACGGCGGCTCCGAAGCGCACTTCCTGGGCCGCTCCGGCTTGGGGCTCCACTAAAATGGCGCTGGCGATGCGGCCCGCGAAATAGCGCAGGTCGCGGCGGGCTTCCCGCGCTCGCGGGCCTTCCTTCGGCAGGGACGCGAGGCGTTGGCGCAGTTCTTCTTCCTGGCGGCGCAGGGCCGCTAGGCCGGCGCGGGTCACGTAGTTGGGCGATGCGCTCTGGTAGCGATCGGGCAGCTCGTCGAAATCGCCCTCGTCTTCCTTGGTGAAGGCCCGGCTCATGGTTTTCTATCCATAAATAATGGTGAAAATTAATTTTAGCTTAATTGCGCGGCATGGGACTTTAGGCCCATGATCCAACGCGCGCGAGAGGCTATCCTGGGCGGGCATGACCCATGGGCGAAAGACGCTTTTCCTGGCGGCCGGATTTTTCCTGGCCGCCGCGCCGCGGTCGCGGGCCGCGCCGCGCTTTGTGGCCGTGCCCCAACCCATGATTTATGGGCACGACGACCGCCATGATCTTTATCAGGTGCAGGCGAAGATCCAGGCCCTGGCCGGCTCGGCGCCCGCCCTATTTTATAAGGAAGACGTCGTAATCAAAAGCGGAACGGCCTATCTGCAAAACGGCGTTTACGGCAAGGACTATAAGCTCGAGAGCCGTGAGCGTTTCTACAGCGAGCCCGACGGGGCGTTTTGCTCGGGGGCCCTCATCAGCCCGGACGTGGTTGCCACCGCCGGCCACTGCGTCACCTCGGCCAAGGATTGCCGCGACGCGAAGTTTGTCTTCGGTTTTTCGCTCAGTCATCCGGATTCCAATCCCAATGCGGTGCCCGCCTCCGAGGTTTACGGCTGCGCCGGCCTCATCGCCCGGAAATACACGGACGACGGACAGGACTGGTCCTTGGTGCGGCTCTCTCGCCCGGTGCCCAATCATCCGCCCCTGGCGCTCGATTCTGACGCCCGCCCGCGGGTGGGGGAACCCCTCTTCATGATCGGCTATCCCTCCGGGCTTCCGGCCAAGGTGTCCGAGAACGCGCGCATCGTCTCGGTGTCCACCTCGGGGTATTTCTCGGCCGACTTGGACGACGCGGCGGGAAACTCGGGCTCTCCGGTTTTCGACGCGCGCACGGACTTGGTCGAGGGCCTCCTGGTGCGGGGCGAGCCCGACTTCGTCAAGCATGGATTTATTCTGTTGCGGCCCTTTGGCCTCTACCATCGCACCACCGCGCGATGTCCCGACACCGGCTTCTCGCGGGATTCCAACTGCGCGGGCGAGGACGTGACCGAGGTGGGGGGATTCTTGAAGGCTTTGTCCGGCGCGCCGTTCGCCCGGTCGGCGTCGGCGGGCATAAATGTCGCTTCCGCCAAAAAGGCGCTCGGGCGCCTCAAGTCCAAGTTCGGCGATTTCGACGGCCGCTAGGGCCGCCTTGCGCGGCGGCGTCGGGTCATTGACCCCCGCGGGCATCTCGGCTATACTCCTTGGGCGCTTCTCGTTATGTCCCAATTCATCGCGCTGGTCCCGCCCGAAGGGTTGAAGATTCTGCTGGCGCTTTTCCTGTGCTTCCTCATCGGCCTGGAGCGCGAGGAGCACAAGAGCGACGCGCCCTATTCGTTCGGCGGCGTGCGCACGTTCCCCATGCTGGGCTTGATGGGCTACGCGCTGGCGCTGCTCTCCGGCCCGCGGTTTTTGCTTCTGTCCGCGGGCTTGGCCGTCGTGGGAGGCTTGATGGCGCTTTCCTTTTGGCACAAGCTCCAGACCCGGCCGAGCGCGGGCTTGACGACCGAGGTTTCCGCGCTCATCACCTATCTGGTGGGCGCCTTGGTCCAGCGTGGCTACGACTGGGTCGCCGTGACGCTGGTGGTCTTGAGCATGCTTTTGCTCCAGTTGAAGACCGCGCTGGAGAGCCTCTCTCGGCGCTTCGCGGGCGATGAAATCCTCGCCTTCACGAAATTCCTGCTGCTCTCGGCCGTCATTTTGCCCGCGGTCCCCGACCGCGATTTTACCGCCTTCGCTATCAACCCCTACAAGACCTGGCTCGTAGTGGTGGCCGTGAGCGCCGTCTCCTACGGCAGCTATCTCCTGCAAAAGATGCTCAAGGACCGGGGCGGCGTGCTGGCCGCGGCCGTGCTGGGCGGCGCCTACTCGTCGACCGTGACCACGGTGACTTTGGCCAAGCGCTCGCGCGAGAGCCAAAGCCCGCACCTTTTTACGGGCGGCATCCTGATGGCCTCGGGCGTGATGTATCTGCGCCTCATCGTGCTGCTGGGGCTCTTCAACCGCGGGCTCATGGCCGCGCTGGCGCCGTCGTTCGCGGCCCTGGGCCTAGCCGCCCTGGCGGCGGGCGCCTTGTGGGCGAGACGGCCGGAGAAAAAGGGGGCCGCGAAATCCGGGAGCATCTTGTCCAAGAACCCGCTGGAGCTAGACGCCGCGTTTCTCTTCGCCGGCGTTTTCGTGGCCGTCCTGGTGATCACCCATCTCGCCGTCGCCTACTTGGGCCACGCCGGGATATACGGCGTGGCCGGGCTCATGGGCGTGACGGACGTCGACCCATTCATTCTAGGAATGACCCAGACGGTGGGCGTGAGCACCCCGCTGGCCTTGGCCGCCGGGGCTATCGTGGTCGCCGCGGCCAGCAACAACGCCATTAAGGGCGCCTACGCCTACGTCTTTGCCGATCGCCGCACGGGGGTGGCCAGCCTGATATTTTTGCTGGCTCTCGCGGCGGCCGGCCTCCTGCCGCTCTTGCGGCTCTAGCGGGTAGAGTTGGCGCCGCCGGCGATCGCGGCCTGAATCTTGAGCAGGTGCTTGACGAACGCGGGGTCTTGAAGGAGAGCGCGCATCTGCGGGCTGCGCATCAGGTTTTCCGCGTCGCCCAGGTTTGGGGCCTGGCCGGGCGGGAGTTGGCCCAAGAGCGCTCGGAACTTGGGGTTATTGAGCACGGCGTCAAAGTCCGGGTTGTTCGCCAGGGCTTTGGCGCTCTCAGGGTTTTTCGCGGCGGCGAGCAGCTTTGAGACCTTGTTTAGTTCGGGAACGTGCACCAGGGAGAACAAGTTGTGCTTCTGCACGAAGGCGACCGCCCGTGAGCCCGCCGAGAAATCCGCGAGCCGCCCCGGCGGCAGGGCCTGCGGGCTGCCGACAAATAGCAGGATGGAAAGCACCGCGAAAACCAGCGCCGCGCCCTTGCCCGCGCCCAGCGCCAAGCCGACGGCGCGGTCGGCTTTCCGGTTAAATCGCCCGCGGGAAAGCTTGGCCAAGGCCGCGTGAGCCAAGGCACCGCCGGCGGTCATGAGCAGCAAAAACGCCGCGGCGGAAACGGCCAGGCTCAGAATTTCCGGCGGCCAATGCACGCGCTGTCGGGCCAGCGGCATCAGGACTTCGGCCGCGCGCGGCGCCGCCAGATAAGCCAGGGCCAGGCCCGCCAGTTGGGCCAGCTGCCGGATGGCGCCGGAGAACAGGCCGAAGAGGCCAAAGAGCGCCACGAGCGCCAGAATCGCGAGGTCGAGTTTCATCTAGAATCCCGCGTAGCGGCGGATGGCCACCAGGCGCTCCATGTAATAAGGTTTGACGATGGGCTCGATGTGCACGCCGTCCGAGACCGAAGCGTGGATGAAGAGGCCCTTGCCCAGATAAATCCCGACGTGATCGACCTCGCGCGGGCGGGAGCGGTGCATGGCGAAAAAAACCAAGTCCCCGGGCATGACGTTTTGGGGCTTGACGTAGCGCGTGGCGGCGAATTGCTCCCGGGACAAGCGCGGCAAAGAGAGGTGGGCGCGGCGGTAGACGAGCTGGACGAAGGCCGAGCAGTCCAAGCCTGTCGCCGGCTGGACGCCGCCCCAGAGATAAGGGACGTTCAAGTAGCGCAGGGTCTGCGCGAGAATTTCCTGCCGCGCCTGCGCGATGGTCTTGGCTTGGAGACGCGGCGCCGCCAGCGCGAGCGCGAGGACGGCCAGGCAAAGCGATTGTTTGACGCGAAGAGCGCAAAGCCGTGATTTCACCACGAAAGGTATAATACATTTCCCATGAGGTTTCAAGGCGGCCGGCTTTTGCTCTTTTGCGCGGTTTTTTTGCCGCCGTGGGCCTTGTGCCGCGCCCAAACGATGCCCTCCTTGGGAGATCAGCAGGTTTGGACGCAGCAGGACAAGGCCACTTTCCTCCATTACCTTAATTCCAACAAGCCGATGGTTTCCGGCCAAGTGCGCGAGGTCTCTCTGGCCGAGAACGGCCTGGCCGCGCCGCATTCGGCGTGGTCGCTAGAGCTGGGCCCGGCGTCGACGACGCTTTTTCCGTTCTCGGAAAGAGGCGGCGAGCCGACGGCGCGCGGAACCCTCGGCGTCAGGGCGCTCTACGAGCGGCACTTGACCCCCTGGCTGCGCGCCTACGCGGGATTGGAGGCCGAGTCCCTGCGCCAGGCCCGGACCGACGGAAGCACCGCCGAGTTGATGCGCTGGTCCGTGCCCGCCGGAATCGAGTTCGCCTTGGTTCCCTTGGCCACGCCGCAGACCCGTTACGTGCTTTTGCGCGTGGGCTTGGACGCGTCGCAGGTCTCCGGCGCGCCCGGGTCGGATTTTTCCTCGCCCATCGTGGGAACCTCCGCGGCCTGGGACATCGGCCTGGGCTACGAGTGGCAGATTCCCAACACTAGCTGGCGCGTCAACGCCGCTTTGGACGGCCTGCGCTCCATGGGCGACAGGAACGGCGTCGGCTATTACGGCCTGGGAACGACCTTGGCCCTGGTTCGGACCTTTTAAGCCGTCGCGAGAAGCTTCGCGCTGACCGAAATCTCGGTCTTGTAGAGCTTGCTCACGGGGCATCCCGTCTCGGCGGCCTTGACCGCTTCGTTGAACTTCCCCTGGTCCGCTCCCGGAACGTGCGCGGTCAACTCGAGGTGGCTCTTGGTGATGGAGAATGCGTCGCCCACTTTTTCCAAGGTAATCGTGCAGGCGGTCTCCAACTTCGCGGCCGTCATGCCCCGGTTGGCGAGCTGGGCCGAGAGCGCCATGGTAAAGCACCCGGCGTGCGCCGCGGCCAGAAGCTCCTCGGGGTTGGTGCCGGCGCCGTTTTCAAAGCGCGCGGAAAAGGAATAGGGCGTGCTCTTGAGCGTGCCCGTGTCCGTGGACAAGCTGCCCTTGCCCGATTTCAAGTCTCCCTGCCAGACGGCCGATGCCTTGCGTTGCATGTGCGCCTCCTTATATAAGCCGGGTCCCCGGCTGACTTTGGAATATATCATACGAAAGCTTGGGGGTTGAACGCGCATAAATAGGCCCTTTGGCTGCCCTTTTTTTGGCCTTAAGGCCCGTGCGCGCCGCGGTTTTCCCGGCGTATGCTATCCCTAATGATTCTCTCAGCCGTCCTGCTCGGCGCGGCCCTGGCCCTGCCCGCGCGGGCGCAAACTCCGTCGGCGCTGCGCAGCCTGAAACTTCAAGCCGGCGTCGGCGCCGGGTTCCTCCATTTCGCGCCGCTTCGCATTCCCATGGACGGACTGACCAATCCCGCGCTCGGGCGGTCGATTTACACCGTGCCTCTGCCGCCGCTTTTGGACGCCGATCGCCGGACCTCGGCGGCGTTCATGGCCGGCGGCGTTCCTGTTCACGTGCTGGGAAGCAAGAGCGAAAACAAGAAGTCCTGGTTCATCGAGCTCTGGCCGGAGAACGCGGCGCAGCCGGTCTTCGTGAAGGGAACCAAGCTCCCGTGCCTCAAGGTCCTAGGCTTGAGCCTGCTCAAGAGCGCCTTGACCGTGGAGCTAAACGGCATTTCCTACCGCGTCTACATCGACGTCTCCGTGTCGGACATGATGCAGAGCCGGCTGGTGATCAAGCCCGCGGACGGGCAGGGGCCATCGGCGACTTTTCTCATCGCCGGCATGGTCCAAGACGCCTACCAGACCGGCGTTCCCCTGAATATCGGGGGCAAGAACTACCGGCTGGTTTACAGCCGGAACTTCATTGAAGACGATGACGGGAATTTCGCGGGTTACAGCGGCGGCAACCTACTAGTTTTCATGACGCTCGACGGCGACAAAGTCGGCGGATTCCACGTGCTCGAGAAGGACATCCCGCGGACGGGGGCCGGCATCCTCATCTCCACGCCGTCCAAGGACCGGCGAAACAGCAAGGACAGCCCGGATGGAACCACGGTGGGTTTGAGCCTCGACGCGGCCGGCAACTTGAAGATTTACTACCCCGTTTCGCCCGCGCTCGCTTCCCATTAAGGGCGGAATTTTAAAACGCGCCGGTTATGGTCGGGGAGCTTCCGGCTCATCGGCCGCGTAGCCCGCCGGAACCGCTCTTCCCTGCTTGGCGAATTTCTGCGTCATGATGTTCTCGTTGGACAAGAGCCGGCAGAC
>Ga0307374_10014234_pt1 | contig 10853 bp, 11 predicted proteins | sample OX3MG_FD_202532 | JGI IMG/M metagenome (GOLD analysis project Ga0307374, IMG submission 202532) | Soil microbial communities from Risofladan, Vaasa, Finland - OX-3 | ecosystem: Environmental > Terrestrial > Soil > Coastal area > Acid sulfate soil | place: Finland: Risofladan, Vaasa | collected... | reverse complement strand
CCGGTGCGCTCGTCCTCAGACTGCTCCCGGCGCTGCGCTCACTCGACGCGGCCGCGGTGGTCGAAGGGGTTGTCCTGGCCGGCCGCTGAGGGCCCCCGCGAGCTGCCGGGTCGCCGCACGCGGAAGGCGAGGGGCGCCGTGTGCTCCCGACCACCGTCTGTCCCCCCCGCCTACCCGGCTCACCGCGGTCCAGACGATCGGGTCGGCTTCGGCCGCGCGCCAAGTCTCCGGCGTGATCTTGCCCCGGCCACCGAAATTGACGACGACCAGGTGCGCCGTAACCGACGTCGTTCCTCGCTGGAATGCGAGCGACGGTGCAGGTACAACTACCCCCAGCATCTCGCTGATGCGCATCGGCGTCCCCGCGCCGACGCCTGCCGTGCCGGGCACTATCCCAGGACCGGGAGAACGGGCAAGACGCCATGACGACCCGGCGATTCGACGTCGTGCTGGAGTGGGACCCCGAGTCTCGCGTGTGGGTCACCTACGTTCCCGCGCTCAACTTCCTATCCGATTTCGGCGACACCCGCGAGGAGGCGCTCGAGCATACGCGCGAGGCGATCCTGGGCTACCTGGAGGCGGCGGCGCAGGAGGGCGTGCCGGTGCCGAACAGCGGCACGGCCGAACTCGTCCAGCTCGAAGTTCAGGACGCGTGACACCTCTGCCACGCGTCGGCGGGCGCGCGAACGAGTGCGCGCGCTCGAACGCGGCGGGTACGTCGTCACCCATATTCGGGGATCCCATCACTACCTGCGGCGCCGCGTACCCGACGACGGTAACCGTGGAGCACTCGTGACGGTTCCGGTGCACGGGAACCGCGATCTCCCGCCGGGGACGCTCAAGTCGATCCTGCAGCAGGCCGGACTCACGGTCGACGAACTGGTCGAACTGCTGAAAGACTGACTGGGATGGACGCCGGGCCGGTCCTGTTCAGCGACTGAGAACGGGCGGTGCTGGATCGGTGTGAGCCCGCGACCTGCGGCTCGTCCTCTGGCTGCTCCCGGCGCTGCGCGGGCTTGATACGGCCGCGGCGGTCGAAGAGTCTGTCCCTGCCGGTCGCTGAGGGCCCACTTGCCCCTGTGGAATCGTCGTCTGCGTGACGGTGGCAGCCGTTGAGGCTTCACCGCACGCGCGAGTCACTCGGGCGAGCCAGCGTTGAACCCCGGAAGCGGTAGGTGCTCCGGACAGCCGAACCGCAGTCACCGAGAACACCGCGAGCCTCCGTGCCGGCTTGTCGAACGCACGCCGCGGGAGCATCATGCCGGCCGATGCTTCTGCCTGCGGAAGGGGGATCTGTGACCGTCGTCGACTGGCTGCTCGACTCGGACCCGTCGATCCGCTGGCAGGTGCTGCGCGACCTGACCGACGCGCCCGCGGACGTGGTCGCGGCCGAGCGAGCGCGGGTGGCCACTGAGGGCTTCGGCGCGCGGCTGCTCGCCCTCCAGGCGGCCGATGGGTCGTGGGCCGGCGTGGCGTGGAACCGGGGGTGGGACTCCACCCTGCACGTGCTGTGGCTGCTGCGCCAGCTGGGTCTCGATCCCGCCAGCGCGAAGGCACGCCGCGCGCTGGGCCTGGTCCGCGACCGCGTGACGTGGCGGGGTTCTGGCCCGCCGGAGTGCGACGACAACCCCTTCTTCGCCGGCGAGGTGGAGCCCTGCATCAACGGGCAGGTGGCGACGGCCGGCGCCTACTTCGGCCAGGACGTCCAGCGGATCGTCGACCGCCTGCTCGGCGAGCAGCTGTCCGACGGCGGCTGGAACTGCGAGGCGCCGAATGGCTCCACGCGGTCGTCGTTCAACACCACAATCTGCGTGCTGGAGGCACTGCTCGCGTACGAACGGGTAGGCGACGGGACACCGGAGGTCACCGAGGCTCGTCTCCGCGGGCAGGAGTACCTCCTCGAGCGCCGCCTCTTCCGCCGGCGGTCGACCGGCGAGGCGATCGCGCGAGACCGCAAGGGCGGCGCCGAATGGACGCGCTTCGCCTTCCCGACGTGGTGGCACTACGACGTGCTGCGGGGGCTCGAGTACCTGCGCGGCGTCGGCGTCAAGCCCGACGAACGGGTGGCCGAGGCGATTGATCTGGTCGCGTCCAAGCGCGACGGCGACGGGCGCTGGCCGCTCGAGACCCGGTACCCCGGCGTGATGCCGGTCGAGCTCGACGACGGCGAGGGCCGACCCAGCCGCTGGAACACGCTACGCGCCCTGCGCGTGCTGCGCTGGTCCGAGCGGGCTGATTCGTAAGGGCGGCGACGTTCCGGTGACGCCCAGCGGCGCGCCGCACGCTTCCGCTTCGGCCCAGGTGACCCGGGCACGCGGGCCACTCGTCCAGGAGACCGGCCGGGATCGACGCTCGCCCAGAAGGGCGTGGTGCCCGTGATGCCTGGCTCCCGCCCGTCGAGCGGCCGTCGCTCAGCGGTGCTGAACGAACTGGATCGGATTGCCATCCGGGTCCGCCACCCAGGCGGAGCGCAGGCGACCCTCGAGGAAGTCGTGCGGCGGGCTGAGCGAGGGCGCGCCGCCGGCGGTTAGCCGCGCGTAGGCGGCGTCGGTGTCGTCGGTCCAGAGCACGATCTCGACCGGCCGCCCACCGAGATCCGGGCTCAGGCCGTGATCGGCAACCGCTGACTCGACCGAGGCAAAACCGATGGTGAATCCATCAAGCGTCACCTCGACGTGGACCGGCGTCCCCTCGTTGGGTGTCCGAAACGTCTCACGGAAACCGAGACCTGCGTAGAACGTGCCGAGCCGCAGCACGTCGTGGGAGTAAATGTTCATCGCCGGGCTCCGAAACATGGCTGGCGCGGTTTCAACCACGAACCTTGCTCCTCTCTTCATAAGGAATCGGAGTGACGCCTCGATGGCGAACGCGCACGGCGCACGTCGACAGCGTGGCGATGCTCCGCCCGCTGACTTCCGAGGCCGGCGCGGCGTTGAAACCATCAGCCGTCGATGCCGCCGGCATGGGTCCCCGGTGGTGCGACCCGGGCGCTCCAACGCCCGGGTCGCTTGCGTCCAGGTCAGTGAGGCGGCTCTTGCCCCTCGGCCAGGTCGCGCAGCCGCTCGAGCGCGGCGGACCAGTACGGCTCGTACTTCGCCAGCCACGGGGCCAGTGCCTCCGCCAGTCTGTCCGCATCGATCTGGTAGAGCCGCTGCCGACCCTGCCGCGTCGCGCTGACCAGCCCCGCTGCCCGCAGCACCATCAGGTGCTTGGAGATGCCCGACGCGACCAGATCCGGGAACTCCCCGGCCAGCTCGCCGACCGTCAGCGGCCCGCGCTCGGCAAGCAGGTCGAGGATGTGCCGGCGCGTGGGATCGGCCAGCCTCCGGAAGAGGTCGTCGGTCGTGCTAGGCAACACCGACCAGCACCAGGTCGGCCAGCTGCTCCAGCACGTTGTGCTGGTCGGCGCCGCGCTCGTAGGCCTCTACCGTGGCGGGCCAGCCCGGCTTGCCGATGCCGGCGAAGCCGTCGTGCGTGAGCGTGACGCGGGTGCCGGCGGTCGTGGGGCTCAGCGTGACGGCCAGCCGCGCCGGATGGACCCAGTCCCCACCTTCTTCCAGCCAGGAGAGGATCAGCTCGCCTTCGGGCACTAGCTCCAGCACCGTGCCGCTGATCCAGGTCTCCGCCTCGGCGCCGGGCAGGCGATAGGCGCCGCCGACGCGCAGGTCGATCTCGAGGGTGGGGCTGAGCCAGCGGCGCAGCGACTCCGGCGTCGCCAGCCAGCGCCAGACGGCACTGGGCGGAGCCTGGATCTCGATCGAGCGGACGACTGCGGGCATGACAACCACCTCCTATACATTACCTAACGGTAAGGTGTCTCTCATGCATTACCTTACAGTAAGACGTTCCCAGTGTCAAGGCCGGAAGCCATACGCCCGGCACTAACGTGGCGCGTGGCTGCCGGTGGCCGACTGGAGTCCGTCCCGCGGCCGAGCCGTGGCGCCAGGACCGTTCACCTGCCGGGCAGCGACCACACGGTGATTGACAACCGGCTGCGGGCTTCCGATCGCTGAAGCAGCGCGTGCCGGATGACGCCCGATGCCCGCCCACCCGGTCCTCGGAGATCCGTTCGATGACAGATGATTCCATGGAATCTATCTGCTATACTGCCGGCGAGGAGCCATGAGGCGATGAGCGCGCTGCCACCGAGCCGCATCGAATGGCTGAGCGACCTGGTCCACCTGGAGATCGCGCTCTGGAACCGGGTCGACGCGCGCCTGCGCGTGGAGCACGGGCTCTCGCTGGCCTTCTTCTGGCCGCTGTACGTGGTCGGGCGCGCGCGCGACGAGCGCCTGCGCGTCGGCGAGCTGGCCGCGGCGCTGGGACTCACGGTGGGGGGAACCAGCAAGATCGTCGACCGTATCGCGGGCGCAGGACTCCTCCGCCGCGAGCCCGATGCTGGCGATCGTCGCGCCAGCCGCGTCGCCCTCACGGATACCGGCAGGAGCTGCCTGGACGCGGCCGGCCAGACGTACGAGGTCGAGATGGCAACGGCGCTGGACGCCGCGCTCAGCGCGGACGACCAGCGCTACATGCACCGCCTGGTCCGGCGCCTCCTGGACGCAACCGGCATGGAAGAGCCCGCCTGACGCGTGCCGTCCCCGCTTCTCAGGGGTCACGGGCACCCGTCGTCCGAGTCGAGGGGTGAGATCGACGGTGACGCGGCACGGCGGTCACGCCGCGCGTTTGGACGCTGACAGAGGTTGGGAGGCGCACGATGCCGGTGCCGAGCCCGCTCTTCTTGACCGGTCAGAATCAGGCCTTCACCCAGGACGCCGACACGGCCCCCGCGCGACTCACCGCCCACGCGCGGACGATGGCGCAGGGCGTCTACCAGGTCGCGGAGCGGTTCTACGTCGCGGTCGGCTATGGCCAATCCAACCTGACGATGGTGGTCGGGACCGATGGCGTGCTGCTCATCGACTGCCTGGAGACCGAGGAGCACGCGCGCCAGGCGCTGGCCGATCTGCGCCGGTTCAGCGACAAGCCGATCAGGGCGTTGATCTACACGCACAGCCATCCCGACCATATCTCAGGGGTGCGTGCGCTCCTCGACCCCGCTGAGGTCGAACAGGGACACGTCGCGATCTACGCGCACGAGCGGTTGACGACCGTGATCCGGGGCAACCCGAGTCTCGGGCTCATGCCGCCGTTGCGGTTGGCCTACACCTTCGGGCTCGGCCTCGAACGCGGGCCCGAGGGCTGGGTGGAGACCGGCCTCGGGACGCAGTTTGGCATCGGCACCACCGGCTTCCTGCCGCCCACGTCCGTCTTTCAGGGGTCGCTCGACATCCAGGTGGCCGGTATCACGGTGCGGCTGCGGGAGGCACCCAGCGAGTCGGACGATGAGATCGTGCTCTGGTTCCCGGACCAGGGCGTCCTGCACGCGGCGGATGTGATCCAGGGCGAGACCCTGCCGAACCTCTACCCCTTGCGCGGCGCGGTTCGCGATCCGCTGCCGTGGCTGCGCGCGGTCGACCTGCTGCGCGAGTATGACGCCCAGGCGCTGATCTTCGGGCACGGCCGACCCCTCGTCGGGCAGGACGAGGTCCGGGACCTGCTGCTCGCCTACCGCGATGCGATCCAGTACATCCACGATCAGGCGGTCCGGCTGATGGCGCGCGGGCTGACGCCGGACGAGCTGGTCGAGGCGGTCCACGAGCTCCCGCCGCATCTGCGTGAGCATCCCTGGCTGGGGGAGTTCTACGGCACCGTCGCGCAGACGGTGCGCCAGATCTACGCCAACTACTACGGCTGGTTCGCGGGCGATCCCACCACGATCGACCCGCTGCCGCGTCGGGAGCGATCCGGCCGCTACGTCGCGGCGATGGGCGGACGCGACGCCGTACTAGCCATGGCGACGCAGGCGCATGCCGACGGCGATGACCGCTGGGTGGCGGAACTCCTGACCCACCTGCTTCGGCTGGACCCCAACGATCAACGGGCGCGCCGGCTCAAGGCGGACGCGCTGCGCCGGCTCGGCTATCAGGCGACCAACCCCATCTGGCGCAACAACTATCTGATGGGGGCCAAGGAGCTCGACGGGACGCTGGATCGTCCGGGGCTGGTGACCACCGTGCGCGCGATGGGCAATCCGGACGTCGCCGCGACGACGCCGATTCCTCTGCTGCTGCGCGCCCTCGCGACCCGGCTGGACCCGGCGCAGAGCGAGGGGGTCAACCTCGAGGTGAGGTTGCACGGCACCGACACCGGCGTTGACTACGGTCTGTCGATCCGCTCCGAGGTGGCGGAGGTGCTCACGGGCACTCCCGCCGACGCGACGCTCGCCGTCCACGCCACCGAGCCGACGCTGCGCGGCCTGCTGACGGGCCGGATCACCTGGTCGCGTGCTGCCGAGGGTGGCGCGGCGACGCTCGCCAGAGGAACCGCCGAGGACGCGGCGCGGTTCTGGAGCCTGTTCGATCCGCCGATGGGGGAGCTCCCGGCCCTGGTGCTGCGGTAGTCACGCAACCGGCCGTTCGGTCCCGTCATCGCCGGCGACGGCTTGGTGCACGTTGAGATCCTGGGTATGCTATGCCGCCGTCGCTGAACACGAGGCAAGGCCGACCATCAGGGGGACGCGCGACGAGGGCGGTATTCCGTGAGTACACGGTGGCAGATTGATCCCCTTGCCTGCGGCACTTCGACAGTAACACGCCTCGGTTCTTCAATGCCGATGAGCGACCCGCCTGCGAGAGCCTCCTCCGGTTCTTCGAGCGTTCTCCGGAGATGCGGCCTCGCCGGGGGCACTTTGGCGTGCTCGATGCCGCCGGCTTCGTCGTCGGCTGCGGTGGCGTGCTGCAGGACCGCGAGAACCCCAACCTCGCGATCCTGCGCTGGGGCATGGTGTCTCAGGAGCGGCACGGCGAGGGGTTCGGCAGGCAGTTGCTGATGGCCCGGCTACGTCGCATGCTGGAGGTCATGCCCGATGTCCAGGAGGTCATCCTGTTCACAAGCGGCGAGGTCGCCGGGTTCTACCGGCATCTCGGCTTCGTCGAACTCGGCACGGAACCCGACCACTACGGTCCGGGGCTGAACCAGGTCCGGTTTCGGCGTGCCGTGGACTCCAACTTCAAAGTGACGATCCTGGGTAGCGCCTGATCCGCCCTGGCGAGTCCTGCGCTGTCACGAGATCCGGGAGGAGCGACACTGCGATGGGTGCCGAGCCGATCCTCGCCCTCGTCGGGGAGCGGGTGGCGCTGGGACCGGCGCGGCCGGACGATCTCCAACCGCGCTGGTTCAACGACTTCGCCACCGCCCGCTCCAACATGGCCGCGCCGGAGCCGGTCGGTGAGGCGGGGCTGGCCCAGATCGCCGACGACCGGCGGAGCGCGCGCACCGTCGCCTTCACGATCTACTTGCTCCACACGCTCCGCGCGCTGCCGGACCTCCGGCCCATCGGCGGCGCCGGCCTCCACGACCTCGACCTCCGGAACCGTCAGGCCGAGTTCTACATCACCATCAGCGAGCCATCGGAGCGCGGCCGGGGCTACGGCACCGAGGCGACCCGGCTGGTCCTCGACCACGCCTTCACCGGCCTGGGCCTGCACGCCGTCTGGCTGCGCGTGGCCGCGTTCAACGTGGCAGGCATCCGCGCCTACCAGCGGGCCGGCTTTCGGCAGACCGCCCGGCTGCGCGACGCCTACCGCATGGGCGGCCGCTTCTGGGACGTGATCCTGATGGACTGCCTCGCCGCCGAGTTCGCGGTCCTCCGCGAACCCTCCGGCCCGGCCGCCGAAATCTCCACCGCGGACCCTCCGCGCTAACGCCTTGACTGGGAGAAAATGGGGCGCGTCGGACTGCCTGTATCGTCCAGGCGAGGCGTGGTGCGGCAGGTGCGATGGGTCCGGCCGGGACGTGCCCGGCGGTGCTGCCAGCCTGGACCCGTCCGGTGCCGGAGCCGGTGCGGCGGATCTCCCGGAGAGGGGGTGTGCGGAGCGTGACCGAGCGGGCAACACGGACGGCCAGCCTCGAGCCTCCAGTGACGGAGGAGGGCTTCCTCGAGCGCTTCTTCCACCTGCGGGACTTCGGCACCAGTGTGCCGACGGAGCTCCTCGCGGGGTTGACGACCTTCATGGTCATGGCCTACATCATCTTCGTCAACCCGGTCATCCTGGGCAACCCCGGCCTGCCCGACCACCTGCCGATCTCGGCGACCACCACCGGCACCGCGCTGGTGGCCGGCGTGATGACCATCGCCATGGGGCTGGCCACCAACCGCGCCTACGCCATCGCGCCCGGCATGGGCCTCAACGCCGTCGTCGCCTACCAGTTGATCGGTGCCATGCACCTCTCCGCGCCCGAGGCGATGGGCGTCATCGTCGCCGACGGGGCCATCATGACCATCCTGGTGCTGGCCGGCGTGCGCAAGTACGTCATGACCGCCGTGCCGGTCGAGCTCAAGAAGGGCATCTCGGTCGGCATCGGGCTCTTCATCCTCTTCATCGGCCTGGTCGACGGCGGCATCATCGTGCCCAACTCGTCGACCCTGGTGGCGATGGGCAATCTGCGCGGCGTGCCCGTCTTCGTCACCGTCGCCGGACTCCTCATCACCATCCTCTTCCTGGCGCTCGAGGTCCGCGGCGCCGTCCTCTGGGGCATCCTGTCGAGCACCGCCATCGCCATCGCCGCCCGCGCGCTGACCGGCACGAAGCAGTTCGCGCCGGGCCAGGCGGTGCTCCCCTCGCGGGCCGTCGCCGCGCCGGACTTCAGCCGCCTCGGGCACTTCTCGTTCGGCTTCATCGGCCACCTGGGGATCCTGACCGCCGTGCTGGTCGTGCTCTCGATCCTGATGGTCGACTTCTTCGACGCCATCGGCACGCTGATCGGCGTCGGCAGCCAGGCCGGCTACCTGAACGAGAAGGGCGAGCTGCCGGTAGCGCAGCAGGCGTTGACCGTCGACGCCCTCGCCGCTATGGCCGGCGGCGCGGCCAGCGTCTCCTCAGCGACGACCTTCATCGAGTCGGCGGCGGGCGTCGGCGTCGGCGGCCGTACCGGGCTGGTCTCGTGCGTGACCGGCATCCTCTTCCTGATGGCGATGCCCTTCTGGCCGATCGTCGAGGTGGTGCCGACCCAGGCGACGGCTCCGGCTCTGATCATCGTCGGCTGGATGATGATGAGCGTCCTGAGCGACCGCGAGTCACGCACGCCGGACGGCCGGGTGGTGCTGGCGCGAGGCATCGACTTCTCGAACATCGAGGAGGGGCTGCCGGTCGTGGCGACGATGGTGATGATGCCGTTGACCTACAACATCGCCAACGGCATCGGCGCCGGCTTCATCCTCTGGACGCTGATCAAGCTGTTCCGCGGCAAGGCGCGCGAGATCCACCCTGCCATGTACGTCGTCAGCCTGGTCTTCCTGATCTACTTCGTCCGCAACTTCCTGGGGGTCTAGGTGTAGCGCCGGGCGGGAGCGGTGACGGCCGGATCCCGCTGGAGTGGGGACCCGCGCGGCCGCGCGAGTCCCCACGACCGGTCGTTGGCCCGCGGTGCTACCCGACCACGGCGGGGATACCGCTGGACCCTACCGCCCGGTTGAACTCCGCCAGGTCCCGCTCGAGCGCCTGGCGGAGATCCGCCGTGACCTCGGCGAGGTGGCCCGACAGCATCCCGTAGACCTGCCGCGCGCCGGCGGTCGGACGATCGTCCGACTCGTCGATCATCCCTCCCAGCGTGGTCAGCTTCTCGTGCAGCGCCGCCGGCCCGGGCTGCGCCTTGCCCGCATCCACCTGGATCAGCTCACCCTCGAGTGCCGCGAGGTGGTCCTTGAGCGCCGCGGCCGTGGACGACAGGGCGTCGGCCTTGCCGGCATCCTTCGCGCGCGCCTCCCACGCCTCGACCTGCTTGCGCACGCTCCGGATCTGGTTGACCGCCCGGCGGACCTGCGACACCCGGTCGCGGATGTCGCGCTTCAACCGGTACTGCTCCTCGAGGTCCCGGTCGGTCGCCGCCACGCGCGGGTCGCGCTCGATGGTGAACGACTCGGTCAGGGTCTCACCGCCGACCTGAAGCTGCACCTGGTAGGTGCCCGGCAGCACGTGCGGCGCGACGCCCTCGGCCATCATCCGCGCCGACCGCTGGTCTCGCGGCGGCTCGTCGAGCTTCGCGGCGCCCTCCTCCCGCATGTCCCAGACGAAGCGGTTCGCACCCTGGGCCGCCGGCACGCGCGGGGGGTCGGCGCTCGTGCTCGAGAAGGTGCGCAGGACGCTCCCGCTGGCGTCGAGGATGCTCAGCGTGACCTCACCCTCCGGCATGTCCTTGAGCCAGTAGTGGATGATCACGCCGTCGGGCGGGTTCTTCCCGGCGTCCAGGAACTCCTCTTCCTGGGTGCCCATGGTCGTCTCCGTCAGGCGGCCGCCGACGGTCACGGGACCGGTCATCTTGTAGGTGATCCTGCCCTTGCTCGCGCCGACCGGCCGGCCGTAGAGGCGGAAGCGGGTGGTCGGGCGCGGCGTGAACAGGTGCGCTGCCTTCCCCGCGGTTTCCTCCTGCAGCTGGTAGAGCGGCGTCAGGTCGTCGAGGATCCAGAAGGCGCGCCCGTGGGTGGCCGCGATCAGGTCGTTCCCCTTGACCGCCAGGTCGTGGATCGGCGTCACCGGCAGATTGCCCTGGAACGGCTGCCAGTGCGCCCCGTCGTCGAACGAGACGTGGAGCCCCGTCTCGGTGCCCGCGTAGAGCAGCCCACGCCGGTTCGGATCCGCGCGTACGGTGCGCACGTACTCCTCGGTCGGGATGCCGGTGGTGATGCGGGTCCAGGTCTGGCCGTGGTCAGTGGTCCTGTAGAGGTACGGCGCGTAGTCGTCGTGCTTGTAGCGGGTGGCCGCCACGTAGACGGTCGCCGCGTCGTGCGGGGA